>ERZ841120.649-NODE-649-length-20945-cov-3.338392_pt1 | contig 20945 bp, 4 predicted proteins | sample MGYA00519572_ERZ841120 | MGnify/ENA primary metagenome ERZ841120 (study PRJEB31850, sample SAMEA3708890) | human gut metagenome | biome: human gut; feature: human-associated habitat; material: faeces | place: China | collected 2014 ...
CACAGACCCGGAGGCTTTAGGGGGAATTACTTGCCCCGCTGAATGGCGTCTGCGCCATTCGGTTGCCGATGTTTTGAACAAAGGCGTAGGATCCACCCCCGACCTGTTGCTCGTGCGATAGCACGACACACCAAAAAACCATCAAAATCACTATTAGACTTGATGGTTCTGGTTTAATTACATATCTGAAACCGTGAAGCGTTCACGGATGTGTTGGGGTGTTTCAATTTCGTCTAACACGCCGACCGCCATGTTACCGGCCGTAACGTGTGACTTACCATCTGCTGACAATAACAAATCGTTCAACGCAATGCGGTGCTCGCTTGCTGGTCCTGGCGTGAAGTTTTGTTGTGGTGAGACACCAGTCCAGTTCACATCTGGCGTCGCGCGCAAAATATCTAATTCCAGCACACCATAACGTGGCTCATCAATCCAAGCTTCATTACCTGGTAACTCGACCAAGAAATCAAAGAGGCGCGTGCCGTTCGCTTGAATCAATGAAGCCGCCCCCAACAAGAAAATAACCCGTGTTTCTGATTGGCGGAATTCATGAATCAAATGCGTCACCGCATCCAAATTCAAATATGCCTCCTTGTGGTTGGCAAATGCATTGACCACAACATCAAACTGTTCCAACGTCGCACGCTTTAAATCAAAGATATCTGATACCAACAGCGTTGCCCCGGCGCCAAGTTCGGCACGTGCCTTTTCGACATTCCGGACAATAGCCGTCACTTCATGACCACGTGTTGTTGCTTCTTCAAATATTGCGCGTCCTGCCATACCAGTTGCGCCAATCACTGCAATCTTCATTACGTTATCTCCCAAATCCATTTTAATACGTCTATTGTATCAAACAATTTCGCTTACTTTTCATGAATAACCTGACGAACTTGGTTTTTCAAGACCTTCACCCGGGTTTGATCATCCGGCTTCGTAATAATATAACTACCGTCTGACTGACGCACAATCGACTTCACCGTTTCTGGGTTCTTTGAAATCGTATCTGTGCCTGGTAAAATATACGACTCCCCATTCGTTAGAATGAGTTCTGCAATCGGTGTATCCGCCTTAGCTGATGATTGTTGGGCCTTTTTACTGCTCGTTGGTTCATTCTGAATGAAAGCTGAACGTGCCGCCCAGAACACACCAAACAACATCAGGAACAGCATAAATAGCGCAGCGAGTCGCTTGACCCACGTCGTTACGGGATTTTTCTTTTTCTTAGCCATTTTGGCAAACCTCTCCAATTTTTCTTTACTTCCATCTTACCAGGTCTGCAAACAGAAAGGAGGCCGGAAACTCTAGGTTTCTAGCCTCCCAGTACCATTAATTTACAAAACCTTTTTCAAAACCACACCAGCTGTCGCCAACAAGCTTAGCAAACCAACAATCGTTAGCCAGTATTCTTGTTCAAAACCAGTTTCTGGCAACGTTGCTGCTGAAACTGAATTGGCTTCGCTAGTTACCAATGGGTGCTTCACTGCCGTAATCACTGGCGTTGCTGGTGCACTAGCCGTCGTCGTCATACCCGCTTGCGTCGGTTGTGCAGCTGCGACTGGCACCGGTGCTGGTGCGACAGCATGCTTAGCACTTACCTTCGCAACTGGCTGTACTGCTGACTTAGCTGGCACATGCTTCACAACTGGTTGCTGCTTAACCGGACGCTTTGGTTGCACGGTCGTAACCGGAATTGGTTGATAGACAACCGTCACAGCAGGCAAATCACCTGGCATAGTCACCGCAACCGTTGCGATTTCAGTCGTTGACGTCTGATAGCCCGCCACTACCGGCGTTGCTTCAGCTAGCAATTCACTTGGCAACCAGGTAATAACCTGCGTCACCAAATCTTCATCCCCCGTCAAAACGGTTGCTTGCACAGTATCTGGTACGAGCTGGTGGCCATGCTGATCAACATAATGAATTGGTCGTTGCACCGTCGTTGTCACAAGACGGTGATCATGGCCTAAATGCACCACAATCGTTTGATCAGTCGTTGTGTCGTAGTCAAAGTCGATGCCACCAATTTCGTTAATCACGTGATAGTGCGGTACACCAACCGGCTTTACTGTGGCATGACTACCACCCAAGCCTGTGATTGTTGGACCGGTTTGTACAATCCGACCATCTTGGTCATCATCCACGTACACTACGTGAGCCTGTTGTTGCTGTGGTGTGTAGTGCACCGTCACATCTTGAACGTCCGTTGGTGACGTGATGGTCACCGCTGCTACCTGGCGTTGATCGGCGGTAAAGCCCGTCATCGTCGGTGTATCAACTGCACCTATTGTCACCGGTTGCCACGTTACCTGACCTGTAATCAAATCCATTTGACCATGCAACGTCACTTGTTGCGTCACCTGCTTTGGCGCTGGATAGCCATTGCTCGTTTGGTAACTAACATTGCGGTTAACTGCTACAACCACGGTCCCAACAGCATGCGTCAAATGAATTGTAATTGTTTGATCGTGATCGTCATCATGATCAAAGCCCTGGGCATCCTGCATATCAACTGATGCAATATCATAATTTGCTAATTCAATTGGTTGGAAGTAAACATCTTCATCCGAACGGCCAATGACGTCCGCGCCATGTTGGACAACTGCACCATGCGCATCGTCATCCACGTAAACCACATGAATGCGTTGTTGATCAGCTGTATAGGTTACTTGTTCTAACCCATCAGCATCGTATGACGCCTGACCCGTCACTTGACGCTGATTTGGTGTATAACCAGGTTGAGCTGGGGTCGTGACCCGTTGGAAAGTAACCACGCCCGTTTTGGCATCGACTGTCGCACCCGTTGTCTGGTACGTTGCCTGCGCTGTTTGTTGGCCGGTTACCGCATCAACAACAATCGTCTTTGTTACGACTGCCGACTGAACCACATCAGCCAATGCCGTTGGTGCATTAACATAGTGCACCGTGTTCGTCACTGTGTGCTGCGTGACTTGCACAGCTGAACCGTGCGCTAAGGTCACTACTACATCAGCCGCACCAGTCGCACCAAAGGCAACCTGACTCGGCAAAGTATCCGGTGCGACATAGCCCGCCGTTACATACTTCGCCACCACATCCGGCAAACTCGTCAACGGTACAGTTGCATCCGTCACCCCTGACACCGGATAACTAGTTAACGTTTCACCCGTTACCGCATCACGCACAATCACATGCGTCATTTGCACATCGGGCTCATACGTCACGGTCGTTTGACCTGCTTGCTGTTGCGGTGTTAATCGGCCGTTAACCGTTGATTGCGTCACCGTATAGCCTGGTTTAGCTGGTACGGTCACTGTTTTAAACGTCACCGTCCCATCAGTCGCAATCGTTGCATCACCCGTGATGGCATAGGTTGGCGCTTGATCCGTCAATACCGCTTTCGTGACCGCATCGACAATGACAGTCTTCGTCACGGTCGCTGTTTGTGTGGCCACAACCACTGGCTGGCCATTTGGTGCGGTTACAGCATTGACCGTATAGTGAACCGGATAACTACTTTGCTGGGTCGTTGTACCATGATCCAAGCGTACCGTCACTTGCTGTGGCGTCGCATCATCCGTGTCATAAGTAGCTGGCCAATCACCTGCGTCAACAATCACGTAACCGGCCGCCTTTAAATTGGCCAGTGTCTTATTGGCTGTTGCCGTATCAATTTTTGCATCACTGCGCCCATTAATCGTGACCGTTGCAACCGTCTTGTCACCATTAACATCAACATAGCGCACAATCACGGTTTGCATATCAGGCGTGTACACTACCGTATTGTTCGCCATAGGTTGTTGCACCGTTACTTGTTGGTGCACATTCTGCTGACTAGCTGTATACCCTGCCACCGCTGGTGAATCCACCTGGGCGAACGTGACTGCGCCGGTTGCCTCGTCAATCGTGACTGGCGCATCATCCGGTACCGTATACGTTGACGCCACCACCTGGTTTGTCACCAAATCCCGGGTATCAGTCCGGGTTACCGTCACGTGTTGCGTCGTCGTTGGTAACGTTACCCCTTGATAATTAATCGTATTTGTCATATCAATTGGCGTCGTTTCCAGCTTCGTCGCATGACGTAACGTCACTTGGAACGTTTGCTGATCATCTGTGGCTGGCGTAAATAGCGTCCCTGCCACTAGTTCCTGATCGGAAACAACTTCATAACCCTTCTTAACGTACGCCTGCAAGGCCTGCTCAACAGTTGCAAAGGAAATTGTGTCACCAGTTTTACCTGCTAAGTTAATTGCTGGCAAGTCCTTGCCCGTTGTTTCATCATGAATCGTGACCAATGCCGTCTGTTCTGCTGGCGTATAAGTTACTACCGCAGTTGTCGTTGGATTATCAAAGCTAGCCGTCGCCGTGACTTGCGTTGGATTACCCGTGTAGCCTGGCATACTTGGCGTCGTGACCGGCGCAAACGTAACAGCCCCAGTTTTCGCATCTACGCTAGCCGCTGCGTTCTCCGTTGCTAGTGCATACTTCGGCGCTTGGTAACCCTCATATTTAGCAGCATCCGCCGGCAAAATTTCATCGCCCGTGACCGCATCCACCGACTGTGTCTTTGTCACTTCCGCCGACACAACTTGGTCCGGTACCTTAGTCGTTGTTCCTTGATAGATAATTGTGCTACTGATTGGCTTCGTATCCGTTGTGGTTGTAACGCCATGCTTAAACACAATCTCATACAACTGTGACGGTACACCATCACCATCGTCTTGTGCATCAAAGCTTGCCGTCGGTGGGAAGGCATTCGTTACCAACACATAGCCAGCCTTCTCCAAGGCCGCAATTTGTGCTTGCACTTCAGTTTGATCCATGGCGCCATCAGTTTCACCCTTGAGATAAACCGTCGTAATCACACGATTATCTGCCATGGCATCCGTAAACGTAATTTGCGCGCGTTGTGGCTTGGCGTCATATTGTACGACTTCATTAACGTTCAAATTATCAAACGTGGCAACCGCATCAATCCGATCAGGTTTCGCGGTATAGCCGGCCTGTGGCTTGGTTGGGATTGTCTGATAGGTAATGACACCCGTTGTGCCATCAACCGTCGCGACCGCATCATTACTACCGGTGAAGTGTTCGGCTTGATAAGCAGTGCCGTACTTGTCAGCATCAGTCGCTTGAATTTCGCGTCCGGTCACATCATCAACACTATACGTCCGGGTCACATCAACCGCTTGTGTAACTGGATCAATCACAGTCGGCGCACCGATATATTTGATTGTGTTCGTTGATGTCCGCGTCTCACTTTGCTGGCTCACATGGTGCGTCACCGTCAACGTATACGGTTGATCGACGGTATTATCAGTATCAAACGCTTGTTGCAACAATGGCTGTAAGGCGTCGGTCACATCGTAGCCCGCGGCCTTTAGCTTATCAAGATACGTTTGTACAGCATCGGTTGGCACCGTGCTATTTGATGCGCCAGTTAACGTCATTGTCGTCAACGTATCATGAGTAGTGGCATCAACAATCGTGACAGTTGCCGTCTGCGTTGCTGGTGTATAGATGACAACATCATGCTTCGTAGGCGAAGTCATCGTGGCTGTTGCAGTGACCGTCTTGTGATTAGCGGTATAACCCGCTAACGTCGGTGTAATAATAGGTGCAAAGTCCACCTGACCCGTGGTCGCATCGACTGTTCCATCACCAGTCACCGTATAAGTCACGGTGGTAGCATCTTCATCCCCGGTCACATCATCAACCATCACATGCCGCGTAACGATTGCCGTTTGTGTGGCAGTCGGCGCTTTTGTCGTCCCGTCTGCTGTTTGATAGACAACCGTATGGGTTAGTGTCACAGATTTTGTCGCTTCGTTTTGTTGGTGACCCAACGTCACGACAATCGGCGACATAACTTCCGTCGGCATAACAGTTGGTGCCGTCGTCAAACCATTATCCGTCACAGTATAGCCACGACTCGTCAAATCAGCAAGCGCCTGCGTCGCTGGTGTCTTATCCAACGGACTGCCGGCTTGACCTGCTAGTGTGACTGTCTGTAAGACCTCCCCCGTTACGGCATCTTTAATAATAACCGCCACCGTTCGGGCCAATGAAGCGTATGAAACCGTGGTGCTTGTATCACCTTGGTCAAACGTGGTTTCACCAGTCACCGCGGTTAGATTTGGCGCGTAACCTGCAACGTCTGGTGTCGCGACCGACGTAAAGGTAACCTGACCATCTTCGCTCACCGTTGCCGTCGCATCAGAAACAGCATAGGCTGGCGCTTGATAGTCTGGATACTGACTCGCAGCTGTAGCTGAAATCGGCTCACCGGTATACTGATCAACCGCGTATGTCTTAGTTACCGTGACCGTCTGCGTCTTATCAACTGGCGTGTTAGCTCCCGCACCCGTGTAATGAATGGTATTTGTCAGTTGTTTCTTAACCGATGCCATCGTCACACCATGCACAAAATGCAAGGTGATTTGCTGATCAGTGGCATTATCTGTATCAAAGGTTTGCCCCTGTAATACCTGGTCGTTAGCTGGCAATGCCTGTAGACCAGCTGTTACTAGGTCAGCCTGTTTAGTTTGAACAGCTTGCCAATTTGGCGTGCCATTCGATGGCCCAGTAACTGTGACCGTGCCTAACGTCTGACCCGTTGTATCATCGATTAACGTCACCACGATTCGTTGCGTAGTTGGGACGTACGTAACTTGTTGCACTGCTGGCGTGGCTTGACCTAACTTAATCTTGCCTGTAACCGTCGTGGTATCCGCTTGATAGCCAGCAACCGTTGGCGTTGTAACTGGTGCAAAAACCAATTGACCAGCATTATCAATCGTTGCGCCCTCTGCTGTTGCAACTGGTGCAAAATAATCATCACCGTACGACTTGGCGTCTGTCGTTGTAATCACGGATGACGTCACCAAATCAATTGGCGATGTTGTGGTCACTACCGCGCTTGTCACCGCGTCGCTTGGTGTTTGTGTCCCTGCACCTGTGTATGTCACCGTATTCGTGTAGGTTTGGCTCGCCGTTGCTGAACCAACCGCGTGGCGCAGTACCACCTGATACGTTTGTGTCGTCGCGGTATCACTGTCAAAAGTGGCACCTGCCGTCGTTGGATTCGTCGTGACCAAGTAGTGAGCTGTTTCATATTGGTTTACCAACTGCGCGACATTGTCAAAATCAATCGCCGTTGCGGTTGATCCTGTCAAATTGACCGTATTCAACGTCTTACCTGTGGTGGCATCAACAATCGTCACCGTCGCTTTTTGGATATCAGGCGTATAGGCAACTTGGAATGTCATATCTTGTTGTGCAATCGCTGGATTGGCCGCAATTGCCTTGGCTAGCGAGGGATAGGTTTTCCCGTTGACTGCGACCGTCAATTGATAACCGGGAACCGTTAACTTCTGATCTGTCTGTGTGAAACTAGCGGTCGTGGCCTGCTTCACCATTACCTGTTCTGCGACCTGACTGCCTGGCCGATTAGTGGTCGTTAGCTTCGCTGTAATCCATTGTGCATCTGCGGTCGCTGCATCAGCCGCCCCGGTCGCCTGGGTCACTTGTAACAACGCATTATTAACCAACGTGGCCAAATTACCAGGTGCCGCCGTATCAACTAGCGCATCATTGCTCTTGAGCGCATTCACCGCGCTCGTAATCACCGCAACTTGTGACTTAGCATCTGCCAAATCGTGCGCTAATGATTGATTCGTGGGATTAGCAGCGACCATCGACTGTAGCTGCTTAATTGCCGTACTTGCGCGCAAACTCTGGTTAGTCAGCACCGTCTGTTGATCGGCAATATTTGTGTGGGCCGCACTTTGCAACACCGTCAATGCAGATGAGGCCGCCGCTTGACCAACCGCTACGGCTGACAAAGCCGCACTTGAATCTGCTACGGCTGCCGCTGATTGTGAGTTTGTCAGGGACATTAATGACGTAATGTCCTTCGCCTTGGCACCAGAGGCCATAATGGCTGATTCATTCTGGGCAAACGCACTGCCTAAGCTTTGCAATTCTGCCAAGTTGCTTTGTGCCTGACTGTAGGCCGCCGCAATTGAGCGATAATAACTACCCGCACTAGCCGATACTGGTCCGAGCAACGTTTGCCAAGCATTCAATTGATCGACCGCTGAACTTGCGGCAGTGATAGCGGCTGAAATCGCGTTCGCTTGCTGGTATAGCTGCACGGCTGCAGATGACTGCACGAAATCAGATGGCATCACGTTACCCGCCGTATTAGCTGCGCTTGCTACCGCCGTATACAAACTATTCGTCATACTAGCAGCTGCACTAACGCTCTTCATAGCCGTCGATAGTGCACTGGCGTTTGATGCGTTTGCAACTGTCGATTGGGCTACCTGTAGTTGTGAGGCCACCGAAGCCAAAGAACTTTGTAAATTAGCCACTGAACCGGCTGCGCCTAAAGCCGTCACCATGTTGGTCAAATTAGAAAAGAAGCCACCACCAGTAAAGGCACCGAACAGATTACTAATGGCCGTTGAATTCAAGGCGTTTTTAGTGTCCGCGGCGGCCGATGAAGCGTTCGCCACGTTCAACACGGTTCCAGCTCCGTTCGCCAAAGCCCCCATCTTGGCCGTGTCTAATGAAATGGCTGAACTCAAAGTCGTTAACGTCGAAACAGCGCTCGAAAAAGCCGCACTGTTCTGCAGCGCGTAAGCTGAACTAGCTGCTGCCATGGCGGCAGCTAATGACGTGGTCACGCCATTTAATTGACCCAATACCGAGTTAGCTTGCGATACAGTTGACGTCAACGCGGGCTGGTTTGAAGCCAAACTAACCAATTGCGAATAGTAAGAAGACGCCGTTTGATCATCATATTGAATTTGCTTTGACAAACTCGTGGCGTCATTAGAAACCGCTGATGACGCCGTTACTGGTGTCGCTGCCAATTTCTGTGTCACCGTCACGATTTGATGACTGGCTTGGGCTGAAGCAGACAGCGATGCCAGTTGCCCTGATGCCAAACTGCTACCAGCTGGTACATCAATCACAACTTCAGCTGACGAAGCTGTTTTTTCTGAAGCGCTTTGTGCGGTCACACTGACAGACTGACTGCTGCTTGAAACCTTGGCAGCGACTGAAACGCTCGCTGAAACACTTGGCGTTACTGAATTCGACGACACCGCACTTGGACGAACCGTCTCGCTAGCTTGACTGCTAATGACTGACGAGTCTTGTAGGCTTGTGCTTGACGATACTGCGACTGATGATGACACAGTGCTGCTACTCATCGACACACTGTTGGTTGTCACTGACGCCGTTGTCACACTAGTCGATGTCTGCGACAAAACAACCGATTGTGCCACACGCACACCGGCTGCTGAACTCGTCATATTCGTTGCTTCACTTGATACAACAGGCGTTGCATCGGCTGACACAACTTGCCCCCCGAATGCCATGGCCGTTGCCCAGACCGCACCGGCAACTACCCAACTTTTCCCTGACTTATATAGCTTTTTACGTAAAAACCGCTTTGCCGTGGCGGTTTTAGGCATCTCTACTCTTTTCATTTCCCAATTCCCCAATTTCTTAAATCGCTATTCGCTTCTAAAAAGAAAGTGTTCTCAACCCGATATTATAGCATTTTCCGGAAGGCATTATGAAAAAAGCGTGGTACGCCAGCGGTACACGGGAAGCAAGGTTAGCCAAAATGAAAAGTCGCTAACCCACCAGTTGGTAGATTAGCGACTTTCGTCTTAGTCATTACTGACCGATTATTGTTTACTTATCCTCTTCTTCACGCTTACGACGCTTAGCAGCGACGAACAGCAATGAAGCTGAGAACAGGAAGATTCCCAATGCCGTCAAACGCCAGTCATCCGTGTAGCCGGTGTATGGTAACAACCCGCTACGTTGGACTGGGGCATTCGTTGGCACAATTGTGTTACTTGGTGCGACATATGGCAACACACCACCAGACTGTGGCGCAACTGGTGCTGTTTCACCACTTGACGTCACTGGCGTCGCAACCGGTGCCGATGCTGCTGGCGTTTCCGTCGGCACTGACTTACCTTCAGCCGTTGCAATCGCGGCTTCAAGTGCCTTCACCGCGGCCAGAATATCTGCCGTCAAATCGTTGGCACTATCCTTACCAGCTGCATCCATAATTGCTTGCAAGTGAGCCAAAGCGGCTTGAACTGCTGGATCGCCAGCAACAGCTGTATTTTGAGCCGTTGTCACCGCATCGTGACCGGCCTTATTGGCATTTGCCCGAGCAGCATTCGCAGCATCCAATGCGGTTTGCAAAGCCGCCGTCGCCGCTTGAATATCCTTAGCCGTCGACTTTGGATCATCCAAGACCGCTTGCAACTTGCTAATTGCATCAGCAACCGCTGGTTCGTGTGAGACTGGCGCCGTCTTGCCTAACAAGTCATTGGCTGCGGCGGCAGCCGTTGCACGTTCACTAGCTGATTGTTGCACAGCCGCTTGCAGCGCCTTCATTGCGGCTTCAATATCAGCCGTCAAATCATGAGCGCTGTCGGTCGCAGCAGCGGCCATGACATCTTGCAAATGCTTAATCGCAGCTTGTACCGCTGGATCAGCTGATTGGTCAGATGCTTGCGCCGTCTTAATTGCTTGCGTACCAGCTGTATCAGCAGTCGTTCGTGCCTTGTTCGCCGCATCAAGTGCAGTTTGCAAAGCTGCCGTCGCCGTTTCAATATCTGTTTCGGATGCCGTTGGGTCATTGACCACTGCCTGCAATTGCTTGATGGCTTTAGCAACATCCGCTTCATGTGAAACTGGCGCTGTCTTCGTCAACAAATCATTAGCCGCATCAACCGCCGCTTGGCGACCGCCGTCTGCCGTGTTAACAGCAGCTTGCAACGCCTTCATCGCGGCTTCAATATCAGCCGTCAAATTCGTGGCGCTATCCTTAGCCGCCGCTGCCATCACGGCTTGCAAACGACTCATGGCATCTTGCACGCCCTTGTCCTTAGCTGCTGTCGTGTTCTTCGTTGCATCAAGCAACTTTTGACCGTCTGTATTAGCCGTGTCACGAGCCGTTTGAGCTGGCGTCATGGCGTCTTGCAACGCCTTCGTGGCCGCTTCAATTGTCTCTGCTGAACTTGACGCATCTTGCAAGATCTTCTCAAGGTCGGCAATTGCCGTCGCAACCGCTGGCTCGTGTGAAATTGGGGCCGTCTTACCTAGCAACGCATTGGCTGCATCACGGGCAGCTTCAATATCACTGTTGGCTGCTGTGAAAGTATCTTGCAACGCCTTTGTCGCTGCTTCGATATCAGCCGTTAGATCTGTTGCACTATCCTTAGCCGCTGCAGCCATCACATCTTGCAACTTCTGCACAGCATCTTGTACCGCCTTATCGGTGTAGGCTGGTGCGCCCTTAACCAAATCAACTAGGCTTGTACCAGCTGTTTTTGCAGCGTTACGGTCAGCGCCGTCCGCTTGCAAAGCGTCACGTAGCGCCGCTGTCGCATTCTCAATCGCAGCCGTCGTCGAAGTTGGATCATCCAACAACTTTTGTAAGGCATCCTTCGCTGAGGCAACCTTGGCTTCATTTGACAATGGGGCCGTTTGTGTCAACAAATCTGTCGCGGCATCGCGGGCCGTATCACGGGCTTGGTCAGCTGTCTGAACAGCATCTTGTAGCGCCTTCGTGGCTGCTTCAATGTCAGCCGTCAATGCATCGGATTGATCAGCAGCTGCCGCATCTTGCAACTGTTTCAAAGCTTGCTCAGCGGCCGCAACCGTTGGTTCTGACGTCAATTCACTCGGTACATCTGCAACAGCTTGGTCAGCAGCGGTATTAGCCGCATCACGCTTCTCATTTGCATCAGCTACGGCTGTTGTCAGTGCTGTCGTCGCATCGGCAATTTCCTTAGCGGTCGACTTTGGATCATCTAATAACTTTTGCAAGTTCGAGATTGCGTCAGCCACTGCTGCTTCATTCGAAACAGGTGCCGTTTGATCCAAAGCTTTTTGCGCATCTGTGCGGGCTTGCTCTTGGTTAGCTTGCGCCGTCTCTTCCGCCGTCTGCAACGCTGCAATTGCACTCGTAATATCCTTCGTCAACGCCGTGTTCGTATCCGTGGCCGCAGCTGTCATGATATCTTGCAAATTCTTGATTGCTGCAACAACGCTCGGCTCATCCGATTGATTAGATGCTTGGGCTAGCTTAATTGCCGCGTCACCATTGGTATTCGCCGTATCACGCGCTTGCTTGTCAGTTGCTGTTTGATCACGTAATGCCTTCGTTGCGGCTGTAATTTCAGCTTGAGTTGCATTTGGATCTTTCAAAACCGCTTCCAAATTATTCAACGCTTGCGCCGTACCTGGTTCATTCGATACCGGGCTTGTGCTTGCAATGGCAATCGCCGCATCCTTACGCGCTTGTTCTTGTGCATCCTTGGCATCCGCCACCGCCTGCTCCAACGCCTTTTGTGCGTCGATGATATCCGCCGTCAACGCATTGGCATCATCATTTGCAGCCGCGTCCATCACATCTTGCAAGTGCTTCAGTGCGTCTTGTACTGCAGGTTCATCCGCTTGCTTACTATTTTGCGCATCTGTCATCGCATTTTGTGCATCGGTGTTCGCCGTTGTACGCTCCGCCTTAGCATCACTGGTTGCATTCAGCAAATCTTGCGTGGCTTGCTTAATATCATCAGCCGTTGATGTGCTATCGGCCAACAAGGCATCCAAAGCATCCTTAGCAGCTTGCACAGCTGGCTCATTTGAGACCGGTGCCAAGTCTGCCAACGCATCTGCCGCGTTATCACGTGCTTCCGCTTGGTCCTTGGCAGCTTGCGTCACAGCCGTACGTAACGCATCCAAAGCATTCGCAATATCGGCCGTCAAGGCATCTGGCGAGTCAGTTGCAGCTTCATCTTGCAACTCTTGCAACGCATCCAAAGCGGCCTGAACGGCTGGTTCTTCACGTTGGTTCGAGTTAGCAACCTTGGTCTCATACGCATCCGCCTGCTGATTGATCGTATCACGCTTTGTCTGTTCAGCTGTATTCGCCGCAATCAAGGCGTCGGTCGCCTTTTCAATATCGGCTGTTGAAGAACTTGGATCTTGCAACAGCTGATTCAAGGCGTCACGGGCCTTCGTCACAGTCGCCTCGTTAGAAACCGGTTGTGAGTCAACAATCGCTTGGGCCGCTGCATCACGAGCTGCCTGCTGATTTTGCTTAGCCGCTTCTTGCGCTGCCGCCAAATCATTAATCGCTTGCTTAATATCATCTGTTAATGCATCCGATGAATCGGCGGCGGCCTTAGCTTGCACGTCCTTCAGGTGTTGAATTGCTTCTAGAACGCCTGGCTCAGTCGCCTGATCTGACGTTTCAGCTGCTGACACCGCATCATTGGCTTGCGTATTCGCCGCATCACGATCGACTTGATCAGTCGCCGTCGCCGCTGTTAACTTTTCAGTTGCTTCCTGAATATCTGCCGTGGTTGCAGCTGGATTATTCAGGACATCTTGCAAGTTTTGAATCGCATCCGCTGTGGCCTGCTCATGTGAAACTGGTGCAGTCGCATTCAATGCATCTTGGGCCGCTTGACGCGCATCCCCTTGATTATCCGCGGCTTCCGCAATCGCATCTTGCAAATTCTTAATCGCGTCGCGAATGTCTTGCGTCAAAGCGTCTGGGTTGTCTGTCTTTGCTTGATCAACCAAATCTTGCAAGGCTTGTTCAGCCGCTTGCACACTTGGTTCATCCGATTGATTTGAACCTTGCGCATTCGTAATTGCCGTCGCTGCATCTTGATCGACTGCCGCACGTTGATCAACCGCCGTCTCAGTTGCAGTCCGCAATGCTTGCGTCGCGTCGTTAATCTGGTCAGCTGTGGCCGTTGGATCGTTCAACACGTTATTCAACGCATCAATCTTGTCTTGTACACCCGGCTCATACGTGACCGGCGTCGTTTCATTCAACGCCTTCGCCGCATCAGCTCGAGCCGCATCTTGGGCCCCACCAGCATCAGCAACAGCATCCTTCAACGCTTGCGTAGCTTGCGCGATATCATCGGTCAAGGCGTTAGGGTCACCAGTCTTCGCCGCATCAATCAAATCTTGTAACTTCTTGGCCGCATCGATTACCGATTGGTCATTCGCTTGATTTGACTGACTGGCTGACGTGATTTCATCCTGAGCCGCTTGATTAGCCACATCACGGTCAGCCTTTGCATCAGCGACAGCCTTGTCATACGCATTCGTTGCATCAACAATCTGTTCTGGCGTGCTGTCTGGGTTATTCAGAATATCCGTCAACTGTTGCTTAGCATCAATCACGCTGGTTTCATTTTGAACCGGCGTATTATCTTGATTCAATGCAGTATTAGCGGCGTCCTTTACCGCATCGACAACCGCTTGTTGGGCATCGGTAATGTCCTGGGTCGTGCCTTCGTTGTTGGCCGCGTTCTTCACTGCATCCGCCAACTTCGCAACAGCATCCTTTACTGCATCATCCTGACTAGCCGCAACCTGATCCGTAATCGTATCAGCTGCTTGGTTAGCTGCATCACGATCTTGCTTGGCTGTATCAACCGCGTCTTGCAACGCTTTCTTAGCTTGGTCGATAGCTTCCGTCGTTGACGTTGGATCATCCAACACATCGTTCAACGCATCTTGCTTCGCTTGCACGTCTGCCTCTTGCGCAACTGGAGCCGTATCAACCGCCTTTGCTTCTGCACGTGCAACGGCATTCTCCAGTGCATTTGTCGCATCCGTAATGGCTTGACTAGTGCCGGTGTCAGCATCCCCAGCAGCGATAGCGTCACGCAAATCTTGCATGGCATCCGCCACGGCTGGGTCCGTTGCAACCGCTGTTGTATCATCTGACGCCAACGTATCGTTAGCCGTTGTTTTGGCTGCATCACGATCTTGCTTAGCTTGATCAACCGCATCTTGCAACGCCTGCTTGGCTTGGGCCACATCAGCGTCGCTCGCTGTTGGATCCTTCGCCAAATCATCCAATTGTTGCTGTGCGTCCTTCACCGCTGTTTCTTGTGAAACTGGCGCAGTTTCAACGGCTGTCAACGTCACCGTCTTCGTTGTCGTATTACCCGTTGCATCCTTCACTGTAATCGTGACATCGCGTGAGACACCATCTTCAGCAACTTGCGCGGCAATCGTTTCATAATCGGTTGTCGTCACACTAGTTCCGTACTGCTGATTATCAGTCGTCTTAAAGCCAACTGCTGCTAGGAAATCAGCTTCTGTTGCCGGCATGCCTGACTTCGATGAGACAAGTTCGTCCTTCGTCGTCGTAATCGTTGGCGCTTGCACATCACGGTAGACGTAACGCACCTTTTGGTCGACGGCCGTATCGTTGTCGAAATTAGCCACGTTCGCTTGGTTTGTAAGTACCAACTCATAGCCGGCAATCTGTTGATCGGCTTGCAATGACGCATCATCATAATTAACCGTCTCATTCGTCACACCCGTCAATGTATGACTTGTCACCTTGGTATCCGTTGTCAACGTTCGACCAACTTCATCAACGAATTCAACGACTACCTTTTGAGCCAATGGTGTGTATGTCACAACCGTGTTTTGCGTTGGTCCATCCGTATCGGCCACCGTATCATACGTCAACGTGTAGGTTGCGGACTTCTCATCGGCCGCAATCGTCCAAACGATACCTGGTGCATCAGTAACACTTGTAATCTTGTAACCAGTTGGTGCGTTAAACGTTCCCTTAACCACTTGTTCTGACTTACCATTTAGCGTCTCATCAGATTGTGGGAAGGCTGGCGTGTTGGGCGCACCATCCGCATATTGTTGCTTGATGGTTGCACTTTGATCAGCCGCAACGTACGTTACCGTAAAGTTCTGGGCTTCTGTATCTTGCGCTGATCCATTGTTCGTGCTATCAAAGATTGGATTTGCGGCCAAAGCTTTCGCCATCGTGTCGTAAATCTCACCATCAGGTCCGGTTACCGTGTAACTGTACCCTGCCTTAGTCAATTCACTATCTGAGAAGCCTTGTGGTAACGTGATATTCTCAGCCGTATAGCCCTGCACTGGCGTCATCTTAGCCGTCACAGTTGTTGGCCAAGTTGGCACGTTAATCTTAAACATTGCCACTTGTTCAGACTTGCTTAGCGTAATGGTCGTATCTTGCGTTTGCTCATCCGTGCCTGACGCATCCGTATTCTTCGAGTTATCGTACGTTCCCGTTACATTAACCGTCTTACCATCATTGCTAATCTCAGTCGTCATGCCTGAGGCGGCCGCTGCACTACCACTTGCTACGTAGTATCCGGCTGGCGTTGTGTACTCATACGCATATGATTGGTTAGTCTTGGCATTCTGCGTGTCAACAACACTCGTCGTACCATCCGGCATTGCTTGAATAACGTTTGCTGTTTGGTTATTTGGTGCAAAAGTGACCACCATATCTTGTGAATCACTATCAGTGGCACTATTACCATTCGGAGTATCATCTAGAATGACTGAATAAGTCGCTTCTTGGTGCGTCTCGTCCGTGTAAACCACATTATATGGATCACCGGCAATCGACACGATGTAATAACCTTCAGGTGCGGTAATCGTACCCGTCTTAGAATCACCGGTCACCCCAGCTAACGGCACGTCAGCTGGTACCGTTGGTGAACCAATCGCGTCGGCATAAGAGAAGCTAATGTTTCCAGATTGACTAGCTGGTGCCATCTTCAAAGTGAAGCTCTGCGCCGCACTATCTGAAGCACCCGTATTGTCGGTATTATCGTAGTTAAACGTAAAGGTCGCTGTCCGTCCATCAGCCGCAACGCTTGCGCCACTGGGTTGACCATCCGCTGTGAAATAGTAACCGGCGGCCGCTGTATAAGTTGATGTGTAAACACCACTTGTCACACCGGCAGCTGCAATCGCTGACATTGGTGCCGCCCCTGAATCAGTCAAAAACGCAATATTGGCTGACTAGTAGTCAGCTTTATAGCTAACTTGGAAGGCTTGTGCACTCTTATCGGACTGCGTATCACCATTTGACGTATTGTCGTAAAGCGACTGCGCGGCCAAGGCCGATGACAACGTCGCATATGATTGCGTTGTGCCATCAGGTCGAACAACCGATACTTGGTACGTATAACCTGGCACTGCCAATGTGCTGTCAGTCGTGCTGTATGAAATGGCACTGTTTGTTACGCCAGACGTTGTTTCAACGGCAGCCGCTGCTGAAATTGGTGAATCACTCGTTACCGTCAACGTACTCTCTTGATATGACGGTACTGGATTAAGAATAAATTGTTTAATACCTGAATGTTCAACGTTATCATCAACCGCATCAAATGAATTATTCGCCGCGATTGCCTCGTCCAACGTGGCATAACGGATGACATTCCCAGCTTCGTCTGTCACTAAACTATCATCAGCGTGCCTAACCGTTACATAATACGTATACCCTTGGGTCATCTCCATTGACTGCAATGTTGCATCTGTCAACTTAATACCTAGTGGCGCACCAGTATCTCCGGTGACGGTCTCCAGCACTTGGCCAGAATACTTATCATTGGTCTTCGCAACGACAACTTCGGCCGTTTGAGTAATCGCTGCATACTCAACCGTATATGTTTGTGGCGCAACGTCTGAATTCGTCGCGTTATTAGTATTGTCATACAAGCCAGTGGTTCCAGCTAACGCTGATGACAACGTTGCATACGTCTTACCATCAGGCGTCTTCACAGTGTAACGATAGCCAGCAACACGCAAGGCTGAATCATTGGTCCCAAATGAGACGTGACCGCTCGTGACACCAGCAGCCGAATCAACCATGACCCCACTACTAATTTGGGTGTTCCCCCCAACAACCAGGTTCGCTGATTGATAGTTGGCCACATATGACACCGTAAAGATTTGTGGATCCGCATCTGAGGCGCCACTCGCCGTATTCGTGTCGTTATACAAACTATTGGCTGCCATCGCTGCTGACAACGTACTGTAACTCGTCGTGCTGTTTGAACCCATGTAAACGACATAACTGTATCCGCTCTGAGCCAACGTCGCATCAGTCGTGCTAGCAAAGGAAATTGCTTGACTGGTCACACCAGCCGCTGAACCCATTGTCAAACCAGCTCGAATTGGCGACTTATCAGCCCCGACCACGCGTGCTGCTTGACTAAGCGCGCTATAGCTAATTGTAAACATTTGGGCTTCCGCATCTGAATCCGTCGCGTTACTCGTGTCGTCAAACGTCGTGTTATTTGATTGTGCTGCGGCCAACGTGCTATACCACTCGCCATCTGGCCCCATCACACGGTGGCTGTATCCAGAGACCGCAATTTGTGAATCGTTATATGCGAACGGAATTGTCTCAGCAGTCCCACCTGATGCAGTCGTCACGACACTACCCATACTAATTGGCGAATCAGACGTCACCGCCAACGATGCTTGTTGGCGATCCGCGACATAGTTCACCGTAAAGGCTTGCGCACTCGCATCATTCGCACCGGTGTTATCCGTTGCGTCATAGATACTATTCGCTGCAATCGCCGATGACAAGTCACTGTACGCCTTACCATCTGGTCCTGTTACTGTGTAGTGGTAACCACGCACATAAAGATCACCATCATCCGTATCAACGAACGTTAACGCACCACTGGTTTGACCGACTTGTGAATCGACCATGCTACCGGCGCTGATCGGCGACTTCGCATTCACTTGAATGTAAGCACTTTGCTGATCAGCTGTGTAGACGACGAAGTAAGCTTGCGCACTTTGATCAGATGATCCAACGTTTTGTGTACTATCAAAACGTCCTTCTGCGACTAAGGCCGATGACAAGGTTGCATAGCTGCTACCCATTGCCGTGTAAATATTGTATTGGTAGCCCGGCACGGCCAATTGTGAATCCGTTACATTAAACGAGATGTTACCGGCCGTTACACCTGCTGCCGAACCAACGATTGCCCCGGCACTTCTTGGGGCATTTTCATCCATTTGCAAATAAGCTGATTGATAATTAGCCCGGTATGACACCATGAAGCTTTGCACAGCGGAATCATTCAATGACCCTAGGTTATTCGTGTTGTCATAAATTGGGTTCGCTGATAAGGCTGACGCCAAATTACTATAAACCTGACCATCCGGTCCCGTTACCGTGTACATATAACCACGCGCGTACAGGTTAGCATCCGTAATACTGAAGCTGATACTATCCGACGTCCCACCAGTGTTCGACGCAAACTTTGAGTTAGCCCGAATTGGTGAAGTTCCTGTCACGTTCACAACAGCTGATTGATAATCCGCCTTGTAGCTCACCGTAAACTTATCCGGTGTATCATCTGCAACTCCAGACGTCGTGTTGTTCGCGTTGTAGAACGAGTGGGCGGCCAAAGCTGAAGATAGCGTCGTAAAGGTTGCACTATCGCTGCCATATCTCACGGTATACGTGTAACCACTCTTGGCCAATTGCGAATCCAACGTTGTGTTTGAAGCGCTTGGCGCAAAGGAGATAGCTGAACCAGTCATACCGTTAGCTGACATCGCTGTCGAGCCAGCGCTAATTGGTGAACTAGCATCAACCACCACCGCTGCTGCTTGACTCATTGGTGCATACAGTACAACGAAACGTTGGGCGTTTGTATCAGTGGTTCCGCCATTGTTATTCGTCGCATCGTAGGTACCGTTAGCGGCCAAAGCGGCGGCCAAATTTGAGTACCAAACCGTATTGGCAGCATCGTACCCATAACCAACCGTGTACGTGTATCCTGAGACAGTCAATGTCGCATCCGTGGCACTGAAGGCCAACTTGCCACTCGTGCTACCGACGATACTATCAACCATCACCCCACTACTAATTGGTGAATTTTGTTGCACACGAATGTACGCTGATTGCATATCTGCCTTATATGACACACGGAACGTTTGTGCCGACGCATCAGATGATGCCGAGCCATTTTCAGTAGCGTCATACAAGCTGTTTGCTTGCACCGCCGCTGACAAAGTTGCGTACGACGTTGAACCAGTTGGCCCATAAACAACGTACGTGTAACCACTCTTCGCTAACTGCGAATCCGTCGTGCTAAATGACAGGGCCCCACTCGTAACACCCGAAGCGGATGTTACAGCCGAGTTAGCCGCCACCGGTGACGCACTATCAACTACCACGTTGGCGGCTTGATACTGAGCCCGGTATTGGTACTTAATAACTGAATTACGATCGGCATCAAACAACCCATCGTTGTCAGAATCTGATGACGGACCAATTAAGGTATATCCCGAAATCGTCAGTGGATTAGCTGGAATCTTCGCCCCAACATAACCCGTCTTGGTCACCGCTGTCGCAATCGTTTTACCGTTTTCGTCATAGTAGTAGTACGTAATATTAGCCGTTTGTGGTGCATAAACAACCTTGAAACGTTGCACTTGAGCGTCGGTCGTTGCATTCGCTGCATTCGAGGTATTGTCATACTTCTGCGCAGCCACGGCTGACGTCAGCGTTGTATATGAATTAATGACACTACCCGCCGAGTTCAATACCTGCACGACATAGCTATAACCACTTCTAGCCAACTGTGAATCCGTTGTACTAAATGAAATTGCACTGCTTGCTGGTCCATTCGTCGTTTCGTTAATCGCTGAATAACTCAAAACAGAGTTGCTTGACGTGTCCGTCGAATCCGTAAACAAAGATGCGTATTGATTAGTCTTATACGTAATTTGGAAAACTTGTGATGACGCATCTGAGCTACCACTATTGGCCGTTGCATCATAACGTGGGTGTGCTGCCACTGCTGATGACAACGTCGTGTACGCCGTACTATCAGGGGCATCCGTGCCCATGTACTTCACCGTGTACGTATAACCCGCACTGGCCAAGTTTGAATCGGTCACACCGGCAAAGGCAATTGTGCCACCTGTCGTTCCTGAATCCGTTGCCTTCGTTGAACCGGCACTAATCGGTCCACTAGCATCGTAGCGCAACGCGGCCGCTTGGTACTGAGCCACGTAGCTAACCGTAAAGACTTGGGCTGACGAATCTGTCGTCCCTGTATTATTCGTCGCAT
>ERZ841120.656-NODE-656-length-20709-cov-27.860947_pt1 | contig 20709 bp, 10 predicted proteins | sample MGYA00519572_ERZ841120 | MGnify/ENA primary metagenome ERZ841120 (study PRJEB31850, sample SAMEA3708890) | human gut metagenome | biome: human gut; feature: human-associated habitat; material: faeces | place: China | collected 2014 ...
TCTGATTTCCCTTGTCTTCTTTTTCATTTCCCTCAAACTCTGGGATAGGGGCTTGAATGCCTACGAAAGTGCTGGCTCGTAAGGGGGAAAGTAAGACTAAAATCAAGAAAGGAACTTATGATGTTTACAATTGAAGAAGTCAAGGATGAAGATCAAAAAATGGCAGTTGTTGATGAGGTTTTAAAGGATTTGCCAGAATGGTTTGGAATACCTGAAAGCACGCAAGCCTACATCGAAGGAGCCAAAGATTTGCAAGTTTGGGCAGCCTATCAGGAGAGTGATTTGACTGGATTTGTAAGCTTGTCCTATTCTAGTGAAGAGTGTGCAGAGATTGATTGTCTCGGCGTAAAAAAAGCTAATCAAGGTAGAGGAATTGGGAGTCAATTGCTTGCTACTTTAGAAAGTGAAGCACGCAAACAAGTAGACTACCTACAGGTAAAAACAGTAGCAGAAGGCTCTAATAAAGATTATGATCGAACAAATGTCTTTTATCGAAGTGTTGGTTTTAAAAAATTAGAGATTTTTCCTCAACTATGGGATCCCCAGAATCCTTGCCAGATTTTGATAAAGAAAATCGTTTAAAACTTCCTGACAAAAAATTGAGAGTGCCATACTATAAAAGTGTTAGCCAATTTAGCTCAGTTGGTAGAGCAAGGCACTCGTAAAGTCTAGGTTATAGGTAGATAAACGACTGAGGATTTGAAAAAATAGATATGTAGAAGATAACCGTTAAGTCTTATTCTTAGCGGTTTTTTATATTGTTTAATAGCGCTGATATTTCATTAATGATGTTTGACTTTGTGATGTTGCTAGTGCTTTAAGTTGATTGCTACTATTTTTGATGGTGTGAATGTTCTGATAATGTACCCCAGCTAACTACGAAAGTTTTTGACTCTATGTTTTTAACGCTTATTAAAAAATAAATTAATGTAGGTTAATTTTTCTTGACTTAAATTTTTTAAATGATATACTATTTTTCTGGAGAGCTAACAATTATATATAAATGTACTACTCTATTTCCTAGATAATACTTATACTCGATGAAAATCAAAGAGCAAACTAGAAAACTATCCGCAGGTTGCTCAAAGCACTGCTTTGAGGTTGTAGATAGAACTGACGAAGTCAGTAACCATACATACGCTAAGACGACGTTGACGCGGTTTGAAGCGATCTTCGAAGAGTATTAGTAAAACTTTTTATAACAAATGCTAGCAAAGTTAAAGTTTACTATCTATTGGAAGTTAAATAAATATGTAAGGAATTAAAATGAAAAAAAGTACAGTATTGTCATTAACCACAGCTGCAGTTATTTTAGCAGCATATGTCCCTAATGAGGTAATCCTAGCAGATACACCTAGTTCTGAAGATTCTTTAAAAATATCTGATAAAGAAACAGTAGTAGGTAAACAAAACGAAAACAAAGAAAAACTTGAAGATATTCATAATGTTATAGAAACTTCAAAGGATACTGAAGAAAAGAAAACAACAATTATTGAGGAAAAAGAAGTTGTTAGTAAAAATCCTGTGATAGACAATAACACTAGCAATGAAGAAGCAAAAATCAAAGAAGAAAATTCCAATCAATCCCAAGGAGATAAAGCGGACTCGTCTGCAAGTAAAGACCCAGAAAGTCCCAAAAAAGAGGATAAACTTGTCTATATTGCTGAATTTAAAGATAAAGAATCTGGAGAAAAAGCAATCAAGGAACTATCAAATCTTAAGAATACAAAAGTTTTATATACTTATGATAGAATTTTTAACGGTAGCGCTATTGAAACAACCAAAGATACTCTGGACATAATTAAACTAATAGAAGGTATTTCATCGGTTGAAAGGTCACAAAAAGTCCAACCTATGATGAATCATGCTAGAAAAGAAATTGGAGTTGAAGAGGCAATCGATTACCTAAAATCTATCAATGCACCATTTGGGAAAAACTTTGATGGTAGAGGTATGGTCATTTCAAATATCGATACGGGAACGGATTATAGGCATAAGGCCATGAGGATTGATGATGATGCTAAAGACTCAATGAGATTTAAAAAAGAAGACTTAAAAGGTACTGATAAAAATTTCTGGTTGAGTGATAAAATCCCTCATGCTTTCAATTATTATAATGGTGGTAAAATTACTGTAGAAAAAGCTGATGATGGAAGCGATTATTTTGATCCACATGGGATGCATATTGCAGGGATTCTTGCGGGAAATGATACTGAAAAAGATATTAAAAACTTTAACGGAATAGATGGAATTGCTCCTAATGCACAGATTTTCTCTTATAAAATGTACTCTGACGCAGGATCTGGCTTCGCAGGAGATGAAACAATGTTTCATGCTATTGAAGATTCGATCAAACACAATGTCGATGTTGTTTCGATATCATCTGGCTTTACAGGAACAGGTCTTGTAGGTGAGAAATATTGGCAAGCTATTAGAGCATTAAGAAAAGCAGGCATTCCAATGGTTGTAGCTACGGGTAACTATGCGACTTCTGCTTCAAGTTCTTCATGGGATTTAGTGGCAAATAATAATCTGAAAATGACCGACACTGGAAATGTAACACGAACTGCAGCACATGAAGATGCGATAGCAGTCGCATCTGCTAAAAATCAAACAGTTGAGTTTGATAAAGTTAACATAGGTGGAGAAAGTTTTAAATATAGAAATATAGGTGCCTTTTTCGATAAGAATAAAATCATAACAAATGAAGAAGGATCAAAAGCTTCTAGTAAATTAAAATTTGTATATATAGGCAAGGGGCAAGACAAAGATTTGATAGGATTGGATCTTAGAGGCAAAATTGCAGTAATGGATAGAATTTATACAAAGGAGTTAAAAAATGCTTTTAAACGTGCAACGGATAAGGGTGCACGTGGCATTATGGTTGTAAATACTGTAAATTACTACAATAGAGATAATTGGACAGAGCTTCCAGCTATGGGATATGAGGAGGATGAAGGAACTACTAGTCAAGTTTTTTCAATTTCAGGAGATGATGGTGTAAAGTTATGGAACATGATTAACCCTGATAAAAAAACTGAGGTTAAAAGGAATAATAAAGAAGATTTTAAAGATAAATTGGAGCAATACTATCCAATTGATATGGCAAGCTATAATTCTAATAAACCGAATGTAGGTGACGAAAAAGAGATTGACTTTAAGTTTGCACCTGACACAGACAAAGAACTGTATAAAGAAGAGATCATCGTTCCAGCAGGGTCCACATCTTGGGGACCAAGAATAGATTTACTTTTAAAACCAGATGTTTCAGCACCCGGTAAAAATATTAAATCCACTCTCAATGTCATTAATGGGAAATCAACTTATGGTTATATGTCAGGGACTAGTATGGCAACTCCAATCGTGGCAGCTTCTACTGTTTTGATTAGACCAAAATTAAAGGAAATGCTTGAAAGACCTGTGTTGAAAAATCTTAAGGGAGATGACAAAATAGATCTTACAAGTCTTACAAAAATAGCCCTACAAAATACTGCACGCCCTATGATGGATGCAACTTCTTGGAAAGAAAAAAGTCAATACTTTGCATCACCTAGACAACAGGGAGCAGGGCTAATTAATGTTGCCAATGCTTTGAGAAATGAAGTCGTAGCTACTTTTAAAAACACGGATTCTAAAGGTTTGGTAAACTCTTATGGTTCTATTTCTCTTAAAGAAATAAAAGGAGATAAAAAATATTTTACAATTAAGCTTCACAATACATCAAACAGACCTTTAACCTTTAAAGTTTCAGCATCTGCTATAACTACAGATGCTCTAACTGACAGACTCAAACTAGATGAAACATACAAAGATGAAAAATCTCCAGATGGTAAGCAAATTGTTCCAGAAATCCACCCAGAAAAAATCAAAGGAGCAAATATTACATTTGAGTATGACACTTTCACTATAGGTCCAAATTCTAGCTTTGATTTAAATGCGGTTATAAATGTTGGGGAGGCTAAAAACAAAAATAAATTTGTAGAATCATTTATTCATTTTGAGTCAGTGGAAGAAATGGAAGCTCTGAACTCCAACGGGAAGAAAATAAACTTCCAACCTTCTTTATCGATGCCTCTAATGGGATTTGCTGGGAATTGGAACCACGAACCAATCCTTGATAAATGGGCCTGGGAAGAAGGTTCAAAATCAAAAACAATGGAAGGTTATGATGATGATGGCAAACCGAAAATTCCAGGAACCTTAAATAAGGGGATTGGTGGAGAAGGTATAGATAAATTTAATCCAGCAGGAGTTATACAAAATAGAAAAGATAAAAATACAACATCCCTAGATCAAAATCCAGAATTGTTTGCTTTCAATAACGAAGGGATCAACGCACCATCATCAAGTGGTTCTAATATTGCTAAAATTTATCCTTTAGATTCAAATGGAAATCCTCAAGATGCTCAACTTGGGAGAGGATTAACACCTTCTCCACTTGTATTAAGAAGTGCAGAAGAAGGATTGATTTCAATAGTAAATACAAATAAAGAGGGAGAAAATCAAAGAGACTTAAAAGTCATTTCGAGAGAACACTTTATTAGAGGAATTTTAAACTCTAAGAGAAATGATGCAAAGGGAATCAAATCTTCTAAGCTAAAAGTTTGGAGCGACTTGAAATGGGATGGACTCATCTATAACCCTAGAGGTAGAGAAGAAAATGCACCAGAAAGCAAGGATACCAAAGATCCTGCTACTAAGATAAGAGGACAATTTGAACCGATTGCAGAAGGTCAATATTTCTATAAATTTAAATATAGATTAACTAAAGATTACCCATGGCAGGTTTCCTATATTCCTGTAAAAATTGATAATACAGCCCCTAAGATTGTTTCGGTTGATTTTTCAAATCCTGAAAAAATTAAGTTGATTACAAAGGATACTTATCACAAGGTAAAAGATCAATACAAGAATGAAACCTTATTTGCGAGAGATCAAAAAGAACATCCTGAAAAATTTGACGAGATTGCAAACGAAGTTTGGTATGCAGGCGCTGCTCTGGTTAATGAAGATGGAGAGGTTGAGAAAAATCTTGAAGTAACTTATGCAGGTGAGGGTCAAGGAAGAAATAGGAAACTAGACAAAGACGGAAATACTATTTATGAAATTAATGGTGCAGGAGATTTAAGAGGAAAAATCATTGAAGTCATTGCATTAGATGGATCTAGCAATTTCACAAAGATTCATAGAATTAAATTTGCTGATCATGCTGATGAAAAGGGGATGATTTCCTATTATCTAGTAGATCCTGATCAAGATTCATCTAAATACCAAAAGCTTGGCGAGATTTCCGAATCTAAATTTAAAAATTTAGAAAATAGAAAAGAGGATAGTCTTAAAAAAGATACAACTGAGGAAGAAAATCATCAAGAAAATGAAGAGTCTATCGAAGAAAAATCAAGCTTGACTATTCATAAAACTATTTCAACAATTAGAGATTTTGAAAGTAAAGACTTAAAGAAACTCATTAAAAAGAAATTTAGAGAAGTTGATGACTTTACAAGTGAAACTGGTAAGAGAACAGAGGAATACGATTATAAATACGATGATAAGGGAAATATCATTGCTTATGACGATGGTAGTGCCTTACAATATGAAACTGAAAAACTTGACGAAATCAAATCAAAAATTTATGGTGTTCTAAGCCCGTCTAAAGATGGACACTTTGAAATTCTTGGAAAGATAAGTAATGTTTCTAAAAATGCCAAGGTATATTACGGCAATAACTATAGATCTGTAGAAATCAAAACGACTAAGTATGATTCCCACTCAAAAACGATGACATTTGATTTATACGCTAATATTAATGATATTGTGGATGGATTAGCTTTTGCAGGAGATATGAGATTCTTTGTTAAAGATGATGATCAGATAAAAGCTGAAACTAAAATTAGAATGCCTGAAAAAAATAAGGAAACTAAAACAGAATATCCCTATACATCAAGTTATGGGAATGTAATAGAATTAGGAGAAGGTGATCTTTCAAAGAACAAACCAAACAATTTAACGGAAATGGAATCTGGTAAAATCTATTCTGATTCAGAAAAACAACAATATCTGTTAAAGGATAACATCATTCTAAGAAAAGGCTATGCACTAAAAGTGACTACCTATAATCCTGGAAAAACGGATATGTTAGAAGGAAATGGAGTTTATAGCCAGGAAGATATAGCAAAAATACAAAAGGCCAATCCTAATCTAAGAGTCCTATCAGAAAAAATAATTTATGCTGATAGTAGAAATGTTGAAGATGGAAGAAGTACTCAATCAGTATTAATGTCGGCTTTGGATGGCTTTAACATTGTAAAATATCAAGTGTTTACCTTTAAAATGAATGATAAAGGGGAGGCAATCGATAAAGATGGAAATCTTGTAACAGATTCTTCTAAACTGGTATTATTTGGTAAAGATGATAAAGAGTATCATGGGGAGGATGAGTCCAACGTAGAAGCTATAAAAGAAGATGGTTCTATGTTATTTATTGATGCAAAACCAGTAAATCTTTCAATGGACAAGAACTACTTTAATCCATCTAAATCTAATAAAATTTATGTACGAAATCCAGAATTTTATTTAAGAGGTAAGATTTCTGATAAGGGTGGTTTTAACTGGGAGTTGAGAGTTAATGAATCGGTTGTAGATAATTATTTAATCTACGGAGATTTACACATTGATAACACTAGAGATTTTAATATTAAGCTTAATGTTAAAGACGGTGACATCATGGACTGGGGAATGAAAGACTATAAAGCAAACGGATTCCCAGATAAGGTAACAGATATGGATGGAAATGTTTATCTTCAAACTGGCTATAGCGATTTGAATGCGAAAGCGGTTGGAGTGCACTATCAATTTTTATATGATAATGTTAAACCAGAAGTAAACATTGATCCTAAGGGAAATACTAGTATTGAATATGCTGACGGAAAATCTGTAGTCTTTAATATCAATGATAAAAGAAATAATGGATTCGATGGTGAGATTCAAGACAAACATATTTATGTAAATGGAAAAGAATATAAATCATTTGATGATATTAAACAACTAACAGATAAGACACTAAACATTAAGATTGTTGTAAAAGATTTTGCAAGAAATACAACCGTAAAAGAATTCATTTTAAACAAAGATACGGGAGAGGTAAGCGAACTAAAACCTCATACGGTAACTGTGACCATTCAAAATGGAAAAGAAATGAGTTCAACGATAGTGTCGGAAGAAGATTTCATTTTACCTGTCTATAAGGGTGAATTAGAAAAAGGATATCAATTTGATGGCTGGGAAATTTCTGGTGTCGAAGGGAAAAAAGATGCTGGCTATGTTATTAATGTATCAAAAGATACTCTTATAAAACCTGTATTCAAGAAAATAGAGGAGAAAAAGGAGGAGGAAAATAAACCTACTTTTGATGTATCGAAAAAGAAAGATAACGTGCAAGAAAATCATAGTCACTTAGATGAAAATTACAAAAAGGAGGATTTACAAAGAGAAAATCATTCACACAAATCTGATTCAACTAAGGATGTCACAGCTAAAGTTCCTGATGAAAATGATAAAAACTTTGAAAATAAGAAGGAAGTTTATCTTAATGAACCAGACAACATAGATAATAAACATACCAATATTGATAGTAAATCAACTACTAACAATGATAGGTTGCCAAAAACCGGAACAGTTAGCGAAGTCTTCATGTCATTAGTTGCCGGAATAATGTTTACCTTAGGTGCGTTTCTTGGATTAAAGAAAAAAGATCAAGATTAAGACAAAGCTATAGAAAAATGGTTTGTGTACTGAGATAGTGTGATGATGAAACAGTTTTGTGAAAATAGCCATTTATAACTCAATTATTTAGTTTACTTTACTATTGATACTCTTTTTGGATTTATTAATGTACTTAGTTTCGACAACTAATGAATTGATTGAAAGGGTTAGTATTGATAATATTGGTCATATTAATTAGAAAATAGAGTCTATCAAAATTTAAAGGCTAATAGAGGTGATGAGATAATTTCAAGGAATTAAGTAGCGTTTGGTTGCTTAATTCCTTTTTATTATGTGACTATTAGTCCGTTTCGCTCCGAAGGTGCGAAACAAATAAACCACCCGCTATGATTGATATGCCCCCTGTCAAGTAGACAGGTTAAATATGGCTCTTTGTCAACTGTAGTGGGTGACGAAAAGCTAACATCTAGAGAGAACCTGATAGGTTTTCTCTTTTTGTATGTTCAGAGTGATGAAAACACGCTTCCTAAAGTTAATAAAGTTTCTAAAACCGAAGCCCAGACGTTTGATGTCTTTGATAAGCTTATTGGTCCCCTCCAATTTTGCATTTGAGTAATGTGTTTCTAGTGCGTTTTTGATGTATGGTTTGTGTCTAAGGAAGGTCAAGCATAATTAAGATAAGAAAGAGAAACGATATGAAAACCACAATTTTTACAATTCACCCTCAATTAAAAACGGGCTCACGCATTAATAAAGAACTGGCAACAGCTGCTGCTGGAGCTGGTTATGACGTGCGAGATATGTACCAACTGTATCCCAATTTTGACATTGATGTCAAAACGGAGCAAAAGATTCTAGAGGTAAGTGATCGCATTGTACTCCAGTTCCCAATTTATTGGTACCAAACGCCAGCCCTCATGAAACAGTGGTTTGACGTTGTTTTTGAATACGGTTGGGCCTATGGTTCGACTGGTACTGCCTTACAAGGCAAGGAAGTCATGTTGGTAGCTAGTTTTGGAGCTGGGCAAGATGACTACACGAGAAACGGCCGCTTCCATGTAACAATTGAAGAGATTTTAAAGCCTATCACTATGATTCAGTATTTGACAGGTCTAACATTTCTGGAACCTCTTATCATAACTGGTACTTTAAACATGGATCAAGAGTTATTATCAAATAAAGTAAATAAATACCTACAAATAATATAAATAAGACATATCAACCCTCTATAAATGGAATATACTTTATTATTTTTCTGTTTCAAACAATAAAGCATCAATCAATATACTTGAATACTAGTGGATATTATTGAGTATATTTCATATTGTCCAATTAGGACAATACATAAAATTTTTCCTCTATACTTTTCCTTAGGAGAAAGATTGATGTACCGACGTTTAAGGGATTTGAGAGAAGACAATGATTTCACTCAAAAATTCGTTGCCGAAAAACTTTCGTTTACTCAACGATATTCAGGAAAGATAAGAAGCATCTGAGTTTAACTTCAGATGCTTCTTTGGTAGTTATTACATTTGGAATGAATCATGTTTAAAATGTTGATGATATATTTTCTATTTTATGTTTAAATCTTTTTCCATTTCCATTTTAAGATTTTTGATGAAGACTTGGTCACCAAAAGCTTCGGCTAGTACGGTAGCTGTATTATAGAGCTCGGTTGCTTTATCTCTATTGTTCTCATAGAATAGATAATATTTCGCTTCAAAAACAAGTACTGCGGGTTTATAAGCTTGTTGAAGTGTCTTATCAATAAGAACATACATTTTATCAACAACAGACTTCATTTCTTTATAGTCATGATGCATTACATATATCCCAGCTATAGCTGATAAAGCACCTATCAGTTCAACATTAAACAGCTCTTCACCTTGTAATTCTTGATTAATTAATTTTCGTCTAAATTTTTCAATTCTCTCTTTATCATAGTCATAATCCTGACATCGAAATGCATAGTATGAAATTAATAGAAGGTCATTTAAGGAATATGTTTCTTTTTTCAAAGCTTGAACCAAATAGTCTTCAAATACAGATTCAATAAGACTTTCTTCCTCACTAATCATAAAATTCAGGGTTCTTTCAATGAGATCAATAGCTAAAAGCTCGTCCTCTGGTAGCACATCAATATAGTTGTCGTAGAGTTCCTCAATATCTTTTAGCTTTTTCTTGATACGTTCCGAGTCACCATAGACAGGAGACTTCATAAGTTTATATTTAGCCTTGTAATAGTCTTCAGGAATGTCTAGTTTTGTTTCACCTAACAAATAGTTGAGGGAAACACTCAATTTATCACTGATGTATTGAAGTTTGACAATAGTTGGTAAAGAACGCCCAAGCTCAATTCTCATCAGTTGTTTGACGGTTAATTCTTCTTCGGTATCACAAACTTGCTCACGTTTTAACCCTTGACGTTCACGTTCTTCACGAATTCTTTTTCCAATCTCGATTTTAATATCTTCTGACATACATAATTCCTTATGATTTAGTTTTTTAATAATAATATAACGTAAAATTGAAATAAAGTCCAAAAGCCATAATAGAAGTAGTGTATAGTAGAATCTAAAGGAGTTTACAATTATGAAACAATCTTGATTTGCGAGGGCGCTAGCCAGCGGATATTCTTCTCAAATATTATTTAGAATATTAAAAATGTTATAATAGGAGATGAGAAAGGGGGAGACGATGATGAAAATTATAGCAATAAACCCTATTCCGTTTAAAAAAAGAATGATTGAATTTCTCTTTGATTATCTTTTCATTCTAGCTTATTTAGTTCTTCTGTTTTTAAGTTCGATGCTTATTTACATCATCTTTTTTAATGGTGTCCCAGAGTTTACAGAAATTCAGTCGCAGTGGCTTGTATTTTTCACCTCTGTTTTTCCAATCACGCTCCTTTTCACATTCTTGGATTATAAAAATGATGGCAGTTTTGGGAAGGTAAAAGCGGGACTTGAACTTGTCTACCAGAAAAAAACAGTGCAGGCTAGCTTGATTAGAAATGTCATCAAATTTTTACCTTGGCAACTCGGTCATATGGGCACGATTCATGGCTTATATAGTGATTTTGATGTGGTATCCATTATCCTTTCTAATTCGGCGACTCTACTTGCAGTTTTGCTACTGGCAATGACGATATTTAGGAAAGATAAGAGGCATCTAGGAGACCTACTAGCCCGTACACAAGTACAGCTAAGAGGTGACTAAGATACAGGTTGCTTACTTGATTCTTAAGGAAAACTGTAGACGATTAAAGGAAGTCATTACGATGACCTCCTTTTTTTATTGCTCTAAATACTGTACAATAGAATAATTACAGGAGTTTACAATTATGAAACAATCTCAATTTGCGAGGGCGCTTTGGTATGGTATTCTTGGTGCCCTCTTTTTTGCTTTTACTTTTATTTTTAATCGTAGTATGAACCTTTCAGGTGGGTCCTGGATGTGGAGTGCTAGTCTACGTTACTTGTTTAGTTTGCCTATGCTGGCTGTTTTGGTCTGGCGTAAGGGTGAGCTGGTAGGTGTATTGTCTGCCATTAAGAAAGCCCCCTTGACCTGGTTGGTCTGGAGTACGGTGGGTTTTGGGCTTTTTTATGGACCGCTGTCTCTAGCGTCCATTTATGGCGAGTCTTGGTTCGTGGCGGCTACTTGGCAGATTACCATTCTTGCTGGTCTGCTCTTGACGCCTCTCTTTGGGCAGAGGGTACCTGGTAAGCAACTGCTTATGACATTGGTTATCCTTTTAGGTATTATTCTCATCCAGATTCCTTACTTTGGTAGTGGTCTTGGTAGCGGTGTGGTCCGTGCTAGTCTCTTGATTTTACTGGCCGCTTTTGCCTATCCTTTGGGCAATCGTAAGATGATGGTCCACTGTAAGCAGGATCAGCTTTCAACGACGCAGCGTGTGTTGGGGATGACCTTGATGAGTACGCCTTTTTGGTTACTTTTGTCAGTTTTTGCTGTAGCAGATGCTGGGCTTCCATCAGGTGGACAGATTTTACAGTCTTTAATTGTAGCTGTCTTTTCTGGGGTTGTCGCAACCTTGCTTTTCTTCGAGGCGACTAATCTAGTTAAGCATAACCATAAGCAACTGGCAGTGGTTGAAGCCACTCAGGCTGGTGAAGTTCTCTTTACCCTCTTGGGGGGTTGCCTCTTCCTCGGAGATAGTCTACCTAGCCTTTTGGGATTCTTTGGGATTGCTATTGTAACCATTGGTATTATTGGAAATAGCCTGCTAACAGGCTCAGATTAAGCATAAGTATGAGACTTTCGAATGGCAAATTCGGAAGTTTTTCATTTATATGAAAAATATTATAGAAAAATGCGACATTTTCAGACGATAGTGCTATAATGATATTAAAAGTAAGCGTTTACCGTTTTAATGTAAATCCTAGAGATATTTCCGGAAACTTTGATAGGCTTATTAATAAAGGTGAATGTATTGACTTTGAATTTTCATGAAAAATGAGTTAACATTTAATGTTACTCTAAAGAAGGAGAAGAGTCATGAATGATACTGTTTGTAAAAATTGGTTTATGCGTAAAAGTGGGAAAACTTGGGTCTATGGTTGTGCCTTGGTAAGTTTTGCAGGTTTGGCCCTGGCTAGTCCTGTCTATGCGGACCAAGTGGAACAGGCAACTGTGAGCCCAACACCTCAAGAAGTGGTAACTCAAACTGACCATCAAGTTGCCCCTCAAGTGGAGCTTGCACCTAGCACGACCAAGGAAGTCCCCCAAGTGGTAGAGCCGAGCCAGTCTCTTGTTTCCGAATCTGCTAAAACAGCTCAAGAGAATCCCACTCAGCCTAGCCCTGACCAGTCAAAAGAAGTACAAACACAGGCTAGTGTGGCTGAGAAAGTGACTAACCAAACGCAAGAAGCCGATTTGAATCAGACCAATCAAGAACAATCTCCAGTTGTAACGAATAGCACCAGTCCTGTTCATGTGACAGCGGAAAAAACCGATTTGCCTAATAATGAAGCGGTTACCAATCTAGAAGGGATGACCGCAGACCAAAATGGTCACTGGGAAATGCAGGCTGACGGTATTCATTCAGAAGCCAAAGACAAGGGAGACTCTTTCCTTTATTCTCAATCCGAGGGTAAGAATTTTATCTATTCAACAGATGTGACCTTCAAGGAAGCTGGTGGTGCCGCTGCCCTCATTTTCCGTGGTAACAATGATAGTAGCGATAAAAATATGTACGGAGTCAACGTAGACTCTGGTAACCATAAGGTTAAGTTTTGGCGTTGGGTCAATAATCATGATATTCAACTTGTAGACGAAAAAGATGTAACACCAACTGCCGATGAAACCTACAATCTCAGAGTAGTTGCGGCTAATCAGTGGCTATCTTACTATGTCAATGATGTGCTTGTCGCAAGTACAGGTGATGCTGTCCTTCAAAAAAGTGACAAGGGCCAACCTCAAGTCCTTCCAGAAGGTTACTTTGGACTTCTTAATTGGAATGCCAATGTCATTTTCAAAAACACCCGCTATGTTAATCTTGATGATGCCAGTCTTCCTTTGATTGACAATCTTGTGGTGACCTCAAAGACAGGTTTTGTTGAAAAACAAGCCCAATTCTTCTCTGAAGAACCACTCCATATCCAATATGTGGGACACAATGCTGAGACAGTAGGCTTTGACATCACTAAGCATAATCCAAATGCTGTTATCAAGGTAGAGGATGCCAAGGGAAATGTCTACACAGATATTTCACAATTGCCAGTGGCTGTAGGTGCCAATTACTTTATTATTGAAAGTAGTATGACTGATTCACTAGGCCGTCCTGTGACCTTGACTTATCGGGTTAATATCCACCGCAGACAGAGTGATGATGTGTATTACAACGAGCTTTATCGTGATCAATATCATTATTCTGTCAAGGATGGCTGGGCTAATGACCCTAATGGCTTGGTCTTCTACAAGGGACGTTACCATCTCTTCTATCAATTTTACGATGATACCAAATGGGGGCCAATGCACTGGGCCCATGCGACAAGCCGAGACTTGCTACATTGGGATGAAGAGCCGATAGCCTTCTATCCAGATGCAACAGGTCACATGTTCTCAGGCTCTGTCGTGGTTGATAGTACCAATAGTTCAGGCCTCTTCAAATCTCCGGAAGGTGGTCTGGTAGCTATTATCACTTCAAATGGTAATGGGCAACGGATTGAAATTGCCTATAGTGAGGACGAGGGTAGAACTTGGCAAAAATATGATAAGGTTGTTGCTGACTGGTCTCAGGACCCACTTCAAAACCAAGATTTCCGTGACCCTAAGGTTTTCCGCTGGAATAACCAATGGTTTATGGTCCTTGCAGGTGGTCCACTCCGCATTTATTCTTCACAGGACTTAAAGAACTGGCAAGTGGAAACAACCTATAAGGATTTGCATACGGAATGTCCTGACCTTTATCCGATTGTAGCCAATGATGGCGCACTCAAGTGGGTCCTCTCACGTGGCGGTCGTTCTTACAAGGTTGGTGATTTTAAACAAGTGGATGGAAAGTGGGCCTTTGTAGCTGATGATGTTTACCAAGACCATGACGAAATCATGAATTTTGGTAAAGATTCCTATGCTGCTATGACTTATTATGTTCATGATTTTGGGACGGCAGACCATCCAAATATCCCACAATTGACTGAAATCAACTGGATGAACACTTGGGAAGATTATTGCAATCTGGTTGCAGATACTGTAGGTCAAAAATTTAATGGTACCTTTAACCTTAACCTTGACCTTGGTTTGGTCAAATCAGGCGACCGTTACCTCTTAACACAAACTCCTGTTAAGGCCTACGAAAGCCTTCGTGACACAGAAAATGCTCAGTATTTTGAAAATGTCACAGTGGCTTCTGACAATGAATTGCTTAAAGATTTCAAAGGCGATACTTATGAAGTGGTTTCCCACTTTGTACCAGGTAAGGACACAACAGCAGTTGGATTTAATCTTCGCGTCGGTGATGGTCAAGCTACCAAAGTCGTTTACGATTTAACTAAGGAAACTTTGTCTATTGACCGTAGCCAATCTGGAACAATCCTTTCCGATGCTTTTGCTAAGGTTAACAGCCAACAAGTGACTCGCAATGAAGATGGTTCTATTGATTTGCATCTTTATGTGGACCGTGCGAGTGTGGAAGTCTTTGCTAAGGGAAATACGGTAGCTGGTGCTAATCAGATTTTCCCAAGCCCAAGAGCTGTTGGCGCTAGTGTCTTGGTTGAAGGTGGTCCAGCCAAAGCAAATATTGCTATCTACCCAATTAAGAGTACTTGGACTGACAAGAAGGAAGTCACTAAGGCTGTTGCCATGAACACCACAGTTGCAGGTCATTTGGCTCTTGAAGTTGGACAAAGTAAGGACTTGCAGGTTTACCTCGCACCTGCTTCTGAAGAGCAAGATGTGACATGGACAGTTAGTGATCCAAGTTTGGTGTCATATACCGAACATGACAATAAACTTTCTCTCAAAGCTCTTCACAAAGGTCATCTCACTGTCACAGCAACTTCAGTTGAAAACCCATCATTGACCAAGACCTTTAATATTGCTATTACACTCAACAATTTTGCGACCAATCTTAAAGGATTGAAAGCTGTCACTGGTGATTGGTATATTGATGACGACACCCTTTACGATAGCAATGTCAGTGCCAATGACTTCTTCATGGCTTATGAAAGCAATGGCTTCAAGCAATTTGACTATGATATCGATGTCAAATACCAACATGGTTTGGTCAACCTCTTTGTAGCTGCGGAACGTGAAGAACCTGGTCGTGCCTACTCAGTCCAATTTGCTGACAACGACACTGTTCGTCTCTTCCGTTTTGGTGGTGAAACCATCGCTGAAGCTCATTTGGATAAGGCTATCAATGACGGTCAGTACCACCATGTCAAGGTTGTGAAAGGCAAGGACACCATGACAGTCTATGTCGATGGCAAGGAAGTGCTCCATCATCAATTTGATGCTGTGGATAATTACTTCAATCAAGCCCATGTAGGTGTCGGTCTTTGGGATGGAGCAGTAGAATTCAAAAACTTCTTCGTAACTGAAAAAATGACAAACACAAGCAGTGACACTACTGACGAACCAATCAAACCTGATCCTCAGCCAGAGCCAAATCCGGAAAATAAACCAGTGGAACCTGAGCATCAGCCTGAGGTTGCTCCAGAGCCTGAACCAACTGGACAAAATAATGGTCACGACAGTACAAACACAGTGCCAGATTCATCTCAGGATAATACTAGTAAGCAAGAAGAAAGTAACACTCCAGTGGAAACACCTAAGACTGTCACTCCACTAGTTGAGAACCTCCTCAAAAAATTCAACGCATTTAGTCTCACAACCTTCCTTGCAAGTATTGCCAAAGAAACATGGCACTTTTTAACAAAATGGCTATTCAGCTAAAATCAAAACGTTGAAAAGGCTATGTAAGAAGAAAAAACTTAGAAGTATGAAAGCTTCTAAGTTTTTTGTTTTTTACTAAAAATTACCCAAAAATTTCTTTTGCGAGTGCTTTTCCTTTCGGAGTTGCTGCTAAGCCACCCTCAGCAGTTTCCCGAAAGGAAGTTGGCATGGCTGAACCAACCTGATACATCGCGTCAACAACCTGGTCGACTGGAATGGCCGATGTGATACCCGCCAAGGCCATGTCAGCAGCTACTAGGGCAAAACTTGCTCCCATGGCATTACGTTTGACACATGGGACCTCAACCAATCCGGCTACAGGGTCGCAAATGAGTCCCAACATATTTTTAAGCACAAAGCAGATGGCCTGGCTGGCTTGGAAAGGTGTTCCACCAGCAGCTATTGTAATAGCGGCAGCAGCCATAGCAGAGGCGGAACCGACTTCGGCTTGGCAGCCTCCCTCGGCACCAGAAATCGAGGCATTATTTGCGATGACTAGACCAAATGCACCAGCAGTGAAGAGAAAGTCCAATTGTTGTGATTCGGTTAAGACCAGTTTTTCGATAGCAGTTGTAAGAACAGCAGGCAGACAACCAGCTGATCCAGCAGTTGGTGTAGCACAAACCAAGCCCATCTTGGCGTTAGATTCATTGACGGCCATGGCATTTCTAGCAGCACCCAAAACAGCAGAATCAGCCAGGGTCTTTCCATTTTTGATATAGGCATCCAGTTTGGCAGCGTCTCCCCCGGTTAAGCCAGTTGGTGATTTCTCAGGAGACAAACCAGCCTGAACAGACTCTTTCATCACTTCGAGATTACGAGCCATCAGAGCTAGAATTTCAGGACGTTCCCGTCCAGTTAGCTCTGTTTCTGTAGCAATCATGAGCTCGGCGATATTACCTTGGTAATCACGGTCAGCTTGTTGAACTAATTCTTCAATAGTGTAAAACATGCAATCCCCCTCTTAGCTGAAAAAGTTGACATTATGTAGATGAGGAATTCTAGCGATTTCAGTGACAGCCTCATCACACTGGTGCGAGTCAATTTCGATAATCATAATGGCCTTTTCACCGGCATTTTCCCGAGTAACAGTCATTTGGGCGATATTGATGCCATAACGCGACAAAATATCTGTGACAAGGGCAATCATTCCTGGAACGTCTTGGTGGACAATGATGAGAGTCGGTGTATTCATCTTGAGATTGACCGCAAAACCATTGAGTTCAGTTACTTGGATATTCCCTCCACCGATAGAAACACCTGTGGCAGAAATGGTTTTTTTATCATTTTTTAAGGTAATACGAGTCGTATTGGGATGTGGCGCATTACTATCCTTGTTAATTTTCCAGTAGACCTTAATGCCTTTTTCGTATGCGATATCCAGAGCGCGTGGAATGTCAGGGTCGTCCGTTTCCATACCTAAAATACCAGCCACTAGAGCCACATCAGTCCCGTGACCTCGATAGGTCTTGGCAAAGGAATTAAAAAGTTGAAATTCTACCTCAGTCGGTGTCTCACCAAAGATGGCAGAAACAATCTTGCCAATACGAACAGCTCCTGCAGTATGACTAGAGGAAGGCCCGACCATGACAGGTCCGATGATGTCAAAAACGGATTGAAATTTTAAATTTTTCATAACACGCCTCGTTTGATTAATCTTGTATTTTCAGTATACCATGAATTAGAGCGATTAGGTATTTAAGTAAAAATCTATAGGAAAGTAAAAAAATAACCTACTTTAAGCTTTCTTTAAGGTTCAATGGATATAATAGCAGTCTATTAAGTAAGCAATACTTATTTTTCATAAATCTGAGAGGGTGGCCTGCGGGTCGCCCTTTTGTGCTTCTTTCTTTATATATAGTTGGATTGTGGTAAAATAGAGCCTAAAGATTTCCAGTTAGAAAGGATATATCATGACCTACACCCATTTACTTTTCGACCTTGATCACACCCTCCTAGATTTTGACCGTGCTGAAGATTTGGCTTTGACCTACCTTCTTGAAGAGGCTGGGGTGGCTTCACGAGATCTTAAAGTTTACAAGGATCACTATATCCCCATGAACCGTTCCATGTGGGAGGATCTTAATCATGGTTTAATCACTAAGCCTGAGTTGCTTCGCACGCGCTTTTCACGTCTTTTTGAGCATTTTGGACAGGAGGTTGATGGCAGTCACTTAGCTGGCCGTTACCAGCATTTCTTGAGCCAACAGGGGCAGGAGTTGCCTCAGGCCCATGCTTTCTTATCGAATGTTAAAGACCGAGGCCACAAGATTTATGCAGCCACTAACGGTGTTAGCTATATCCAACGAGGTCGTCTGCAAGCCTCAAGCATCTTGCCATTCTTCGATGATATTTTCATCTCAGATGAGGTGGGTGCCCACAAACCGTCTACTGACTTTTTTGAAAAAATTTCGGATCAGGTAAATGACTTTCATCCCGATTCGGCCCTCATGATTGGTGATAGTCTAACTGCCGATATCCAAGGTGGTAATAATGCAGGAATTGACAGCATTTGGTTTAATCCAAATGGTTTGGTTAATGAGACTCCAGCTGTTCCAACTTATCAAGTCAAAAACTACCAAGAAATTTTGACGATTTTGAGCAAATAGGCCACTTTTCAAATTGTATTTACCTATGACTATTAAGAGCTTTTCAGCTCTTTTTTTGCTACAATGAAAGCATGAATGATCTGATTAAACATAAGTTGGAATTGCTCCCAAACAACCCGGGGTGCTATCTCCACAAGGACAAATTCGGCAATATTATCTATGTCGGTAAGGCTAAAAATCTAAAAAATCGTGTGCGTAGCTATTTTCGTGGAAGTCATGATACCAAGACAGAGCTTTTGGTATCTGAGATTGCAGATTTTGAATTTATCGTAACCGAGTCCAATATTGAGGCCCTGCTTTTGGAAATTAATCTTATCCAAGAGAACATGCCCAAATTCAACATCCGCCTCAAGGATGACAAGTCTTACCCATTTATTAAGATTACTAAGGAGCTCTATCCAAGGCTCTTGATTACTCGCCAGGTTAAGAAGGATGGCGGTCTCTATTTTGGTCCTTACCCAGACTCTGGTGCAGCCAATGAAATCAAGAAGCTTTTGGACCGTATTTTCCCCTTTAAGAAATGTAAAAATCCGGCCAATAAGGTCTGTTTCTATTACCATATCGGACAATGTAATGCCCACACCATCTGTCACACCACTGAGGACTATTGGCAAGGTTTGGTTGAGGATGTCAAGAATTTCCTAAACGGTCATGATGATAAAATCGTTAATCAGCTTAAGGCCAAGATGAAGGATATGTCTGACCAGATGGAGTTTGAGCGTGCTGCGGAGTATCGTGATTTGATTGAGGCAGTATCGACGCTCAGGACTAAGCAGAGGGTTATCCGTCAAGACATGCAGGACCGTGATATCTTCGGTTACTACGTGGACAAGGGCTGGATGTGTGTTCAGGTTTTCTTTGTTCGCCAAGGGAAACTCATTCAGCGTGATGTCAATATGTTCCCTTATTATAATGATGCTGAGGAAGATTTTCTAACCTATATGGGTCAGTTTTATCTGGATAGTCGTCATCTCAAGCCTAGGGAGATTTTCATTCCAGGGGACATTGATCAAGAGTCTGTCGAAGCTCTAGTTGGAGATGAGGTCAAGGTCTTTAAACCTCAACGTGGCGAGAAGAAGCAGTTGGTTAATCTGGCGACGAAAAATGCCCGCGTCAGTCTGACCCAAAAATTTGACCTCCTTGAAAAAGATCTAGCCAAGACACAAGGAGCCATTGAAAATCTAGGCAAACTCATGGGAATTCCGACACCGGTTCGCATCGAGTCCTTCGATAACTCTAACATCATGGGAACGAGTCCTGTATCCGCCATGGTCGTCTTTGAGAATGGGAAACCCAATAAAAAAGAGTACCGCAAATACAAGATTAAGACGGTTGAAGGGCCTGACGATTATGCTAGCATGCGTGAGGTCATTCGTCGTCGTTATAGTCGTGTCAAACGCGATGGGCTAACGCCACCAGACCTTATTATCATGGATGGTGGTCAAGGACAGGTCAATGTGGCCAAGGATGTCCTGCGTAATGAATTGAATCTCTCTATCCCAGTTGCGGGGCTTCAGAAAAATGACAAGCACCAAACCAACGAATTGCTCTTTGGGGACCCCTTGCAGGTTATTGATTTGCCACGTCAATCCGAGGAATTTTTCCTCCTTCACCGTATTCAGGATGAAGTTCACCGCTTTGCCATCACCTTCCACCGTCAAGTTCGTAGTAAAAATAGTTTCAGTTCCAAACTTGATGGCGTGGAGGGGCTTGGACCTAAGCGCAAACAAAAACTCCTCAAACACTTCAAGTCTATGACAGCTGTCCAAAAAGCTACTGTTGAGGATATCCATGCCCTTGGCATTCCAGAAAAAGTAGCAGAGGCTCTGTTAGATAAATTAAATGATAACAATTAAAGAAACGTAATGAATTAAGTTCATTTTTTTGTTACCTAATTTGTCAAATTAAGTTAGACTTTTCAAGTAACTCAGAAAAACTTGGTAGGGTGATTGATAATTCA
>ERZ841120.673-NODE-673-length-20197-cov-3.238854_pt1 | contig 20197 bp, 20 predicted proteins | sample MGYA00519572_ERZ841120 | MGnify/ENA primary metagenome ERZ841120 (study PRJEB31850, sample SAMEA3708890) | human gut metagenome | biome: human gut; feature: human-associated habitat; material: faeces | place: China | collected 2014 ...
CAGCTGCCATAGGTCCGGAACATCAGCTTGGGAAGCCCGGTGGAACCGCTGCTCAGGACCCCCATGCACAGTTCCCTGGCCGGCACCGGAGCTTCCGGGCACCCGGGCCGAAGCGTCCCGTCATCGATCCACCCGATCTGCCGGACCCGGGCCAGTTCATCCGCCGCTTCCGGGGACAGGTCCGGATGGCCCAGTACCGGCACCCAGCCTGCCAGTTCCGCGCCCAAAAAGGCTTCCAGCTGAGCCGCCGGTCTGGGCCGGATGATCAGAACAGTTTGCCGGGGAATCCCCAGCTGCTTCAGTTTTTCTCCATAGTCACGGGCCTGCCGGGCCATTTCTCCATAAGAAAGGACCTGCCCGTCTTCCACCAGGCAGGTCTTTTCCGGCTGGACCCGGGCCCATTGTTCCAGTATCGTTCCATAATCCATGGCTGATTCTTCTTTCTGCTACAAAGTTTCCAGGAGCACTCCGGCTCCTGTGCCTCCGGCCCCGGCAATGGCGCACAGGGCCTTTTTCCCTTCCTGTCCCTCCAGGGACGCCAGGGCATGGAGCACCAGCACTGCCCCGCTGCACCCGTAGGGATGACCGTAGGCCAGGGCACCCCCCAGAGGCAGGTACCGGTCGGTACAGGTGGGATACTGCCGGGCAAACAGAGCGGAGATCACCCCGAAGGCTTCATTGTATTCAAAATCGTCGATGGCTTCCACCGGGAGCCCGGTTTCTTCCAGAATCTTTTCTCCCACGGTCAGGGCGCCCAGAGGGCTGAACCGGGGATCCACGCCCGCTTCCGTACCGTGGAGGATCCGGGCCAGAGGCCGCACCGGTTTCCCGGCCCGGCGCCAGGCAGCCAGCTGCCGACCGGAAGCCAGCACCAGGAAGGCCGCCCCATCCTGGGTCAGGCAGGCATTGGCCGCAGTCAGGGTGGGGGTACAGTCTCCCGCCAGGTTCCGTTCTTCCGGGGTCAGCAGGGCCGCCGTTTCCTCCCGGGTGAACAGGGTGGGCATCCGCCGGGCCAGTTTGCCGTTCATCCGGGGCCGGATGCTTTCATCTCTTGTGCTGCCGAACAGGGACACCACCCAGGGTTCCAACCGGCCTTCTTCCGCCGCCTGGGCCGCCTTCCGGTGGCTGCGCACCGCCCAGCTGTCCAGTTCCTCCCGGGGCACCCCGTACACCTGGGCCGTCCGTTCCGCTCCTTCCAACATGGCCCGGGGACTGTGGGTATCCGGGGAAAACTGGGCGGTCATGTAGCCTTCCGGGGTGTACCGGCTGTCCCAGGGCTGGTACACCCGCCGGGGCTGCAGGGAAGAAGATTCCACCCCACCGCACAGGACCACGTCCAGCTGGCCGCTGGCAATCTTCCCCCAGGCCAGGGACAGGGCCCCCAGAGCGGAAGCGCACTGCATGTCCAGGGTGAGGGCCGGAGTCTCCACCGGGAAGCCGGCTGTAAGGGCCATAAGCCGGGTCAGGTTCCCTCCGCTGCCTACGGCATTGCCTCCCAGGATCAGCTGGGCTTCCCGGGCTGCCGGGCAGCGGATACAAAGCTGCCGGAGAAGGGCAGCACCCAGTTTCTCCGGCGGTACATTTTTAAAGATTCCGTTCTGGAGGCCCAGATGGCTCCGAAGGCCTCCCACCAGGAACACGTCCTGGACCGTTCTCTCAGAACCCATAGCGTTGGAGCCGATTGGCCAGGAAGGCAGCCAGGACCACTTTCAGGGTATCCCCGATCAGGAAGGGGAACACAGCCATCACCAGTGTCTTCCAGACCCCCACTTTAGCCACCAGATACATGCTCAGGCAGCCCCCCACATAAATGATGGGCATGCCCACACAGATGCCGATAGCCACCAGTTTTTTAAAGGACCGGGTGTTCCCCCGGACGGCGCTCATGATCACTGCCGCTGCCCAAAATCCCAGGTTGAAGCCCCCGGTGGGCCCGACCAGCTTCATCATTCCGGAGGTACCTCCCACGAACACCGGAACCCCCACGGCTCCCAGCAGCAGATAGATTCCCAGGATGATCGCTGCCTGTTTCGGCTTCATGATAAAGGCCACCAGGTTCACCATAATGGTGAGAGCCGTCACCATGGCCGGTGTAAAAGGCAGCGGAAAAGAAATGTACGCCGAAACCGCCAGCAGCGCGACACAGACGGCGCTGCCGGTCATGAACCGGATCTGTTCCCGGCTGCCGGTTGCGGCCATAGACGGATGCAAATTCTCTCTCATTTCGCTCATTGATTAATTCCTCCCTGCAGTAAATCATCTCTCCCCCGTGGACGGGGGCTTTGAACAACATATGGATGGTTTCCGGTTCTCCCAGGTGCCGGAACAGGCTCTGCCACAGGAGCAGCCCCTGGACCACCGGCCGGCCTTCCAGATGGATGGAATTGGTATCTCCGGTGCGCCGGGAAAACTCCCTCACTTCTTCCGGGGAAAAGGCCCGCCAGGGCCGGTACCCTTCCGGAGGTCCGGGGTCTTCATTCCGTAAACCGATTTTATTACTATGGTTTACCTTTGCATCATAAAAAAGCAGTTCCACCTGGAGTGTCCCCACCTGGCCGTCTCCTGACCACGCCTCTACCTGGAGCAGCTGGCTCCGGGGCCGGTCTCGCAGGCATATACACCGGAACCGGCAGTCCGGTCCGGCCTTCCAGATCCTGTCATACTGGATCCGGGCAATGAAACTGTTGTCATAGCGGCTGCCCTGGAACTGACCCAGGGCCCTGATGTATCCTTCAGTGTATTCTTCCATAATGGTTCCAGTGTACCGGATTTGGGCAGATTGTTCAACCTCTTTTATATATAGGTTAACGTAAATTCCACGAAGCAGAACTTCATGCGTCCTGGAGGGACACTTGATAAAGAATCTGACTCTTTCTTGTATTTTAAAGAGGAACGTTCTATAATTTGTTCATGTTCTTATTCATACTTTGTTAGGGGGACTTTTTATGACAACCGCAAACCAGTCGGGACGTTCCGCCCTGGCCAACTATCGGGATCCCATCATCCTGATCACCTTCTGCATCCTGGGGGCCATCCTGGGCCTGGTACTGGGAGACAAGGCTTCGTTCCTGAAGCCCATCGGACAGATTTTCCTGAACCTGCTGTTCTGTCTCATCGTACCGCTGATCTTTTTCTCCATTGCAGGCTCCATTGCCAGCACCAAGGATACCGGGAAAGTGGGGAAAATGATCGGCTACACTCTGATCATCTTCATCCTCACCGCCACTATTTCCGGAGGACTGATCCTGCTGGTGACCCATTTCACCGGAGTACCCACCTCCTTTACAGCTCCTGCGGCGGCAGCAACCCAGGCAGCGGCCAAACCGGTGACCATTGCGGACCAGATCGTCAACACCCTTACGGTGGGAGATCTGCCGCTCCTTATTTCCCGGTTCCATGTGCTGCCCCTCATCATCCTGACCATTTTCTTCGGCATCTGCGTTTCCCTGATCGGGGAACCTGCCAAACCGGTGGTGGACTGGATGAACGCCATGAGCCTGGTGTGCTATAAAATGGTGGCCATTCTCATGAAGGCGGCTCCCATCGGCCTGGGCGCCTATTTTGCGGATCTCACCGGCACCTACGGCATCGATCTGCTGAAGACCTACGGCAGCGCCATGGTGGTGTTCTACACCGTGGTCTTTGTGTACTTCTTCGTGTTCCTGGGGTTCTACGCCTGGCTGGCCGCCGGCACCTGGGGCGTGAAGAACTATTTCCGGGTGATCCTGGCTCCGGCCCTGACGGCTCTGGGCACCCGTTCTTCCGCCGCCACCATTCCGCTCCAGATGGAAGCCTGTGACAAACTGGGAGTACCCCGGGACATTTCATCCGTGGTGGTCTCCATGGGGGCCACCTGCCATATGGACGGTGCCTGCATCGCCGTGGTCTATTCGGAAGTGCTGGCCACTACCCTGTTCGGCCATCCCCTGGCGGGCTTTGACTTCATCCTGGCCCTGTTCCTGGGGGTTGCCGCTTCCGTGGCCACTTCTTCCGTACCGGGAGGCGGGGCTGCCGGGGAAACCATGATCGTTTCCGTATTCCACCTGCCGGAAAGCGCCTTCCCCATCCTGCTCATGGTCATCGAACTGTTCGACCCCGGGTGCACCCTGCTGAACTCCTGCGGGGACACGGTGGTATCCATGCTGATCACCCGGATCTTCCACGGAAAAGACTGGTACAAGAAGAATCTCAACGAAAATGCTGCTGGAAAGGAAGCTTTGACTTATGAAAATTGATGCCCGCTATGTACTGGAAGAACCGGACTATCAGGACGCACCCCTTCCGGATTCCCTGGAACTGGACCTGCCCATTGACGGGGACCGGGTGCTGGGGGAAATCTACCTGCCCTCGGGGATCTATGAGGCACCCCACCCGGCGGTGGTCCTGTGCCACGGTATCCCGGGCACCAACAACAATGACGACCTGGCCCAGTGCCTGCGCCGGATGGGCTGTGTGGTGATCCGCCCCTACCACCGGGGAGCCTGGGGCAGCGAAGGTACCTATTCCTTCTCCCACTGCATCGAAGACGCGGTGGCCCTGGCCCGGTGGGCCCGGGAAGAGGTGGCCAAAGCCTACGCCATCGATCCGGCCAACATCTTCCTGGTAGGCCATTCCAATGGGGGGAACACGGTGCTGAACGCTTCCCGGGTCCTGCCCTTTCTCCGAGGCACCGTGGCCTTCTGTCCTTACGACCACCAGGCGGGGCTGGAGCACGTGCCCCACAGCCAGCTGAAGGAGCTGTTTGCCCAGGCGGCCGCCGTGCTCCATGTGGGGCGGTTTGAGGATTTGTGGCAGGACAGCGTCCAGCACGCCCGGCAATGGAGCTTCGTCCAGAACGCCCACCGGTTCCAGGACCGGAACCTGCTGCTGATCGGAGGCAGCCGGGATACAGTGGCCCCTCCGGAATGGATGGTGGAGCCTCTGTGGAAAGAGCTGGAATCCCTCCCGGGCACCGGCCATCACAAAAAAGTGATCCTCCCCAGCAACCACGCCCTGGACACCGCCCGGCTGGAACTGGCCCGGGTGATCGGGAAGTGGATCGAGGAGACCATTGACCGCTGACAGAGAAAAAGAGACTGATGCTCAGGCACCAGTCTCTTTTTTCTCTATCCACTTTTTCAACACAACCGCATTGTTATGCTCCTGGTCTTTGGCTCCGTACAGCAAGGTTACGTTGCCCTGGGCCAGGGCTTTTTTTATTTTTTCCACAAAGGGTCCCGCTTCCGGATTGGCTTCCAGCTCCTGTTGGTAGCCGGCGGCGAATTCCGGGAACTTTTCCGGATCGTGTCCGAAGGACCGGCGCAGTCCGTTGGTGGGAGCAATCTCCTTGTCCCAGCCGGTGAGAGCCGCGTTTTCCTTCTTGATGCCCCGGGGCCACAGCCGGTCCACCAGGAACCGGCTGCCGTCCGTTTCAGCGGGGGCTTCGTAAATCCGTTTTACTTGCAGCTTTCCCATGGAAAAGCCTTCTTTCTTGTCAGCGGGCCTGCCGTTTTTCCCTCTCAGCCACCTGCTCACAGGCGGTCAGGGGATATTCCTCCGAATTGTGGTGGAATTCGATGCAGGGCTCACAGTCCTTGTACCGGGGGCAGTGGGTATGGCTGCAGGGGCAGGTATCCGGATCGTACAGTTTGATCATGGCTGATCAGGCTCCGAAGAACAGTTTCATGTCGTCTTCCACGTTGGTAATCCCGGCAATACCGAAGTTCTTCACCAGCACATTGGCCACGTTGGGGGACAGGAAGGCAGGCAGGGTGGGTCCCAGATGGATGTTCTTCACACCCAGGTACAGCAGGGCCAGCAGGACGATGACGGCTTTCTGTTCGTACCAGGCAATGTTGAAGATCAGGGGCAGTTCGTTGACATCTTTCAGGCCGAAGACTTCCTTCAGTTTCAGGGCGATCAGAGCCAGGGAGTAGGAGTCGTTGCACTGACCGGCATCCAGCACCCGGGGAATCCCGCCGATGTCACCCAGATTCAGTTTGTTGTATTTGTATTTGGCGCAGCCGGCGGTGAGGATCACCGTATCTTTCGGCAGAGCCTTGGCGAATTCCGCATAGTATTCACGGCTCTTCATCCGGCCGTCGCAGCCAGCCATGACCACGAACTTCTTGATGGCGCCGGATTTCACAGCATCCACCACTTTGTCAGCCAGGGCAAAGACCTGTTCATGGGCGAAGCCGCCTACGATGCTGCCGGTTTCAATTTCAGTGGGAGCCGGGCAGGTCTTGGCCTGGGCGATCAGTTCGCTGAAATCCTTGTGGCCGTTTTCGTCAGCGTCAATGTGACGGCAGCCGGGGAAGCCGGTGGCACCGGTGGTCCACAGACGGCCCTTGTAGCTGTCTTTGGGAGGAACGATGCAGTTGGTGGTCATCAGGATGGGCCCGTTGAAGCTTTCGAATTCTTCCTTCTGTTTCCACCAGGCGTTGCCGTAGTTGCCGGCGAAGTTCTTGTATTTCTTGAAGAACGGATAGTAGTGGGCAGGGAGCATTTCAGAATGGGTGTATACATCCACGCCGGTGCCTTCGGTCTGATCCAGCAGCATTTCCAGGTCTTTCAGGTCATGGCCGGAAATCAGGATGCCCGGGTTCTTCCGGACGCCGATGTCCACAGTAGTGATTTCAGGGTTGCCGTAAGCGGTGGTGTTGGCTTTGTCCAGGAGAGCCATGCCCTGTACGCCGTATTTCCCGGTTTCCAGAGTCAGAGCCACCAGGTCATCCACGCTCTTGCTGTCGTCCAGAGTGGCAGCCAGGGCCCGCTGGATGAAAGCGTCCACTTCTTCGTCGTCCTGAGCCAGCACGTTGGCATGCTTGCTGTAGGCGGACAGGCCTTTCAGGCCGTAGGTGATCAGTTCCCGCAGGGACCGGATGTCTTCGTTTTCGGTGGCCAGGACGCCTACGGTTTTGGCTTTGGCATCGAATTCGCTTTCGTCCCCGTTCCACAGAGCGGCAGCAGGCAGGCTGGAAGTGTCATCCAGCTGGGTCAGCAGATCAGCTTTCACAGCCAGGGTTTCTTTGATCCGGGCAATAATGGCTTCCCGGTCGAAGTTGGCGTTGGTGATGGTGGTGAACAGGTTCACGGTCACCAGATGGTTCACGTTCCGGCTGACGGATTTGCCGGCGGCACGCAGGGCGGTGGTCACAGCGGACAGACCCTTGGTGGCGTAGATCAGCAGATCCTGCATGGCAGCCACTTCCGGTTTCTTGCCGCAGACCCCGACAACGGTGCAGCCTTTGCAGCCGGCAGTTTCCTGACACTGATAACAGAACATCTTGTTTTCCATAGGTATACTCCCCTTTTCTTATAAAAACTTCAACAGATTGTTTTCTCACTCGATGGCTTTATTATAGTCTGGAGCAGAAAAAGAATCCGTTGTTTAAACAACGAATAGAAATTTTTATGATTTTCCCTACCCCAGCGCCACATCCAGGGTCATCATCACTGTGAACCCCAGGGCGAAGGTAAGGACGCCGATGTTGGAATGTTCCCCTTCGGACATTTCCGGGATCATTTCCTCCACCACCACATAGAGCATGGCTCCAGCGGCGAAACTGAGGAAATAGGGCAGCAGGTGGCCGATGACTCTGGAGGCCAGGATGGTCCCCACCGCCGCAACGGGCTCCACGATACCGGACAGCACCCCGCCCAAAAACGCCCGGTGCCGGTTCATCCCCGCCGCCTTGAGAGGCAGGGAAATGATGGCCCCTTCCGGGAAATTCTGGATGGCGATCCCCAGGGACAGGGCAATGGCGCTGCCCAGGGAAATGGACCCGGGATCGGTGACGAACCCGGCGTAGATCATCCCCACCGCCATCCCTTCCGGGATGTTGTGGAGGGTCACCGCCAGGAGCATCATGGTGGTCCGGGCCAGATGGCTCCGGGGCCCTTCCGGTTCGTCGGTGTTCATGTGGAGATGGGGGATCACCACGTCCAGCAGCAGCAGGAACAAAATCCCTGCCCAGAAGCCCACCACAGCCGGTACAAAGGCAAATTTCCCCAGCCCGGCACTTTCCTCCAGGGCCGGGATCAAAAGGCTCCAGATGGACGCTGCCACCATGACACCGGCGGCAAAGCCGGTGAGCCCCCGCTGGACATTCCGGTGGAGCTGTTCCTTCATAAAATACACGCAGCCGGCCCCCAGACTGGTTCCGGCAAAAGGGATCAGGATCCCTTTCCAAACTTCAGGACTGATCATCATTCACCTCCTTCAAATCAAATCTTTCCCCTCCATGGTCATGGCCAGGTTGCTGAGGGCGTACTGGATTTCTTTTTCCGGATGGACCGCCAGGGCGATATCCGTAGTTTCCACCTTCCGGAGCTTTTTCTTCATGTACTTCCCCGTATCCTTCCGATAAATGTACATATCCGCCCCGGACACCACCCGGAGCAGGGTATCCGGTCCGTCATCGTCCCAGCCTCCCAGGAACATGGGCTGGATGTAGAATTCGTCCATGGCCCGGACCACCAGGAGGGACACCACGGTGGCTCCCGTTTTGTCGGCAATCTTATCCAGGACTTCCTTTTCAATGGGGTACCCGTCTCCTCCGAACTGGAGCAGCACCTCATTGGCCTCTTCCGCCGCCTGGGCATCAGGGAGGAAGGCATACTTCGCCCGGGGATAGGCCTGGCGAACCTGGCGCTTCCACACTTCCTTCATGGAGGTTGTGGCTTCTCCCGTATGGTCATAGACCACAAAGGCAATGGTCTTCCGATCCAGCAGGTCAGGGGCGGCTGCCTGTTCTGCCGCCTCTGCCGGCACCATCAGGAACAGTCCCGTCAGGACGAAATAAAGGGTCAGCAGCAGCTTTTGGACTCTTTTCATTTCAGCACCTCCTGGGCTTTCCCCCGGGCCAGTTCCAGTCCCAGATGATGGGCCAGGATCTGCCCTGCATCACTGTAGGTATCCATGGGTTCCAGGGGCCCGGGCTTCACTTCCGGCCCGAAGAACAGCATGGGCACGTGTTCCCGGGTGTGGTCCGTCCCTTTCCAGGTGGGGTCGCACCCGTGGTCCGCAGTGACCAGCACCAGGTCTCCGGGCTGGAGCCGGGCCGCCAGTTCCGGCAGACGCCGGTCCACGCTCATAAGCCCTTCCCCGTAGCCTTTGGCGTCCCGCCGGTGGCCGTAGGTGGAATCGAAATCCACGAAGTTGGTGAACACCAGGCTCCGGTCTCCGGCAGCGTCCAGGGCCTCCAGGGTGGCGTCGAACAGGGCGTCCAGGCCGGTGGCATGCCAGGCCCGGGTTATCCCCCTGTGGGCGAAGATATCTGCGATTTTCCCCACCGCATAGACCCCACCGGCTTTTTCGTACACTTCATCCAGCAGGGTCTTTTCCGGCGCCGGTACTGCATAGTCGTGGCGGTTCCCGGTACGGGTGAATTCCCCGGCCTTTTCCCCTACAAAGGGACGAGCGATGACCCGGGCGATGTGGTAGGGCTGGACAAGTCTGTAGGCAATCTCACAGAGTTTGTACAGGTTCTCCAGTCCGAAGGTCCGTTCATGAGCGGCAATCTGAAGCACCGAATCCGCGGAAGTGTAGACAATGGGCTTGCCGGTACGCATGTGCTCTTCTCCCAGTTCCTGGATGATCACCGTGCCGGAAGCATGCTTTTCCCCCAGCACACCGGGGAGATGGCCTTCCCGGATCAGCCCGTCAATGATGTCCTTCGGGAAGCAGTGGAGCTTGTCGGGAAAATAGCCCCAGTTGAACATCACCGGCACTCCTGTCAGTTCCCAGTGGCCGCTGAGGGTATCCTTGCCGCTGCTGATCTCTTTGGCATAGGTATAGGCCCCGGCCAGGGGTTCCGGACTGCCGATGGAATGGGCCAGGTCCTCCCCGGTACTCCTTTTGTGGGCCAGTTCCAGCCCATACCGGGCCAGGTTGGGCAGGGCCAGGAAGGACGCTCCCGGGGCCTGCTCCTTCTGCCGGGCAAACCAGCGGGCAATGTGGCCCAGGGTATCCGCTCCGGCGTCTCCGAATTTTGCCGCATCAGGGGCGCCCCCGATGCCAAAGGAATCCATCATCAGGATGATGCACCGTTTCATTTCTTTTCCTCCCTTCCCAACAACTCGTTCAATGCCCGGCGGACAATGGTCTGGAACCGGTTCTCGGCCAGCCGGTAGATTTCCGGCGAGGCAATGCTTTCGCTTTCCGTCCGTTTGGCCACCACCCCGCACAGGCTGGCCGCCTTCAGGCCCAGTGCCTGGGAGGTGACGAACACCGGAGCGGTTTCCATTTCGTAGTTGGTGACCCCCAGCTGCTGCCATTCCTTCATGCTCCCCTGGAACCGGCGGAGTACATAGCCGGTGAAGCTGTCGTACCGTTCCTGGCCGGGCCAGAAGGTATCCGAGCTGCAGCAGATGCCCACCTGATGGGGCACGTTTTCCACCAGGGCCGCATAGGCCAGCAGCTGGGTCAGTTCAAAATCCGCCACCGCCGGGAATTCCAGGGGGGCATAGTGGGAGCTGGTGCCCTCCAGCCGGACCGCTGCCTTGATGATCACCACATCTCCCAGTTCCAGGCCGTCCTGGATGGAGCCGGTGGTCCCCACCCGGATCACCCGTCTGATCCCCAGCCGGGCCAGTTCTTCCAGGCAGATGGCGGTGGAAGGGCCTCCCATGCCGGTGGAGCACACCAGTACCGGCCGGTTCTGGACCTGGGTGAGACAGCTGGTGTATTCCCGGTGGCTGGTCAGATCCACCGTAGGGCCCATGGCTTCCGCCAGGGACCGGACCCGTCCCGGATCCCCGGGCAGCAGGGCCGTATCCGCTCCCATCAGCCGTTCCCGGGACAGCTGGGTATGATACATGACTTCATGAGGTTCCGCATAATGACGATCCATGGTATCACTTCCTTGGTTGCAGTTCTCTTACCCTTTATTATACGAAAGAGCAGGACCCCTGTTCAAGGCCCCGCTCCCCCTGTTTTTGGCCCTTCAGGCCTTTCCTTCTTCTTTTTCCATGGTTTCCCGCACGGTTTCCTCACAGGACCGCATGGCCAGGATGCTCTGTTCGAACAGTTTGTTCAGATCCCAGCCCAGCATATCCGCTCCCTGCTGGATCACGTCCCGGCTGCATCCGGCAGCAAAATGCTTGTCCTTGAATTTTTTCTTCAGGGACTTCACTTCCATATCCTGGACGCTTTTGCTGGGGCGCATAAGGGCCGCTGCCCCGATGAGCCCGGACAGTTCGTCCACCGCATAGAGAACCTTTTCCATTTCCTCCCTGGGTTCCACATCGCTGCACCGGGGCCATCCGTGGCTGGCCACCGCATGGATCAGCCGGTCGTCCCAGCCTTTTTCCTTCAGGATCTCCGCTTCCTTCCGGCAGTGCTGTTCCGGATATTTCTCAAAATCCAGGTCATGGAGCAGGCCCACCATGCCCCAGAAGTCTTCCTCATCCCCATAGCCCAGTTCCCGGGCAAAGTACCGCAGGCAGCCTTCCACCGTCAGTCCATGCTGGAGATGGAAGGGTTCCTGGTTGTATTCTTTCAGCAGTTCCCAAGCTTCTTCGCGCGTATTGGCCATTTCTGTCTCTCCTTCCAACGTCATTATCCCCAGTATACCACAAGGGGTGGAGAAAGGAGAAACAAAAGTTCCGGAAGAAGCACATTTTTCTTTCAAAAACGTTCAAACCGTGTATTTTTTCACAGGAGGGCCGGCGCTATAATAAAAAGCTATAAGGGAGTTGATGAAATTGCAGGAACAGCAAATACGCAAACTGACACTGGCAGGGATGTTCGCCGCACTGGCCTTCGCCTGCTTCTCCTATCTCCGGATCGAGATCCCCATGGGAATGGGGCTTACCGGGAAGATCTATGTGGGCCACGCCTTCATCCTGCTGTCCGCCCTGGTACTGGGAGCCAGATACGGAGCCCTGTCCGGGGCCATCGGCCTGGCCCTGGCGGACCTGCTGGCCGGGTACACCACCTCCGCCCCGCCTACCTTCCTGGCCAAGTTCCTCCTGGGCTGGTCCACCGCCTGGGCGGCTCAGCACCTGTGCCACCTGGACCGGCTCACGGAAGACAGAGCCCGGCTCCGGGCCGCGGCCCTGGCCTCCATCTTCGGTTCCATGGTGAACGTGATCACCGAGCCCCTGATCCGCTACAGTTTCAAGGTGTTTATCCTGGGCCTGCCCCAACCAATCGCCTACGTAAGCGCCATAAACTGCGCCGTCAGCATGGCGGTGAGCAATGTGGTGTCCGTGGTGCTGGCAGTGGTGCTGTATCGGGTGATGGAGAAAAGCATAGGGCTGTGACCCACAAATAAAAAAGGACTGTTGCCTATGCAACAGCCCTTTTTTATTTCTACTTCGCGTAATCCACTGCCCGGGTTTCCCGGACGATGACCACTTTGATCTGTCCCGGATATTCCATATCCTCTTCGATCTTCTTGGCCACATCGTGGGCCAGGATGGTGGCGGCATCGTCGTCCACCTTTTCCGGTTTCACCATGATGCGGATTTCCCGGCCGGCCTGGACAGCATAGCATTTCTCCACGCCGTCGAAGGACTCGGCGATTTCTTCCAACCGCGTCAGCCGTTTCAGATAGGTTTCCAGGGTCTCCCGACGGGCTCCCGGCCGTGCCGCAGAAATGGCATCGGCGGCGGAAACCAGCACTGCCTGGACGGATGTGGGTTCGCAGTCTCCGTGGTGGGACATGATGGTGTTGATGACGATATCGGATTCGTGATACCGTTTGGCCACTTCCGCCCCCAGGTCCACATGGGACCCTTCCACTTCGTGGTCCACGGCCTTGCCGATATCGTGGAGCAGCCCGGCCCGTTTGGCCGAGTTCACGTCCACCCCCAGTTCGGCGGCCATCAGGCCGGCCAGGTGAGCCACTTCGGTGGAATGTTTCAGCACGTTCTGTCCGTAGCTGGTCCGGTATTTCAGACGGCCCAGCAGCTTGATCAGTTCCGGATGGATGCCGTGGACACCCACTTCGAAGGTAGCCTGTTCCCCGGCTTCCTTGATCTTCTGATCCAGTTCCTTCTGGGCTTTTTCCACCATTTCCTCGATCCGGGCCGGATGGATCCGGCCGTCGTTGATCAGTTTCTCCAGGGCGATCCGGGCCACTTCCCGGCGTACCGGGTCGAAGCCGGAAATGATCACCGCTTCCGGCGTGTCGTCGATGATCAGATCGATACCGGTGAGAGTTTCCAGGGTCCGGATGTTCCGGCCTTCCCGGCCGATGATCCGGCCTTTCATCTCATCGTTGGGCAGGGGCACCACAGTGACCGTGGTTTCCGCCACTTGGTCGGCAGCGCACCGCTGGATGGCCAGGGAAATGATTTCCCGAGCCTTCTGGTCTGCGGTATCCTTGGCTTCCTGTTCCATTTCCTTGATCAGGCGGGCTTTGTCATGTTTGACTTCCTCCCGGACATTGTCCAGGAGTTCCTGCTTGGCTTCTTCACTGGTGAGACCGGAAATCCGTTCCAGTTCCACCATCTGCTGGTCGTACAGGGCATCGACTTTGGCCTGGGCTTCCCGCAGGCGGTTGCTTTGTTCCAGAAGTTTTTCTTCCTTCTTTTCATAAGCATCCATTTTTTTGTCGACGTTTTCTTCCTTCTGGACCAGACGCCGTTCATTTTTGCTGAGTTCCGCTCTTCTTTCTTTATTTTCCCGTTCCATTTCGGACCGGAGACGGTGGATTTCTTCCTTGGCTTCCAGCAGCGCTTCCTTCTTCTTGGCATCGCCTGCTTTCTTGGCATCTTCCAGGATCTGTTTGGCTGTCTCTTCTGCAGAGCCGATTTTCCCTTCAGCTACATTTTTACGAGCCAGATATCCGCCTCCAACGCCTAATAAACAAAGGACTACAGCAATAACTACACTCATGGGATCTATGATGAGCACCTCCTCTTTTGCGAATTTTTCATAAAACCCTACTCATACAACAAATAAGGCAACCAGAGGTCGCCTTAATACCCAATGAACGCGATTGGACAGAAATATTTTATAGTATTTTCACAGAGGTGTCAATAAAAAGGGGCTGTTGCCTGGGCGACAGTCCCTTTTTAGTCTCTAATCACTAGTCCCTAGTCTCTAGCCAGTGGAGGGAACCCGGTCTCGGGTTCCTGGGATTCCATTGAAAAATCTTCCAGGGCCATGGCGATGGGGCCGGTGCCGAAGCCCCGGCTGGCCAGCATCCGGGCCAGAGCGGCTTTGGCCTTTCTGGGGTCTTCCGGATATTTCCGCCGGATCTTGTCCCCCTGGGCCTGGGCCAGGGCCAGGGCCCGGTCCGTTTCTTCCTCTTCGGTGACTTCCCCCAATGCCTCCCGGGCGTCCTCTCCGGACAGGCACCGGCGGGTGAGCATCAGCCGGAGATACTGCTTTCCGTAGAACTTCTTCCGCCGCCAGGCATCCAGCACCGACCGGGCACACCGGGCATCATCCACAAAGTGATGGTCCGCCAGTTTCTGGAGCACCTGGTCCTGGAGTTCTTCCGGGCAGCCCCGTTCCCCCAGCTTCTGCCGCAGCTCCCGGGTACTGTGGTCCCGGAGGGCCAGCTTGTCCAGGCAGAAGTTGTAGGCTTCCGCATGGGTGGTCAGCAGCTTTTTGGATTTACTCCACATGGTCTCCATCCGTTTCCGGAGTCATGACCAGTTCTTCCGGTTCCTGGGCCGTTTCCTGGGCCTGGACCGGTTTGCCGTCTGCCGGCAGGCCGGCAGCCGCCCGGATCCGTGCTTCCACTTCAGCGGCCATATCCGGATGTTCCTTCAGGAAGGTCTTGGTGTTTTCCCGCCCCTGACCGATCCGCTGGTCTCCGTAGGAATACCAGGCACCGCTCTTGTTCAGGATATTGTACTGGACACCCAGGTCCACCAGGCATCCTTCATGAGAAATCCCTTCCCCGTACATAATGTCGAATTCTGCCTGTTTAAAGGGAGGCGCCACCTTGTTTTTCACAACTTTCACCCGGGTATGGTTCCCGATGATGTCGTTGCCGCTCTTCAGGCTTTCCACCCGGCGCACATCCATCCGGATGGTGGAGTAGAACTTCAGGGCACGGCCCCCGGTGGTCACTTCCGGATTCCCGAACATGACCCCTACCTTTTCACGGATCTGGTTGATGAACACGGTCGCCGTACGGGACTTGGCAATGACCCCGGTGAGCTTCCGGAGGGCCTGGCTCATAAGCCGGGCCTGGAGCCCCACATGGGAATCCCCCATATCCCCTTCGATTTCCGCTTTGGGCACCAGTGCCGCTACGGAGTCGATGACGATAATGTCGATGGCACCGCTGCGCACCAGGGCGTCACAGATTTCCAGGGCCTGTTCCCCGGTATCCGGCTGGGAAATCAGCAGGTTGTCGATATCCACGCCCAGGTGCCGGGCATATTCCGGATCCAGGGCATGTTCCGCGTCAATGAAGGCCGCGTAGCCGCCCCGTTTCTGGGCCTCGGCGATCATGTGCAGGGCCACGGTGGTCTTGCCGGAAGATTCCGGTCCGTAGATCTCGATGATCCGGCCCCGGGGAATCCCCCCTACCCCCAGCGCAATATCCAGGGACAGGGCCCCGGTGGGAATGGTTTCAATGTTCATTTTGGCGCTGGCAGCCCCCAGCTTCATGATGGACCCTTTGCCAAAGTCCTTTTCAATCTGTTTCAGAGCCGCATCCAACGCTTTATTCTTATCCGCATCCAAACTCATGGTATCATCTCCTTGTACTGCAGTTGCTTCTATTTAGTATATAAACATTTGTTCGTAAAGTCAAGGTTTTCTGGGGAGATCTTTCAATTCCTGTTGGGTAAACACGTAGGATTTGTTGCAGTACTGGCAGTGGACCTCGGTCTGAGGGTCCTGGAGGATTTCTTCGAAATCCTTTTTGGGCAGGCCGCAGAGCATGCCTGCCACTTTGTCCCGGCTGCAGCCGCAGTGGAAGGAAACCGGATGGGATTCCAGGATTTCCACCGGCAGCCCTTTGGCCACCTTCCGGATCATCCCTTCGGCATCCAGACCGGTCTGGAGCAGTTCCGTCACATAGGGCAGGGTCAGGATATTGTCTTCCAGGGTCTTGATGGTCTCTTCCGAAGCATCAGGGAGCAGCTGGACAAAGTATCCGCCGGAAACGGCCACGGAGCCGTCCTTTTCAATGAGTACCCCCAGGGCTACGCTGGAAGGGGTCTGTTCCGATACCGCCAGGTACCGGGTAAGATCCGCGGCGATTTCCCCGCTTTTCAGGGTGGAGACCCCGGTGAAGGGTTCTCCCTGGAGAGGGCACCGGGTAACGGTGACCACCCCGTAATGGCCTACCCCGCCGCCTACATCCAGCTTGCCGTTTTTCAGAGGCAGCATCACTTCCGGGTGCATCACAAAGCCCCGGACCTGATAATCCCGGGCATCGGCCATCACCTGGCCCAGGGGGCCGTCCCCCTTGAACCGGACCGTCACCGCTTCCCCGGCCTTCATGGTGGCCGCCAGCAGCAGGGCTCCGGCGGCGGTACGGCCCAGGGCTGCCGCTGCCAGAGGGCTGCAGTGGTGGATCTCATTCATGTGCTGGGTCAGGTGGGTGGTGGTCACGGCATAGATCCGGGCATCCCCGGCAGTGGCCTTGACTAACACATCTTCCATAGGCACCTCTTACAGCTGTTTGGCCAGGTTGACCATTTCGATCACGGCCATGGCCGCATCGGAGCCCTTGTTCCCGGCTTTGGTGCCAGCCCGTTCCACGGCCTGTTCGATGTTTTCCGTAGTGACCACCCCGAAGGCAGTGGGCACTTCCGTTTCCATGTTCACCAGGGCAATCCCCTTGGACACTTCGTTGCACACATAGTCGTAATGGCTGGTGGCACCCCGGATCACAGCCCCCAGGGCGATGATCCCGTCATACTTGCCGCTTTTGGCCATTTTCTTGGCGATCAGAGGGATTTCAAAAGCCCCGGGCACCCAGGCAACAGTAATGTCATCCCCATTGGCCCCATGCCGGCGCAGGGTGTCTTCCGCACCGCTGAGCAGCTTGCTGGTGATGAATTCGTTGAAACGGGATACCACGATCCCGATTTTCAGACCTTCCGCTAACAGTTGTCCTTCCAGAATTTTCATTTTACATCCTCCACATCTTCATGTAATTCATGGCCCATGCGCACCTGTTTGGTGACCATGTACCGATGGTTGTAGCAGTTGTCTTTCATGATGATGGGCACTGTTTCCGTAATGGTGATTCCATAGCCGGAAAGGCCTGCCCGTTTGGCCGGATTGTTGGTCATCAGCCGGATGCTGGTGAGCCCCAGGTCCGCCAGAATCTGTGCCCCGATGCCGTAATCCCGCATATCCGGTTTGAAGCCCAGCTTCACATTGGCGTCCACCGTATCCAGTCCCTGATCCTGGAGTTCATAGGCCCGGAGCTTGTTGGCCAGGCCGATGCCCCGGCCTTCCTGCTGCATGTACAGCACTACCCCGCAGCCTTCCTTTTCGATCATCTTCAGGCTGGTGGCCAGCTGGTCCCCGCAGTCGCAGCGGAGGGATCCCAGGGCGTCCCCGGTGAGGCATTCGGAATGGACCCGGACCAGCACATTCTTCTTGCCGGCCACATCCCCTTTGATGATGGCCACATGGCATTTATCGTCCAGGTCGTTTTCATAGCCGATGGCCCGGAAGGTACCGTATTTGCTGGGCAGGGCCACATTGGCGATCCGATGGACCATTTTTTCCGTTTTTTTCCGATAGGCGATCAGATCCGCCACGGTGATGAAGGTCAGATTGAACTTCTTGGCAAATTCCATCAGTTCAGGAGTCCGGGCCATGGTGCCGTCATCGCTCATGATTTCGCAGCAGATGCCCACCGGTTTCAGCCCTGCCAGACGGCACAGGTCCGTAGTGGTTTCCGTATGGCCCGTACGCCGGAGCACCCCGCCTTCCCGGCTGCGGAGGGGGAATACATGTCCCGGCCGCCGGAAGTCTTCCGGTTTGGCGCTTTCGTCGGCGCATTTCTTGATGGTGTAGGCCCGTTCCACGGCGGAGATCCCGGTGGTGGTGTCCTTGTGGTCGATGGATACGGTAAAGGCGGTTTCATGGTTGTCCGTGTTGTTGGCCACCATGGGTTCCATCTGGAGCCGGTCCAGGATGGCCCCGTCACAGGGCATGCAGATCAGGCCCTTGGCATGGGTAGCCATGAAGTTGATGTCGTCGGGAGTCACATACTCCGCACTCATGATCAGATCCCCTTCGTTTTCCCGGTCGGGGTCATCGGTGACCAGGACCATTTTGCCGGCACGGATGTCCGCAATGGCCTGTTCGATGGAATCAAACTGAAATTTTTTATCCATGGTTTTCACTCCTTAAAAAAATCCATTTTCGAAAAGGGTTTCCTTGGTAAGGCCCCCGGTTTTTCTGGTTTCCAGCATCCGTTCCACATATTTCCCCAAAATATCCGTTTCCAGGTTCACCCGGTCTCCGGTCTTTTTGAAGCCCAGGGTGGTGAACTGGACGGTAAGGGGAATCAGGGAAACGGAAAACGTGGTGTCCGTCACTTCCGTAATGGTCAGGCTGATGCCGTCGATGGCGATGGAGCCTTTGGTGACCATGCCCCGGAGCAGGTCCGGGCTGCAGCTGATGGTGGTGACCTTGGCGATCCCTTCAGGACGGATCTTCACAATGGTCCCTACCCCGTCCACATGGCCGCTGACAATATGGCCGTCCAGTCCGTCCCCCACATGGAGGGTCCGTTCCAGGTTGATCCGGTCCCCCTTCTTCAGGGAACCGATGGTGGTCCGGCGGGCGGTTTCCGGCATTACGTCCACCGTGAACCGCTGGCTGTCGAATTTCGTCACCGTCAGGCAGGCCCCGTTGCAGCAGACGCTTTCTCCGATTTTCAGAAGGGGCGGGATGGTCTGGGCGGCAATGGTCAGCCGGTAGGAATTCTGTTCCCGGCGCAGTTTCTCCACCTTGCCCAGTTCCGCAATGAGTCCCGTAAACATGGGATCAGCTCCTTTCCAACAGACCGGTGACCATCAGGTCCGTGCCGAAGGCCTCGTAATGAGGTTCCAGGAGGGTCACCCGCAGGTCCATGTTCCGGGCGCCCCGGCCTCCAATGGGGCTCAGGTTCCGTTTTCCCCCGATCAGGCAGGGAGCAATGAAGGCATAGATCCGCTGGGCCAGTTTCCCATCAAAGAAGGCACCGTGGACCTGGCTGCCCCCTTCCACCAGGAGGCTGGTCTTTTCCTGCCGGCCCAGTCTGTCCAACAGGATCCCCAGATCCAGGGCCCCGTGTTTTTCCGGGATCTGCCATACGGTCACCTGGTCCAGGGCCTGGAAGGCCGCCACCTTTTCCCGGTCCGCCTTCAGGGAGGTGACCAGGAGGGTCTTGGCTGCTCCGTCGGTGAACACCTTCCGGTCCATGGGCAGCTGGCAATGGCTGTCCAGGACGATCCGAAGGGGATTCTTCCCTTCCACCAGACGGCAGGTCAGGGAAGGATCGTCGTTGAGCACCGTGTTCTTGCCCACCAGGATGCAGTCGTAGATGCTCCGGAGCCGATGGGCATAAGTCCGGGACTGTTCATTGGAGATCCATTTGGAATCCCCGGAAGCCGTGGCGATCTTTCCGTCCAGGGTCATGGCGTATTTCAGGGCCACAAAAGGACGGCCCGTCTTCATCCAGTGCATGAACACCTCGTTCTGCCGGTTGGCTTTGTCCGCCAGCACCCCCCGGACCACTTCCACCCCTGCTTCCCGGAGCCGGGCAAAGCCCCGTCCGGACACTTTCGGGTTGGGATCATCAGCGGCGGCCACCACTTTTTTGATGCCCGCCTTGATCAGGGCTTCACAGCAGGGGCCGGTGCGGCCGTAATGGGAACAGGGCTCCAGAGTCACATAGGCGGTGCAGCCTTCCACCTGGTCTCCCGCATCCCGCATGGCCATGATTTCCGCATGGGGCTGGCCGGCCTTGTGGTGGTAGCCCTTCCCTACGATCTTCCCTTCCGGGTTTACGATGACGCAGCCTACAAGGGGATTGGGACTGGTGCAGCCCCGGGCTTTTTCCGCCAGATCCAGGGCCATCTGCATATATTCTTCGTCTGTCACAGGTTCACCCGCTTTCAAGATTACAGTAAAAACAAAAGCCATGCCATCCAGGGGAGGATAGCACGGCAAATACACTTTTCCGAAACTGTCTTTTCTCATCCAGACTGTACTGTCGGTATCGGAATTCCACCGATTCGTGCCGAGGCTCGCGGACTTTACCGCCGGTCGGGAATCGCACCCCCCCCC
>ERZ841120.688-NODE-688-length-19827-cov-2.163109_pt1 | contig 19827 bp, 19 predicted proteins | sample MGYA00519572_ERZ841120 | MGnify/ENA primary metagenome ERZ841120 (study PRJEB31850, sample SAMEA3708890) | human gut metagenome | biome: human gut; feature: human-associated habitat; material: faeces | place: China | collected 2014 ...
GAAACATATTCTAACAGGGAAGCAGATGCTGTATTTAAATCAACGCCTACTTTATTTACACAGTCTTCTACAACGCCGCCCAATGCTTCTCCCAGGTTCTTCTGGTTCATATCATGCTGATACTGACCAACGCCAATGGCTTCCGGACTAATCTTTACCAGCTCGGCCAATGGATCTTGGAGACGCCGGCCAATACTGATGGCACTACGCTTTTCCACCGTCAGCTCTGGAAACTCGTCACGCGCGTCCTGACTGGCTGAATAGACTGACGCGCCAGATTCATTAACAATTACATAATAAACGGGACGCTTGATTTTTTTGATTGTCTGGGCCACAAAGCGTTCTGACTCACGACTGGCCGTCCCATTACCGATTGCAATCATCTCAACCTGGTAGTCCTCAATCAGCTGCAGCAGCTGTCCTTCTGCCTGTTGACGCTGATTTTCTGGTGCCGGCTTGTGTGGGTAGATAACGGCCACTTTGAGCAGCTTGCCATTTGGATCCAGAACTGCCAGCTTGCAGCCCGTCCGATATGCCGGGTCAAATCCCAAAACCACCTTGCCCTTGATTGGCGCCTGCATCAGCAAATGATAGAGATTTTCACCAAAAACCTTGATTGCCTGCTCATTGGCCTGGTCAGTCAGTTCACGCCGCAATTCCCGCTCGATTGCTGGTCCCAAGAAACGCTTGTAGGCATCAGCAGCCGCATTTTTGACAAATTCAGCAGCGTTTTGAGCACTGCTTTTTTTAACCAGCCGGAAATTTAGATAATTTTGGACGATCTGCTCATCAGCAAGAATCTTGACGCTTAAGATCTTAGCTTTTTCCCCACGATTAATGGCTAAGACACGATAGGAATTCATTGCAGATAAAGGGGCCGAAAAATCATAATATTGCTGATAGACGCCCTCTGAATCAAGTTCCTGACCGCCTTTTTTAACCGTCGCGATCAGTTCGCCATGCTGCTTAGTATAGTTGCGCAGCCAAGCGCGAATCGTACTGCTTTCACTGATCGTTTCGGCCAGAATCTCATTGGCCCCCTCCAAGGCTGTCTGAACGTCAGGAACGTCTTGACTGATAAATTCAGCAGCCTTGCCATTCAGATCATTTCCTTTAGCCATAAAGATCCAGTTGGCAAGCGGCTGCAGGCCCTGTTCACGGGCAATCTGTGCCTTGGTGCGGCGTTTTTTCTTATAAGGCAGGTACAGGTCTTCAACAACATTCAGTTCGGTAGCCGCTTCAATCTGCATTCTTAAAGCCGGCGTCAGCTTGCCTTGTTCCTCGATTGCTTTGATCACGGTCTGTTGACGATCGCGCAGATTCTTTACCCGATGCCACTGTTCTTGAATTTCCTGCAGCTGAACTTCATCCAGGCTGCCGGTTGCCTCTTTTCGATAACGAGCAATGAATGGAATCGTATTGCCCTCTTCCAAAAGGCTCAAGGCGGCTTCAATCTGCCGATCTCTTAATTCTGGCAGCTGCTGGCTCATTAATTTAAGATCATTTTTTTCCATAGCGATCCGTAACTCATTTCTTTTTTAATCTTTTTGCTGCATTGGTCGATTAACCATTATAGGGCCCAGCGTTCGGCAATGGCCGAGCCTGGGCCCTATATTAAGGCTAGTCTTTCCACCAGGTATCCAATGGACTGACTGGCAGGTGACGCTTGTGCTTGGTTTTAAGATACCAGCCCTCAATTTTGGCGGCTGCTTGATCGGAAACCGGCTTGCCTTCTAGATAGTCATCAATTGCTTGATAAGTAACGCCTAATGCCTTTTCATCAGGCAGGGCTGGCCGATCTTCTTCCAGGTCAGCAGTCGGCGTCTTTTCATAAAGTACTCTTGGCGCCTTTAGATATTCCAAAAGCTGGCGTCCCTGGCGCTTATCCAGCTGTGACAGCGGCGTGATGTCAGCCCCGCCATCGCCAAATTTTGTGTAAAAGCCAGTAACTGCTTCAGCGGCATGATCGGTACCAACGACTGCCCCGCGGAACTCACCGGCAATCGCATACTGGGCAATCATTCGCTCCCGAGCCTTGACGTTGCCTTTGTTAAAGTCGCTGATCTGCAGCCCATTTTGTTCAACCGCGGCAACCATTGCATCAACGGCTGGCTTGATGTTGACTCGCATGGTCTGATCAGGTTTGATAAATTCATTGATCGAAAGCATTGCATCAGCTTCATCGGCCTGTTCGCCATAAGGCAGCCGGACGGCAATAAAACGATAGGCATCGTCTGCAGTTTCTGCTCGCAGGCTTTCAACTGCCAACTGTGAAAGCCGTCCCGCCAAGCTTGAGTCCTGACCACCGGAAATGCCCAGCACCAGTGTTTTTAATCCGGTCTTCTTCAGATAGTCCTTTAAAAATTCGACGCGTCGCTTGACCTCGATTGCTGGATCAATTGATGGCGTTACGGCCAAGGTATTAATGATTTCTTCTTGCAGCTTGCGCATATTCTTTCCCTCTTTAGTCTAGATCCTAGTTCAAATGCTTAATGTATTCCTTAACGTCTTTGATGATTTTCATCTTATTGTCATAGCACTTTTGCGATAAGTCAACCGGATATACTTCTGGATTGAGGTTTCGCTTATATTCTTCCCACAGACGATCCAGATGCCGCTGGCGAGCCTGCCGAATCTCGTTCATGCTTGGCTCTTGGTAGACTTGCTGGCCATCGACGAAAATATCCTTTAAAAGCGGCCGAGCAATGAAGTCTTCAACCGTTTTATTCAGGAACGGATAGTTGGGGTCGAACATATAAAGTGAGTCTAGCTGACGCGGATCTTCATCAGCCAGCGTTACATAATCGCCCTCGCTTTTTTCGCTGCCTCGATCGGTGATTCGCCAAACCTGGTGCTTGCCAGGGGTCGACATCTTGGCGGCATTATTGGAAAGTTTGATCGTATCAACCATCTGGCCATGATCATCTTCTAAGGAAACCATCTTATAGACCGCTCCCAGCGTCGGCTGATCATAACTGGTAATCAGCTTGGTGCCGATTCCCCAAACGTCAATCTTGGCACCCTGCCGCTGCAGGTCCATAATCGTTCGTTCATCCAGATTATTGGAAGCAAAGATCTTGGCGTTGGGATAGCCGGCTTCATCCAGCATCTGCCGTACTTTTTTAGAGAGGTAGGCCATATCGCCAGAATCAATTCGGACACCCTGGAAATTGATGGCATCCCCAAACTCATCAGCGACTTTGATTGCATTAGGAACCCCGCTTTTAAGCGTATCAAAGGTATCAACCAAGAAAACACAGTCATGATGGGTCTGCGCGTAGGCCTTAAAAGCATCATAATCATTGCGGTATGCCTGCACGAGCGCGTGAGCATGCGTACCAGATACCGGGATGCCGAACAGTTTGCCGGCCCTTAGATTGCTGGTAGCATCGAATCCGCCAATATAAGCAGCCCGCGTGCCCCAGATTGCCGCGTCAAATTCCTGCGCCCGCCGCGAGCCAAATTCCATCACTGGCTGATCGCCAACGATTGACTTGATTCGAGAAGCCTTGGTGGCAATCATGATTTGATAATTAATAATATTGAGCAGTGCCGTTTCTACCAGCTGGCATTCCAAAAGCGTGCCCTCAACTTGAATGATCGGTTCATGACTATATACCAGATCACCTTCAACCGCACTGCGCAGCGTTCCCTTAAATCTAAAGCCGCGCAGATACTCAATAAATTCGGGATCAAACTGCTGCGTCGACTTGAGGTATTCAATATCAGAATCTGAAAAATGCAGAGCGTTCAGATAGCGAATGATATGGCTCAAACCAGCAAAAACTGCGTAGCCATTTCCAAACGGCATCTTACGGAAAAAGGCCTCAAAAACCACGTGACGATTGGCAATGCCTTTTTGCCAATAGGTCTGCATCATCGTCAGCTGGTAGGCATCGGTATGCAGAGCGATACTGTCATCTGGATAATCAAACTTCATATAAACTCCTTTTATTTTTTCAACACGAATTCAAAGCGACTGCCGACATATTGAGTATGGACATATTCAAAAGGCCGGCCATCCTGCAGATAGGAAAGCTGAATCAAATGCAGCAGCGCGTCACCACGCCGAATCCGCAGATACTCAGCAATCTTTTCAGTAGCGCTGATTGCCGAAACCCATTGCACGGCATGACCAGGATAAAGGTTGGCCTTTTTTTCCAAGGTGCGGTAAAACGATGAGGTGATCTCGGTTTTGCTGAAGTTTTCCACCAGTTTTGCCGGAACGGTCGCAACCTCATAACAGATTGGAATCTCATTGCCATAACGAATGCGCTCCATTCGCAAAACACGCTCATCTGGTTCTAATTTAAGCCGTTCGATTTCACTTTGCGAAGGCGTTGTTAAATGATAGGAAATCGTCTTACTGGAAGGTTTTTTCCCAGCAGCAATCATCAATTCAGTAAAGCTGGTTACCCCGGCCATCTTATCTTGGACCTTCCGGCTGGCGACAAAGGTTCCCGAACCAACCCGCCGTTCCAAGACCCCTTCATCAACCAGCGTTTGAATAGCCTGGCGCAGCGTCATGCGACTGACGCCAAATTCAGCTGCCAATTCACGTTCAGCCGGGATTTTTTGTCCAACCTTCCAATGACCATTTTCAATATTTTCACGTAATTGATTATGAATTTGAATATATACCGGTGATCCCATATCTTATTTCCCCTCTTCAGACCATTCATTCACGGTTTGTCTTTTTTATTTTAACACGAATATAAGTTAGCCTAGACCAATTTAGCATTAAATCTTGGAACGAAAATAAAACGACAGCCACTTTGCATGGACTGTCGTTTTAGCTTATTTATTACCGTTGCGAATTGCCAAAGCTCGCGCCAACGAACGATTGACAATGATCGACTGCGAATCGGCAACGGGAAATTCCGTTTCTGGATTCATTTCGTTGGCATAGGAAAGCTCGGTACATCCTAAGATTACTACATCGCACTTTTGATCCTCAATCATCGTCCGGACCAATTCATGGAACTTCTTGCCATCTGAATGACCGGCTTCTTTAATGTCATGGTAGATCAGATCTTCTGTAGCGTCCAAAATTGCTGGCGTGGGCTTGACCTCTTCATAGCCGGCATTTTGAATGTAAGAATCGTACAGACCAGACGCAATCGTGCCCCGCGTAGCCAATACTCCAACCCGCTTGGCATGTGGTGCGATGTTTTTGATCTCATTAACCGTTTCCTGCAGCATGTTTAGAATCGGAATTGAAGTTGCTGCCTGTAAGCGGTCGAAAGCATAGTGAGCCGTATTGCAGATCAAGACAAAAAATTCTGGTTTTAGAGGCGTAATCTGTTGGATATCTTCAATTAAGAGCGGATTATAGTCAGGCTTTTGGTGATCCAAAATCCATTCCGTTCGATCGGGAACCGTTGCATGATTCAAAACGATGTAATCAAGATAATCCTGGTCGCGGTGCGTTGGCGTACGCTCATCCAGCAGTCGACAATAGCTTTCGGTTGCCAGCGTACCCATGCCGCCTAAAACGGTAAAGAACTGTTTCATAAAAATCAACCTTTCTGATAATGACCATCATGACAAAATTGCCACAAACAAAGGCCCCAATAACGTAATACCTATATTACCAACAACAAATGCCGGCGTAAATGCAGAAGCAAGGTAAGCCCCACCTTCCAGCCCCGCTTGCTCGGCCAGATCATTCATTGCGGCTGCTACGGTTCCCGAACCACACAGCGCTCCTAATAAGGCCAGGGGCTCAACGCGCAGTACAAACCTGCCAAACAGCAAGGTCAACAGATGCGGGGCCACTGAGACCAAAGCACCAATCAGCAGAATCCCAAACCCCAGTGACTTAATCGCACCGGTAAAAGCTTGAGCCGACTCCAGACCAACGCTGCCGACAAAAACAGTCAAGCCAAAGCTCTGCCAAAAAGAAGTTACCGTTGCCGGAATCGAGCGACATTCATGATGCCGATCAATCCAGCTGCTGAGCAAAAGCCCCATGATCAAAGCTGCCGTGCCGTTGCCAAGCTGCAGCGGCATGCCATTGACCTTGATACCAACCAGACCCAAAAGCGAGGCCCCAGCAATTCCCAAAGAGAGTACCGTATAGTTGATGGCCTGTTCACTGGTATGCCAACGTCCAATCTGTTTGAGCAATGGTGCTGATTTGCTGGTATTACCAGTCAATGAGATTACATCGCCCGGTTTTAGCTGATTGATCAGATGCTCTTGACCACTTAATGGATCATGAATGTTTACAAAGACCCCATTTTGCCGAATCCTTGCCAAAGTGCTGGGATCAAAGTTTTTGCCAAGGATAAATTTTCGTTCGCGCGGGGCATTGGTTGGCGTTAAAACCTCTGTCAACCCGGTAATTCCCGTTAAATCATCAAAATGCAGCGCATAGCCGATCAAAGTCAGGCGATCACCTGCCTGCAGAACATATTCCAACTTGTCGGTCATGCGATCCTGATGAAAGGCCGCCAGCGCAATCAAGCGTAAATCAAAGAATTCATTAATCTCACGAATCTTTTTGCCAACCAGCGGCGACTCAGCAGCCAGCCGGTAGGTTCGACGCCAGGTCGGATCAGGAGCGGGCGCGTGAAAGTGGTATTTTCTGGCCATCCGATCTCCCTGCTTGGGAACATCGATTTTTAGCAGACGCGGTGCAACATCGCGCAGCAAGATAATTACACCCAGCGTACCAAAAACATAGGTCAGCGCATAGGCAACCGGCAGCTGAGCTTCATAAGACAGCCGCAGCGTCTTACTGATCGGCAGATTCTCCAAGGCCTGCAGCGAACTGGCAACTGTAGCCGACTGCGTCAATGAACCGGCAATCGTTCCGGCAGCCACGCCTGGTCCTAGATGAAACAGGACAAAACAGCCCCACGAGGTCAGAAAAGCAGCCAACAGCCAAAACAGACTCACGGCAATCATCCGCCCACCAAACAGCTTCATACTGACCAAAAAAGATGGACCGATCCGATAGCCGATTGAAAACATGAAGGCGCCAAAAAAGATCGTTCCCAACATCTTATCACGCGGGAAGCTCCCAGCCTGACCGACCACCAATGCTACTGCCAGCGTGCCCACGGTTGAGCCAAGCGTAAAATTGGTCCCAAACAGTTTGATATTTCCCAGGACATAACCGAGTGCCAGACAGATAAACAACGTAAAAATCTGCTGGTCAACCAAAAAATGCTGTATCTGCGCAATCATGGCAATTTTTCTTCTTTCTGGCAAGCTTTTGCCGATTTAAGTATCAAATAAAATTATATCATTTTGATGATCATCAAGCGAACGGCTTGATGATTTTATTGACGCATCATTTAGCAGCCGTATTCTTCAATTGCTGCTGGCGGGAAAAATTAAGCCAGACCGCGACCAAGACGCTGAATACCAAGATCACCAGCAGCCAAAAATCCAGGCGGCTGCCTTTAAACGTTCTCAGCGCCATTGATCCTTGTCCTTGGTTTTGACTGAGCGCAATCAAGGCAGTCATGATGCCAACCAGCAAACTGCTGCGTCATATTAAAGATTGAATTAACGTCGGTTGATTTTTCCTTTGCCACCAAGGTCAAGGCATTGGCAATCGTATTGGAAAAGGCCGCATTAAAGCCCAGCCGCATTACGATGAAAAGTACCATTACGGATAGTGGCGTGAGCTGAGACTGGAAGATCAGCAGTCCAGTAGTTCCTAAAACGATCAAAATGCTGCCCAGACGAGTCGGCAGGCCATAGCCATAACGATCTGCCAAAAAGCCAGACAACGGTGCCATCACCGCCCCTAAAAGCGATCCTGGCAATAGAACCATTCCAGCAGTCAGTGATGAGGCATGCAAAACATACTCACAATAGATCGGCAGGGCCAATGATGCACCAATGTTGATGAACTGTAGACTGAAATAGGTCCATTCCGAAAGTCGCACGGACGATTGCGCAAAGACGCCCAGATCAAACAACCGTGTTTTACCGTGCTGATTTAGCCAAACAAAACCGCCAAATAGAATCAAGCCTAGCAATAAGAGCAGCCAGCATGAACTCGTCCAGCCTGATTTGCCAAACCTAGCAACACCGGTGACGAGGCTGAACAGACTGCCGGCCAGCAAAAACAGAGCCAAAAAACTGAACGGCTGTGAATTGCCAAACGGCTGGTTGCGAATCGTCAATTGACCAGCAATCAGACTTAACAGTGCCAGCGGCAGAATCAGCCAGAAAATAACGCGCCAAGATCCAGCTGCCAGCACGGCGCCGCCATATGTCGGACCCAAAGCCGGCGCCAACGAAATCACCATTCCCGCTACGCCATTCATTACACCTAAGCGCTCACGCGGAATCTGAGTAAAAATCAAAAAGAACATCATGGGTGTTGAAAAGCCCGTCGCAATTGCCTGAATCAATCGCCCTGCTAAAAGCATTGGAAAATTGACGGCCAACGCGCAGATCAGATCACCAATCACAAATGCCGAAACTGCCGCCAGATGCAGCCAGCGCGCTGCCCACTGCCTTAAGCAATAAGTCGTAGTTCCCATTACGATCGTCACCATCAGCAGATAGCCGCCGGTAATCCACTGAACGACATCAAGTGAGACGCTAAATTCCTTGGCTAAGACCGGATAGGCAACGTTCATCGAGGTCTCGTTTAAAACACCAATAAAAGTCATTAAGGCCGCTGAAAAAATGGCCCAGTATGGATGCCTGCCGTGCAAAAAAAATCCCTCCTAAAACTTAAAAAGCACGCAAAAAGGGCTATGGCAATCAGCTCCGCCACAGCCCTCTATTAACTTACTTAAAATTAGTGTTGTTATTATAAATCAAATTAAGCCAGAATGCACGTTTTTATTTTCACAATGCTGTCAAATCTCGCAGCCACTGTCTGGTTGTTTCATCGAGTTCTTCATCAATCGAAAAAGCAAACGGCGCCAGTAATTGGCGAACCTTTTGCCAGTTCAGATGCGTTTCCTGGTACAAATCGGCCATCAGCAGCCCACTCAGCTGATTAATCTTAGCTGCCTCAGCCTGGCCCTGTCCCAACAGCATTGCAGCCGCTGTTTTTTGAGTCAGCGCCTGTCCTAACATGCGTTCCAACTCAGTCTGACTCAGCACCTGCCTGATCAAGATACGCTGACTGAGCGGAACGGCTGGGACCTCTTTTTGCAGAAATTTTTGCAGCACTGGCCAAAAATCGCTGATCTGCCAGAAAAACTGCCATGGTGTCTTGGCATTAAGCTCGACGATCAATTCAGCCATCAAATCAGCCAACCGACCATCCTGATTCCGCAAACGCGGTGCAATCTCTTGCAGCAGTCGTTGTGCCGACTCGCGCTGAACGCTTGGCAGTTTCTTTTTAATCGTCAAGGCAAAACGGACCGTTAAAAAATCCGTCAGCTGCGTTTCATCAATCATGGCTCCTTGATCATGACGCTTAACCTTAAAATCATTCAGCTTTTTTTGGCGAACTGATTTGGCAAACTGTCCTTGTTTTGGCATCTTAATCCTCTTTTCAAAAACTAAAAAAGCGTACAAAAAAAGCACCGCCAGCGCGATGCTTCATCAGTTGGGCTAGCTGGGTTCGAACCAGCGCATGACGGTACCAAAAACCGTTGCCTTACCACTTGGCTATAGCCCAATAATCAAAAATGGAGGATACAGGGCTCGAACCTGTGACCCTCTGCTTGTAAGGCAGATGCTCTCCCAACTGAGCTAATCCTCCGTATCAGATATGAAAATCAACAATTCAATTATACATATCTGAATAAACTCTGTCAAGAACTCAACTACTTTAGGTTCAGTTCCGTCAGCTTATCATCAACCAATTGCAAAACCTGATCAGCTGCATGGGGATCTTCGACAAAATCATATTTGTCTCCATCAATCAGCATTTTAGGACTTTCATCATAGCTGGCATACCAGTCAACATAGCGCTGATTCAATTCGCGATAGTATTCATAAAGACTTGGGTCATTTTCAATCTGTTCAAACGAACGGCCGCGTTTCTTGATTCGCTTCAGCATCGTTTCAAATGAGACCTGAATACTGATCAAAAGACTTGGTGCTTTAGTATGTGCCTGCTGAGGCAATTCTTCCATCATATTGCCCAAAAGCGAGGAATAGATGTCAGCTTCAGTCTGTGTAGCTCGCCCCAAATCGGCATTCAGCCGAAAAAGCAGGGCATCTTCAAAAATTGAGCGGTCTAAAACGTTCAGATCATTATCAAATGAATTCTTGATCTCGGCCAAGCGCTTGTTTAAAAAGTAGATCTGCAGCAAAAAGCCGTATTTCTTAGGATCTTGATAAAACAGCGGCAGGATTTCATTGTCATCAACCGATTCATAGAAAGCCTGACTGTCCAAATGATCAGCCAGCATCCGCGTTAAACTGGTTTTTCCCGCACCAATAGTTCCTGCTAGTACAATCATTGCTTTTCCCCTTTTTCCATTTTCTAAAAAGACACGAGCTATATTGTATCATCTTTGATCCGCCACTGTGAGTAAAATGTTTTTCATTTATCAGTCAACATCATAAAGTCTCAACTAATCAACGAGCCGTCCTTTTTTTTAATATTTTGCTGCTTAGCACTAAATGGCTTTTGGCTGATCGCATTTTTACAGTCTGCATCATCATCATCAACAGCCTCAACAATAAAATCCCCACCAAAACCGGCGAGGATTCGATGATTATTCAGCTTCCTTTTCCGATTCAGAAACGAATGACTCACTATTGTTGCTCCGTGACAGATCAACGTCCTTGAGTGGAATCAAGTGCGTCTTGTAGCGAACCTTATAGTAGATGAATAAAATCAAGAACAATGGTACGGCCATGTAGGTGATGGCGATATTTGACCAATCCATCTTGATAAAGGCATCAATGTTTTGACCACACATTACGACGACACACAAGATCAAGGCAAAGATTGGGCCAAACGGAAACAGCGTAGCATGATACTTTAATTCGCCAACCTGATGTCCCTGAGCAATAAATGCCCGCCGGAAGCGCAGGTGTGAAACGGCAATCCCTAGCCAGGCGATAAAGCCGCACAGACCAGATGCCCCAATCAGGTAGTTATAAGCTTCGGGACCGATAAACTGTGTCAAATAAGCCAGGCACGAGACAACCATGGTGCCCAACAATGCATAGATTGGAATCCCGCGTTTGTTGACATAGCCAAAGATCTTCCAGGCATAGCCTTCCCGTGCTTGCGAGAACAGCATCCGCGTTGAGGCATAAAGTCCTGAGTTGGCTGAAGAGATTACGGCCGTCAAGATAACCGCATTCATCACACTGGCTGCCGCTGCCAAACCGGCTCGCTTAAAGACAATCGTAAATGGCGACATCGCCACGTCTTGAACGTTGCTGCTCAAAAGGTTTTTGTCGGTATATGGCAAAATGCAGGCCATGACAAAGATTGAAAGAATGTAGAACAGCAAGATCCGCCAGAAGGTTGAATGAATGGCCTTTGGAACGGATTTTTCCGGCGTGGCGGATTCACCAGCCGTAATGCCGACCAGTTCAGTACCCTGAAATGACATCCCGGCTACCAAGAAAACGGTCAGGATGCTGGGAAAGCCGCCAACAAACGGTGCTTTTTTGTAATGGAAGTTTTTTAAGCCGATTGGTCCTTGACCACCCATAATCCCAAAAATAATCATAAAACCAACGATCAAGAAGACAATGATCGTCACGACTTTAATAATTGACAGCCAGTATTCAGTCTCACCATATGAGCGTACTGACAGATAATTGATCAAAAAGATTACCAGCAAAACAAAGCCGCTAAAAATCCATTCAGGAAACCGGGGCCACCAGAATTGAATGATAACTCCAGAGGTAACCGCGTCAACGGTAATCACCCAGTTCAGCCAGTAGTTCCAGCCCATGGCAAAACCCAATGCTGGGTCAACAAACTTAGTACAGTAGGTAGCAAACGATCCCGTCAATGGAATATAGGTTGCCATCTCACCCAGGCTGGTCATCAAAAAGTAAACCATGATTCCCATCATGCTGTAGGCGACCAAAGCCCCACCAGGCCCAGCCGTTGAAATTGCCGAACCACTGGCAATCATCATCCCGGTACCAATTGAACCGCCCAAAGCAATCATCGACAGGTGCCGCGTCTGCAGCGTCCGTTTCATATGGCCGGAATTGCCAGTTATTGTCTGACCTTCCGTACCACCATTCTTTGCCTCTCCACTCATCGTAAATGGATTCCTCCTCTATGACAATTTCGAGCGCCAGTTATACATTTCTCATGGATAAAGTATAAGGTGTGCATACTTAATATGATTAAACATTTTAGCGCAATTTCAGCAAAAAAGCCATATCAATTGGACTATCTGCCCAAATTGGCTTATCTGCAGCAACAAAAAAGATTATACAATAAAATAAATATTTAAACAAGTTTATGCATGTAATTATAAAACTTTAACCATTTTCAAATAACCGTTTTCATTACCGATCTGATCAAATTTAAACTTTTTCAATAAAGATCTTGAACGCAGGTTATCGATGGCCACATACGCCTGCAGCCGCTTAATATCACTATTTTTTGCCAACGCTTGCAAAAAAGCTGCGAGCGCCTCACTCATAATTCCTCTTCCCCAACAATCGCGTCTCAGTAAATATCCCAGCTCCATAGCGTGGACTTGATAGTTTCCATCACTTGCATATATTGGGAATAAGCTGATCAAACCGACCAGCTGCCCAGCTGGATCAGTGATTAATAAAAGCTGCTGCTGCCCAAGCCAGTTATTGACCGCCCAGCCGCGCATCATTTGATCGTCTGGCAGCTGCAGTCCGCTTAATCTAACCAGTTCACCATCGTTTAATAGATTCAAGACAGCTTGAAGATCATCCTGACAGCCCATTTTAATTACGAGACGGGCAGTCTTAATTGGCCAAAGCAATTGTTTGTGCATTATAATTTCACCTACCAGGATCTTTTTTCAGGAGTGTTTTTAATGGAAATCATTCAAAAAAATTTAAGTACCGCAAGCTATCAAACCAAAGCTGTGCTGACTGGCTATCTGCAGACACCTGTTCCCAAGTCGCCGGTGCAGCAGTTCCGTCCACTGATTTTTGTCCCTGGTGGCTCAATGACGCATATTCCAGTCGAACAAACCGAAAAGACCGCGCTCAGTTTTTCAGCTCGTGGCTTTCAGGTTTTCGTGCTGCGCTATACCTTCACCAGCGAGCGTCAGCCGGTTTATCCAAATCCACTGATCGATCTGGCATTAGCCGTCGCGCTGCTTAGAAAACAAACCGCAGCCTGGCATTTAAAAACAGATCAGCTGACGATCATGGGCTTTTCAGCTGGCGGTCAGGTTACCGCGCTGTACAATGACTACTGGCATGCAAAATGGCTCAGCAGACTCAGTGGCGCTGCCAGCGATCAGCTCCGCCCCAATGCGGTTATCCTAGGCTATCCCGTCATCGACCTTAACCTTGGCTTTCCTAAAGACGCTACAACGCGTGCCAAGTGGGCCGATGATCCAGCTCGTTATAATGCCGCAGCACATGTCAACGACTTAAACGCGCCAACCTTTATGTGGACGACTTTTACCGATCAGGTCGTACCAGTGCAAAATACGCTTAGCTACAGTCAAGCTTTGCTGGCCCATCAGATTCCCCAAGAATTGCACGTTTTTGCGCATGGCCCGCATGGAATGGACATTGCCAATGCCTTGGTTGCCCATCATGATGATGTTGATCAGCCCCACGTTGCCCACTGGGTTGAACTGGCATGTGAGTGGCTTGACGATCTATTTAAATAAAATTACCCAGGAAATATAAAATACCCGGTGTCGATTTTAAAAGAGACACTGGGTATTTTGATTCAAAGTTTCGAATTAGCGGTCTTGCGCCAACGTCTTTTTATATCATTGGCAAACGTTAGGTAAAGCGTCTCGGAAATCTGCAGCCAGGCATAGGCCAGCAGCATCGCTCCGACCGTATCAAACGGATAGTGAGCATAAAGATAGATGCGCGAAACGGCTACCAAGAAAACGGCCATGATCAACAGCAGCTGGCAAACCACCCGCACTGCAGCATTTTTAATCAATGGCACCACGATCAAAAACAACACGGCAGCCACCAGAAACGTCCCCATCACATGTCCACTGGGAAAACTGTAGCCATGGTCGCCAGTCGGATGCTGCAGGGGCCGATCCCGCTTAGCCAGGTACTTGACGATCTCATCTAAAAGGTCACCGACAATCAGCGTTAGCCAAGCCCAGAGTGCCGGTACCTTATATTTGAAGCCCCAGAGAAAAAAGGTGATGATCAGCATCCAGACAAGGGCCATCTTGGGGCTGCCCAAAAACGAAACAACTACCATTATATGATATGTTGCATTGGGCGTATGGTTAGGATTTGGTGCCAGCAGCGCCTGGAAAACCGAATCCAAAACCTGCAGGATCATTGAGTTGCTCATTACCATACCAGCGACAATCAAAAACAATACAAAGCTTACCATGAATCGCTTCCAACGATTCGGATCTTGTCCTATCAGCATGTTAAAATTGCTCCTTTGTTGGATCTTGTCATGGCATCAGCCACAATAAATTTAATTATATCACACCCTACCGGTTCCTTAAGTGGTGTTCAGAGAATAACAGCCGATTAATCAGATCACCCAGACCAAAGCCCAGCGTAATCGCACCAGCAATTACCAAAACCTGATAAAGATATACCAATGCCGCACCGTTGCTGCCCAAAACAAAACTGCGCACCATCTTATAGGCTTGTCCACCAGGAACCAGCGGCACCAGCGCGGGAACGTTAAAGATGATCATCGGCATTTTTTGCCAGCGGGCGGCCGCCATACTCAAGACGCCAATCATAATGGCAGCCAGCAGATTGCTTAAAGCCAGCCCCAGATGCAGCTGATAATAGACTGCCCAGTAAAACGCCCAGCTGGCACCACCGATTGCACCTGCACAATGATAGGCCCGGCGCGGTATGTTCAGTAGAATTCCAAAACAAATTGTCGAAAGGTCAGCCAGCACAAATTCAAAGATTAATCTAACCCAAAAGTTTTCCATGCTCTACCTCGCTCAAACGTATCGCAACACAAAAACGATTGCGCAGCCAATGGCAATTGCCGTCAGCGTGGCTTCAACCGCGCGTGACGTGCCACTGATCAGATCACCAGACATCAGATCACGAGCCGCATTGGTCAAAGGAACCCCTGGAACCAACGGCATCACGCAGCCAATGATAATGTCATTAACGTCGTTGGCCCAATGCAGCCTAACAAATCCCACGGTCAAAAGCGCAATCACTAAAGAAGCACAAAACTCATTAACAAAACGCGCTTTGGAATGCTTTCCTAAAGTCAGATAGACCTGATAGCTCACCAGGGCAATCACGGCTGCAAACAATGAATCATGGACATTGCCAGTATAAACGATCGTTAATGCCCAGCTAAGCACGCCGGCTGCCACGCACTGAACAAAATCTGAGGTCTGCTGCGGCTGCTGGTCAACTTTTTGCAGTTTTGCATACAGTGTCTCAACATCGATTTCATGAGCAGCAAACTGCCGCGAAAGACTGTTGACGGCTGCAACCTTGTTAAGATTCAATTTTCGCTGATGAATATCAATCACCTGAGCGTTTGGCAGGTGTTCGGCGCTGGCAACGATCGCCGTCATCGTTGTAAATGCCTCAAAGTTTTGCAGCTGCGCGCTCAGTGCCATTCGCCGCATCGTGTCATTGACGCGTTCCATATTTGAGCCGTTTTCGATCAGTAAGCGCCCCGCTAGTAGACACGCGGTAATGGCAAGATTCTTTTTATCCTTGCTTTCCACTTTCAATCATCCATCCTTATTATTGGTGAATTTATCCAGGCAGCAGCTAAAACAACAAAAGGGTTCAATGCATCATGCATTAAACCCGAGCCTTAAGATTTAATTGTCTAGTCCTGCAAAGGCTCTTGATTAACGAAAATATTATGCGAAGCCTTATAGGAAATGCTGAGCTGCTGATCATTATCCAGACATTCAACCAAGATCGGTCCCTCAAATGGTTCGTGTTTGATTACCTTAACCTTGGCATGCAACTGAAGACCAACCTCATTTAAATAGGTCAGCAGCTCATGATTGTCCAAGAAGCGTTCAATGACGACCGTTTCACCATCTTCTGCATCGGCCAGCAGACGATGACTGACGCTGTCAAACTTGCCATTAGCAGCCGGAATAACGCCACCATGAGGACAGTACTTGGGATGATTCAAAAAGGCATCCAGAGCAGTTGCCAAACGATCGCTGGTATTATGTTCCAAGATCTCAGCTTCTGGATGAACATCAGTCATGCTGTAGTGCAGATCATCAACTAAAAAAGTCTCCCACAGACGATGCTTTCTGACTAATTCAGCAGCATGCTTGATTCCCTCTGGTGTCAGAGCGATCCCATCATATGGCTCATGAGATACCAAGCCTTCCTCCGTCAGCTTGGTGATCATTTCTGTTACTGAACCGGCTGCAATGCCCAATCCCAGTGAAATTTCTTTATTAGAAACCTTTTTATAGCCACCGCCCAGCTCAAAAATTATCTTTAAATAGTCTTCTTTCATTGGGGTCATGTTTTGTACAACTTCCTCCTAAAATATCAGCGGCAGTAAGTGTCGTCGAGCTTTTAACCATGTATTTTTCCATATTGAAACTAATCAGATTATAACATATCATAAAAATGTAATTTGGAATACCTAAATCTATTTTTAGCTTATTTATTTTAAGGCGGGGAGTGATTTTATGGAACGGCCCAACGTTTCCAAACAGCGTTTCTTAATCGTGACGCTGCTTAATGTTTTGATTACCGTTGTCGAGATTATTGGGGGATTGGTATCCGGCAGTCTGGCACTGCTTTCCGATGCCTTTCACAACTTAGGGGACTCGATCTCAATTGTTTTAGGCTACTTTGCCCAAGTCATTTCGGGGCGGCCGGAAAATCGGCGACGTACTTATGGCTACCGGCGAGCTGAGATTCTTTCAGCAATGGCCAACAGTATCTTTTTGATTGTTGTTTCAATCGCGCTGATCATTGAAGCCATTAAGCGATTCAGCCATCCCGAACACATCAACGGTCAGATCATGCTGATCGTAGCGATTATCGGGCTGATTGCCAACCTGGTTTCTGCGCAGCTTTTACACAGCGGCAGCCATGACAGTCTGAACGTCAAGGCTACCTACCTGCACGTCTTAAGCGATGCACTGTCTTCAATTGCCGTAATTTTTGGCGGTGTGATCTTAATGTTTTTCAACATCACCTGGCTTGACCCAACCCTGACGATCCTGGTTGCACTCTACATCGCCAAGGAAGCCTTGCCAATCATCAAGCAGACCCTAAGCATTCTGATGCAGTCGTCGCCTGATCTGGACTATGATGCCATCAAGCATGATCTGATGCAGGTACCAGGAGTCGTAGGCGTCCACCATGTTCATGCCTGGACGATTGACGAACATCGCATCGTCTTTTCAGCACACCTCAACTGCCATGATATGATGCTGAGCGAAGTCGAAAAAATCTATCTGCAGGTTGAAAAAATTCTAAGCGACAAATATGCCATCAAACACGTCACTTTGCAGGCCGAATGCCAGCGTGGACGTGGCGAAGAGCTCTTTAATCCACCGGTTGATCATGACAAGCTGTGCTGATGAGCTCATCATGACGCTCGACTGCTGAGTTTGAGCGGTCCGATCAATAATTTACACTTTTTTTACCAAATTGCTATTGCTTTATCATACCAAGCGTCTATAATTCGGTTCGAGAAATAAGCAAAGACAATCTTTAAGAGGTAAAAAAATGAATACTCAATCAAATCAAGCCATCCAAACCAAGATTTTTGGGCACCGCGGCTACCCTGCCAAGTTTCCGGAGAATTCATTAGCCGGTTTTCGCTATGTGGTTGCCCACCAGATCGATGGCGTTGAATTTGACGTTCATCTGACTTCGGATCGCATTCCGGTTATCATGCATGATGAAACCATTGACCGCACGACAGATGGCACTGGCCGCATCGTTGACTACACGCTGGCTGAGCTGCGTCAGTTCAAGCTGAGCAATAGTGAATCCATTCCAACCCTGGATGAGCTGCTGGACGTATTTGAAAACAAAGACGTCTGGATCAATCTGGAATTCAAGACCGACAACATTGCCTACCAAGACATTGAAAAAATCGTTATTCCAATGGTCAACCAACACCAATTGCTGCATCCGGTTATCTACTCATCATTTAATCTGCAGACGTTAAAAAACTGCATGCAGCTTGACGCAACGCAGGACTATAACTGGCTGACTGAAAATGACGTGCCCAAAGCCCAGGAATTCGTAAAAAAAGAGCACCTGCATGGCATTCACCCGCATCATTACCAAGCAACCACCGCTACACAGCGCGTCTGGACCGTTAATGACGATCAAGAGGCCCAGCAGCTGTTTGAAAAAAACGTTGCCGGTATTTTTACCAATCGCTTTGAAGACATGGTTCAATTAAGAAAAAACGTTCAAATCGCTCAATAGTCTCAAATCCTCGTTTCAAAACCTGAGACGAGGATTTTTTTGACACAAAAAATCCGAAATGATAAACATCTCGGATTAGTATAAATTGATCTATCAGAACATCTTACCAACACAGTAGTGAATAATAACGGTAATAATACCAACGATAATATTACGGACGATCGCTACCTTAACCAAGCCATTGCCCAATTTGGAACTGATATATCCGGTCAGCGCACTGGTAAGGATGACTGCCAGAATTACGGCTTCCCAGCGCCAGGCCAACGGTGCCAAGACCATTGCCAAAAGCGGCAGCAATCCTCCTGCCGCCGCCGCTGCCAGGGATGAGAAGGCCGCATTCCATGGGTTGAGATAATGTCCCAGCTCAATATCGTATTTAACGCGTACCACCGTCTGCAGCGGCTTTTTGTTCAGTAGATCCTTGGCAATTGCCGTTGCGGTTGTCTCACTGACCCCTTTTTCCATGTAGTGATCGCGAACTGCGACAATCTCGCTTTCAAAGTCATGCTTGAGCAGATATTCCTCATGAGCAACGGCTGATTTTTCCGTATCCTTTTGCGTAGAGACTGATGCATATTCGCCAGATGCCATCGAAAAAGCGCAGGCCAGCAGATCCGACAGACCAGCGATAAAAATCGTAAATTGATCCGTTGTTGCCGCGGCTACCGAAACCAGCACGCCAACGACCGTCAAGATTCCGTCATTGGCTCCTAAGACACCCGCACGCAGCGTATTGAGCTTTTCTTGCATCGTCTGCTTGGGCTTTTTATTTTGATCCATTTTCACTTACCCCTTTCAACGTGCAAAAAGCTGACCGATCAAGTACGTTACCAGCATCGTCAAAAACCCGGATGCTACGTTGCGAATCACTGACTTCAACCGGTTTGACTTGCCCAAAACGGCCGCCAGATAGCCAGTAATGATCAAGGCAATCAAAACAGCAATAATCGTAGCGGCAATCGCGATCTCATGCGGAAAGCTCATCACAGCAACCATTGGTAAAACCGAGCCCAGAGGAAACGCGATCAATGAGGCAATTGCTGCCGCATAAGGACTGGTAAACTCCTTGGGATTGAAGCCATAGCGCTCTTGAACCGTCGTAACCAGCGGATCCTCATCCATCAGCTCTTTAGTGGCTTGGTGAGCTAATTTTGGATCAATATCTTGCGCTAAGAACTTATTTTTGACATAGTTGAATTCACGATCATAGTCTTCTGACAATCGTTCCTTTTCTTCAATCAATGCCATCTTCTGCGAGTCTTTTTCAGTAGAAACGGAAACGTACTCACCCATACACATTGAAATCGTCCCCGCCAGACTGCCAGAAAGTCCTGAAATCAA
>ERZ841120.690-NODE-690-length-19765-cov-10.691629_pt1 | contig 19765 bp, 18 predicted proteins | sample MGYA00519572_ERZ841120 | MGnify/ENA primary metagenome ERZ841120 (study PRJEB31850, sample SAMEA3708890) | human gut metagenome | biome: human gut; feature: human-associated habitat; material: faeces | place: China | collected 2014 ...
CTACATTGATGTTCTGGAAGCCCCAAGAACGCAGACAGAGAGGAACGATGACACGGCCTGTACCATGCATAGCAGAGTAAACGATATTGAGGTCCTTCTGACGGTTGATGACATCCTGGTCAATCATAGCAGAATGAACGGCTGTCATGTAGTCGTAATCCATCTCACCACCGATGATCTGAATCTTATCCCAGTTAGCCTCGAACTTCACCTGGTCGATAGTAACCTTGTTCACCTCCTCGATGATACCAGTATCGTGTGGAGCCAGAACCTGAGCACCATCGCTCCAGTAAGCCTTGTAGCCATTGTACTCCTTAGGGTTGTGAGAAGCAGTAACGTTGACACCAGCCTTGGCACCGAGCTCGCGGATAGCGAATGAAATCTCTGGTGTAGGACGGAGGCTCTCGAAGAGATAAGCCTTGATACCATTAGCTGAGAAGATGGCAGCAACAGTCTCTGCGAAGAGACGAGAGTTGTTACGGCAGTCATGGCCTACAACAACAGAAAGGTTCTCCTCACCTGGGAAAGCCTTGAGGATGTAGTTAGCAAAGCCCTGTGTAGCCATACCAACGATATATTTGTTCATTCGGTTGGTACCTGCGCCCATAATACCGCGCAAACCACCAGTACCGAACTCCAGGTTCTGATAGAAAGCATCTACGAGTGCTGACTTATCCTCAGCCTCGAGCATTGCCTTTACTTCGTTACGAGTTTCTTCATCAAAAGCAGGTGTGAGCCACTGCTGTGCTCTTTCTTCACACTGCTTAATCAATTCTGCGTTATTAGCCATAGTTTGATTCTATTTTGTTATTAATATTATTCTATCAGAGGGTTGTGCCCGAAAACAGCACAATATTTCTCTTTTTGCGTACAAAGATATATAAAATATTCGAGAAACCAAACAAGATTGGAGTTTTTTTTGTATTTTTGCACATTGAAACAAAAAAGTAATAAAAAAAAAGCTTATGGAAATATATTATACGGGCGTTATCATCGCCGTTTCCACCTTTTTAATAATAGGACTCTTCCACCCTATTGTCATCAAGGTAGAGTATTATACGGGCACCCGCTACTGGTGGGTGTTCCTGGTTGCGGGTATTATCAGCGTGGGTGCAGCCTTCCTGGTTGCGAATGTTCTCTTCTCTGCCCTTCTCGGTGTGCTGGGTGCTTCCTGTCTCTGGAGCATCGGGGAACTCTTCGAACAGAAAGAACGCTGCGAGAAGGGATGGTTCCCTAAGAACCCGAAGCTGGAAAAGAAAGGATACTATAAAAGTTAATCGTTTACAGTTAATAGTTTATAGCATACCATTTAAAAGATGAAAACTGAACTGATATTGGTCGGCAAGACCGTAAACAAGCATTTTATTGCGGGCATCAAGGATTATGCCGAGCGCATCACCCACTATATGCCCTTCAATATAACAACGATTCCTGAGCTCAAGAACACCAAGAGTCTCAGCGAACAACAGCAGAAGGAACGGGAGGGTGAACTGATTCTGAAACTGATTCAGCCTTCTGATACCGTGGTGCTGATGGATGAGCACGGACAGGAGTTCCGAAGCATAGAGTTTGCCAAATGGATAGAGCGCAAGCAGGCTACAGCCAGGAGACTCGTATTTATCATCGGGGGTCCTTACGGATTCTCGCAGGCTGTATATGACCGCGCCAACGAGAAGATCTCCCTTTCCAAGATGACCTTCTCGCATCAGATGGTACGCCTCATCTTTACCGAGGCACTTTACCGCGCATGTACTATTATAAAAGGCGAACCTTATCACCATGAATAAAGGTAAAAAGGTAAAAAAAAGAAAATGGGGAAAGAAAAATATATAGAGATCAAGGGGGCGAGAGCCAACAACCTGAAGAACATCGACGTGAAGATACCGCAAGGCAAGTTTGTTGCCATTACGGGAGTCTCCGGGTCGGGCAAGTCTTCATTGGCTTTCGATACCTTATATGCCGAGGGACAGCGCCGGTATGTGGAGTCGCTGTCTTCGTATGCCCGCCAGTTTCTGGGCAGAATGAGCAAACCGGAATGTGATTTCATCAAGGGATTACCTCCTGCCATCGCCATCGAGCAGAAGGTGATTTCCCGAAACCCACGTTCCACCGTGGGCACCAGCACGGAAATCTACGAATACCTGCGCCTGCTCTTCGCCCGTATCGGCAAGACCTATTCGCCTATCAGCGGACAGGAAGTGAAGCGCCATACTACCGAGGATGTGCTTGCCTGCACCCGACAGTTTTCCAAGGGCACCAAGTTTGTAATCCTTGCCCCTCTACATATCGTAGAAGGCAGAAGCCTGGAAAAGCAACTGGAGATGTATCTTCAGGAGGGATACGCACGCATTCTGGTGAAAGGTGAATTCATCCGCATCGACGATTTCCAGGGCGATGCCAAGCCGGAGGATATCTTCCTCGTCATCGACCGTGCTTCGGTAAGCGATGAGAAGGACGACATCAGCCGCCTCATCGATTCTGCCGAGACTGCTTTCTATGAGGGCGACGGTGCCTGCCGTCTCCTCTTCCTGCCGAGCAATATCAGCTACGATTTCTCTACCCGGTTCGAAGCCGACGGCATCACCTTCGAGGAACCAACCGACAACATGTTTGCCTTCAATTCCCCATTGGGTGCCTGCCCTACCTGCGAGGGATTCGGAAGCGTGATAGGCATCGACGAGAAGCTCGTCATCCCTAACACTTCCATGAGTCTTTACGATGGATGCGTGGTATGCTGGCGTGGAGAGAAGATGGGTATGTGGCTCAAGGAATTCATCCGACGTGCGGAGCCATACAACTTCCCGATCTTCAAACCTTACTACGAACTCACCCAGAAGGAGAAAGACTGGCTCTGGCATGGATTGCCTTCGGACAAGAAGCGCGACCCGCACGACCGGGTGAGCATCGACGAATTCTTCAGAATGGTGAAGGAGAACCAGTACAAGATACAATACCGTGTGATGCTGAGCCGATTCCGAGGCAAGACCATCTGTCCGGATTGCCATGGCACCCGACTCAAGAAGGAAGCCAACTATGTGAAGATTGGCGGAAAGAGCATCACCGAACTGGTAGATATGTCGATTACCAATCTCAGCGCATGGTTCCAGAAGCTGGAGCTGACAGAGCATGAGCGAGAAGTGGGCAAGCGACTCTTGACCGAGGTTACCAACCGTCTGCAATTCCTTCTGGATGTGGGGCTTGGCTACCTCACGCTCAACCGCCTCTCCAACTCCCTTTCCGGAGGAGAGAGCCAGCGCATCAACCTGACCACCAGCCTCGGTTCTTCGCTGGTAGGCAGCGTGTATATCCTCGACGAGCCAAGTATCGGACTCCATAGCCGAGATACCGACCGACTCATCAAGGTGCTGAGAGAGCTGCAGCAGCTGGGCAACACCGTGGTTGTGGTAGAGCATGACGAAGAGATTATGCGTGCTGCCGATTATCTCATCGATATCGGTCCGGATGCAGGAAGACTGGGTGGAAGACTGGTATATGCCGGTCCGTCATCCGAATACTCATCCACCGACCCAGAGCAGCAGAAAGCCCTACTGGAGAAATACCCGGAGAGCCATACCATCCAGTATCTCACCCACAAGGAGGAGATTGCCGTTCCTGCCAGTCATCGTGCATGGAACAGAGCCATCGAGATCAAGGGAGCCCGAATGAACAATCTCCGCGGCATCGATGTAAGGATTCCGCTCAACATCTTCACCGTCATCACCGGCGTATCCGGTTCGGGCAAGAGTTCCCTCATCAAGGGAATCCTCTATCCAGCCCTCCGCCGCCATCTAGACCTGGTGGCAGATGCACCTGGCGAATACAGTTCGCTGGAAGGCGATGTGGATGCCATCAAGCACGTAGAGTTTGTAGATCAGAACCCTATCGGCAAGAGTACCCGCAGCAACCCTGCCACCTATCTGAAGGCATACGATGCCATCCGCACCCTCTTTGCCAACCAGCCACTCGCCAGACAGATGGGATTCACCCCACAATTCTTCTCCTTCAATACCGAGGGCGGAAGATGCGAGGAATGCAAGGGAGCAGGATACGTAACCATCGAAATGCAGTTTATGGCTGACCTCACCCTTACCTGCGAGGCATGCAAGGGCAAGCGGTTCAAGCACGACATCCTGGAGGTACACTACGGAGGAAAGAACATCAATGATGTGCTGAACATGACCGTGAACGAGGCGATAGAGTTCTTCAGCGATGAAAGACTCCAGCACCATGTGGGCGATTTCGATGCCTGCCGCATCATCGTCAGCAAACTCAAGCCTCTGCAGGAGGTTGGATTGGGCTATATCAAGCTCGGCCAGAACTCCAGCACCCTCTCCGGCGGTGAGAACCAGCGTGTGAAACTCGCCTACTTTATCGGCAAGGAAGACCAGTCGCCTACGCTCTTCATCTTCGATGAGCCAACCACCGGTCTGCACTTCCATGATATCAAGCGTCTGCTCCATGCTTTCCAGGCGCTGATAGAACGGGGTCATTCCTTGGTAGTTATCGAACATAACCTGGATGTCATCAAGTGTGCCGACCATATCATCGACCTCGGACCAGAGGGTGGCGACAAGGGCGGTAACCTCGTGATAGCCGGTACTCCAGAGGAAGTTGCCGCATGCAAAACCAGCTTAACTGGTAAATTTCTTAAGAATTATATAAAATAATGTAAAAAAGTAGCGCTATAATAAACTTTATATGTACTTTTGCATCCAATTAGCATATAATTAATATATAATAAGGTAGATCAATAAGTAAATTTAATAAAGAAAGGATATAAAGATGAAAAGAATCATATTGGCTTTGACGATGCTCGTAGCTATGGTAGCAACAGCCTCAGCTCAGGCAGAAATCAAGTTTGAAAAGGTAGTGCACAACTTCGGTACTTTTGAAGAGACCTCTCCTGTGCAGAAGGCTGTATTCACCTTCACCAATGTGGGAAACAAGCCTCTCGTCATCAACCAGGCTATCGCTAGCTGCGGTTGCACCGTGCCATCTTATACCAAGCAGCCAATTGCTCCAGGTCAGAAGGGACAGATCAGTGTTACCTACAATGGCAAGGGTATGTTCCCTGGTCATTTCAAGAAGAGCATCACCGTTCGTACCAATGGCAATGTAGAGATGTCACGCATCTATATTGAAGGCGTGATGAACGAGAAGAAGTAAGCTTGATATGATATTTTATTTTTCTGGAACAGGAAATACCAAGTGGGCGGCGTCGAAACTGGCGGCGGCTACTCGTGAAGACTTGATATCCATCGCTCCTTACATGAGGGCAGATGATTCAAGCCATAACTTAGCCGAGCCGTTTATTCTGAAAGAGAATGAACGGCTCGGATTCGTTTTCCCCGTACATGGATGGCGTGTGCCGAAACTGGTAAGGGAATTTATCTGCAAGATGAAGATTCTGAGAGAACCATCTGATGCCTCTGCCGAAAACAAGGCGAAAGCCGATGACTGTCTGAAGAATCGCCCCTTCACCTATTGCGTCTGCACGGCAGGCGACAGCATCGGACTAACCATAGAGAATCTCAACGAGGTGATTTCCCAGAACCCATCGCTTCTAGCTCTGGGTATTACGGAGGTTTCATCCTCCTACTCTCTCATCATGCCGGAATCGTACATCGGTCTGCCGTTCATGGATGTGGATCCGAAGGAGCGTGAAATCCGGAAGAAGGAGAATGCGGCACAGGAACTTGCCGTAGTCTGCGAGGAGATCTTCGACCAAAAGGAAGGCATCAACCGATTGGTCAAAGGACCTATCCCATGGTTCTTTACCAAGGTGGTGGGTGGTTTCTTCGAGAATGTACTCATCACCGACAAGCGCTTCCACGTAGAGAAAGACCGTTGCGTGAAGTGCGGCATCTGCGCCAACGTCTGTCCGGTAGGTGATATCAAGGGCGGGCATGGCGAATATCCAGTCTGGCTGCACCATAAGGATTGCCTCACCTGCTTTACCTGCTATCACCATTGTCCGCATCACGCCATCGAGTTTGGAAACCAGACTCAGAAGAAGGGACAATACTATTTCAGATAATTGCCCCTTCTGAAGTGGGATCCAGAACCAATCCATAATAATGATTCAGTAACTAATCCATAATAATGATGAAAAAGATTATCCTATGCCTAACGCTCGCTTTGATGACTGCCACTACGGTGTTTGCAGCCAAGGCGAAACCAGGTATCACCCAATTACAACTGGTGGATGGTACCATCGTATCAGCAACTCTCCATGGAGATGAGCATTTTTCGTATTACTCGCTTCTCGACGGCACTCCGCTGAAGAAGAGTGATAACGGGAAATACGAAATCATCTCTACCGAGACGCTCAATGCCCGAAAAGCTACAGTTATCAATACTCTCAAGACAAGAGCAAGTGGCATTGGCTCAATACGCCCAGCCTATTTTCCTCATACAGGATCGCCCAAGGCGCTGGTTATCCTGGTAGATTTCAAGGATGTAAAGTTCAAGAGCAGCGACCCCGTTGCCACCTTCAACCATTACCTCAATGCTGATTTCGGCACAGCAGTACCTAGTCAGGATGTTTCGGTATTCAACCAGGAAGATGTCAACTACGGTTCGGTAAAGGAGTATTTCAAGGAATGCAGCATGGGGCAATTCACCCCACAGTTCGACATCGTAGGTCCAGTTACTGTCAGTCAGAAATCTGCATACTATGGAGCAGATGATAAAAATGTTCAAAATGGTACAGATAAGAATTTCAAGCAGATGATCTGTGAGGCCTGCAACAAGGTTGCCGACAAGATTGATTTCTCTAAATATGATTCCGATGGCGACAAGTTCGTAGATTTGGTTTACATCATCTATGCCGGCTATTCGCAGAGTATCAGCGGCAATTCCGACGACTATCTCTGGCCTAAGTCGGGTACCGATAATTTCTATAAATATGATGAGAACGGCAAAGAGATTTCACCACTGAAGTACCTGATTTTCAACGGATGCAGAGTCTGTCGCTTTGGTCTCAACAACGAGTTGAACGGTTCGCCTGATTCAAAAACCCCTTCCATCAATGGCATCGGACTCTTCTGTCACGAGTTCTCTCATACCATGGGCTTGCCTGATCATTATGATACCGAGTATAAGAATGCCGACAACCAGTCGCCAGAGTTCTGGGATCTGATGGATGCAGGCGAATATACATACGATGGTTACTGTCCTACCCCTTATACACCATGGCAAAAGATGCTGATGGGATGGGCTACCCCTATCACGCTCGATGGAACACAGGCAGGACAATATACCCTGGAACCATACGACTTAGCATCAAAAGCTTACAAGATAGAGGCTGATGTGAACGAAGATAATTTCCGCATCAACGAGAATTACTCTTCAACCAAACTTAGTGATAAGAAAAAGAAGGAATTAAAGGAAAGGGCCAAGGGTGAATTCCTTCTCCTCCAGAACATCAGAAACGAAGGTTGGTACAAGCATCTTCTAGGCTATGGCCTGCTGGTATGGCGCATCGATTACAGCGATATCAACCAGGTACACCTCATGGACAGCCCTAACAACACCATCGGTATTCCTAGAGTAACCATCGTTCCAGCTGATGGTCTGATTATCAACCAGGCAAATGTTGGTAACAAAAAATATACTATAGACGAATACTGGGAGAACTGCGCAAACGACCCATTCCCTGCCTATGGAATCGGAAAGGATGGAAGCGACATCAACAGTCTGACAGAAGTGAAGTTCAACTGGAGCACGATGACTACCCGCCCACTCTACAACATCGCAAAGGATGAGGCTACCGGCATCGTCAGCTTCGACTATCTCAAGGACTTCAAGGCTACGGGTATCGAGAACACCCTTCTTGACAAGGATGCAACCTCCACCCCAACCGAATACTTCGACCTGGAAGGCAGGAAGATTGCCACCCCTCTCAAGGGACATCTTTACATCACCAATAAGGGAAAGAAGGTAATATACTAAGAGGAAAAACTTCCGCTATGAATAGAAAGTTATGTTCAGCGTCGTTGAATGTGTGTTCAACAGTGTTGAACTTAAGTTCAGCAGTGCTGAACATAGGTTCAACACTATTGAACATAGATTATCATTAAAGATAAGAACAAATGTCATTAACGACAAGAACAAATCCCATTAGGAACAAAACAAAAATCCCTAGGCGATATCAGCAATCGTCTAGGGATTTTTCATATCCTTTTAATAGATTCTAGGACCGAAGATGGTAGTACCCACACGCACCATCGTACTGCCGTGCTTGACAGCGATATGATAGTCGTGACTCATACCCCAGCTGCGCTCGCAGAAGGCATCATCATCGGCGAAATACTTTGCCTTTACCTCATCGAAGAACTGAGCAGCCTCATCAAATTCAGAGGCAATCTGCTGTTCATCATCGGTATTCGATGCCATCATCATCAAGCCGCATATCTGCACATGAGGCATCTCTCTCCACTCGCCAGCCTCCAGGAGTTCACGGCAAGCATCGAGCGAAAGCCCGGATTTGGTATCTTCCTCGGCGATATGCAGTTCCAGCAACACCTTCACCACGCGGTCGTGCTTGGCAGCCTGCTTGTTAATCTCCTTCAGGAGCTTCAGGCTATCCACCGACTCAATCATGGAGATATAAGGAGCAATGTACTTCACCTTGTTAGTCTGCAGATGACCGATGAAATGCCACTGGATATCTTTAGGCAGGGAAGACACCTTCCTAGCGAGTTCCTGCTCATGGCTCTCACCAAAGATGCGCTGCCCCTCAGCGTACGCTGCCTCAATAAACTCGTTGGGATGAAACTTGCTGATGGCTACAAGGCTAACCCCTGCAGGCAAGCTGCCCAACACTTCATGAAGATTTCCTTTTACATCATACATAGTTCTTCCTCCCTTAATTTACTGATTCTGCTGCTCGTACTCAGGCACGTCGTTCTTCTCCTCCTTCTTGTCTCCAGGAGCGTGGTGCTCGAAAACATCCATCAGCTTGGTCTCGTTCAAGCCTACTACATCATAGTCGATCATAGTCTTGCCCATCACCTCGTCGATATAGCGGAGTGCACGAGCCAAAGACTTAGCCTGTACGAGATATGTAACATTAGAGCGCTTCTCCTTTTCAGACTTTTCATCGATGGTGATGAACTGGAGCTTAGCCTTGTACCACTTGTCATCATCATCAATATCGCTGAAGAAAATCTCTCCATAGCAAGCCTTACCGATACCGCTGACCTTCAACTCTCCGCTTACATAGACAGACATCTCGTCGATAATAGCGCTCTCTGCCTCGGTGAAACTCAGGGCATCAACCACGTATGCTTCAGAAACCACCTTTTCTGAACCATCCTCCATTGTCTTCTGATATTTAACCTTTGTCTCAAACCAAGTGCTTGTTCTACTTCTCATAATTTCTTTTCCTTTTACTAATGTTTAAAATCTTTGTTTTATTATCCTTTTCCTGACCACCTTTTCCCTTTCCACCTATTATATGATAGGCAGGGTGAAAGCGCCGAAAGATGATGCAAAGTTATAAAAAAGAATGGAGAAGAACAACAGAATAAAGAGTTTTTTACTAAAAAATCAAATTTTAACCCAATCTATTACGTATTTTCAATGAAATTACGTATCTTTGCAGTCGATTTGCGAGATATTGTTTCATCTGATAAGGCTGGGTAAGTACCGTGCCTGGAAGAGGAAACTGCTTGCTAGGGTTAATAACAGAAAGAATTATTTAGAAAAGATGCCAGAAATATCTGTACGCGGTCTTGAAATGCCAGAGTCACCTATCAGAAAGTTGGCTCCACTGGCTGCCGCAGCAAAGAAACGTGGAGTAAAGGTATATCACCTCAATATTGGTCAGCCTGACCTGCCTACTCCACAGTGTGGTCTCGATGCGCTGAAACACATCGACCGCACCATCTTGGAGTATTCTCCAAGTCAGGGCTATCTCAGTTATCGTGAGAAGCTAGTAGATTATTACAAGAAATTCAACATCAACGTTACTGCCGATGATATCATCATCACATCGGGAGGTTCTGAGGCTGTGCTCTTCTCTTTCATGAGTTGCTTGAACCCAGGAGACGAGATCATCGTGCCAGAACCTGCCTATGCCAACTATATGGCGTTCGCCATCTCGGCAGGTGCCAAGATCCGTACCATCGCCACAACCATCGAGGAAGGTTTCTCCCTGCCTAAGGTGGAGAAGTTTGAGGAACTCATCAATGAGCGCACCCGTGCCATCCTGATCTGTAACCCGAACAACCCTACCGGCTATCTCTATACCCGCAGAGAGATGAACCAGATTCGCGACCTGGTGAAGAAGTACGATCTCTACCTCTTCTCTGATGAGGTTTACCGCGAGTATATCTATACCGGCAGCCCTTACATCAGTGCGATGCACCTGGAGGGTATCGAGCAGAACACCGTGCTCATCGACTCTGTATCCAAGCGATACAGCGAGTGTGGTATCCGTGTGGGTGCCCTGATTACCAAGAATGCGGAGATCCGCAAGGCTGTGATGAAGTTCTGTCAGGCTCGTCTCTCTCCTCCACTGATCGGTCAGATTGTTGCCGAGGCTTCACTCGATGCACCCGAGGAGTACTATCGCGATGTATATGATGAGTACGTAGAACGACGCAAGTGTCTGATCGACGGCCTCAACCGTATTCCGGGCGTTTACTCTCCTATCCCAATGGGTGCCTTCTACACCGTAGCCAAGTTGCCTATCGACGACTCAGACAAGTTCTGCCGCTGGTGTCTGGAAGAGTTTGAATATGAGGGCGAGACCGTGATGATGGCTCCAGCCTCCGGTTTCTACACCACTCCTGGTGCCGGAAGAAACCAGGTGCGCATGGCCTACGTATTGAAGAAAGACGACCTGAACAGAGCCCTCGTAGTGCTTGCCAAGGCACTTGAGGCTTATCCGGGAAGAGTGGAGGATGAAGGACTATAAGAAAGTGAAGAACGAAATATGAATTTTCCTCTGTTTATAGCAAAGAGATTATATAGTGATCAGGGCGACAAACGTAAGGTTTCTCGCCCTGCTATTCATATTGCCACAGCCGGTGTTGCCATCGGACTTGCCATCATGGTCATGTCGGTATGCGTGGTGCTGGGATTCAAGCACACCATCCGCGACAAGGTGATTGGCTTCGGAAGCCATATCCAGGTGGCCGACTTCATGACCCTGCAGCAGCAGAACCAGTATCCGGTGGTGATGAACGACTCGATGGTGAAGGTGCTCCAGAAGATTCCGGGAGTGAAACATGTGCAGCGCTTTGCCATGAAAGAAGGAATCCTCAAGACCGACAACGATTTCCTGGGCGTAGTGCTCAAGGGTGTGGGACCGGATTTCGATTCTACCTTCATCCATCAGAACATGGTGGAAGGAAGCATACCGAAGTTTGATGACAAAGCCAGTCATAACCAGATTCTGATTTCCAAGCTGATGGCAGACAAGTTGAAGCTGAAGAACGGAGAGCGCATCTTCGCCTACTTCATCGACAACCAGGGCGTGAGAATGCGCCGGTTCACCATCGTGGGCATCTACGAGACTAATCTCAAGAAGTATGATGAACTGATGGTCTATACCGACCTCTATACAGCCGTGAAGCTGAATGGATGGGAGGATGACCAGGCAAGCGGTGCCGAGCTGACCGTGAAGGACTTCGACAAGCTCAACGAGACGGAAGACTATGTTATCAATAAGGTGAACCGTACCGTAGATCATTACGGAGAAACCTACAGCAGCGCCACCATCAAGGAGCTGAATCCGAACATCTTCCAATGGCTCAGCCTGATGGACCTGAATGTATGGATTATCCTGGGACTGATGCTCATCGTGGCAGGCGTAACGATGATCAGCGGATTGCTCATCATCATCCTGGAGCGCACTTCAATGATTGGAGTGATGAAAGCCCTGGGTGCCCGCAACAAGACCATCCGCCACACCTTCCTCTGGTTTGCCGTATTCATCATCGGCAAGGGAATGTTACTGGGCAATGTCATCGGACTGGGACTTCTTGCCATACAGCATTTCACGGGAATGGTGAAGCTCGATGCCCAGACTTACTACGTAAGTACGGTACCGGTGGAGTTCAACTGGCTCCTCATCGTGGCACTGAACGTAGCCACCCTCCTCATCAGCATCTTCATGCTGGTAGCGCCAAGTTACCTCATCTCTCATATCCATCCAGCCAAATCGATGAGATACGAATAGGATTCACGGCAGATGAATAAATGATTCACGATAGATGAATAAGTGTAAAATTATCCCATTATTGCCATTTTCTAGTGGCAATAATGGGATAAAACTATATGTTTTTACCTAGTTTCTAAATTATTTTACGCTAATATATAAAATAATGCACATTTTTTTTTGTGGTGTGCAGCATTTTCCGTACCTTTGCACAAAATTTAGTAAATTGTGCAATGAATTCAATACCAAGTTTTAACTCGTATATTGAGAGAAGCATCATCAAGAATTGGCACTTGGATGCGCTCACCGATTACAAGGGCGCTACACTCCAGTACCACGATGTTGCCAGAAAGATAGAGAAACTGCACATCCTGTTTGAAAACAGCGATGTGAAGAAGGGCGACAAGATTGCCGTCTGCGGTAGAAATAGTAGCCAGTGGGCAGTAGCTTTCCTGGCTATTATCACCTATGGTGCAATCGTCGTGCCTATACAGAACGAATTCAAACCAGAGCAGATCCACAACATCGTGAACCATAGTGAGAGCAAGCTCCTGTTTGTGGGTGATGTGGTGGCTACGCAGATTACTCCCGATGAAATGCCTACACTGGAAGGCATCATCTATCTGCCGGATAATTCACTCGTCATTTCCCGTTCAGAGAAACTGACTTACGCCCGCGAGCATCTCAATGCCATGTTTGGTCATAAATATCCCAAGTACTTCCGCCCTGAGCATGTAAAATATCATGTGGATGATCCGGAAGAACTGGCGATGATCAACTACACCAGCGGAACTACAGGTTTCTCCAAGGGTGTGATGTTGCCATACAGAGCCCTCTGGGGTAATCTCGATTATCTGATGGATACGGTAAGTCCCAAGATCGGCAAGAACTGCAACATCCTCTCTACCCTTCCGATGGCTCACATGTATGGACTCATGACCGAGTTCATCTACAATATGGCGATGGGTAACCATATCTTCTTCCTCACCCGCCTTCCGAGCCCTACGCTCATCTCTGAGGCGCTGGCAGAAATCAAGCCAGACATCATCTTTGCCGTACCACTCGTGGTAGATAAGATCGTGAGAAAAGAAGTGTTCCCACATATCCAGACCAACCGTGCCCGACTGCTGATGAACATGCCTGTCATCAACAAGCGCATCAAGGAGAAGGTTCGCGAGTTTGTACTGCGCAAGTTCGGCGAGCGTCCTTACGAGGTGGTTGTGGGTGGTGCTCCACTCAACAAAGAGATAGAGAACTTCTTCATCAGCATCGGCTTCCCTATCGCCATGGGTTACGGTACTACGGAAACCGCTCCGCTCATCACCTTCGCCCATCAGGACAATTATGTGGCAGGTAGCTGCGGTGTTGCCGTGAAGCACATGGAGGTAAAGGTATTGAGCGATGACCCTGAAAACGTGGCTGGCGAACTGGTTTGCCGTGGCATCAACGTGATGAAGGGCTACTACAAGAACCAGGAGGCTACCGATGCCGTGATTGATGAAGATGGATGGTTCCATACCGGCGACCTGGCAACGATGAGTGCCGACGGACATTTCTTCGTAAGAGGTAGAAGCAAGAACATGCTGCTCGGTCCTAACGGACAGAACATCTATCCGGAGGAGATTGAGGATAAGCTCAACTCTATGGCTATGGTCAACGAGAGCATCGTACTGCAGAAGGACGACAAGCTCGTGGCACTCGTTCATCCGGAAATGGAAGAGAGCAAGGAACTGGGATTCTCAGACGAAGACCTCGCCAACATCATGGAGCAGAACCGAAAGGAACTGAATATGCAGATGCCTAGCTTTGCAAAGATATCACGCATCCAGTTGCACGACACCGAATTTGAAAAGACAGCCAAGAAGTCTATCAAGCGTTACCTCTACCAGGACGTGATATAATACGTGAAACAAAGCGTAATCCTGAGATAGAGACTTTAAGTACGAGAAAAAAATAAACTTAGAAAATCGTTAAATAATAGAATATGGAAATTCCTAGCTTTAACGCACTTATCCAGCAGAGCATCATAGACCATTGGGATATGGATGCCTTGACCGACTACAAGGGAGCTACCTTGCAGTATCACGATGTAGCACGCAAGATTGAGAAGCTGCACATCATGTTTGAGAACTCCGGTGTAGTAAAGGGCGACAAGATTGCTCTTTGCGGTAGAAACAGTGCCAATTGGGCAGTGGCTTTCCTCGCTACCCTAACCTATGGAGCCATCGCCGTACCTATCCTGCATGAGTTCATGCCAGAACAGATTCACAACATCGTGAACCACAGCGATGCCAAGCTGCTCTTCGTGGGCGACGTTGTTGCTACACAGGTAGATGCAACCAAGATGCCGGGTCTGGAAGGTATCATCTACATTCCAGATTACTCGCTCGTGGTTTCACGTACCGACAAGTTGACTTATGCCCGCGAGCACCTCAACGAGATGTTCGGCATCAAGTATCCTAAGTACTTCCGCAAGAACCACGTCAACTACTATATCGACCAGGATCCTGACGAGTTGGCTATGATCAACTATACCAGTGGTACTACCGGTTTCTCCAAGGGCGTGATGGTTCCATACCGTGCGCTGTGGGGCAATGCCGACTTTGCCGAGAATGTATTGGGCAAGAAGATTAAGGCTGGCGATTCTGTCATCAGCATCCTGCCGATGGCACACATGTATGGCATGTCGTTCGAATTTATCTTCGAATTCATCAAGGGCTGCCACATCTTCTATCTCACCCGCATCCCTAGCCCAGCTATCATCGCCGAGGCATTCGGACGCATCAAGCCATCAGTGATCATCGCAGTGCCTCTGGTTATCGAGAAGATTATCCGCAAGAAGGTATTCCCTAAGATTCAGAACAACCGTATGCGCATGCTCCTCCACATGCCTGTTATCAGCAAGAAGGTGAAGGAGAAGATCTGCGAACAGGTAACCAATGCCTTCGGTGGCAACTTCTATGAGGTGATTATCGGCGGTGCTGCGTTCAACCAGGAAGTTGAAAGATTCCTCCACGGCGTGGGCTTCAAATATACAGTGGGTTATGGTGCTACAGAATGTGCACCTATCATCTGCTACGAAGATTACAAGAACTTCGTTCCGGGATCTTGCGGTAAGGCAGCGCTCCACATGATGGTTCGCATCGACAGTCCGGATCCGGAGAACGTACCAGGCGAAATCCTTGCCAAGGGTCCTAACGTGATGCTGGGTTACTACAAGAATGAGGAGGCTACCAAGCAGACCATCGACGAGAACGGATGGTATCATTCCGGCGACCTGGGCACCATGGATGGCGACGGCAATGTATTCATCAAGGGCCGCAGCAAGAACATGTTGCTCGGTGCCAGCGGTCAGAACATCTATCCTGAGGAAATCGAGGATAAGCTCAATTCTCTCGCCCTCGTTGCAGAGAGCGTGGTTGTTCAGAAGGGCGACAAGCTGGTGGCTCTGGTTTATCCAGACTTCGACGAGGCTCAGTCTCTGAACCTGGGCAGAAGCGAACTGGAAGAGATTATGGAACAGAACCGCCAGGAACTCAATACGATGGTTCCTGCCTACAGCAAGGTAAGCGAGATCCGCATCCACGATGAGGAATTTGAGAAGACTCCTAAGAAGAGTATCAAGCGATTCCTCTATACTGCAGAATAACAGAACTTGAATAAAGAGAAATGCAAATACAAAAAAATGGTGTAGCTTCCCAAAAAGAAGTTACACCATTTTTTTATGATAATCATTACAACAAAGTGTTTGATCGGATGCGAGACAAAGTCTCAGGCGTCATCTGCAGATAGCTAGCGATATACGTAAGCGGCGCACGGAGCACCACCTGCGGATTCAACTCGCACAAACGCTTATACTTATTAGGCGCAGTTTCGAATCGCATCAGGTCGGCATGTACCTGCGACTGAATCAAACTCTCTTCCAGAATCTTACGGTAAAGCATCTGGATGTTTACATTTCTTATGGCAGCCGCCTCAAGCTTCGCCTTTGGCAAAGCATACACCAAAGTAGGCTCCAAAGCCTCAACCTGGAGGTAAGAAGGGGTTTCTCGGAACAGACTCTCAATACACATGAAGATAGTATGGTCAACACCTAAGTGTTCTGTTACCTCCTTATCATACTTGGTATAGAACTGGCGTACCAATCCCTTCTCTATGTAAGAAATGTTTCTGCACACTTCACCCTCTACCAGAATCTTTTCGCCCTTACCATACTTGATTGGCTCCAGGATAGATTCCAGTACATCCAACTCGTCATGAGTCATCGTACTATACCTACGGGCAAGCTCTCTGGCTATGTCTCGTTTAGGGGTGATAACCTTAAAATCACTCATAATTCAAGTTCCTCCTAGTTATTAAAATTTATATCGTCGAATCTCTTAGTCAAGCTTCAGCACCGCAAGGAATGCCTTCTGTGGCACCTCTACGTTACCAATCTGCTTCATACGTTTCTTACCCTTCTTCTGCTTCTCCAGCAACTTACGCTTACGGCTCACGTCACCACCATAACACTTGGCAGTAACATCCTTGCGCACCTGCTTCACAGTTTCACGGGCTACGATTTTCGCACCGATAGCAGCCTGAATGGCAATATCAAACTGCTGACGTGGAATCAGATCCTTCAGCTTCTCGCACATTCTGCGACCGAAGCTCACAGAGTTGTCGCGATGGGTCAAAGTACTCAGGGCATCCACCGGCTCTCCATTCAAGAGGATATCCAGTTTCACCAGGTCGGAATGACGGAAGGAATCGATATGATAGTCGAACGAAGCATATCCCTTGGAAATACTCTTCAGCTTATCGTAGAAATCGATCACAATCTCGCCCAATGGCAGCATGAAATGCAGCTCCACACGGTTACCACTCACGTATTCCTGATTGATAAGCTCACCACGCTTGTCGAGACAGAGCTTCATGATAGGACCGATATAATTGGTAGCTGTGATGATGGTAGCTCGGATATACGGCTCCTCGATATGGTCGATGAGCGTTGGATCTGGCAATCCCGATGGGTTATGTACCTCTTTCTCACCACCTTGCTTGTCATATACCATATAGGATACGTTAGGAACGGTGGTGATGACATCCATGTTGAACTCACGGTCCAGACGCTCCTGTACAATCTCCATGTGGAGCAATCCGAGGAATCCGCATCGGAAACCGAAGCCCAGTGCCACCGAACTCTCAGGCGAGAAGGTAAGCGAAGCATCGTTGAGCTGCAGCTTCTCCAATGAGGCACGCAGATTCTCGTAATCGCTAGGATCGATAGGATAAACGCCGGCAAAGACCATAGGCTTCACTTCCTGGAATCCTGCAATCGCCTTTTCACAAGGACGCGCGATGTGGGTAATGGTATCACCCACCTTTACCTCGGTAGCATTCTTGATACCCGAGATGATGTAACCTACCTCACCGGCACCCAATTCCTTGCGGGGAATCATATCCATCTTCAGTACGCCAATCTCATCTGCATCATATTCCATTCCGGTGTTGAAGAACTTCACCTTGTCGCCCTTGCGGATTACACCGTTCTCTATCTTGAAGTAGGCGATGATACCACGGAATGAGTTGAATACAGAGTCGAAGATCAAAGCCTGGAGTGGTGCCTTGTCATCTCCCTTAGGAGCCGGAACACGGTTAACCACCGCTTCCAGAACATCCTCGACACCCTCGCCGGTCTTACCGGATGCACGGAGGATATCCTCGTGCTTGCAACCGATGAGATCCACAATCTCATCTTCCACTTCCTCCGGCATAGCCGAAGGCATATCTATCTTGTTGATGACCGGAATAATCTCCAGGTCATGCTCAATAGCCATATAGAGGTTAGAGATAGTCTGGGCCTGCACACCCTGGGTGGCATCCACAACCAAGAGCGCTCCCTCGCACGCTGCGATGGAACGAGAAACCTCGTATGAGAAATCAACGTGTCCCGGAGTATCGATGAGGTTGAGGATGTAAGTGTCCCCATCCTTTGCCTTGTATTCCATCTGAATGGCATGGCTCTTGATGGTGATACCACGCTCTCTCTCCAGATCCATATCATCAAGCATCTGACCCTCAGTAATCTTGATGGTCTGAGTTTTCTCTAACAATCGGTCTGCCAAGGTACTTTTACCATGGTCAATATGTGCAATAATGCAGAAATTTCTTATCTTATTTATATTCTCCATACAATTTTTCTCTCTTTGGAGTGCAAAGATAGTATTTTTTTTCGTATCTTTGCAAAAAAATTATATAATAATGATGAAAAAAGCAATTTATAGCATATTTTTAGCAAGTTTGGTCGTATCTTGCACTGAAAGTCTGGAAGATAAGGCGGTTCGTGAGGCTAAGGAATACACAGAGAAATACTGCCCTACCCCATACGTAAATGACAGCAGAACAGACAGTGCCGTGTTTGACAAGAACACCCGCGTGTTCTCTTATTACATGACTCTTCGCAACAAAGCGGACAACAAAAAGGCGATTGATGCCAACAAGGATAAGCTCCACAAACTTCAGAAAGAGGCATTGGACAACAACCCCGGTCTGAAGGTTTACAAAGATGCCCACTTCACCTTCCGCTTCGTTTATTATTCAGCTAAGAATCCGAAGGAGATTCTGCTGGATGATGTCTTCAAGTATTAGAAAAGAGGGTGTGTCATCAATCCATGACACACCCTCTTTATTGTATTAATATCCCATTTCCTGCAAGGCTGTAGCCAGCTGGTCCGGACAGCTTGTAGGCTTGTTACCACAAGTGATACCCTTCAGTCGGGCGATGACCTCCTTTGCCTTCATGCCACGAATCAAGGCACAAACACCCTTGGTATTGCCATCGCAACCGCCGATGAACTGGGCATCCTGCACTTTTCCATCCTCATCAACACTGATACAGATGTACTTAGAGCAGGTGCCATGAGTCTGATAAGTTACTTTCTTCAACTTATCCTGATTTTCATTGTTCGAATTGATCATAATGTTTTCTCCTTATTTTAAAGCTTTTGCCCTTACAGGGCGCGTGGGGAAATAAACACAAAACCCAGGGCGATGCCCTGGGCTATGTGCTTCTGCCCTTTCAGGGCGTGCCGGTAAAAAGCAGCGCCCGAATTGGGCTACTCCTTTCAGGGCGTGCTCGTATGATTATTTAAATTCCGCCAAGCGCCCTGAAAGGGCAACCACTCCTAGCCCAGGGCAACACCCTGGGTATAAATGGCAATGGCACAAGCGCCCTGAAAGGGCAAAAGCTTTAAAACAAAACTAAAATATCATACGAAAATAATGCTTATTCAGCGATTGCCTCTGGCTTCATGTTGGTATAGACAGTCTGAACATCGTCAAACTCCTCCAACTTCTCAACCATCTTGTCGATAGTCTCGCGCTCCTCAGCAGTAACCTCCTTCAAATCGTTAGGAATGTAGGTGAACTCAGCACCAGTTACCTCGAAGCCCTCAGCCTCCAGGTGCTTCTGAATCTCGCCGAAGCTTGTAGGAGCACCGTAGATAGTGATTTCGTTGTTCTCCTCATCCTCATCAAACTCGTCCTCTACGCCGTAGTCAATCAGGTCGAGAATCATCTCGTCCATATCCAGACCTTCCTTCTTCTTGAATGTGA
>ERZ841120.693-NODE-693-length-19693-cov-88.868724_pt1 | contig 19693 bp, 9 predicted proteins | sample MGYA00519572_ERZ841120 | MGnify/ENA primary metagenome ERZ841120 (study PRJEB31850, sample SAMEA3708890) | human gut metagenome | biome: human gut; feature: human-associated habitat; material: faeces | place: China | collected 2014 ...
AACCCATTTGTCCACCCTATATAATCCGATTAATTGTACTTTTGCCACTGAAAAAGGATTTAAGAATTTTAAATAACCTATTTGAATAGTAAACAAACAACCTAAAGGCGTTAAGTTATGAAGTTAAGAAAAACTTTACTTTCGTTTGCTTGTGCTATCATGGTGGCATTAAGTTTCACTGCTTGTGGTGATGACTGGGGCCGACAGGATGATCCTGCTGGCGGACAGATTTACCCATCTAAGACAACAGTGGCAACTTATGACTTTGAGTATTCAGAAGAGAAACCTGAGTATTCAGACATGATAAGTCACGATGAGTCATGTGAGGTGACCAATGATGAGACCCTCGCAAGTAATGTATTGCACATCAATGGTAAGGGTGGTGCCAAGATTGCCAATCCTTTCAATGGTGTGAAGTTGCAAAATGGTGCTGCCATCACTTTCGCTGTAAAGATTGATGCAGCCGTAGCTGAGGACGGAACAGTCGCAGATGTTGACTTGACCCGACCTCTTATCTCATTTGGTTCAGATGAGAAGGATGCTGCTGGTAATGATATCAGTGCTCACTTCTATATCACTGCCAATGGTCAGGTGGTTTACAACAAGCCTACCCAGTTGCAGAGTTTGAACCTGAATGAGAATGATCCTGCTTCTGTGAAGACAGGTATTCTCTCTCCTAATGAGTGGCATTTCGTAGCCCTTCAGCTTTCTACTGAAGGTTACCAGCTCTACGTTGATGGTAAGAAGAGCCTTTCTGGTTATCAGACATCATCAAGTGCTACCTCTTTCCAGTACAAGACCTTGGTTGATTCCATCAACTCTTTACCTTATTTATATATAGGTGGAGACAGCAAGTTGACAGCCGAAGAGACCAACACCGTATCTATCGACAATGTTACCCTGATCCGTAACATGATGGAAGAGAAGGATTGGAACAAGACCATTGGTGGTAATGGAGGTGGTGATGAAACATTCAAGCTTGTTGATTATGTTAATGGTGAGTCTCCTACTACCGAAATCGGTACTTCTGATTGCTCTGCAGATTGGTGGACAAGCTTCTCAGACTACTATCGTGTTCCTGCTGGTGCTACTCTCCACTTGAAATTTGAAAATCATACCTCAGGTGCAGGCAACTGGAATAACTGGAATCTCTGTGTCGCTACTGATGATGCTCGTAACGTCGGCAATTATGCCGAGCACTTTGTAATGCGTAGTGACCTCTTTGGTTGGGGTGGTAATGCTTCTACTTACAATGCAGCTAATATCTCTAATGAAGGTTATGGTGATTGGGAGCAGTTCAAGGCAGATATGGAAGGTGCACAAGTAAATATTACTCTTGAACGTAAGGGTGATGAAATCTATATGACTGCTGTTGCTACGGCAAAGAATGGTAACGTTTATAAGGAAATGTATCATCAGACAATCGGTCAGGATGTGATTCGGGTATTCTTGATTGCAGATCATTCTTATCTCAAGTTGGATGCCAGTGGTTGCACAGTATCTGAACCAGCTAAGGTAGAAACGACAGAAATTGGTACTTCTGATTGCTCAGCTGATTGGTGGACAAGCTTCTCTGACTATTTCCAGATTCCTGCAGGTAAAACTTTGAACCTTGCATTCGAAAATCATACTTCGGGTGCTGGCAACTGGAATAACTGGAACCTCTGTGTTGCTACAGACGATGATCGTAACGTTGGCAATTATGCCGAGCACTTTGTAATGCGTAGTGACCTCTTTGGTTGGGGTGGTGCTGCTTCTACTTACAATGCTGCCAATATTACCAATGAAGGTTATGGCGATTGGGAACAGTTCAAGGCAGACATGGAAGGTGCCAAGGTGAACATTCAGTTGCAGCGTAAGGGTGATGAAATCTATATGACTGCAGTTGCTACAGCTAAGAATGGTACAGTCTATAAGGAAATGTATCATCAGACCATCGGAACAGATATGGTTCGTGCATTTTTGATTGCAGACCATTCTTATCTCAAGCTGGATGCTAACAATTGCTACCTGGCTTCTCCTGTTTACGAATAGGTAAAGCTTAAAAAATAACATAAATAGAATAAACAATGAACAATAACATATTGCATAAGTTATTCTTGACCCTGACACTGGTGCTCCTTACTTTAGGAGCATCAGCACAGGTTACCGTATCTGGTAATGTGTCAGATGAATCGGGTGAGCCTATCATCGGTGCTACTGTTATGGAAGCATTGACAACCAATGGTGTTGTTACTGATTTCGACGGTAACTTTAAGATTCAGGTGAAAAACGAGAACGCTACTTTGAAAATCTCTTATATCGGTATGGTTGCTCAGAACATCCGTGTAGGCAATCAGCGTAATATCAAGGTGGTTCTCAAGGACGAAAGTCAGAAAATCAATGAGGTCGTAGTCGTTGGTTACGGTCATCAGAAGAAAGAGAGTGTCGTAGGTGCTATCTCTCAGGTTAGTTCAGACGACCTCTTGAATACTCCTACAGCCAACGTTACGCAGGCTATTGCCGGTAAGATTCCTGGTGTCGTAACAACTCAGGTTTCTGGTGCTCCTGGTGCCGATGACGCTACCATCAACATCCGTGGTCGTGCAACCTTCGCTGGCGACGGTGCTCCATTGGTCATGGTAGATGGTGTAGAGCGTGCTTTCTCTCAGGTGGCTCCTGATGATATCGAGAGCATCTCTGTATTGAAGGATGCTTCTGCTACAGCCGTTTATGGTGTGCGTGGTGCGAATGGTGTCATCCTTGTTACTACCAAGCGTGGTAAGGATATGAAGCCAGAGGTTAGCTTGACAAGCAATTTCATGTGGGGTACCCCAACCCGTAAGCCTCACTATCTGAACTCTTATGACTCTGTTACTCTCCTCGAGGAGGCTTTGAAGAATGATGGTCTTCCATCACAGTATTCAGCTTCTGATATCGAGATGTACCGCAAGAGCTGCGCCGGCGAGTTGACTGGTGCTGATGCGCTTCTCTATCCTAATGTAGACTGGTATGATGAGGTGCTCAACAACTGGGCTCCTTCTCAGCGCTACAATGTAAGTGTACGTGGTGGTACGAAACGTATGCGCTACTATGTCTCTGGTGAAATCTACAACCAGGGTTCTCTGATCAAGAACCTCAGCCAGGATACCTACGGTAACTCTTCAAGCCCAGGCTACAACCGTTACGCTTTCCGTGCCAACATGGACTTCTTCCTCTCTAAGGATTTGACATTCAGCGTAAACTTCGGTACTCGTTTCGAGAACCGTCATGGTTCAAACACTAACGAGAGTTCTACCAACTATGATATCTTCGCACGTATCAACCATACTCCAGGTTGGATCTTCCCTGTATCTTATGAGGTACAGAATGGTGAGACAACCAAGACTCTCTATGGTGGTACAGCCGTATATCAGGACAACGTAGTGGCTGCCCTTGCCAAGGGTGGATACTATCGCGGAACCAATACCATCAATGAGACCAACTTCATTGCTGATTACAAGATGGACTGGTTGACTCCTGGTCTTTCTGCCCGCGGTATGGTTTCGTTCGACTACGACTCATATTACAAGAAGACATTCGGAGCTGCTTTTGCAACTTACGAATTGAACGACCGTAACAACTTTACAAGTGCAGATGCTTATACCAAATATAATGTAGATGGCGACCTGGCTTACTCTAAGGGCTCTTCTACTACTTACAAGCTCTATATGGAGGGTCAGATCAACTACGCCCGCAAGTTTGGTAAGCACGATGTTACAGGTATGGTACTTTACAACCAGAATGACTACCGTTACAACTCAGACCTGGCTAAGCGCTATCAGGGTCTCGTAGGTCGTGTAACTTACGGTTATGATGACAAGTATTTGGCTGAGGTTAACGTTGGTTACAACGGATCAGAGAACTTCCTCAAGGGCAAACGCTTCGGTTTCTTCCCAGCATTCTCACTCGGTTGGCGTGTAACTCAGGAAGAGTTTATGAAGCCAACAGAAAACTGGTTGAACAACCTGAAGATCCGTGCATCTTACGGTGAGGTTGGTAACGACGTATATACCGTAGGTGGTGTGGCTCAGCGCTTCCTCTATGAGGAGAAGTGGAACCAGATTTCCAACGATTACTACTTCGGTAATACTGGTAAAACCGGTATTTTCGAGAGCCAGTATCCTAACTATGGTGTAACATGGGAGCGTGCCAAGAAGTTCAACGTAGGTCTTGAGTTCGGCTTGTTCAACGGTATGCTGACTGGTAACTTCGACTACTTCGTTGAGAACCGTAACGATATCCTGACCGAGTACTTGAGCCGTCCACAGTGGGTAGGTGTAACCATGGCAGCCGGAAACCTCGGTAAAACCCAGAACAAGGGTTACGAGTTGGAACTCCATCACTTCAATCACATCGGCAAGGACTTCACCTATAATATCGGTGCAACCTTCTCTCATGCAGCCAACAAGATCAAGAATATGGATGAGCCTGCTTACAAGACCGCTTATCGCAAGCGCGAAGGTCACCCAATCAACCAGTACTTCGGTCTGGTATGCGAGGGCTTCGTAACACAGGCCGACTTGGATAATCCTAACTTCCCTGTATCAACCTACGGAAACGTAAAGGTTGGTGACCTGAAGTACAAGGATATGAATAACGATGGCTTCATCGATGACCGTGATGAGACATTCATCGGCTACAGCGATATTCCGGAGAACACATACGCTCTGACACTCGGCGCCAACTATAAGGGCATCGGTTTCGAAGTAATGTTCCAGGGTGTAGATCATGTATCCCGTTACTACGACAGCGATGCGATGTTCGCCTTCCAAAACAACGGTAAGGTAAAGGATATCCACCTGAACCGCTGGAACCCTGCAAAGAGCGAGGCAGAGAACCTGGCTACTGCTACCTATCCATTGCTCCATTACGGAAGCAACGGTGACCACAACCAGCGCCAGAACTCATTCTTCCTGAAGAACGGTTCATTCGTCCGTCTGAAGAACATCGAGTTGAGCTATACATTCCCTAAGGAGTTGATTAAGCATGTCGGTATGAGCAATGTCCGCTTCTACATCAATGCCAACAACCTCTTTACATGGGATCATCTCGACGACTTGGTTGACCCGGAGAGTAACGGTTCAAACCGTTATCCACTCTTGAAGACCGTCAACGTAGGTTTCAATGTCGTATTCTAATTCAAGAACATTCAAAAAGAATCGAAAATGAAGAAATATAGTATATTTGCTTTGGCGCTCGTTATGGGAGCAATGACGCTCACCTCTTGCGAAGACGCCTTTGGCAATTTCCTCGACAAGCAGCCAAGCAATGAGTTGACAAAAGCTGAGGTGTTGGGTAACTTCACTCTGTTGGAAGAGAACCACAATGATACTTACAACTTCCTGCTTCACGGTGCCAACCGCGTGAACAACTCATGGATGGATGCTGCTACCGATCTGGCTGAGTCAAGTATTGGTACATCAGGTACACGTACCACATTCAATATCGGTAACTATTATGGTGGTGGCGGTGCAGCAGAGCTGACTTCTCCTTGGGAGAGCCGCTATCGTGGTATCCGCAAGTGCAATATCACCATCAACACATTGGAGCAGGACACTGAGAACAAGCTTCGCCCTGCAGATGTTGACGTAGAACTTTACAATTCACGTAAGGCAAACTATATTGCAGAGGCCCGTTTCCTCCGTGCCTATTTCTACTGGGAACTGTTCCTCCGCTATGGTCCGGTGCCATTGGTTACAACCGAGCTCGACCCTAACGGTGACCTGATGACAGGTTATACAGAGCGCCCTGACCTCAAGACCTTCATGGATTATCTCTTCAAGGAGGTGAAGGAATGCGAGAGCAGTTTGAAGACTTACGCAGAGACCAGCGATGCTACCTATGCAGGTGAGGTAAACCAGCCTACAGCACGTGCCCTCTATGTTCGCATGATGCTCTACATGGCAAGTCCACGCTACTCAGCACAGAGCGGTGTTACCTGGCAGCAGGCTGCAGACGCAGCTGCGGGCTTCATCGCTGACTATGGTGAGAACTATAAGTTGGAAGATCGTACCAACGGTGGTGTAGCAGCCTACAACAATGCCTGGTTGCTCAACACTTATACCGACAAGAACCCTGAGGTTATCTTCTTCCGCAACGATGTAGCTATCGGTTGGAGCGGTATTTCTACCGATACTCCTGTAGGTGAAGGTGGACAGGGTGGTCTTTGCCCAAGCCAGAACCTCGTAGATATGTATGATATGGAAGATGGTTCAGCTCCTTTCAAGCAGTATGATGCAACAGGTGCTCCGGTTTATGTAAACGGCAAGCCTGTCATCAACGAAGAGAGCGGTTATACAGAGCAGAAGATGTGGAAGAACCGTGATCCACGCCTCGCAGCTACCATTCTTTACAATGGTTGTGAGTGGGGTCAGGCTACCAGCACCAAGACCAATGTCATTGATGTGGTTTATGGTCATCGCGATAATCCTATCGGCAACCAGAATGCTACTCCAACAGGTTACTATGTACGCAAGTATATTCCTGAGACCATCCTGAGCAGTAACCACAGCGGTACAGCCAAGCGCCTCTGGAAGATCTTTACCTATAGCGAACTGCTTCTGAACTATGCTGAGGCATTGAACGAGGCTGACTATGCAGGCAACAAGACACAGGTTTGCAACCTGCTCGACCAGATTCGTCATCGTGGCGGTATCATCGGTAATGTAGCCGACCGTGCAGACTTGAATTCCCAGACAGCTATGCGCAATTTCATCCACAAGGAGCGTACCATCGAACTTGCTTTCGAGGAGCACCGCTGGTGGGATGTACGTCGCTGGAACGTAGCAGGCGATGCGCTCGGCCGTGATATCTATGGTGTAGATGTGGCAGCAGATGGCACTATTACCCGTAAGGTAGCCCAGCAGCGCAAGTGGCAAGACAAGTTCTACCTCTATCCAATCCCAGAGGCTGAGGTTTGGAAGATTGGTCAGGACTTCCAAAACGATGGTTGGAAAGAATAACTCTTTTAATGATAGAATCGTATGAATAATATTCAGAATATATATAATAAGGTATCTTCATCAAGCAAAGTCTTGATGCTGAGTGCACTTCTCTGTGCTTCAAGCTCTGTCTTGGCACAGGAGCAGGTGCTCAAAGGCCGAATCGTCAACAGCCAGGGTGATCCAATCCCTGGAGCTGTTGTCAACGTGGCAGAGGAAAGCCGCATTGCCCTGACCGACAAGGATGGTTACTTTACATTGAAGAAGGTAACTCCTAGCGATGAAATCTGCGTAAGTAGCGTAGGTTACAAGAATGCGCAGGAGAAGGTGACCACTTTTGACGGCACATACGTCATCAAGATGGAAGATGATGCAGACGAGTATGAGCATCTCGCTCCTGTTCCTTTCGGCGAGCAGAAAAAGAAAATCTTGACAGATTCCCGTTCGGTTGTTTCAGGCGAGGAATTGCAGAAGCATCCTGTTACTATTCTTCAGAATGCCTTCACCTCAACACTGAATGGTGTGCAGACCTACGAGTGGTCTTCTGAGCCAGGATGGTCGGAGAGCTTCCTCTTTATCCGTGGTATCCGTACCACCAACCAGAGTGCCCGTTCTCCACTGATCATCGTGGATAACGTAGAGCGTGACCTCTCCTTCCTCGATGCTTATCCTATCGAGAGTATCACCGTATTGAAGGATGCTGCCGCTTCTTCTATCTATGGTATGCGTGGTGCCAATGGTGTGATTATGGTTACTACCAAGCGCGGTAATGCCGGTAAGACTAAGATTGATTTCACTCAGGAAGTCGGTTTCCAGACCCTCGCCAACAAGATGGAGGTTCAGAACTCTTACAACATGGCGATGACCCGTAACCAGGTACGCTATCTGAGCGGTATGGATCCGATGTACACCCAGGAGCAGCTCGACAACTACAAGTATGTATGCGATGGTGGAACGTTTGCTGACGATGATATCCGCAAGTACCAGTACTTCAATACATCTTGGGCAGACCAGTTGTATCGTGAAGCTGCACCGCAGTATCGCACCAACCTGCAGATTAGTGGCGGTAACCAGCGTGCCCGCTACTATGTAAGCTTTTCTTATCTGCGCCAGGAGGGTATGTGGAATACCGAGGGTACTGAAATGAATGATGGTTACAGCACTCAGCACGTACTGAACCGCTGGAATCTCCGTTCTAACATTGATATCGATGTATCCAAGTATCTGAATGTATCTCTCGACTTGGGTGGACGTATTGATAACATCTCTCAGCCTACTGAGGGCGTATTCAACCTCGTTACCTTCGGTGTAATCGAGGCAAACCCTATGGCTCCTACCCATAACCCTGACGGAAGTATCTATTCTTCATCTACAGCCAACAACCCGGTACGTTACCTGGGTGGTTCCGGTTTGGAGAAGAACCGTCGCCGTAACTTGTATTCTACCTTGAATGCCAAGTACGATTTGAGTCCTGTATTGAAGGGCTTAGGCTTGTTCGGTACAGTCAGCTTCGATGCATACGAGACTTTCGAGTCAACACAGACTGCTCAGATGGATTCATGGAACTACGACTACGATAACCTGGCGGTTACCGATGTCAGCCAGTTCAAGTATACCAAATATACAACCAAGGCAGCTTTGAGCAACCCATCAGCTAATCAGCGTGGTTACTACTACAACCTGAATCTGTTTGGTGGTGTAAGTTACAAGAACAGTTTCGGTAAGCACAATGTAGATGCCCGTGCCTTTGCCCGTTACTACCGTAATGAGGAAGCAGGTTCAGATTACTCTACCCAGCAGAGTGCATCTTCAAACCGATATCTGGCATACAACTTCCAGGGAACATACGACTATGCCAACAAGTATATCGCCTCAGTCAACCTCTCTCGTATGGGATGTGACAACTTCTCACCAGACGACCGTTGGGGAACCTTCTGGGGTGCATCAGCAGGATGGGTACTCTCTGAGGAATCCTGGATGAAGAAACTTGGCTTTGTCAATCTTCTCAAGCTCCGTGCTTCTTATGGTGAGGCTGGTCAGTCTTCTACTGGTGCAGGCCGTTACCCATATCAGAGTATCTATGGTTCAGCTACCGGTTACGGTTTCGGTTATAACGGAACTTTTGTGAATGGCTATGCTGAGAGCAAGACCGGTAATGCCAACAGTAAGTGGGAAATCTCCAAGATGGTAAACCTCGGTGTTGACTGGAACCTCTGGAACAGCAAACTCTATGGTAGCTTCGATGTCTTCAAGGAGTGGCGTTCTAACATCCTGGTATCCCGTTCAACCGTGCCAGAAACCATACTTGGTGTGCCTGTAGCACAGGATTCATATGGTAAGGTTGAAAGCCGCGGTTACGAACTCGTTCTCGGACATCGTGGCAATATCGGCAAGGACTTCAAGTACTTCATCGAGGGGCAGCTTACCTTCAATACCAACAAGATTACCGATATCGATGAAACTGCACCAGATGTAGAGTGGCAGCGCAAGGCAGGTCATAGAATCTATGACAATACTTCGGTAGCCGAACTCTATGAGCAGGCTCAGACAGGTACCAACCGTGTGGGTGGATGGAACATCTATAAGTTCGACCAGTGGGCTTCAGATCCAAACCTGATTGCAACCTCTCAGCAGGATGCCATCGACCATCCGGAAAAGTATCCATACAACAGTTTCTCTAATGGAGCACAGCAGTTGGGTACAGCGGTGTTCAAGGATATCAATGGTGACCGCGTGATTGACTCAAAGGATATGGTACCAGATTCATACACCATCATTCCTGAGATGATTCCTACCTTCAACTTCGGTTTCGAGTACAAGGGCTTCGATGCCCGCATGATTGTGAATGCTTATCTCCGTCGCTCTGTATTCCTTTCACCAGCTATCAGCTACAGTGGTTGGAGTAACATGGGTACCCATGAGGTAACAAAGGCTTGGGGTTACTATACTGATGACCCTTCTGATCCTCGCAACGTGAATGCTACTTATCCACGTCCTGTTTATAATGGATTCGATGCAGTTGATTCAGACCGTGCTACAGGTTCTTACCAGAACAACATTTGGGTACGCAATGGTAACTTCTGGTCTATCCGTAATATTGAGGTAGGATACTCTTTGCCTGCTAAGTTGATTTCTAAGTTGTGGATGACTAAGTGCCGCGTTTACTTCAGCGCTTACAATATTGCTACCTTTAGCAGTCTGCCAGATGATGTAGACCCAGAAAAGCCATTGAGCTACTGCTGGTGGTATCCAAAGACAAAGTCATTTACATTTGGTATTAACATTGGTTTCTAATCAATTTTATCAAAAACGAATATGAAAAAGATATTAGTTAATATATCATTGGCGATGCTGGCTGTAGGAGGTATGACCTCCTGCAGCGACATCCTCGATAAGGAAGTCGACTTGACTTATACTGACGAGAACATCTACAGCAACTACGACCGTACCCGTGGTGTCTTGGCAAATGCCTATACCTATTTGCCTGATGCCTTTGCGGGATATACCGATGGTCAGTTCCGTGCTGCTTCTCGTGACTGTATGACCGATAATGCCATCTCTTACTGGAATGTGCATTACTATCACAGTGTGTTGAACGATTCATATGATGCCAAGAACCACTGGTTTGCTGAGAATTATTGGAGCAACGATCTGAAGGGCATCCGTGTCTGCAACGACTTCATTTCAAAGGCACGTGAGAGTGTCATCGGAAATGCAGAGAAGAGCGGTGACGACAACAAACTCTGCGACCGTTACAAGGCAGAGGCGCGTTTCATTCGTGCCATCCTTCATTTCGATATGATTGGCTATTTCGGTGCAGTGCCTATCGAGGATCATGTGTTGGATAATGCAGAGGCTGCTTCTATTGCCCGTACTCCAGCTCCTGAAGCATTGAAATGGGTAGCTGATGAATGCGATGCCATCATCCAGAGCGGTGCGCTCCCATTCCGTTACAGCAATGAAAATGAGAACTGGGGACGTATCAATGGTGCTGCTGTCTATGCATTGAAGTCAAGAGCATTGCTCTATCGTGCTTCTGCACTGAACAATCCTACAAATGATGTTACCTGGTGGCAGGAAGCTGCTGATGCAGCCCTCGCTTTCATCAATGCCAACAAGAGTTCTGCCAACCCTTATCGTCTGTACACTACAAGCGATAACAACCCTAACAAGAACTATTATGAGTGCTTCACCAGTACCCCTCACCTGAACCCTGAGTATATCCTCAGCCGCAGTGAGTGGAATACACGAGAAATTGAGATGTTCAACACTCCTTGTGGTTTCTCCGGTAATGTGAACTCTACCGGTCGCGTAAACCCTACACAGAATCTGGTTGATTCTTACGAGACCATCAATGGTCTTCCTATCGATCAGGATCCTTCTTACAACGACCAGGATCCATACAAGAACCGTGACCCACGTCTGGAGCAGACCATCTTCCACCAGGGAAGTATCTGGGGAGACAAGAGCCAGGACGAGGAGCGTGCAGTGGATGTATCTGTAGGTGGCAAAGACTATCAGGATCTTCATGGTGGTACCACTACCGGCTACTACTCTAAGAAGTTCGTTCACAATATGAGCTTCAAGAACCCTACCACATACGTTACCGCTTGCCCTATCTTCCGCTATGCGGAGATTCTGCTCAATGCTGCTGAGGCTTTGAACGAGGCAAAGGGTCCTGAGGCTGCCTACGACTATGTAAACCAGGTTCGTGCCCGTGTGGGTATGCCTGCTTACAAGGGTATGACCAAGGAACAGCTTCGTGAGCGTATCCGCAACGAGCGCCGCATCGAGTTGGCTTTCGAGGATCACCGTTTCTTCGATGAGCGCCGCTGGAAATTGTTTGATGGCAAGAGTGCTGCTACAGAGAAGAGTGAGCCACGCTACAAGCAGGTTTACAACATCTATAGCGTTGTTGTAACTCCTAATGAGAGCCAGGTATATACTTATCGCAACGATAATACCCATCCTACTCGTGCGTTCTCTATTCCTAAGAATTATTACTTCCCAGTGCCTGATGACACTTACAAGAAGAATCCTAACTTAGGACAGAATGCAGGTTGGGAACTCTCTGATGCTCCTAAGAAGGACGACACCACTGAAGGTGGCGAGACTACTGAGGGTGAAACAACCGGTAAGTAATCTTTGTCAATATACATTATATATTTTAGGTGAGGTCTATGGCGAAAACACCATAGACCTTCCTTGGTTTAAAAAAAATCATATCTTAAACTTGAAATCGTATGAAGAAGTTATTACTTTCTATCATGAGTCTGATGGCGATGAACGGAGCTATGGCTCAGACGGCTGTCGGCGATAATGATCTGGCTAATGCATACGCTACCCAAACGATAACAGGGCGCATCGCGGTGCATGACCCTTCTATCGTGATGGATGTTACGGGCTCTACCACCAAACCTAAATATTATATCTACGGTTCACATCTGGGCAGAGCCAAGACTTATGCTTCGGGCAACTATCAGATATGGAACACCTTTAAGACGGGTGAGGAAAATGCCGGAACCAGTAACAGCCTTTTTGCTGACGTGAATGGCAAACTGATTAATTTTAAAGATGCTTACACCACTCACGTCATCAAAAAGGTGAAGAACTATAAGGGCGAGGAAGTGACTTTCGATAACTTCGATGTCCATGGCTGGCAGTTTAAGGGCAATACCGTGAAGGGTATGCAGTGGGCTCCTGATGTCATCTACAACAAGACCATGAAGAAGTGGTGTATGTATATGAGTCTGAATGGTGACCACTGGTGCTCTTCCATTGTCTGCTTCACATCCGATGACCTGGAAGGACCTTGGGTCTATCAGGGACCTGTGGTATTCTCGGGCTTTCAGGGCACATTCGCTCATAATGCCTATGCTGCAGCTGATGACTGGAAGCATACCGACCTGGCTGTAGCTACAGGCGAAACTTCTCTGCCTGCCCGCTATCAGACGGGTGACAGCTGGGGCTCTTTCTGGCCTAACTGTATCGATCCATGCGTATTCTATGATGATGATGATAATCTCTGGATGAGTTATGGTTCATGGTCGGGTGGTATCTTTATGATTATGTTGGATAAGACCAATGGTCTCCGCGACTATACCTATACCTTCCCTTATGAGGTGAATGGCAAGACCACCACTCCGAGTGCAGCCAGTGCCAACTGTACCAGCGACCCTTACTTCGGCAAGAAGATTGCCGGCGGATATTATGTTTCAGGCGAGGCAAGCTATATTCAGAAGGTGGGCAAGTACTACTATCTCTTCATGAGCTATGGCGGCTTGACGGCTGCCGGTGGATATCAGATTCGTGTTTTCCGTTCGGAGAAACCAGACGGACCTTATAAGGACTGTCTTACTTCAACGGGTATTGATGCCATGTATGGCAAGTATATCCTTAACTTCGGTGGCGATGCCAAGCGCGACGAGGGTGTGAAACTCTTCGGCAACTACCAGTGGGAAACCATGCCTACTGCCGAACTGGCTCAGGGACATAACTCTGCCATCGTAGACCATAAGGGACGAGCACTCATCGTTTACCATACCCGCTTCATGAACAGAGATGAGGAGCATGAGGTTCGTGTACATCAGCTCTTCGTTAACCAGGACGGTTGGCTGGTTGCTGCTCCTTACGAGTTTAGCGGCGAGACTTATACTGATAATGATATTGCTACCCAGCAGCTCTATGATGCAACAGAGGTAGAGGGAGATTATCAGATCATAGCTCATCCTTACCGTCAGAATACAGCGGCAATGGCTTATGAGAAGCCTGTTACCATCCATCTCAATGCAGATGGTTCTATCTCGGGTGAGTATACCGGAAAATGGGAACTGGTGAGCGGTACAAGCTACATCAATCTTACCTTGAAGGGTGTTGCAACAGCCAATGCAGAGGTGAAGTTCAAGGGTGTGCTTACCGAGCAGACTATCGATTATACCAATATCAAGGCGCTCTGCTTTACAGCCCTCAGTTCTTCTGATGGTTTGCCTACATCAGGTGGTGCCAGCTTGCAGACTCGCGGTTTGAGTATCTGGGGAAGCAAGGCTGATGCCAAAGCGGCTATTAAATATACATTGGATAAGATCAGCGTTCCTTTCGCAGATGGTGCAACTTTGAATTCAAAGCCAATTCTCCCTACAGAGGGCCATCTTGGTGCTACTGTTTCATGGAAGTCAAGCAATCCTTCTATCCTGACCGATGACGGCGTAGTAAAAGGCAAGGGTAAGGTCACCATGACCATGACTATCAGCAAGGACGGTTATGAATATACTAAGGATTATACCTTGAACATCGATGCAGAGGCTGAGGAAACGACTCCGGTTTACTATCCTGTTTCTGCACAGAAGAATACAACGAATGCCTATGCTACCAACTTGAGCAAGGATTACACCGTGAAGGCTGGCAATAAGGCACAGTTTAAGTTCTATAACTATACTGTGGGTGCAGAGTTTTACAAGAGTTGGGTATTGGGTGTTTCTAACGTAGCTCATGGCGCTGTTGGCTATAAGGAGTATGTTATGTTACGCAATGACAACTTTGAAAATATTGCCAGGAGCAACACAGGATGTGTCAGCGATTACAACTGGGATACATTTGCGAAGGATATGAATGGTTCTTTGGTAGATATGACCGTGGAATATGCAGCTACAGGCGCATTCAAGATGACTGCTGTGATTACCACAACGGATAATAAGGTGTATCATTATTCATATACACAGACCATTGCAGACAAGCCATCTAAGATTAACGTATTCTTTACTGGTGAGAACTCTTACATCGACGGCTCAAGCCTTTCTACAGGCATCTCGAACCCTATCATCATTCAGAAGAAGAATGATGGCAAGTGGTTCAACCTCTCCGGTCAGCAGGTAGACAAAAGCTACAAGGGTGTAGTGATTGTGAACGGAAAGAAATTTGTGAACAAGTAATTCTCTTATATATAATAAGGTGTAATTATATGAAGATTTCTAAAATACTTTTGGGAGCAGCAATGATCATTGCTGCTCCTGTTGTAAAAGGTGGTTGCCAGATGATGGCACAGAATGCTCCGCAGGAACCGATTGTGGTAGATACTCCTTTTGTCCACGACCCCGTAATGGCGTATGAGAATGGCAAGTACTATCTCTACTGCACAGGTCATGGCATCACGCAGATGACTTCCACCGACCGCAAGCATTGGACCATCGTTCCTCAGGGCGTGCTCAAGAACAGCGAGATTCCGGCATGGACGCATGATAGTGTGCCGGGTTTTACCACGCATATCTGGGCTCCGGATGTCATCCGTTTCAAGAACAAGTGGTATCTGGCTTATTCCTGTTCCACCTTTGGCAAGAATACTTCTGCCATTGGCGTGCTGAGCAATACTTCCTTATCTGATAAGGATGGATGGAAGGATGAGGGCTGCCTCGTCGCCTCTAAGGGTGATAGAGACAACTGGAATGCCATCGATCCGAATTTCATTGTTGATGAGAAGGGGAACCCTTGGCTTACCTGGGGCTCTTTCTGGGATGGTATCCAGATGATCAAGCTGGATAAGAAGACGATGCATGTCAAGAAGGGCGCCAAGCCTCAGACTATCGCCCGTCGTCATGCCGTAGGCGATGCATCAGCAGAACCGAATCCTACCTCCAAGTTTGCCGGCACCAATGCCATCGAGGCTCCTTTCATCATGAAGCATGGTGATTATTACTATCTCTTCGTGAGCTGGGATTACTGCTGCCGTGGCATCAAGAGCAACTATCGTGTTGCCGTGGGCAGAAGCAAGAAGGTTGCCGGTCCTTATTTGGATAAGGCAGGCAGAGACATGCGCAATGGCGGAGGTACGCTGATTCTGGAAGGCGATAAGAAAGAATATGAGGCGATGGGCCATTGTTCTGCCTACTCTTTCCCTGATGGCGATTTCTTCTTCTGCCATGGTTACAGTGTGCCGAAGAATGGCGCCAGCATCCTGGTTCAGAAGAAAATCAACTGGACAAAAGATGGCTGGTTGACGCTGGAGTAGAGTTAAAATAGCGTTTATTCCGCTACGAACGGCAAAAAAAAAACGGTTTCGTAGCGAAATAAACGCTGTTTTTTTCGGTGTTTCCGAATACCAAACTGCTATCTCCACAATGGCTCATCTTGCCAATGCTTAGGAAATCCCATGGCATTCGTGTCGACTTCTGGATATTGTGACAATAAGTCCTTGAACTTAGCACATAATTCATTTCGTGGATCAATGGCATTGAGCCAATATAACAAGCAGCAAAGAACGGAATATAGTCGATTAGCGACTTCGGGCTTATTCATTATCCATGCTTGTTTTAATTTCATTGGAAGTTGGGGCATTACAGGCATCACACGATTCCATACACGCCCGTGATGGGCACAACAGTTGCGAAGCGCATTGATGGATTTCATCCAACTTTCGAGTATCTCTTGTTGAGGAACGTTATAGGAACGAGCTATTTTCTTTTTGGCAGCACCATTGGCGAAATTGAAATACAATTTTGTCAAGCAGCCAAACGATGTCAAATCTATTAGTTTCCAAGCTGGCGGAAAATCTTCCTTGCCATACTTTACATAATGCTCTTTGATAAAATCATCCTTGGAACGCTGCAGTTCTCTATCCAAAGAGGAAAGATTCTCTGCATACTTATGCTTGTCAACAGCTAAATCGGGATTGATAAACCAAAAAGCTCCATAATTCAAAGAAAACTGGTTGATAACCTTTGCCCGCAAAGAAATCTCAATCTTTTGGATAGCGGAAAACAGTAGGGTTCTAAGTTTGGCATCAAACTCATAAAGTCTCACAGCCTTCTCAAAGGTAGCATTTTCCTTATAGCCATGCTTATCCAATGCCTTGAAAGGACGCAAATATGCTGCAAATCTAAAGTAGCTAACATTCTCAAGGAAAGCAAATGCTTTTCTCTCATCCATAATCACCAATCCCTCATTTTGAAGATTGGCTAAAAGGGTTGCTGTACCAAGTGGTGGATTAATATATTCCATACGCATATAAACAAAAAGTTCCGCCCTGGTACGCTGTTCTATGGGAAGCGTGGCGGATTCTAGTGCTGCAAAGATACGTTTTTTATTTGAATTCTCCAAATGTTTTCAGAGAAATCTGTTTATAAGATAGAAAATTTAACGCAAAAAGTTCTAAATTAAGTTCGCTCGTTTCCAGATTGTTACCTACTATTATATAGGCAAACGCCCAGTTTCTTGATATTCAAGCAAAGGCCAAACTGGAACGGCTTAGGTTTGTAAACAAATCAAGTAGGCTCTAAATACTCTATGAGTAAGGAACTGAAGTGTTAAAATGGAGTTAAAATAGCGTTTATTCCGCTACGAACGGCAAAAAAACGGTTTCGTAGCGAAATAAACGCTATTTTCTTTCGCTATTTCCGAAATTAGTCGTATATTTGCAGCGAACCAATTGGGTATGATTATGTGTGAAATAATAGGTAGAAAAAAGGAAATAGCAGAACTGAAGCGTTACTACGAAAGTGGTAGGGCTGAGTTTGTGGCTGTGTATGGTCGTCGCCGTGTCGGTAAAACATTCTTGATTGATGAGGTGTTTCATGATGATATGGTGTTTCATCATACAGGATTGTCGCCTTACGACCGTCGTCGGAAGGTAACCTTGAAAGACCAGTTGCAGAATTTCTATTTCTCGCTTCTTCGTCATGGTATGGAGGATATTGCGCAACCTAAGTCGTGGATGGAGGCTTTCTTTTTGCTGGAACGTTTTTTGGAAACTTGCGATAATGGGTCCCGACAGGTGGTATTTATCGATGAGTTGCCCTGGATGGATACGGCTCGTTCCGGTTTTCTTACGGCATTAGAGGCTTTCTGGAATGGTTGGGGCAATATGCGCCACAATTTGTTACTCGTAGTCTGTGGTTCTGCCACCTCCTGGATGCTTGATAATCTAATCAGTAATAAAGGTGGATTATACGGGCGTTTGACTGGCGAAATCAAACTGTCGCCGTTTACTTTGAAAGAATGTGAGGAGTTTTATCAGAGCCGTGGCATCAAGATGTCCCGTTATAATATTACGCAGGCCTATATGATTATGGGTGGAATTCCTTTCTATATGAATTTCTTTAATCCATCCTATAGTCTGGCTCAGAACATAGATGCCTTGTTCTTTGACCGTCAGGCGAAGCTGGGGGATGAGTTTGACAGGCTCTTCAATTCTGTGTTTGATCATGCCGAAGACTGTATGAAGATAGTTCGCTTTTTGGGTACCCGCCATGCAGGTTTCACCCGTAAGGAGATAGCAGAGCATACCGGTTTGAATCCGAATGGTGATTTTACCAAGATGCTGAAAGCCTTGCTGGGCAGTGATTTTGTGGTGAAATATACTCCTTTCGGTTTCAGTCAGCGAGAGGAGTATTATAAGCTTATTGATTCCTTTTGCTGGTTCTGGCTTCATTTTAAGGAGAAGAAGGCAGTAAAGCAAACTGATTACTGGCAGCAGCATTTGAAGGAGAGTGATGTTGCCTCATGGCGTGGCATTGCATTCGAGGAGGTTTGTTTGCAGCATATTTCACAGATAAAATATGCTCTTCATATAGGTGCAGTGTCTTCGCAGGAATCTTCGCTTATAGTGAAAGGAAACGAGGAGGCTGATGGCATGCAGATTGACTTGCTGATAGACAGGGCTGATGATGCGGTGAATGTTTGTGAGATGAAATTTTATAAGGCTCCTTATGCCGTGACCAAGGGCTATGCTCAGGTGCTGAATAGCCGTTTGCAGGCTTTGGAAGAAAAGAACCCTACCAAGACTTTCCTCCTTACGTATGTGGGAAATTCAGAACTGGTGAGTAATGAATACTCCGATATATTCAGGGCATCAGTAACACTAGATGATTTGTTTATTTAATGAGTTTGTCTGGTTCTAAAACTATACTTTGTGGTAATGGCTGACGCTGGAATAGCCTCGATTTTTAAAACACGGACAAATTGAATTTGTCCGGTTCTTTTGTCCGGTAGCTTGTAAGTTGTTAAAAATGAGTGATTTATATAGCTGCGGGCAATTTGTCCGGACAAATTCAATTTGTCCGTTTGTTTTTTTTTTAGCCCTTTTTGGCTTGAAAACCTTGGGATATGATGCCGAAACCTATGAGATGCTGGGAAGAAACCTATGAGTTATGATGAAAGAAACCTATGAGTTATGATGAAAGAAACTATGAGTTGTGGGGGAGAAAACTATGACTTATTTTTTTTAACATAAAGCACTAAAGCAGCTAAAGGAGAATAAGAGAGGTTGGAACGTAAACAGTTGGGAATGAGTAGATTTGCACAAAGTTGCCAAATCGGCATAAAGCAAGCGAGTGAGGAATATTGAAGTAGTTCAGTTACTAAATCGTGAGCCACAGTTACCTATGCAAAGCAGGTAACAATGCGGAAAGGCAACTTTGTGCATCAACGGATTTTATTGCGCTGATTCTCAATGTTTTGCGTATCAAGGAACGCTTACAAAATGATTATATTTGCACACTCAAAATGTAAGCGTTATGAAAATCGAAAAATTCAAGGTGTTGCTCTACCTAAAAAAGAGCGGAATGGACAAGAATGGAAAAGCTCCCATCATGGGACGCATCACGGTGAACAGGACTATGGCGCAGTTCTCCTGCAAGTTGTCTTGCACTCCATCGCTTTGGAATCCTCGTGCCAGCCGATTGGAGGGCAAGAGCAAGGAAGCCGTGGAGACCAACAAGGACATCGAGCAGTTGTTGCTTTCC
>ERZ841120.695-NODE-695-length-19668-cov-23.344210_pt1 | contig 19668 bp, 12 predicted proteins | sample MGYA00519572_ERZ841120 | MGnify/ENA primary metagenome ERZ841120 (study PRJEB31850, sample SAMEA3708890) | human gut metagenome | biome: human gut; feature: human-associated habitat; material: faeces | place: China | collected 2014 ...
TATCACCATAGCGGACAACAATGTTGGCCGCGGTTTTCTGCTAGACCTTCTATAATTGTGTTCTAATAGTTATTTTTAAGACATTATCAATAATCTTCCATTCTCTGGCTGTATAATAACCAAATTGTCTTATAGCTTCATTTGCATTATTATATCTATGCGTATCATAAATTTTAATATGATTATCATCTTTGCATTTCTTCATCCATAATTTGTTCTTCCGCTTTTAATTCATCAACAATATTGTTTATTCGCTTCGTCCATTTATCCTGTTTAGAAATAAAAATACTACGTTCTAAGCCAGAAAGGATATTTTCTTCTTTCGCAATATCATATGTCGTGCGTTTATCGTAATTTGCTGCAATGAACGATTTCAGTTTAAAGTCTGCTCTTTTATAAATCTTCTTACTAATTCTATAATTCATAATATTGTCCCTTTTTTTCTGTTGAAACTCTTGTTTCCTTGTTTACATATTTTTTTCTCTCTTTCCTCATCCACGCACCCCTTTACGGGGTGCGACCTGTGTTTTCGCTAATCCCTTACATACCGCTCACCATCCTTCCTTAATAAATATGCAACACAATTTCCTTGTCCTCTCCCAAGTTAGCCAAAATGAGAAAAGCGCAAAATAAAGCAATGTTTTCATTATACATATTGTGCCTTTATGTAAATCGTCAAAGGAATTTATGAAAAATCTTCTGTAAAAGTCGATTTTTACCCTGACACTTACGGAAACACGTTTCCCATTCGCGTTTACAGTGGCACCCCGTGGAGGGGCGCAGGGGTTGAAACAAATATATAAAATGATGGACACCATATTTTTTACGTTGCACCCCACAAGTGGTGCATGGGCTAAAAAAAAGGACAAAAGAAAAACCACTCTTGGAAAATTCCTTGAGTGGCTTTCTTTTTTTTTGCGTTATACTATTAAATATCAATAGCAGTTATCAAATCATCAATGTGTTTGTAGTGTCTCATAGTCCCTACCTGAGTTAGTGATGCCATATACCGCAAGCAATGTCGGTATCGAGTTTGCCTTACCTGGATATGTCGCACTGTCGACGAAATTATACGTTTTCCCGTTGGCTGCAGTAATCGATCCATTGTCCATAAGCTGTGAATATCTCAGGTTGTAGACCGCTCCGTATGCTGTGATACGTGCTGTTTCGAGGATCATGTATCGGTTCTCATCCCCATGCTCTTTGAGGTAATCTGGGTCATATTTCTGGTACGCATAAATCTTATCCCCGGTATCCTCGTCGGTAATCATATCGTAAGGATTGATATGCTGCTCTTTACCATCTTTATCCACGGTCACATCCGTAAATTTTGCAGAAGACGGCAGCCCGAGTGTTACGTGCCAGCGGGATGCACAGAAACTGTACTCATCCTCTGAAACCCCATTAGATCCAAGGTCATTTCCAATAGCATCAAATTCCTTGAAGAGCTCCTGGTCATCATCACCATTAATATCTTTATGGAGTGCTGTAACTTTACTGTTTCCAATAAAAGTACGGGTACGTCCATTCAGGTACAGGAACTGCGCGTTACCCTCGCGGTAGCCATCCCCCATCGGGATAGACAGCGGTGCAACAACCTCTTCTTCCATACCAGTTAATGGATTTTTTTGGGTCATCGGCATTCCATTTGCATCGAGTATTGTACGGCCGAGCACTTTCGATGCCGTTTCGGTCGCAGCCTTCTCTTCATCGCTGTAGTTCCGGCGTGCCTTCTCATCATCCCAGTTCAGTAACATGGCATGGTCATAAATTTTGTCCTTTTGTTTGTCAAAATAATCCGTTCCGTACTTATCCATGAGACCAAACTCATTGACAAGCGTTACATCTTCATTCCGGCTGCCCCACACATCAACTGCCATGAGCTTATCCTTCTTAGTATCGAGGATGTAATATTTCGGCTCGATCTGGACGTTGCCATCCGCGAAATCCCGGCTTAATACCTGGATATCCCATAAGAGGTTGTATCCCAGCTGAAGCTGCTCACTCTTTCCCCGCAGTGCTGCGATGTTATTCTTTGCTGACTCAAGCGGGGTTGATACGCACCTGCTGGAGTCCTCTCCTACATCAGACCACTTTGCTGTATGCCATGTATTGTACCACTGGTTATATGCGGATACCTTTTCGCCCCGGATATCCGTTGCGGTATCTCCATTATTTTTATGCCATGACAGGTATGCGTTCTGTATACTCTTATCGACTGCATGAACAATACCATCTATATACCATTTATCATCATTTGTCTTACGTTTGAACAAATTGCTAAAGCGGAGGTCGGTACTATCCTGCACCGTGAGGTTGCCAATCCTTGATATTAAATCGACGAACGTTTGCTTATATGCTGAATGTTTTGCCGTCAGGTCAATTGCACGTCCTGCATTTGTAATGCTTGAGTTGTCCTGGGAGCAGTCAAGTGATAACGCTCCGTCACGGTCATATGGGTTTTCACTGCCGCTCGGGGAAGGCTGGTTGTTGATTGCTTCCACAGCATACTCAATGGTAGCCCCACTCATCTCATGGTTGTCAAGCTGGGCGTAGAACTGATATGTAAATCCATCATCACGCTCCGACAAGCTGGTCAGATCGTAACAGTTGTTTTTAACGTTGCGGTTCGTCACCTTGTCCGTAATTTCCAGCTGGAACCATTGACCCGCAGGGTGCTCCTCAAAGGTTCCGTTTCGATTATACAAAACAGAAAATGGGAATTTAATCCATTTCTCCCTGGTCCACTCCGTGCAGTCATAATTATTCGTATATCCTTTTCCCTTCCGCTGTTCGGTCTGGGCGATTCCATAATCATCTGACTCATAAAAGTCGCCACTGTTTGGGAAGTAAATATAAAAATAATTATCAAGCAGGACGAAATCTCCAAATTCCAGTGGCTTGGACGTTCCCGGTTTTCCTGCATTTGCCTGCTCTGCACCCTTTTTATGCAGCTCATCATTATGACATGCATCATAACAGATCTCATTGCCAGCATCGTAATGTCCAATCTTTCCGTTAACTGCCTTATGATGCGGTTCCCTGCACTGCAGGACATAAGTGGTCTTGCAGTCCTTCGTGCATACATGGCTGTCGTAGATGCACTGACAGCTCCAGAACGGGTTTATGATGGTATGTCCATCTGTAGTGACACTGTCCGGAATCAGTGAATAATTATTTCCGGCTGCCTTCTTAACCAGGTCAAACACTTTGCCTGGATCATAGTCAGTGTGTGCTTCGATAACAGTGATCTTTGCGTACCCATTTCCGCTATGCTCTCCGGTTATACCGGATACATCTGTCAAAGAAGGGGAAGCAAATCCTGAGCCTCCGCCAGCACCAGCGTCGTCATCATCATTCCGTGAATAGCTTTCGTAGCTTCCGCCGCCTCCATAGAGACCGCCGCCCCCGCCACAGGTATTCCAGCCGGAATTCGATCCTCCTTTGCCAAATGCTCCGCTGAAATAAGCATTTCCCGGTCCGCTGACAGTTGCGCCTTCCCCTTTCGTGCCACATCCGTCTCCACCGGTTGTACCACTCTGGTTTGCGCCGCCTCCGGCTCCACCAGCTCCGGAACTTCCTCCGGCTCCGCCTCCTGCTACAAGCAGGACACTGTTCTTATTATCTGACAATGCAGCTAATTCACCGTTTGCTGTTGCAAAATGTGTTGCACCACCGCCATATCCATGGCATCCGATACCTCCACCATTATATGCACCTGCAGACTGTCCAACAACTATATATACCGTTGTTTCGCTATTAAATGTTACGGTACCTGTCGAATATCCGCCCTTTCCAGGGTTTCTGCCACCACCGGATGCTCCCCATGCTTCCAGCTTGTATTTACCAGCCGGGAGGGTAATGCTTTTCACGGATCCGGAATAGTCATAGGTATAGGTCTTTCCTGCAGCTACGCTGCCTGCAGATCCGCCGCTGCCACTTCCATAGCAGTTCTTCAGCTGATCCTTAATTTTGCCCCATACCGCAGATCCAAGCATTTTTTTAAGGTCTGCAGTGTTTCCGTTGCTTGCTTCATCTACTGCAATCTTAAAACCTTCCGATGGCGTGTCCATGCATGCTTCTGTGTGCACATGTCTGTTGTTTTCTGATGTCTGTTTCTGGTAGCCATCATCAAACTTGCGTGTCCAGTCAATCGTTCCGGCTGCAGTGATTTTTACAAGACCGTTTCCACGGCGTACCCCGGACTTCATTTCTGTGTTTGTAAGACCGGATGCTGTATATCCCGAACCGCCGGCACCGCCACCATTATTTGCATTAGTGACATATCCGCCGTACCAGCCACCGCCGGCACCGCCAGAATCAGTTCCAAATGTTACAGATTCCCCAACACCCTGTTTATATCCGCTGCCCTGGGTTCCTCCCATTCCGCAGCCGCCCATATTCTGGTTGGCTGAGTTATAGTCACAGGATGCAGTTTCAGAGTCTATCCTCATCCGTGAAGAACCCCTTGCATGGAAACAGAATTCCCAGATAGTATATGGATTCTGTCCGGAATCTGCAGAAGTCCCGTCGGTATTTGTTGTAGATGTAAGTCCGCTTGGTACGGTAAATGAATATCTGTATTCATTACTGTTTGCTGCTTCAACCGTAAAATCTCTTGTCTGGTATCTTCCATAATTGGTATATACAACCGGATATCCGTTTGTAAGATTATCACCCCTTACTGTTATCGTAACCTTTTGTCCAGGAAGATAGGTTTTATATGGGCCAAATACACCCTGTTCACTTCCATTTGTTACTGCACTGTCCCCAGAAAGTGTTGTCCCGGTACGCAGTGATAAACCACTTGTCGGCGTCCATGTCGCATTTCCGGTAGATTTCATGTTTTCAATGTATGCATTTTCACCATTCTTTCCACCGCCATTTCCACCGCGTCCATCATCGGACCCGCGGCCTCCCCCAGGGTTGTCTGCTCCGCCACCGCCGCCGGCAGCCAGAAGTGTCCCGTCAGGGTTCCAGCTTGTTGTTGCGGGATTGTTTGTGGTGGAAATATGTGACATTCCTCCACCAGAACCGCTGTCGGCAACACCACCGTCACCACCGCCGTTGTAACCACCAGCTGGTCCTCCAAAGCGGTTTGCCCCGGCTCCATATTTTCCAGCACCGCCAACAAACACATAGATTTTCTGTCCTTTCTTTAAGCTGACATTTCCTTTGGAATATCCGCCATTTCCAGCGACAGAACTTGTATTTTCCCTGTCAACACTGTTGTCATATCCATCACCACCAGAAGCTCCCCATGCTTCAAGGGTATAAACTCCATCTGCCGGGGCAGTGAATACCTGCACGTCACCCGTATAATTGTAAGTATACTGTACGCTTTTATCACTTATGCCATTGTAATAGTCCTGTGTTGTTCTCGCGTGTTCTGTTACACCCGCAAAGCAGGATAAGGTATGCCTGTATGAAATACCGTTTGCATCCTTTTCCGGTGCAAGCCTTGTAACTGCAAGATTATCCAATGAATAGCTGCAGTCATAAACGGCATTATAAGCTGTACCATTGGAAACTGCATCGTCCTGAACTGCATCGTCCTGGTTACCGAACCAGATGCCGTCACCAATGTAATTCGTCATATCCCCGGAAGGATTCTTTGTTTTTGTAAAGGAAATTTCCTTTCCATCAACAATTACGCCTGTATTGGCATCCACGGTATAAGAACCGCCTTTGTAGTCAACCTTCTTAGGGGATAACATCACGGAATCCATTCCAAAATGATACTGGATGGCATTCTTCCCATCCTTTGCCAGGAGGGAAGCCGCAGATGTATATTCGGATCCGTCTGCAAGCACAATCTTTAAGGAACCATCCGGCTCTGCAAGAAGCTTGGTTGCCCGGGTGGTAAACAGTGCTTTTTCTGAATCCAGTGCATTGTGGAAATTAAATACTCCCTGGAGTTCATAAGTATCATTCTTTGCTTCTTCCGTATCTACCCCCATTGCGCTCCATGACATTGCAAGCGATGCACTGCCGTTTCCAGAAAGGTAACGGTCCGGCTGGTCCCTGTCATCTTCCGATGTCCCTTCAAATGCCCCAAGCCCGTCATAGCGCCTGATCGAAAATCCACTGTCTGCGAGACTTACATCCATGTAAGTGCCGCCCGGGGCAAGGATATTACTGATAATGGAATCATAGCTGTGTACAACTCCATCATCGTCTTCCACATCACTGTGCTTTGCATTGTCAACATTAAATGCCGCCCTGCGTACAGGCTTTCCATACTGGCAGTTTAACAGCCGGTACTGGCATTCTTCTGCCGTTCCCGGACATGTTACATCATCTGTTTCCTTATTCATCTCCGCTGCCCCGCTTTTATCATCGCCGAGCACACGCTGATCCATTTCCTTGTTTACCGTAAGGATATTTGCCCCTTGTACGGATACCGGGTCATGGACAACGATGTTGTTGACTTTCGTCTGTCCGTTTGTGTAGATGGAATCCATGGTATAACCGGTTCTCCCGACTACGCTGTCATTCCCGTCTGTATACTTGAATGTATAGTTGGTAATATCATGCGATTCGGCGTTTTTATCAGCGCCAAAGTTCGTATATGTAACCAGCGGGATAAAGAATGCACGGGACTGTCCTGTGACATATTCCTGGTTCGGGTTCGTCGGGCACTGTGCAATACCGTCCTGCATAAGCACAAGTCCGGCATTACCAAACTGCGCCGGTTCCGGTGCATCCGTCTGTCCGTTCAAGGAAGGGAGAATCCGGTTAATCCAGCTGTATTTTCCCCATACATCCTGCTTGGTAGGTGCAGTATAAACATCCGCAGTATTTGTTCCCATCCGCGCTGATCCGCTGCCATAAGTATCATAGTTTGTTCCGCCATAAGTGTTTCCACATCCAGGGGAACAGATATTCCCGTCAATCGAATCCGATTTTGTCTGCATGATGGTTTTTACATCGTCCATCTGCTTCTGTTTTGTTTCAATCGTCCTTGCAGATGTTACTTTTGCAAGGTCCAGGGTATTTCCATTCTCATCGGTATCTGTGATATGGTTATATTTCTCTTCATCTTTATCAAATGCGGTTTCTACAACTGCATTGCCCCCTGTGCCCTGGTACTTTGTGGATGTACTGCTGTAATTACCATTATAGCTTCCTACATTAAGGTTTGATGTCTTCTTAACCAGAGGGTTATCCGTCCACATCTTATCGGTCCACATCCAGTTTGCCTTGCTGACATTCTCTTTTTTGAGATTGTTCATATCTGCCGGCTTGGAATACCACAGGGTATCCTCATAATTTTCCTGGCACTCATGGTGTTTTGTTTCTGCAGTATCCTGATAGTAGACTATACTCTCATTGCCTGAGCTGGTCTGTAAAATCAGGAAATCTGAAATAACGGTTGCCTTGCAGTTTAACTTACGTCTCTTATCAAAACGTTTCCACTCAAACGTTGTCTTGTCCACTGCATCGGCTGTGTTATCGGTATATCCAGTCTTGGTCTTTGCTGCTTCCCCGGCTTCTCCTTTTTCTTTCCCGCTTGTCTTGGCATTGTCGTGTCTGTTGCGGAGGTTGCTGTATGTACTGTTTGTATACAGGCATCCCCTGCACCAGCTCTTTTTATGGCCGTTTGCCGTAACCACAACCGGGCTTCCTCCATGGGATGCAGTCTGCCCGTCACAGAAATCTGTACGGGTCAGCTTTTTATCACTATTGAACTCCGTCCATGTGACATTATCATCCTGCCCGGTCTGCAGGCTGTAGCGGATACGTCCGGCTTTTGAGGTATCTGCCTGTGCAATGTTATAAAAAATATTCGGGTCGTACCTTACGATCTTTGATTTTACAATATCAAGGTCATTTTCTGAGGTGTCCGTCCAGGTTTCTTCCCCTTCTGCATCCGGGTCATCCCCTATATCCCCAGTCTCATAGTCCGGGACAACAAGGTCACCGTTTTCATCATACTCTTTATCGTTTGCAGCTTCCGTGCCTTCCACACCGGACAGGTCCGGGTCAACGACCTGGGTATTATCCTTATTATCTTCCTTCTCTTTCTTTACTGCATCTGCTTCTGCTTTTCCTGCTTCCCCTTCAATGCTGCTTCCGCTGCCATCGTCTGTCTTACGGATCTCCCCCATGCCTTCGGCATAGCCTTCCTGCAGCTTCCATACCTTAAGGTTCGTGAAACGGATGGTATCGAAACGCAGCTTCTGGATCCAGGTATCCTCGATTGCCGGGAGTACATGCTGGCAGCATGCGCCACAGAGGTCATGTGATCCAAACTGAGTCAGGCCGCTTTTCTTTTCTACTTTCAGCCCGCTTTCCCCGGCATTGCCATCATAGTTCTTTGCCGTAATGCTTCCATCCCTGAAGGTTACTTCAATTTTGTACTGGATGCTGGAAGATTTCCCATCCACGGATCCCTTGTATCCGCTCCAGCTGGAGTGTCCGGTTACTTTTCCATGTTCATCCGTTGTGTGGGAGCCGGAAGCAGAGGCTATATTACCTTTGGTATAGCTCCATCCTGTTCCAAGGTCGGATGACGTGTTTGTCCTCTTTGCACCTGATACAAGGTTTGATGACGTATAGGTTCCACCTCCATAAGACCGTGAGGAACCGGTATCATAGCTCTTTTCCCCTCCGGTCAGTGTTACATTGATCGTGGCAGTCCCTACGTGGTATACCCTTTTATATCCGTCAGAGTCATCAATACGGTAAACCGTGCCATCTGCACTTTTACCGATTCCCTCCATCTTCTTGGCCCAGTCTGCAGCCTGCCCTAATGCCGTATTGTAGGCAGAAACATCCCAGTTTGCCGGGGTCGGGGACATGCTGTATACTTTACCGGCATTTCCGCCCTCGCATGGTTTTCCGGACGGGCTTACATTCGACCCGCTCTGTGACCACCGGGAAGTATTGTTCCCGATCGTCCCTGTCCATGTCGCATGGAATTTGGTTGTGCTGTCGTGTCCGTTTACGGTCGTGTTATAACCGGCAGCGCCCTGCGGGTTTACGGCACTGTTCTTTTCTGCAGTGACCGATTTTTCCTGTTTCCTGTCATTGGCATCTGCAACAAAAGTCTCTTCTTTTGTATTCCCTGCGGTAAGTGATTTTAAAGTATCACCTTTCTTGTACTCACAGTCCGTGCTGTTGAAAACACTCTTGTATCGTCTTGTGGAACGGTAGCTGTTTTTACTTCCACCTGAAATTTCCTTGAGGTAGTAATCATCATAGACTGCCTGCATGTTGACAATGAATTCTGACCCGCCGGTTGCAAAGTACAGGGACCGTGTGCTCGGCACACCTGCCATTGCTTCAAATGTCTCATTATAAATGGACCCTTCCTTTAATTCTGCATATGCTTCCGGAATGGATTCATAGGTGCTGGAAAGATTTACGTCCTCTGTATCATCTTTACGGTAAATATACTGTGCAATGACATTGTTTGTTGTTGCACAGCCACCTGCCTTAAGGTCAGACATGGATGGTTTTGTCTTTGTGACCGAACTTCCATTTATCACGCTTGTCCATTTTTTCTTCGCACCGCTGCCGGATTTCTGCATGATATACACTTTTGCTTTCCAGTTGACATAATAACTGCCGGTGCCGGAAATCTTAAACCCTTTGGTACGCACATCTGCATTGGAAATGCGCCAGATCAGGCTCCGGTTTGCCTGCAGGTCTTTACCACCAATCTGTTTTGCAGACACAAGCTTGTTGTAATTCTGCTCATCTCCCTTTTCTAACCCTTTGTTTGCAGAATCGTAATGGTTGAGCGTCTTATAATAGGTAGCTTCTTTTTTTGCATCATATTTGGTTCCCGTTTCCGGATCTGTTACCCGCTGGACACTTTTTACGGTTTTCGGATCAAGCAGACTCGCAGCGGTTGTCCCGTCTGCATTTTCAAACACAATCTTTACATGGTATTTATCCGATGCAAGCACCTTATCGAAAAGTTTCTTGGATTCCTTGTCTTTCCCCGGGGACAGTTTCACATACAGGTTGTCCTTAATAGTTGCTGTGTGTGTTTTCCCCGTCATACTGTAAGACTGGAAGGTATCCTTGATATCTTTTCCATTCTGGGCCGGTTCCTTGCCGTTGACATCCTTGCTGTAAATGGTAAGGTTAAATTTCACATCCGGGGTCTCTTCCGGCTGTGTGGAAGTCCAGTAAAAACCGTCAACTGCGTAAGTACCATACTGCCATGCTATATTTTTTGCCGTTCCCTTAAACACGTTAATACCCTGCTGGGACCCGACTGTTTGAAGCAGTTCGACCGTGGCCAGCCTGTTGTATACCCTTGCATTCGGCTTCCCGTTTTTATTGGGCATGCTGTAATAAGCCTTTGTCGTACGCATGATGACCATGCGGCTGTACCAGTCTTTGCCGCTGCCCGTGACGGATTTTGTATTCTGCACTGCCTTTGAAAGCCTGTCATAGTACGTGCCATAATCAGCATCTTTATACTTTGATTTGCTAACAACGCCTTTTTTCGTCGCGACCTCTCCATTGTGCGCCTGATAATTCTGTCCGGATTTATCATCAGATGCCGCAAAACCAATAAACCCCTTGTTCAGGCTCTTGGCATTTACACCCTTTGACGATGCAAAGGCGTCTGCTTTGCCGGAAAAGTTGTAATGCTTATTAATGACACTGCCGCAGGAGGCATAGGTGACCTCTTTGCTCGTGGCATAGGCCATTCCCATATCAAGACGGATGACAACGTTTTCCAGGCTGCTGCTTCCGCTCTTTCCATTACTTCCATCTACCGCTGTTTTCGCATATGTTGTTACGGCTTTCAGCCATTCGTTTGCTGCTTTTTTATCACCACTTGACTGGGCGAGGGCGTAACCGCTTACCAAAAGATCCAGGTAATGCGTGTTGTACTCATCATTCAGGACACGTTTTTTTACCTCGTCCATTTCCCTGGTGGCACCCGGGGCAAGCACCTTTTTAAAACGGGAATTATTCTGGTAAATACTTCTTAATACCTGGGATCCGACCATGTTTTTGTTTGCTGCATCCCTTACCCCTTTCTGGGTACCGTATAATCCCTCTTTTGTTCCGTTTTTGGAGAACATTTCCGTGCCATAGGATTTACTGCTGAGTCCGGCAGCTGTCGTATACCGGAGGAAGATGTCTGCCATTTCCGGTGTTGTCATATACTGCCCCTTGCTTGTTTCATTTACATTCGCAATGGAAGAATACAGTCTTCTGGCACGGGCAAGGTTTGTTTTCCCCTTGGATGAAAAGCTTTTCCCGTTAAAACCGATAATCTTATTAATATCATCCTTACTCAGTTCCGAGAAATGTGCATAGTTGCACACTTCATACTTTTCCTTGGAATCAACGGATGTGACTTCCACAAAAGATTTCTTGTTTTTTGATGATTTTTTCTCTTTGTTCTTGATATATTTCTTCAAATCGGCATAGTAAATGCCTGCCTTATTCTTCCCGCTGCCGGCAACGCCGTCTGTGACGCCCTTTGAAGTTTTCTTGAAGCTCCCGGCATCCTTTTCCTCATACCACGGGTCAAGATCATAAAAAACGGACTTTTTATTCCCTTTCGCACGGCCGGTCACAACGGAACTCTTTTCCTTCATTATCCAGGAATGGTGGCTGCTGGACGTGATGACACGCGGGACGAATACCAGGGTGCTGTCATCATATTCATACGAGTTCTGCATCGCGAGGATGTTGGACGTAATCGCATGATGCAGGGCATTACTGTACTTGTAGATTGTTTCCCCCTTATCCGTGGTTCCCATTTTGTCGATCCAGTATGGGTAATAGTCCGGCTGGTCTTTGGGAGCTTTGCCAGAATCTGCATATGCATCCTTTGCCTTTTTTACGACTTCCGGGTCGTTGGTGGACGCTACCGGGGAAGCATATGCATTTTCATTATTCTTTTTTCCACCGTAATACAGTGTCCCTTTCTTGCTAACCTCATTCAAGTCATAGGTAACCACCGATACCCCGATGACGCCGGGCTCGTAAACGGTCGGGTTGTTCCCACTCCCGCCAATATAAGATGGGCTGGATGTATTGCCCCTGGTTCCGTAATCATTCGATGCCTCATTACCCTTTGCTGCATAAATGATTGTGGCCTCGGCACACCCAAGGATGGCTGAAACTGCAATCAATACCACGGCTGTCAGCACGGTCCCGTGTTTCCCCATCCATGCAGCAAGCTTTTTGAAAAACCTGCTTTTGTATCTGCTGTCTGAAATACCATTGTTCTTTCCCATGGTTTTCCTCCTTCATAAAAATGATATCTATAATAAAACCGCCACTGCGGTAGCTTTTTTATTTTTAATCTGTTACAATAAATGTGAAATACTGTTTTTGCAGCCTTATTTTTAAAATGTGAGGATCGGAAACCGGGAAAAGTGAAAACGTAAAAACAGGAAATATGTATGGTAAAAAGTGTAAAAAAGTTTTCCGTTTTCCTTGACGTTTTCCAAAATGGCGCAATATATAAGGTGAAGGGATCAAAAGAAACCTTCAATTACTTATTCAAATATATTTACGAAATCCAAAGGAGGGTTTTATCATGAAGAAAAATGTTTTTAAAAAACTGATGTGTGCAGTTCTTGCTACTGCATGTGTTGCTACTGCTGTTGTACCTGCAATGGCTGATGATGTTGTTACCGCTGAAGCTGCCACAAGGAAAGTTACTTCTGCGTACAAGTACCATTTAATAGGTTGTGACAAAAAAGGCTATGTTATGGATGGTTTTTCAAAAGCTGCCTTTTACAAGGATTTAAACTCCCTGCCGACTGTTAAAACAGGCAAAACAACAGTTAACGTTCCGGCTGTGACATCCTCAGTAAAATCTGTCTCTAAAGAAAAAGGGAAGCCTCGGTACGAGTCCTTTGTAAAATTTAAAGCCCCAAAGACAGGGAAATACGTATTCACGCTCAACAACCTGCAGGGTACAGACGATAAATCTTTAAAATGCTTCAGTGGAGGTATTTATAAGCCTGTCAAAAATGAAAAAAAATATACATTAGAAGATCTTTATCCTGACGAAGTTGGTGATTACACCACCCTTTACGAAAATAATTACCTCGCAAGGCTCCGCACAATCCTTGATAATTATAAGGCAGAGCATCCGGAATATACAGATGTCATTGAGGAAACGTATGAATATAAAACAGATTCTGTAAACAAATATCCTGTTGACAAAATCAAGTTTACCACCCGGCTCAAGAAGGGTCAGACTTATGTATTCGTCATTGACAATAGGGGTATGCAAAAAGCTGTCCCGCCTTACTTTACTACACACGGCAGCGATGAACAGAGTTGTCTGTGGGGTGGAAACTACCTGAAGGCATATTCGTTTGATATGAATATCGAATACAAGAAATAAAATATTTACACAGGTGCACCCTCCGGGGTGCATGGATTGAAATTTATATTGCACATGTGAAGCGTAATCGCCCCGCCCCAACACCACAAAAGGTCAACCGGGGCGGGGCTTCCTTTATGCCACAACAGAAAAGAATGGGGGAACTGTTTCTCCTTTATCCCCCCATTTTTTCTGAAAAATAGGCTCTCAGAATCATGAGCCTATAATACAAAATCTCTCATTAATCTTCTCCAAACAATTCTGACAACGGTATCCCATATCTGCTGCAAACTTCTGTATACCACGAAAGTGGGAGATCTGGTACCTGTTTTTCTTTTGCCGCAAAAAGAATACATTCCAATATCGTTTTTATTCCTATCTGGAATACATGCTCTTTGTCTTCCAGTTCAAAATACAGTTGTTCCATACACGGACAGATCTTTGTAGGAGCTGTCTTGTATGTTGCACGGCCAGTTGTGTCTGCTATATTGTTTATTTCGTTCATAATTTTCCCCTTCTTTTTCCCCTTTGCAGTTGTGGACTACAACATCATTGGGGGATATGACACGCTTTACGAGAACAACTACCTTGAGAAACTTCGCATAATTCTTGATAATTATAAAATAGAACATCAGGATCAGGCAGGTGTTATCGAAGAATCTTATGAAAGTGAAGTATATTATGTTAACAAATACCCTACCTCAAAAATCAAATTTTCATCCAAATTAAAGAAAGGTTAAACGTATGTATTGATTATTGATAATGGGGGCAGTGTTTTCCCTGGTGCTTCTTATAACAACGATTTTTATAACAGCACCATGAGCTGTCTATATGGTGGAAACTATATGGAAGCATATTCTTTCGATCTGGATATCCAGTTCAAGAAATAGGCTTGTACCATTTTGTACTTAAAGTTGCGCTCCTCTTCGGAGGGGTGCATGGATTAAAATGCAATTGCGTATCCGCAAAGCAGTACTGCCCCGCCCCCGTAAACCACAAAAGGTAAACCCGAGGGGCGGGGCTTTCTTACGCAACTCCAAAACCATTGTTTTCTGGTCACTCCCGCATACAAAAAGAAAAGAACCGCTTCACATTTGAAGCAGTCCTTTTGGTAATGCTACATATATAACATAACATATTTACGATAAAATTGTGCCTTCTTCAGCAAGTTCTTCAAAAGCAGTATCATATTTCCCTTCGGAATAGTCATTACTCATTTGCAATAAATAACTTTTATTTGGCGCACATTTTGATCCTAAATTCGCAAGTTTATCTCTACCATATACTTCAAATTTAATCTTTTCTGTATCCTCCATAGTTTCTTCGATACTTTTAATGCATTCTTTCATATTTGTAGTAAAATCAGCACATGCTACACTCACCAAGTAATTACTTACATTATTTATATTTAATTGTCGAATTAGTTCTGCAAATAATTGATAATTTTCTTTAGTGAATCTACTTGGATTAATTTTGAACTCATGGAATTCGCCATATTTTTCTTTCTCTTTCCATCCAGCAAAATCGAATGTCTCTTTATGTTTTGCATTGCCTTCTCCGTAATGAATTAATATCATATTAGAATTTATATATACTTTGCATCCTGTTTCAAACTCTCCTTCTTCAAATCTAATACTTACTATTTTTGTCACTAATGCTTCAAATAAAAGTCCTCTATATCGCTGTAAACGTCTATCCTCAAATTTAAGGCTATTTTTATTATATAAATCTTGATTTTTGGAAAATATGAATTTTCCAAAATCATCTGATACTACATTATAATAAAAACTATACAAACTATTTGAAAAACTTTTATACGCATCCTTCTCTTTTTCGTTCACTTTGAACTCACCAAGCTTCAAAGCTTTTAAAATTTTATAGCAAATATCATTCGAATATTCATTAAAAACATTTAATATTTCACACAATATTTCAATAAAAGTATCCGAAAAAAATGCTTGATCAACCACTGGTTTAATATATTCTTTGTATCCTGGATAATCATTATCTTTTCTTTTGAATGTAATTTTCATTTTTTCTCCGCATTTTCCAATGTCTTTAACACATCTATTGTCGGTATCATAATTGGATTTTGTAACATTTTTGCGGAGATTGAAAAAACATTTTCTCTGACGTAAGACCACAAAATCCGGATACCTTGAACTTCCATAAATTGAATAGCCTTTTGTTCATCCACTATTTCATTTTTAAATTCAAATATCCCCTCTGTCGTAAGAGATAATTCAAAATCATCATTATAAATTTTAAGGCGAATTACAGATTTTCCTTTCGTTGTATCTATCAAACTTCCTTTAGTCTCTCCAGAAATATTCATACTTCTATCTACACGTTCATTCTTCTTTTCCGCAGTTATTTTGGTTGTATTCACATTTATTAATTGCGTATCATAATATACTAAATTTTCTATTTTCATATCGTCCTTGTATGATAATTAGGAAGTTAATTATCACACGTTTCCTTTCTTTTAATATCGTGGTTCAATACAATTCAGATACTATGGACTTTTGATTTTTTCCTGTAGCTTGACTACTCAACTGGAGTGTATTGCCGCTACCTTTATCTGAATTGTTTATCAGCTGGATGTTGCCGGAGTGTTTTTCACTCAGAGTACTTATTTCTATCAAGTCTACGATGATAATCGATGGTGGACATCATGGTATCAGACTTTATGAAAGGGAGGTACAACCTCATGAAAATTTATGTAGGCATTGATATTGCCAAACTCAACCATTTCGCCGCTGCGATTTCTTCCGACGGTGAAATAATTCTTGAGCCGTTCAAATTCACAAACGACGCTGATGGCTTCCAACTGCTGGTCTCTAAGCTCGAATCATTCGACAAGAACAGCATCATCATCGGTCCCCCGTCAACGGCACACTACGGTGACAACCTTGTTCGATACCTTGTTGCTGAGTTTTACCAAGTGTGTGTGTTGAACCCCATCAAAACCTGTCAGATGCGTAAAAACAACATTCGCAAAACGAAGACAGATAAGGTCGACACATTTGTGATTGCTAAAACTCTTATGATGCAGGATGACCTCAGATTCGTCAGTTTCTATGATCTTGATATGATGGATCTTAAGGCCTTGGGGCGCTTTCGGCAGAAAACCATAAAACAACGCACCCGATTGAAAATCCAACTGACAACCTATGTTGATCAGGTTTTTCCGGAAATTCAATACTTTTTTAAATCCGGTCTGCACCAGCACGCTGTCTATGCTTTGTTAAAAGAAGCACCTTCTCCAAAAGAGATTGCTTCCATGCATATGACTCATCTGGCAAATCTGCTCAAAGTGAACTCGCACGGACACTTTACTAAAGAGCAAGCCAAAGAATTAAGAGTTCTCGCACAGAAGTCTGTCGGTGCAAACGACAGCTCTATATCTATTCAGATAACTCAGACAATTCAACAAATTGAGTTACTGGATAGCCAATTAGAAAAGATTGAAGCTGAGATGACGGATATCATGAGATTCAACGATTCTGTCATCATGACCATTCCTGGTATCGGATATATCAATGGTGGAATGATTCTTGGTGAAATAGGTGATATTCACCGTTTCTCCAATCCAAACAAGCTGCTTGCTTTTGCAGGTCTGGATCCTTCTGTTTATCAGTCTGGTAACTTTCAGGCTAAGACAACAAGGATGTCCAAACGTGGCTCTCGTGTTTTACGATATGCCCTTGTAAATGCAGCTTGGAACGTTGTCAGAAACAACGCGACCTTCAAGGCTTATTATGATGCCAAGAGGGCTGAAGGCCGGTCTCACTACAATGCACTTGGGCACTGTGCCGGCAAGCTTGTCAGAGTCATCTGGAAGATGCTCACTGACGAAGTAGAATTTAACCTCGAGTAAGAGGCCTGTATACCTATATCGATAGATTTTGAAAAAGCACCCTAAGGGAGCTCTATTAAAGTTACCCTTTTTTACCACCGATATGAAAAAGAAATTTTTTGCTAATTTATGATTGACTTTTCATAGCTGTTCTCCTATAACAAACAAAAGAGAGCCCATATCTAGGCTCCCTAAAAAATTATACCTTTCACTATGATATCCTTCTACTTCTAAATTTATTAACATGATATCATTTACAGCAAACATTTTTGAAAAAACGCTTGGAATAGTAAATAATAAATCTATCAAATTAAAGCAATCATTTTTGCTGTTTTCTATTAGGAAATTATAATATTCAAAAAAACCATTAATTTTTTCCATCTGCGATATATCTATTTTATTTAATGCGTCTAAAATGAGAGGATATCCTTCTTCATTTACCCATATTTCTAATCGGCTTATCATTTTTCTTAGTTCATCATTATATAAGCCTATATTTTGCAATTCTTTAATTTTTTGAATATAATTAAGAAAGAATCCTTTTCCAATTTTCCCAAGCGATTCCGCTTTTCTTATAATCTCTACAGTCATTTCATCACCGCACTATTTCTATCTCAAGCTCATTTAAACTATATATATTATATAAATTTTTTTTCAAATAGTCATTGACATATTTTCTAAAATAGTTTATTTTTTTTTGTTTGATTTGTATATATTTATATATATCATGAACATTTATATTAATTTTCATACAAAAAATACTATATTTTATTAGATACTTAGAATCAACCACCCCAACCACTTACAGGCAACCCATGGCGGGACCATATACTGTGCCTATGTCGGAAGAAACCTGTTCTTTCCACCTTCTCCATCATCCCCCACAAAAAAAAGAGAACCCGAAGGTTCCCTTTCCCGTGCGAAGCGTTACATCTCGTCCATCCAACGCTCCCACATCTTTTCATCTTCAGAAAGAGTCGGTTTCTTTCCAAGCCGTTCCTCTCTTTCTCTTGACTTTCTTCCGGCATATCCAGAAAGCTGGGCTAATACCCAACCAACAACTACGATCCCGATTAAAAGCATCATTGCATCTGTACTCATTGTTTTGTTCTACCTTCGATACGAAAAAATTTATTTACTAACACTTACAATATGAAACAAAAAAACTTTTTCGATTGAAGAGGGAAGGGGAAATATTTCTGGATGGGTTTCTTTTAATCTGCTGGGAAAACGTCAGTTTTGCGACAGATCGAAGACTTTTCCATTAAAATTTCACTAAAATTTCACTATTTTTCACCTTTGGCTACCTCACCTTTGGTATAGCTGTAGCCGCTTCCAAGGACGCTGCTGTCATCGGATTCAAGTTTTGCGTCAGCTGCCCCGGTACTGTCGTATGCATGTGCTTTAGCGGACAGGTTCTTTGAATCACCACACTCGATGTCGTAATTCTTTGATCCTCCGGTAAGCGTAATATTGATCTCTGCATTACCAATCTTATAAGTACGCTGATAGCCATCAGAATCATCGATCCGGATGACCGTACCATTCGTATTGGTTTTTTCCATGTCCTTGGCCCACTGGAACGCATTCTTTACTGCATCATTATAAGAAGAAACATCCCATTTGGTTTTTGCATCCTTTTTTGTTCTCTGAGTACCCGGAGTAAAACCGCTTCCCGGACACGGGTTTCCCGGCTTGCCTGCGGTATATTTTCCCTCATCTTCCGGTTCCGGTGTATTATTTGCAATCGTGCCCGTCCACGTTGCTTCAAACTTCGTGGCACTGGTATGTGCTTTTACCGTTGTGTTGTAGCTGCTGGCACCGGTTGGGTTAACCGCATTGTTCTTCTCAGCAGTGACAGACTTCTCCTGCTTCTTGTCATTGACATCTGCAACGAATGTCTCTGTCTTGGTTTCTCCTGCACCGAGCGTCTTTAACGTGTCACCCTTTTTATACTCACAGTCCACACCGTTAAAGCGTGTCTTATACCTTCTTTTTGAACGGTATGTATCCTTGGTTGCATTTGCCACATCCTTAAGGTAATAATCATCGTAGATTGCCTGCATGTTGACGATGAATTCGGAACCTCCGGTTGCAAAGTACAGGGACCGTGTGCTCGGCACACCTGCCATTGCTTCAAACGTCTCATTGTAAATGGAACCTTCCTTCAGCTCTGCGTAGGCTTCCGGGATGGACTCGTAAACTGCGGACTGATTAACCTCAAGCGTTGTCGAAGAATCCTTGTGGTAGATATACTGTGCAATGACATTGTTTGTTGTTGCGCAGCCACCTGCCTCAAGGTCAGACATGGATGGCTTTGTTTTTTTAACCGAACTTCCATTTATCACGCTTGTCCATTTTGTCTTCGCACCACTGCCGGATTTCTGCATGATATACACTTTTGCTTTCCAGTTCACATAATAACTGCCAGTGCCGGAAATCTTAAACCCTTTGGTACGCACATCTGCATTGGAAATGCGCCAGA
>ERZ841120.697-NODE-697-length-19627-cov-51.443389_pt1 | contig 19627 bp, 18 predicted proteins | sample MGYA00519572_ERZ841120 | MGnify/ENA primary metagenome ERZ841120 (study PRJEB31850, sample SAMEA3708890) | human gut metagenome | biome: human gut; feature: human-associated habitat; material: faeces | place: China | collected 2014 ...
CAATTCATCTCACCGCCTAAAGAGGCGGGAGACTTCTTGCAGAATCAGGTTAAATCAATTAACCGTTTGACACTTTACATATTAAATATAAAATGATACAATTCCTAACCTCATCTGTCTCATTTGGCTGAATAAGGATATTGCCAAAGAATGTTTTGAATTCCAAGAAAAAGTCGTCGTCCGCGAAAAACAGGGCGAAGAAGTCGACTACGAAGAAATCACGGCTCATTAGGCTTGCAAGTCCACCCTTTCCTTGTATAATGGAAGTATAGATTCCAGTACAGGGGAAGGGTGATTTTTATGCATATGAAGAAAAAAATAGCCGCTGCCTGTGTGGCAGCCATGGCCGCGTTCTCACTGCCTATGGGCATCGTGCCAATCCAGCCGGTCCAGGCTGACCTCATTACCGATGTCATCGGCGGCCTCCAGGTGAAATCGGCCTTGAGCAAGCAGATCAAGCACTATGACACGACCAAAGAAGGGCAGAGCGAGATTTACCAGTCCGTCACCAAGCAGACCGGCGTCCTCAATAATTCTTATTACAATGAACGGCTGGCGTCTATCATGAACCGCCTCAGCACCAGTATCGCCCAGACGGACCCCAGTATCAAGACCTTGCCTTACCGCTGGTACGTCAGTCCGGACACGACGTTCAATGCGGCCTGCACCATGGGCCACGTCATGGTCGTCAATAAGGGCATGTTCGACCTGGTAAGCAACGATGATGAAATCGCCGTCGTCTTAGGCCATGAAATGGGCCACGGCCAGAAACACCACGTCGCCAATTCGACGCAGAAGAAGGTCAATGTCGAAATCGGCAAGATGGTCCTGGCCGATACGATCGGCGGCTCGGGCCTGAACAACCTCATCCTCGACACGGTCAGCAATCAGATCGAGACGGTCCACATCGACCGAGCTGCCGAATGGGAAGCGGACAACCTGTCCTTCGGTTATATCACCGGGGCCGGCTATAATCCCGGCGCGACGGCGGCCATCTGGCAGCGGGTCATGGAAAAATACGGCGACAACACGAGTGACTTCGTCGGGGAAATCTTCTCGCCGTCGGATCATCCGTCCCATCAGGAACGGCGCGACAGTTACGCCAAGAAGCTCTATGAAATGAGCGGCAAGCATGCCAGCGTCAAAGACGGTACAGTCTACGTCAATGGCAAGAAATTCATCAAGCCTGCTGCCACGTACAGCATGAGCAGTGCCGAACGGTCCTATTTCGTCCTGGGCAACCTGGCTGCCGCGTATCAGAACGGCCACAGCAAGCAGCCGGCTACGGCATCTGGCGGTACGCTCTACTTAGGGCCGCAGAACATCATGACGCCGGTCAACGGCGACCCGTCGGCAGAAGAACTGGCAGCGCAGCTCAATAAAATCAAATAATGATTGAACAGCATAACTAAAGGCAAAATGGCCGTGTGCTATGTATATTTTATATCTATCACCTGTAGTAAAATACAGGTGATTTTTTTTTGAAATAAGCTATCCTATAAGCAAGAAAAGAATTTTACAAGAATTGTTACGAAAAGGAGGTAGTCTTATGGGTTTGATCAAAGCGGCAATGGGAGCAGCCGGCGGTGTCCTGGCTGACCAGTGGAAGGAATTTTTCTATTGTGACAGCATGCCCCCTGACATCCTCATGATGAAAGGGCAGAAGCAGACGAGTTCGCGCGGCCGCAGTTCCAATACGAGCGGCGAAGACAATATCATTTCCAACGGTTCGAAGATTGCCGTCAACAACGGCCAGTGCATGATGATCGTCGAATCGGGCAAGGTCGTCGACGTCTGCAATGAACCGGGCGAATATATCTACGATATGTCGACGGAACCGTCTATCTTTACGGGCGGCCTCGAACAGGGGCTCCGGGATATGTGGGGCCAGATGAAGGAACGCTTCACCTTTGGCGGCGATACCGGCAAGGACCAGCGGGTCTATTATTTCAACATGAAAGAGCTCATCGGCAACAAGTACGGCACACCGCAGGAAGTCCCGTTCAAGATGAAAGACCCCGATACGGGCCAGATTCTCTTGATCCGCCTACGCTGTTTCGGCGAATACAGCTATCGCATCGTCGACCCGGTCCTGTTCTATACCAACGTAGCGAGCAACGTCGCCGACCGGTATGAACGCAGCCAGATTGACAGCCAGCTGAAATCGGAACTGCTCAACGCCCTGCAGCCGGCCTTCGCCAAGCTCAGTGCCCAGCGTATCGACTACGTCGAACTGCCGGGGCGGACCTTTGAAATCGCCGACGCCCTGAATGAAGTCCTGTCAAAGCGCTGGCGGGAACTGCGCGGCCTGGAAATCGTATCCTTCGGCATCAACAGCATCAAGGCCAATGAAGAAGATGAAGCGAAAATCCAGAAAGTACAGATGGGCAAGACCCTGTCGGATCCGTCGCTGGCCATGGGTGCCATGGCCGATGCCACCAGCGATTCCCTGCGCATGGCGGCCCAGAATGAAGGCGGTGGCGGCGCGGCTTTCGGCTTCATGAATATGAATATGGCCGGCAATGCCGGTGCCGGCATGTATCAGCAGATGGCTCAGCAGCAGGAGCTGATGGAACGGCGGCAACGACTGATGGACCATCAGCAGTTAGAAGCTGAAATGGCCCGAGTGAAGGCCGAAGCAGAACGGGGCGTAGCTGCGCAGGCAGGCAGCTGGACCTGCCCGCAATGCGGCACGGCAAACCTGGGCAAATTCTGCCTGAACTGCGGCACGAAGAAACCGGAACCCAAGCCGGCCGATACGTGGGACTGCGACTGCGGCCAGACTGGCAATACGGGGAAATTCTGTATGAACTGCGGTAAGGCTAAGCCCGAAGGGAAAGCGCCGGAAGCGGGTTGGACCTGTCCCAAGTGCGGCGCTGTCAATCAAGGTAAGTTCTGCATGGAATGTGGGACTCAGAAGCCGGCTGACGCACCGCTCTTCAAGTGCGACAAGTGCGGCTGGCAGCCGCCGGATTTGCATCATCCGCCGAAATTCTGCCCTCAGTGCGGCGATCCTTTCGACGAGCACGATCAACAATAGCGTAAGAAATGAGGTGAGCTTATGGCCAATACTTCCGTAGGCTATAAATGCCCGAACTGTGGCGGCCCCCTGGCCTTTGCGCCGGGGTCGGAAAAAGTGACCTGTCCGTACTGCGATACGGAATTTGAAGTCGCCAAGATCGAAGAACTCTTTGCCAAACAGGAAAAATTGGCTGCCGAAGCCCAGGCGGCGAAAGAAGCCAAGTGGGATACGGCCGATGCCGGCAGTGAATGGGGCGAAGACGAAGCAGCCCAGATGCAGACCTTCACTTGTTCCTCCTGTGGCGCTGAGCTGGTCAGCGATGGCAATACGATGGCGACGGAATGTTGCTACTGCGGCAACCCGACCATGATTCCCAGCCGTTTTTCGGGGATGCTCAAGCCGGATTTCGTCATCCCCTTTAAAAAGACGAAAGACGAGGCCGTAGCCGCTTTGAAAGAATTTTATAAGGGCAAACGGCTTCTGCCCAAGGCCTTCACGGCCAATAACCGCGTCGAAGCCATCCAGGCCATGTACGTGCCTTTCTGGCTCTTCGATTCTGATGTGACAGCGTCGGCCGAATTCCGGGCTGAGACCGATACGGTCTATGAAACGAATGATGAAACCGTGACCGAGACCAGCGTCTACCGCTGCGACCGCCAGGGGACCATGCGCTTCCAGCGTATTCCCGTCGACGGCAGCCAGAAGATGGACGATACCTATATGGAAAGCATCGAGCCTTACGATTATCACGACCTGGTTCCCTTCAGCAGCGCCTATCTGACGGGTTATCTGGCCGATAAATACGACGTCGATGCCGAAGCCGCCGTGCCCCGGGCGGACGAACGGGTCCGCCAGAGCGCCCTCGGCGTCCTCGAAGATACCGTCGAAGGCTATGACCGGGTAGAACTCAAAGAAGATGTCATCAGCAAAGATGAAGGGGCTGTGTCCTATGCCATGGCGCCCGTGTGGATCCTGACGACGCGTTACCAGGACCAGCCGTATACGTTCATGATGAATGGCCAGACCGGCAAGATGGTCGGCAGCCTGCCTTATGACAAGGCCAGGGCCAACCTGTACTGGGCCGGCAGTGCCTTGATCTTGACGACGATTTTCTACTTCATTGCCAAGTGGTTCGTGTAAGGAGGGATAGCCATGAAAGGATATGTAACCAAGAGTCTGCTGTTCCTGGCCTGTCTGTTCTTCCTGGCGATGAATGTCTTGGCCGCCAATCCGTCCAGCCTGGCTGACGGGGCCCAGCTCCTGAAGGGCAGTGAACGCATTGCCGTGCTGAATGAACTCGGCAACATTGAAAGGAAATACGGCGTGCGCCTGGCCGTCGTCACCGTCAAGACGACGAATAAAGCAAAAATCGGCGACTATGCCAATCAGCTCCTGGACAGCACCTATACAGACGGGAAGAACGGCAATATGGTCCTGGTCCTGGCGATGGATACGCGGGACTATTACGTAGCCACCGATAAAGCCATGCGCCAGCGCATCAGCGATAAAGGCAGCCTTCCCGTCTTGGAAGAGAAATTCCTGCCCTTGCTGAAAGAAAAGAAATATGCCGAGGCTTTCAAAGCCTATGCCTTGGAGTCCGGTGAACTGCTGGCCTATTATGAAGCCAATGGCAAGGCCTATGATCCGCATGACGCCTTCAGTTGGACGGCGCTGCTCATCGCCCTGGCTCTCGGCATCGGCGGCGGCTTCCTCATCCGGCGCTATTTCATCAGCACCATGAGCAATGTCGCACCGGCCCTGGCGGCGTCGGCCTACCTCGATGAGGACAGCTTCGACCTTACGGAAAAGGAAGATACGTTCCTGTTCATGAATGTATCCCGCGTAGCCAAAGCGAAAAAATCGGGCCGCAACGACAGTACCGACGAGAATCATGGCGGTGGCGGCGGGAAGTTCTAAGCCGGCTTATGAGGAGGGTTCGTTATGAGATATGGGAAAAAAATACTGCTCATGCTGATGGCAGCCTGCCTGATCGGCACCAGTGCCTCAGCCTGTGAAGGTGCCCCTTACCGGTCCGTGCGCCTGGAGTCTGATGAGGCCCAGCAGATTCACGTTTTTACGCAATGCTGGGATACCATTTACCCGATGGACGGGAACCCCTTAAAGGAATTTGCCGTCACCGACCTCGACGGTAACGGCCTGCTGGAAATCCTGACGCGGGCCCAGAAGGGGGAAACCGTTCCCGTCGTCTATGAAGTAGACCCGCAGCGCCGGGGGATAACCTTGAAAAGCAAGCAATGGTATTACCGGCACGTCTTCCAACATAACATCGCCTGGTTCACCATGCATCCTGAAACGGCAGCCGGCCCCTGGGTAGGCCGTGCGGAAATCGTCGAATGGATGCTCCAGGACAGCTATGACATCTATATGGGCCGTAAAGAAGGCTTTGGATAATCCCTATCATTCACGAGATATGTATTAAAAGTCTATTAAGAAGGAGGGAATGGGATGGCTTTTAGCAGAAGATATTGGCTGGTCCTGGCCCTCTGCCTGGCCCTGCAGGGATTGGGCCAGGTCCGGGCCGATCTCGTCGTCTTACACACCAACGATGTCCACTGTGGTGTGGAGAATCAGCTGGGCTATGCCCAGCTAGCCCAGTATAAAAAGGACCTGATGAAGAATCCTGACGATACGGTGCAGCTCGTCGATGCAGGCGATGCCATCCAGGGCGAACCTCTGGGAAGTCTGACCCGGGGGCAGGCCGTCATCGATGGTCATTCCCATGAACAATATGAACGCTTGGTCAAGAACCGCAAAGGTCAGCCCGTCCTCATCGCACAGACGGGAACGAAGTTCCAGTCTGTCGGCAAATTGGTCATCGATGACTACGGCCACGTGCGGGGCGAATTAGTGACCAAGCTGGACGGGGCCGATGCGGCGACCGAAGCTGTCGTACAGCGCGAAATGGCTGTCGTCCGGGAACAACTCCAGCAGCCGGTTGCCACGCTGCCTGTGGATTTCGTGACCGATATCGAGGGTCAGCGGCGCGTCCGGAACGGGGAAACGAACTTGGCCGATTTAGCAGTCGATGCCATCCGGTACCGGCTGCATACGGATGTGGCGCTCCTGAACGGCGGTTCCTTTCGGGCCCCGCTATCAGCCGGCATTGTGACCTATGAATCGTTATACCGGGTCTTTCCCTTTTCCAATCAGCTCGTCGTCTGCAGCGTAACGGGCCAGCAGCTCCTCGATGCCCTGGAAATGGGGGCTTCGCGGTATCCTCAGGAATTTGGCGGATTTTTGCAGGTGTCCGGCCTGACTTACCGCATCAATCCGGCGATTCCCAGTTCCGTCGTCCTCGACGATAAGGGCCGTTTTGTCAAAGTGGCCGGCCCGCGGCGGGTCGAAGACGTCCAGGTCAACGGCAAGGCCATCGAGGCCGATGAAGACTACCGCGTCGGCGGTACGGCTTACGTCCTCTGCCATGGCGGCGATGGACAGACCAGCCTGCAAGGCGGCATCCTGTTGGAAGATACGGGCCTGTCCGACGTCGAGGCTCTGGCAGAGTATCTCTCCCATAAGGGAGACACCCTGGCTGCTGACTATGGCAACCCGGCCGGACAGGGACGGATTATCGTCGGCCCGTAAACAGCAGCTGTGTGACGGCTATAGAAAAGGAGGTATTTTCGATGAATCAGATGATGACCAAACGGCTTCTTTCACTAGTGGCGGCAGGCCTCGTTTTCGCCGCTTTCCTGGCCGGATGTGGCAGTAACGCACCGGAATCACCGAAAGAAGCCATCCAAACACTTAAACTGGCTGGCAAAGACGTACCGCTCTATGAATTGACGGGGACCGAGCTGCCTCACTTCGTCAATTCCCTTCTGGCCGTAACAGTCGATGCGGTCTATGCTCCGACTCAGGAGAAAGGGGAAGACGATGCTCATCTCTGGAAATTCCCGATGAAAGGCGACAAGCTCTCGGCCGGACAGGAAATCGGTCTGATGAAACGGTACTGGCTGACGACGAACGGCCAGAACGTCTATTTTTGCCAGGGCAATCATGTCCAGGGCATCTATGACGGTTCGGCTGTCCACCAGGCGGCCTTGAGCAGCAACCGGGAACGTTCTCTCCAGGCTGTCTACGGCAGTGATACGGTCTATTTCGATCGCGAAGGGGCCAGTGCGACGGCCGGCATCACGCGGGGCACGCTCACGAAAGACGGCTTTTCGAATCCCAAACTGCTGCTGGCTACCTTTGGTTATATGGACCAGCGCAAGGCTGCTAAAGACGAAGTCGCTCCCAAGCTGATTGCAGCTGATACAGACGGCTTCTATATGCAGTGGACGGCCCGTAATGGTTCGAACAATGGCACGGGATGGACGAAACCGGTTTATGCTTTTGACCCGGATGGCAAGGAACTGCGTTCCTTTGAAGTAAATACAGGCCTGGCTGAAGGAATGCAGAAAGCTTCCGCCAGCGGACCTATCGTAGTGACTCAGGACTATGTCGTGTTTACCGGACGGAGCCTGTTCCGCATTTTCAATAAAAAGACCGGTGCCGCTGTCGGAGATATCACCTATCAGATTGACGACCAGGTCTACACGCCCGATGCCATCACCACGGACGGAACGAACCACGTCTATTTCACCATTTACAATCGTCAGCAGAACGTCCAGCACCTCTATCGCCTGGATCTGCCCTAACGGTAAGGGACTGTCCCATGAAGGCTTCTGCCCATCATGGGGCAGTCTTTTTTTTGCTTTTTTATCTGTCATGACAGTTGCGTTGTTGAATTATGTCATGTGTCATGACAGATTCGCAAAAGGCAATGATGCGGCTTAAAACACGATAGTAATTGCAAAATATATTTAATTTACCTGTAATAAATTACAGTGTACAGGCTTCACCTTTTTACTATAATGAAATTAAGAAAATAACTTACATAATTTATAGTATAAAAGCAAAGGAGGCGTACATCATGAAGAGGCGTCATCATTGTACATCATCTCACGCCAAAGTGACTTTAGCCGTATTGGCCCTGTGTGGCATGACTGCTTTCTGGGGCAGTGCTGCCTGGGCTGCTGATGCTGGGCAGGACACGGCACCCGTTCAGGACGGCATTCATTATTTCAGTGTGAAGCCGGACAATGGTAACCGGGACAAGAATTACCTCAATGACGGCGCTGTCGGGACCGATTCCCTGGCTGTTGGCGCCGGGGCTCATGCGGATGGAACCATGGGGGCTACGGCCCTGGGCAATGATGCCTACGCAGAGGGAGAACGGGCACTGGCCGTAGGCAATGGCTCGAAAGCCACCGGTCTGGACGCCATCGCCATCGGTACGGGAAGCCAGGGCGAAGCCAACGGGACCAATGCCATCGCCATTGGCGAACAGAGCCATGCGGTAGGCATGTATACAACGGCAGTGGGAAGCTATTCTGAAGCCACTGCTCAGGGAGCCGTGGCTCTGGGCCAGCAGGCTAAGAGCAAAGGAGAAATCAGCACCAGCATCGGCATCATGGCCAATGGCATGGGCGAAGGCGGAACGGCCGGGGATCATTCCACCGCCGTAGGGGCCTATTCTGAATCTTCCGGAGTGGCTTCCACCGCCCTGGGTGGTTTCAGCAAAGCTGGGTTATGCCAGCGAATCTGGCCTCCGGGGCACGGCTGTAGGCGCTGCCAGCCAGGTTACTGAAGAAGGCGGGACGGCCGTAGGGGTGCTGAGCATCGCTTCCGCTACTGGGGCCGTGGCCCTGGGCATGAACTCCGTAGCTGACCGGGAAGCAGGCTGGCAGGGATACCATCCGGTGTACGGCCAGATGCAGGATGATTCTCCTGCCTGGCAGTCCACCTGGGGTGCCGTATCCGTAGGAGCCGGGGCTTTCCAGGATGAAGATGGCCGGTGGATTCCCCAGCGGACCCGGCAGATCATCAATCTGGCCGCCGGGACGGAAGACACGGATGCGGTAAACGTGGCCCAGCTGAGAGAAGCCATGAGCGATGCTCGGGTCTCCATCCATGCCGGTGAAGGGATCATTGTGGAGAAGATGGGAACCGAGTACACCATCAAAGCCAATCTGAACGGCTTGAGCAACGAGCACGGAACGGTACACATCCTGTCCGATACAGGAGAATTCCCGCACGATTGGCCGGATGGCTCTTCTGATCAGCCCAATCCAGCCCCCAGGCCAGCTCTCCGGCGGGTAATGGCAGCAGCACCGGAAGTCGATAACGGCGGACCGGTCCATGTGGGGTATGTGGCCAATGAAGTGGATTTTGCCACGGACGATGGGAATACGGCCCGGCTCAACGACGGAGGGACCATCAATGTACTGGGCGGAGACAATATTTATACGACGTCTAGCACTGCAGAAAATGGAACTGTGGACAACATCCACATCCACCTGAACAAGGACATCACGGTGGACAGCGTGAGCATCGGGGAAAAGGGTCCGATCCTGAATGGAAAGGGCATGGATATGAAAGGGTTGTCCATTACCGGACTGGCGCCGGGCGAAGTGTCGGCCACTTCCATGGATGCCGTGAACGGCAGCCAGCTCCATGCCACCAACCAGATGGTTCAGGAGAACCGGCAGAACATCACCCAGCTGGGGAATTCCCTGAACAAGCTGGATAACCGCATCAACCGCGTCGGCGCTGGGGCAGCCGCTTTGGCAGCGCTCCATCCGCTGGACTTCGACCCGGACGATAAGTGGGACTTCGCAGCCGGTTACGGTAACTACCGCGGTGCCAATGCGGCAGCTGTTGGACTCTACTATCGGCCTAATGAAGACACCATGTTCAGCGTCGGCGGCAGCTTTGGCGGCGGTGAAAACATGATCAATGCCGGCGTCAGCCTGAAAATCGGCCGCGGCAACCATGTTTCCAACTCCCGTGTCGCCATGGCCAAGGAAATCCGCGACCTGCGGCAGGCCCTGGCTGAACAGGCTGCTGAAATCGCTCAGCTCAAAGGGATGCATCATCTGGCTATCGACCCCAATAAGAGCCTGCTCTTCCCCGATGTAGCCGATAACCACTGGACTTACGAATACGTCAGCAAACTGGCTGGCAACGGCATCCTCGAAGGTTATCCCGATGGCTTAAGGGTAACCAGATGATGACGCGCTATGAATTTGCAGCCATCGTCTATCGCTTGATGGAAAAAGGACTTGGCCATACGGATCCGGAAATGAACCGCCTGGCCCGTGAATTCAGCAATGAACTGTCCTATATCCGCATCGATACGATTCATCAAGATAAAGACGGCACGCCGACGGTACAGCGTGTCCGCGTCAAGAAATAAGGACGGAGTTTGTAGAAGATGGCTTTAAATTTAAAACCATTCACTAAAAACTACAAACTGCAAACTTAATACTCAAAAAGGCGCTGTCTTCATGCGACAGCGCCTTTTTGTCTATTCAGCTGTCTTATGTTATAATTAATAAAAAGCAACGGTTATATGTACGGAGAGGCAGGTGACGGAGGTGGAGAAACTGGGCAGGCTGGTGTGTCTTTGCTGTCTCTTTTGGCTCTTGGCATTTACCGTAGTCCCTGGGGCGGTCCTTTTGTATGATCACGACCATGGCCAGGCTTATGGCCGGACCTTGACGGAACTGGCAGGGGAAGAGGTGCAGGGCCAGCCTTCGTCCCAGCTGCTGCGCCGGTTGTCTGAAGAGGATGTCCTGGCCATCGAGGCCTACGATGTCCAGGCCGCGGTCTTACAGCAGAATAGCCAGGTTCCTTATTATTGGTATCCCCACTATACGGCGACGGTCGTCCTGGCCGTAGCCGATACCTGTCCTTTTCCTATCACAGGCTGGCAGAGCCTGGCAGCGGCACCGGTGTCATTGGCGCTGACGGCCGATGAACCGGAGTCGCTCTTTTTCATGCAAGCCATAAGCTATGGCTTGGATGGGAATCTGTCTGGCCAGACCGGGATGGACCTGCTGCAGCGCATCCAGGAACAAGGGCGTTTGCAGATGGCAGAAGGACCGCAGCATTTGCCGGCCCAGGTATGGGTCCTCTTTGATTACCAAGCCCGGCAGTGGCAGCGTCGGGGAGCACCTATTCATCTTGTCGTCCCCGTTGAAGGGACCTTATCGTTTCAGAAAGGCTTGCTAGCTAAACGCCCACTAGCTTTAGATGACTATAAGTTATCGGAAACGTTAATATCTCAAGGTTACGCCCTAATCCCACCATCTCCAAGCCAATATATTTCAGACAACGAAACGCTTTTCCAAGAAGCCGACGAGATTTCCCGACAAATCGATTACCGCCTTTTCAAGCGTTACCAGCCCACCGTCTTGACGGGTACGAATTACCTGACCTGGTATATGGCTGTTTTGTTCCTGACCATCCTCTGGGGATGCCGCCTGCGGCGCCAGGTCTTGCAGCCACCTGTCCGCCAGGCCTATCTCGGCGTCATCATCACTCTCTGTGCCTGGATATTGCTCCGCTGTTTCAAATTGAGCCTTCCCGTCTTTTGGGCTGATTGGCTCCGCTGGAGCTGGTATAGTTATTATCTCTTTTATGGGCTCCTCATTTCCCTATTGGTCTGGATTGGCTATGTCGCCTCTCACATCGGCCTGACCCGTTCTTGTCCGTCATGGCTGAAGCCCGTCTTTGTGGGGAATATGCTCCTGGCAGTTGCTGTCATGACAAATGATTTCCACCAATGGGCTTTTACCTTTCCGGCTGGTGTCATCGCAGCTGACAGCAACCACGGCTATGGTCCCTTATATTTTCTCTTGGCTTTCTCTTATGGAGCCGAGTTCTTAGCCGTCAACGGTGCCCTCTGTTATACATCCCTGCACCAGCGCGTAGGCCCGTCTTGGCGGCTGGTCCTGCCCCTGGCCTGTACCCTCGTATATGGCAGCTATGTTGTCGGCTACGCCTGGGGCCTGCCGAATGTCTTCCGTTCCGAATTGGTCCTGACGACGGTCATCTGTACCTTGGTCTGGCTGGAAATCGTCACTAAAGGGCGGTTCGTTCCGGCCAATGAAGGCTATGTCGAATTTTTCCGCCAGTCTAACCTGGCTATGCAGCTCTATGACGATACAGGCCGCGTCTGCTATGCTTCGCATGACGTAGCGCGCAACGTACAGGCCGATTGGGAAGCCCAGTCCATGCCCATCCGCGGCGGCTGGGTCCGCTGGTATCGGGATATCCGCCCTTTGCAAGAAAAACAGGCCGCCCTGCGCCGTGTCAACCGGGCCTTGACCCGGTCGTATGAACTGCGCTGTCGGGGGCCAGTGTCATCCGCCGCCAAGCCGTGGACCGCCAGGTCCGCCAGCGCATCTATGGGGAACTGGAAGCGGTCATTACCCGGAAACGGCCGGCCATCGAAGAACGCCTGACCTATCTCAAGACGGCCCGGCCCGGTCCCGATACGGATGCCGTCGTCTGCGGGCTCCATATCTTGGCTTGTTATCTGAAAAAGCGCTGTGTTCTCTTGTTGCGGGGACGAGAAGACGGGACACTCGATGCCCGGGAATTGTTCCTGGCACTGCAGGAATCGCAGCGTTACTTGGACCGGGCCGGCCTCCAGGGACGGGTCGGTTTCGACCTGTCAGGGAGACTGCCGGCGTCGGCAGCCCTGACCTTATATGATGTCTTTGAAGAGGTGGGGGAGGCGGCCCTGGCTCAACATGAATCGTATTGGCTCTGTCAGTTCCGAGAATCGGAGAAGGACTGGATCTTTTCCCTGGTCTTGGAACAAGCCGAAGGCCCAGACTGGCTGCCTGTGTGGCAGGGCCTGGCCGCTTATGATGTCGCCGTGGGCTGTGACGATACAGGCTATGGCCGGCGGCTGACCGTCTGTGTGGGAAAGGAGGGGGACCATGGTTAATCTCTATACCTTGCCGACGTATGTCGTCGTCCTGTTCATCGGTGTGATTCTCTGTCTTTTCCTAGCTAACAGCGTCCTCTATTATTACCTCATGCCGCAGGCCCAGTTTCGCCAGCTCGGCCGCAAATGCCTGGAAGGGAGCAGCTTGCTCCTGCTTATGGCGGTGGCGACTATTTTGTATGAAGTCTACACGGACAGCCTGAATGGTATCGTCTACGACGAAGCGACGGATTTCTGGCGCTACAGCACCGCCCTGGCCGGGACGGCAGGTGCTGTGTACTGGATCCATGACCGTCAGGCAGGCAGCCTCTGGGTTCTGGCAGCGTCTATCCTGTTGCTGCCCGTTTTCGATGACTGGCTGCCAGGCTCTTTGGTCCTGGCCCTGGTTTGTCTGGCCTGGCGCCTGATCCGCCTCTTTCCACGGACTTACAACCAGTATCAGCAACGTCTGACGGCCCGCTCCATCCAGACGGCTGTAGACTGCCTTGATGAAGGAATCCTCATCAGCTGGGAAAAGGGCGAGCCTGTGCTGGTCAACTTTACCATGTATGCCGTCATGGAACAGCTCGTCGGCACGGTGGTCCGCAATGCTAACATCTTCTGGCATCTCCTGCCCTTTTGTGGCAATCGCCCCGGCCTTTCTATGGAACGCCAGGGCCGGGATCTGCTCTTTCGTTGGGATTCTGGCCAGGCCTGGCTCTTGCAGCGGCGCCCTATCCGCTTCCGCCGCCAGTCGGGCTGGCAGATTACGGCAGCCAATGTGACGGCCCTTCATCGCTTGAGCCGGGAACTGGCCCAGAAGAACGCTGTCCTGGAACAGCGCAATGAAGAAATGAAAGACGTCCTCGACGGCCTCGTAGCCCTTCAGACCCGGCAGACGACGGAGAGCCTCCGCTATAAGATACACGACCTCCTGGGTCAGCGCATCACTATCTTGCAGCAGCTCCTGAATAACCCGAATGTCAGCGATTACGGCGAAATCCTGCCGCTCGTCGAAGATGTCCTGTCCGATTTGCGGCGTGATGCCGTGGCCAATCCGCAAGAACGGTTAGATGCCTTGGTGACGACGTACCGCAACTTGGGCATCGCCGTGACGGTAGAAGGGATGTTGTCTGCCGATACCCGGCGGGCCGGGGAGTTCGTGCGCATCATCCGTGAGGCCATGACCAACGCCTTGCTCCACGGTCAGGCCCGGTCGATTGCCGTGACCTTCGGCACTGGCCGGCAGCCTGCTTTAGTCATTGCCGACGACGGCCAGGGCTGTCCGGGCCCCATCCAGATCGGTACGGGCCTGCAGGCTATGGAGCAGCGGGTACGGGCGTTAGGCGGCCGTCTGACGCTGACCAAGACACCGCATTTTATCATTACTGTAGAAATGGGGGAGGACCATGATCCGACTGATCATCGTAGACGACCAAAAAATCCTGCTTGAAGGACTGAAAAAAATCTTTGAAGGCCAACGGCATATCGAAGTCGTCAGCACCCTGTCTTTTTCGGAACTCGTCGAACCCGCTTGCGACCGGCTTCGGCCCGACGCCGTCCTCCTGGACATCTGCATGGAAGGGAAGAACAGCGGCATCGCCCTGACGCGGTGCCTGAAAAAGAAATATCCCGGTCAGAAGGTTATCATCATGACCGGGTTCCAGGATGTAAGCTTTATTGAAATGGCCCGTGAAGCCGGGGCAGACAGCTTCATCTATAAAGAGAGTGCCGCCCGTGATTTCATCGACTGCCTGGAGCGGACCCTGGCCGGGGAGCACCTGTTCCCGGATGTACGGGAAAAAGTGACCTTTGGGGCCTGCCATATCAGCCTGACGGACCGGGAGCTGGATATCCTCCGCCTGGTCTGTCAGAATCTGTCGTATCAGGAAATCGCTGATGAACTGCAGATCAGCAAGCGGACCGTCAGTTTCCATATCAGCAACATGCTCAGCAAGACCGGCCACAAGAGCTTGGTCGGCCTGGCCGTGGAAGCGGCCGATAAAGGTTACGCGCCGGTCCGTCAGAAGTAAGCCGTCAGGCTCGTGCCGATGACCGTTTCCCGGAAGGCTCCGGTCCAGGCCGTATGGTGGCGGTTCTTCAGGGAAAAGCCTTCGACGGCCCAGGCCAGGCCGGGCTGGACGATGTAATCGAGGCGGGCGCCCCAGCCGCAAAAGCCCATACGGCGGAAGAAGGTCGTGTCGCCGTCCATGGTATGGTAGAGGATGGACGCCGACGGCTGGTCGTAATAGCGTATCCAGGCTTCATACGAGCCTTTTTGCCGCTCGTCGAGGTGGCCATAGGTCAGGGCGGCGACGAAACCGGAATCGGTCGTATCATAGTCGTCGGCGTCGTGGCGGCCCCAGGCGTGTAGCAGGTCCAGGCTGGCTGTGAGCTTGGGCGTCAGCTCATACATCAGGCGCCACTCGGCGATGCGCTGTTCGTCGAAGCCCGTGCCGGCCCGGCTCTGGCCAATCAGGGAAGGCCTCGAAGAAGGCAGGTCCTGGAGACGGCGGAAGTCGAGGTAGGCTGCGTCGCTCTTCAGGCGGCCGTACTGGCTGCTGTAGAGCAGGCTCCAGCCCCGCAGGCGGTGTCGGTCATCCGAGCCCGTCGTGCGGCCGGCAAAGAAGGTCAGGCTGCCCGGCCCGGTAGTCCGCTCTCCCAGGCGCAGGCCGTCGACTTTTTTGTCGATGACGTTGCCGTCCAGGAGATAGTAGTTGAACCGGCCCGCTTCGACTTTGAGCCGGTCTTGTTCGTGCTGTACGTAGAGGCGGCCGAGATATAAGTGATGGTTGGCGTCAGGCTCTTTATCGTTGCGCAGGTCTTCGAGCTGCGTGCGCAGCGACGTCTTTTCGTTGAAGTGGATGAAGGGGAAAAGGCGCAGGCGGCGCGTCGCCAGGTAGACCCGTTCATCGTGGCGGCGGACCTTATTGGGCGCAGGCAAACTATCGGTACGGAACTGGCCCCGTCCCCAGAGCCAGCGGTAGTCGCCGTGGATCTCGATATAGGGATACGTGCTTTTTTCCGTGACCGGGATTTCCTGATCCTCCAAAGGCGCTGTGTCATCGACCGGCCTTTCCGGGACGGCCGGCGAGCTGGCAGACAGGCCGAGGGGGATGAGCACGGCCCAGGCGAGGCAGGCGGCTGTTTTCCATGGCGGGAAGGACTTCGTATTCATGAGTATATCCTTTCACAATACTTTTTTATAAGTATATCATGCCTGAAAGTCTGCTGTATACCATACTGGTTTACAAAAAGGCACCGTTTCAATTACAATAAAAGATAATATTTAGGGAAAGGAGGCGATGCCTTTTTATGAAGACTTCATCGACGCGGCGCAGTCTGATTGCCTTGGCGCGCCGCATTTTACATTCCTATTTCGCCTCATCCAGCCTGGACCTGCTCTTGGCTTATCTGGCGCCCGATGTCGTCTGGCTCGGCGCCGGCCGGGAAATGAGTGCCGAAGGGCGGCAGCGGGTCGGCGATATCTTCCGGGCCAGTGCCAACCGGCTCATCCCCTGTGTCATGAGCCAGGAAACGTACCGGGCCAAGGCACTGACAGAGGACTTGTGGCTGGTTGAGGGTTCGTGCCAGCTGAGGACCGATTCGTCGTATAAAGTTTATCTGCAGGAATATCAGCGCTGTACCTTCATTTTCCGCCGCTGTCAGGAAGACGCAGAGGAGACGGAGAAAAGCCCCTGGGAAATCGTCTATATCCACAATTCCATCGCCTACCGGGAGCTCCAGTCCCATGAAATGTTCGCCTGGACCGAGGGCCTGCGGAACTATAAGCGCCTCCATCAGCCCGATATCAGCTTGTTGACTTTGACGGATAAAGCCAAGATGCTCTACCTCTTCCGCAGCGTCTATGAAGCCCTGTCAGAGGAACTGCAGGAAGTTCTGCTCATGCTGGCCCAGATGCCGGACTTTACGGCCGGGGAAGCAGGGGCCTTCTGCCATCAGGCATCGGATTCGGAGCGCCTGCTGTCGACGTGGGAAAAGAACCCTTTCCTGGCCTTTCACTACGACGCCGGGAAGTATACCTTTCATCCGGGCTTTGCCAGCTTTTTGCAGAAAGAGTTCCGCAAACATTCCTACCCCTGGCAGCAGGCCATGTGGTGCCGCATCTGCGACGGTTACTTGCAGGAAGGCGCCTATAAAGAGGCCTTTTCCTTTGCCGTCCGGGCCAAGGATAGCAGCCGCATCTTGCAGGCTGTCGCAGGCGGCGGCTTGGCCGTCCTCTATTTCCAGCCTGTCGAAACTCTTTTGGATATTTTCCTCCAGGAGCCGGACCACAGCTGGATGGTCCACACCGGGGCCTGCCTGCGCCTGCTGCTGTTCATCAACCTGACGGCAGGGCCGCGCAAGGCCGCCGTCGACCGTCGGCGCTATCTGGATATCGTAGCGGACCATACGGCCTTTTCGGCGTCGGCCCAGGCGGCCTTGTACGTCCTGGAAGGCCTGGACCATCTGCCCGTCGTCCAGGCCATGCTGCCCTATTTCCAGAAGGCCCGTAGCCTGTGCCAGCAGACCGGCGTGCGCCTGCCTTATGATTACATGAAAGGCGTGACCCAGGGCGTCTTCGGCCAGCTCGTGGCCTATTGGCAGCGGCCCGGCGAGTTGTCCCAGGAAATCCAGTGCCTGCGGCAGTTGTACGACTGCTGCGGCCAGATCATCGAAGGCTGTGACGCCGCCCTCTGGAAGGATGCCATCATTGCCGAAGAACAGTACCTCTTAGGTCATATCTCCGTGGCCAAGGCCTTGATGAAGCCCTTCCTGCAAGGGCCGCTCGACCAGGAGGACGGACAGCAGCGGGCCATCATCGCTCTCTTCCTCTTGCCGCGCATTGCCCTCTTCGAGAAGAATATGGACGATTTTGCCGAGTGCCAGCGCGTATGCCGGCGGCTGCTGGATATCGTGACCGACGACTTGCTGCTCACGGATTTGAAGATTACGTCGGCTTTCGTATCGTGCCTTTTGGAAGAGCCGTCGGAGAAACAGAGTGAAATCCATGAACAATTGGAGCTGCTCAACCGTCATCCGTCCTTATATGATACTTTCATGTCCCTGCGCCACCGCATCCTCCTGACCATGCGCAAATATCAGCAGCTGCAGCTCATCCTGGACCCGCAGACCCTGGAAGGGGACAGTCCGGTGGCGACGATGCGCAAGCTATACGACAGCATCCTCCTGGCCATCGTCGAAGAACAGCTGGGCAAGATGGACAAGGCCAAGGTGTTCTTTGCCAAAGCCCTGGCCATGGCCGAACCGGACCAGGTCGTCATGCCCTTTGCCGAACACGCTCTCTTTTGCCCGCAGTGCCTGGAATGGGCCCGGCAGAAACAGGAACACGCCGATTTCATGGCCAAAGTTGACGCCTTTTCGTTGGAACAGGTGCCCGTCATCAAGCCTGTCGAAGATGCGTTGACGCCGAGGGAACAATTCATCATCAACATGGTATCCCAAGGGAAGACCAACCAGGAAATCGCCAAGGCCCTCAATATTGCCGAAATCACTGTCAAGAAGCGCCTGTCCCAGCTCTATCACCGCTTCGACGTGACCAATCGGACCGGCCTGATCCATAAGTTCAGGGGCAAGGCCTGAAGGCTGTCCGTTGCGGCAGGCGGCGATGGCCTGTATAATGGAGGGAAAAATAGATAGGAAAGAGGAGATCGTTTATGAAAATCAGGACGGCTACGATGGCCGATTTAGCCGCTGTGGCGGCTGTAGAGAAAGCATGCTTCCCGCCAGCAGAAGCGGCGACGGCCGATGAATTCCGGGACCGCCTGGCCCATTATGCGGCCCATTTCTGGCTGCTCTTCGATGAAAAGGGGGACCTCGTGTCCTTCGTCGACGGCATGGTGACGGATGAACGGGATTTGACTGACGCCATGTACGCTCAGGCGGCCATGCATGACGAAAAGGGGGCCTGGCAGATGATCTTCGGCGTCAATACCCTGCCTTCGTGCCGCCGCCATGGCTATGCCGGGAAGCTCCTGGAAGCGGCCATTGCCGACGCCAGGCAGCAGGGACGACAGGGACTGGTCCTGACCTGCAAAGACAAGCTCCTCCCGTACTATGCGAAATTCGGCTTTCAGAACGAAGGCATCAGCGCCTCCGTCCACGGCGGCGTCACCTGGTACCAGATGCGGCTGACTTTTGAGTAGCCATCGTGCGAGCCCCTGCAATATAAATACAAATTTTAAATTTGTCCCTTCTGCTGTATAGTTTGTAGTGCAGAGTTTGTAGAGGATGGTTTTAAATTTAAAGCCTTCACTAAAAACTACAAACTGCAAACTTAATACTCAACAAGAGGTTGTCTTAATGCGACAGCCTCTTGTTGAATCCATGAAAAACGTGTATAATTAAAGTTAGTATGATGATTTTTATGTATGTCGACAGGGGAGATGTGTTTGTTCATGAATAAAACGATCGTTACGTCTATTTTTGTCGTATTGGCCTTATTGTTATCGACGACGTGGGACTTGCTGGCTGTCAAGATTTTGCTGACAGGCTGTCTCATGGGCTGGCTGGCCCGGACTATCGTCGCCAATTTTCAGGCCAATGCCAAAAAAGCCGCTGCCCGTAAGAAGCGGGTCCGCCGTCCGCGTGCGGCCCAGCACAATCAGGCCAGCCAGACGAGCCAGGCCAGCGTATCCGGGCACTGAGGATGAAAAAAACTGAAATCCATAAAATATAAATAATTGTCACATTGACATGTAATATGTTAAAGAGATTAAACGAAATCATAACGTTTAATCTCTTTTTTATTGGCGCCGAATAGGCATGATTAAACCCCCAGTTCAACTGGGGGTAAG
>ERZ841120.709-NODE-709-length-19376-cov-7.210238_pt1 | contig 19376 bp, 20 predicted proteins | sample MGYA00519572_ERZ841120 | MGnify/ENA primary metagenome ERZ841120 (study PRJEB31850, sample SAMEA3708890) | human gut metagenome | biome: human gut; feature: human-associated habitat; material: faeces | place: China | collected 2014 ...
AGCGGGCTACGGCAACCGAATGAGGGTAAAATATACCGCAAAGCGGGGCTTGCAGCTTGCGGAAATGATTTTTCAGACACGCTCTAAGATCCCACGAACGGTTTTTGTGGACGAAAGTCATAGAAAATACACAAAAAGGATCCCATACCCTCAATTAACGGGTACAGAATCCTTCTATCCTGTTTATAAATTAATTATTTTACCAGAAAACGATATACTGTTTTTGTGTCGTACTTCTCTCCTGCTTTCAGAAAAGGCTGTGCGAAATGGGTATCGTTGACCGCGTTCGGACAATACTGGGACTCCAGGCAGAATGCATGGCGCTTATCATATACCGCGCCATTTTTTCCTTTTTCGTTGTTCAAAAAATTTGCTGCATAGAACTGAACAGCCGGACAATCTGTATATGCTTCCATAGCGATTCCGGTTTTTTCGCAATATGCTTTTGCCATCCAGTCAAAGGCACCTTCCGGTTTATCCAATACAAAATTATGATCGTATCCACCTGTCATCTGTAACTGCTCAAAATCTGCATCGATTTCTTTACCGATTGCTTTTGGCTCTGTAAAATCCATAGGAGTTCCTGCAACAGGAGCAAGTTCACCGGTAGGAATGGATTTGGAATCACTCACCGGTGTGTAAGTAGTTGCATTCAGCTGAAGCGTCTGTTCATATACATTGCCGGAATCATGTCCACCCAGATTAAAGTAGCTGTGGTTTGTCATATTCGCCACCGTATCCTGATCAGAAATTCCTTCATAGTGAATCTCTACGGCATTATCATCGGTCAGTGTGTATGTAACTGTCACATCAAAATTTCCGGGAAATCCCTGTTCCCCATCCGGGCTGTGATGACGGAAAGCAACCGCCTGTTCTTTTGTTTCTGCTTCCCACATCATGAATTCAAATCCATCCGGACCACTGTGCAGATTGTTTCCGTTTTCATTTGGTGTCAGCTGAATCATCTTTCCATTCAGCACAAAAGATGCATTCTCGATACGGTTTCCGTTTCTTCCGATTGTAGCGCCGAAATGCGGAGTATTTACCTGATAATCTTCTCCGTGATCATATCCTAATACCACATCTGTCAGCACACCGTTTTTGTCCGGTACCAGGACACTTACCAGAATCGCGCCAAAATCTGTAACCTTCATCACCATACCGTTTTTATTGGTTACCGTATACAAAGAAATGGCTTCTCCTTTTTTTGTTGTTCCAAAGCTTTGTTTTTCTACACTCATAATACCCTCCATCTCAGTCGCTTTCCAGGACCGTTCTCTTAAATAATACTTTGTACCAGCCCTCAGTCTTGTCCCACCAACGTTCCGACTGTTATACAGCTGTACTATTACATAAAAAAGGAGTCATATCATGACTCCCATCTTCCTTTTATAACCCCGGAGTGCCGTTTCCCTTTTTTTGACGCCTAGCGACTGCTAGGTGGGTGACCGCAGTATCTCTTTTGTCTTCCGCTGCATAATGACGGCCTGACATCCAATCAACAATATAGGAGTCCCATAAACGTAAATGTAGGTTCAAAATAAAGAGAGGGTCGCACACCCCAGGTGTTATTTTGATTGTATTATACCCTAGTCTATGTTGTATTTCAAGGAATAATGTACAAAAAATTCAAATTTTTGATGAATACTTTAGGTTACAGTGACCGAAGGGCCTGCTTTCTTTCTTCATCACTGAATGCCGAGAATTTTCTTCACTACAACAGGCATCTCCGCTACATCTGCTACCGTATTATAACGAACTTCAGCGTTACGGATTTCTTCGATTGCATTCGGCACTGCCACACCGGAAATTTCAGATAACTGGTCGATCAGTTCAAAATCTCCCATAGCTGCATATTTTCCTTCATCAATTGCTTCCATCACGCTTCTTGTAAACTTATATGGGCTTGCTGTAGAGGCAATCACAGTTTTAGCTGTATCACCTGTTTCCTCTGTATACTTTTTATACACTGTTGCAGCTACACTGGTATGTGTATCGATCACATAACCACAGTCTTTATAAATTTTACGAATCGTTTCAGCAGTCTCCTCTTCCGTTGCATAGTTGCCATAGAAATCAGCCAGCTGCATCTTCATTTCATCTGTGATATGATAAACACCATCTTTTGTCAGTTCTTCCATCAGAACTTTATTTTTCTCCGGATCATTTCCTGCGATTCTGTAAATCAGACGTTCCAGATTGCTGGAAATCAGGATATCCATAGATGGTGATGTTGTCAGAATAAACTCTCTGTTTCTGTCGTAAGTTCCTGTAGTAAAGAAGTCAAACAGTACTTTATTGTCATTAGACGCACAGATCAGTTTTTTAATCGGCAGACCCATATTTTTTGCATAGTATGCAGCCAGGATATTTCCAAAGTTACCGGTAGGAACTACTACATTAATCTCCTCACCCTGCTGGATCTGTCCTGTTTTATACAGATTTGCATATGCATATACATAATACACAATTTGTGGAACCAGGCGACCGATATTGATCGAGTTTGCAGAAGAGAACTGATAACCTGCATCTTTCAGCTCTGCTTTCATCTCAGTGTCGTTGAAGATTCTCTTTACGCCAGTCTGCGCATCATCAAAGTTTCCGCGGATCGCAACAACGTAAGTATTGTCTCCTTTCTGAGTTACCATCTGTTTTTCCTGAATAGGACTTACACCGTCCTTCGGATAAAATACGATAATTTTAGTTCCCGGTACATCAGCAAAACCAGCCATTGCTGCTTTTCCGGTATCACCGGAAGTTGCAGTCAGAATTACGATATCATTGGTCACACCATTTTTCTTGGCAGCTGTTGTCAGCAGATATGGAAGAATCGACAGAGCCATGTCTTTGAAAGCTATTGTAGATCCGTGGAATAATTCCAGATAATAGGCACCATCTGCTTTTACAAGAGGTGCAATGACATCGGTATCAAACTTCTTATCATAGGCAGACTGAATACATTTCTTCAGTTCTTCTTCTGTGAAATCAGTCAGAAAACGACTCATTACTTCGTAGGCAACTTCCTGATAAGACATCTGTGCCAGCTGTTCCACAGGGACGTCCAGTACCGGAATCTGATCCGGTACAAATAAGCCGCCATCTTCAGAAAGCCCTTTTAAGATTGCATTGGATGCAGTTACTGTACTTCCATTTCCTCTGGTGCTTCTGTATAATACTTCCATTCTGTACACTCCTCACATATTTTTATGCTTTTATGTAGTAAATCACTATAGTTTAGAATTATAACACAGGTCACTTTTTATGGCAATCCTATTTTCTTTGATTTACATACCTGTATATTTATGTTTTTATGCGTAACTATTCAGTAGGCATTATCCCGCGAGGTGTTTTGGCATAAATATGCCAAAATCCCGAGACATACAAGCAAAAATGCCATCACCGAAGGTGATTTTAAATGCATTTTTGCTCGTAACTGTGAAGGTACTGAACAGTTACTTTTATGCAACTATTCAGCAGGTAGTATCTCACGAGGTGTTTTGCAATCTCAAATATAAAAGCTGTGTCCACCATGTGCAAACAGGAATGTCAGTTTTTCATCAAACCACTTCACGTTCTTTTCATCTGCCTGATCTTTCGCAATAAAGTACAAAGCTCCCTGCGACAGATCATCACCATCTATCGCACGATTTACTGCTTCTCTGGTATCATCCGAAACAGTCACTGTATAGATTCTGCCATCTTCTGTCGGCGAAAACTGTGGGCTCCCACCTGTCCGATCCCAGATCACAGATGTTACATTATCAGGGAACTGGTCACTCGAGACACGGTTCAAGATAACATTCGTTACCATGATCTTTCCGTCCAGATCTTCTCCTCCTGCCTCCGCTTCCACGATAGCAAGGAGATTCTCATAGTCTTTATCTGACATACGCATCTGTTGAGTCAGATCATCCGCCTCCTGATCTGCGGCTTCCAGTGCCTGAATCATTCTGGTCCCCACATCCAGTTTTGCTACGGTTTCTGTCCGGATCATCCACTGTCCGACAATAACAGTCTCACAGGGACCTCCAACAGCCCGATAACTTTTTGTAAGTCCTTTTGTAGCCAGGATTCCATCGATTACCCCTGCATAACCACAGGGGATCGTCCCGTCAGGATCATCATCCCCGGTATCTGATTCTTCCTCTTTTTGGCCGGATGCTTCCTGTGTGACTGTTATTTCTCCCATTTGTTTTACGATCATCGGCTTGCTACCCATCAGGCTTCCAACAGCCGCGATAACCACCGCTGTACCTGCTCCCACTGCCAGACATTCTCTTTTCCGTTCTCTGACTGCCCGCAGAAGCATCGCCCGAAGGGAATTCCAGACCTTTGTTAATCGTTCCATTTCTATTCCTCTTCGTTCTTTTCTTTTTCATAATTCTGTAATATTTTATTCATAATTATAAATATCCGTAAGAACAAAGTCAATAGAATCTCTGTTTTTTCTACTTATTTCACGAATTCTCTCCCACTTTTTCATGAATAATGCTGGTTTATTTGATTATCGACCCACTTTCTTTTATTTTTTGATATATTTAATCATTTTAAAACATTTCCAATCATTTCGTAACAACTACTCTTTTAACATAAGAAAACGGGGGCAAGATGTTACATTTCTGCAACATCTTGCCCCCTGATTGTTTTCTTTTTATCGGTTATTAATTGCTGTAACCAGCGCATCGATAGATGCGCGGATTATATCACAGTCTATCAAACAAAGCCCAATTTATAGGCGTTTCCGCCGGCGTAAATGTATTCACATTTACGCCCTCTTTTTAAACTCCAAGATACATTCTTATGATTCCTAAAATCAGCAAATGCACCGGATAGAAAAGATAATTTACTAACTTATTCTGTTTTCCACGCTCTCCATTGTAAGTAAGTGTCAGTCCAAATCCAAGCAGCGCCCACGGCTCTTTAAACATAGAGATGTAACAAAACGGAATTCCAAGTGCCCATCTCTCATGAAAAATATAACAGAAATAACCGATCAGTACCGCATGATGTTCGTAGTCCAGACTTGCATTCATTGCTACAATGCACAACACCGCTACAATGAGAAATGATACGAAATACCACAAAGCCTTCGGTAGTGACGCCATCTTTTCTTTCAGTACATCGATCACCCAGATCATAGCAAGCACAAGTGCCAGTGTAAACATAATATTGTTCCAGTTGATTTCAACAAATCTAGCCGATGTGCACATATCAAACGGAACCTCTGATATCACTCCAAATACAAGAAGTGTAACTAAATATCTCCATTTAGTGCTTGTGTGGAAATATCCTTCCACAAGAAGGAAGATAAATATCGGGAAAGCGATTCTTCCTAAAATATCAAAAAAATCACTCAATCGATTCAATGCTCCTCCATCCAGATTTGGATAGATCAATGCCTTATTCGTATGGTCAATGAACATCGATAAAAAAGCGATATATTTCAATTGCGCTCCTGAGAATATCTTGATTCGTTCTTTTATATTGTTCATAAGTTTTTCTTTTCAGACATCTTTCTTAATTCTATTCTAGTAATTTTCTGCGTGAAGCTCAAAGTAGCTCTGTGGATGCGCGCATACCGGACAGACTTCCGGGGCTTTCGTTCCAACTACAATATGTCCACAGTTGCGGCATTCCCATACCTTCACTTCGCTCTTCTCAAACACCTGCGCAGTTTCAATGTTCTTAAGAAGTGCACGATATCTCTCCTCATGGTGCTTTTCAATTTCTCCTACTGCTCTAAATTTTGCTGCAAGCTCAGGGAAACCTTCTTCCTCTGCTGTTTTAGCAAAGCCATCATACATATCTGTCCACTCATAATTTTCGCCTTCTGCCGCTGCCACCAGGTTTTCCTTTGTATCACCAATTCCTGCTAATTCCTTGAACCACATCTTAGCATGCTCTTTCTCATTGTCTGCTGTTTTTAAAAATAATGCTGACATCTGCTCGTAGCCTTCCTTTTTCGCTACGGATGCAAAATAAGTATACTTATTTCTTGCCTGTGATTCTCCTGTAAATGCCTCCTGTAAATTTTTTTCTGTCTGTGTTCCTGTGTACTTGTTAGCAGCCATCTCTTTTACCTCCGTTTTCTTTACTACTATTTCAAAATCTCATGACATCATTTGCATAAATGCTTAATAGATTTGCCCATCCTTTATCTTTTTCTGACATTTCGGACAAATATCTTTAAATAATATGTCATATCCTAAAAAGTCCGTTCCATGTGTATCATGAATTTTTTCTAGCAAGCCCAATATTTCATCCATATCCACATCTGAAATCTCACCGCAGTTTACACACCTCACATGGTAATGGTTCTTTAATGTAAGGTCGAACCGATTAGGTTCATCCGAAACTTTCACTTTTCTTAAATTACCTTCTTCTACCAATATGTCGAGATTTCTATATACAGTCCCTTTGCCGATTGTAGGACAGAATCCTTTTACAAATTCATATATTTCATTTGCCGTAACGTGTCTTCTCATTTCGTATACGGTATTTCTTACAAGATCTTTTTGAATGGTATTTCTCCTACTTGTCATTCGTCCAAATTCAATTTTAATTCTAAAAGCTTAAAACTATCGTTCTCTAATCTTCCTGACATTACGATTCATGAGGTGTCTTCCAATATGTCTATAAACAAATGCTTTAAAGGCTGAAATTTCTTGATGATGTTCCTTCAACAGTTCATCTGGACAATCATAAACACCAAAATCCTGATTGATTCCCTCGCTCTGAATATAAGTATTGTTCCTATCAAACTCAATAATGAGATTTCTGAAATCCTTGACTGCTACTCCATAACCGCAAAATGCACCTGTACATTCCGAATTTTGTTCCTGTAACTTCTTTATGTAGGTTTTATCCAAAATGAAAGCTTCCAGTTCGTACCACTGATTTTCGAAATTAATTTCTACCCAGCTATGGAAAATACTTTTTGGAGCATTACGGTAAACAACCCCGGTCATAGCCCCTTTCTGCAATCTTTTATCAATCGTAAAACCATGTACTCTGCATGGAATATTGCAGGCACGTAAAAGTGCCATAAATAAAGTTCCTTTTGTATTACATTGTCCATAACCATCTGCAAGTACTTTTGAAGCTGAAATTCCGTCATCAATATTATATCCAAATAAAATATCATCTCTTACATAGTTGTAGATTGCCTTAATCCTTTCAAATTCACCCATTTCCTTCCATTTCATAGTTTGAATAAGTTTTTGAATTGCCGGATTAGAAAAATCAACCATTCGTGTTTCCCTAAGATACTTATCTTTCATTTCCTATCGCCTTTCCCATAGGTTTTCTCACACCACAATGCATTCGCATACCTTTACGAATTTCAAATTTTTCTACTTTTAATCCTGCTTTTTTGCAACATTTTATGACCACATCTCTTGTTGGCACTTGGACATCTCCATGTCCGCATATATTTGCCAACGGCATTTCCAATGTATTCATTAGCCATACCAATACTTTATTGTCACTCGTCACATCTCTCAGTATCAATCTTCCATTTGGGCGAAGACATCTTTTCACACTGTCAAAAAATGCCTGTGGATCCGGATAATGATGGAAGCTCATAGAACAAATAATTGCATCAAATGAATCCTTTTCAAAAGGAAAGTTCTCACAGTCTCCTACAACAAATGTTGCATTTGGAATATTTTTCTTTTTTGCCTGTTCAATCATGGCAGGAGTCAGATCCAGTCCTGTATAATGCCGGTCTGGATATTTTTCTACTAATAAAGAAATCATCGGAGCAGGCCCGCAGCCTGCATCCAATAAATCTCTAAATGGCTCCTTCTCTAATTCTTCCAGAATATCCGGATAATCTTTCTTGCACATTTCGTAAATACCAGCATGGCTACTTTCATATCTTCCTGCTGCTTTCGTAAACTCTTTAATTGACAATTTTTTATATTCTTCATTTTTCATGCTTTTTTCTCCAATCACACCCGCACCATAAATCAATATTCTCATAGAAATCCGTTCTCTTTTTCATTTTCTAGAAAGCTTCCGCCACTGATGTTAGTAATATCTAACTCGCATTTTCTAAAAAACCGTGTGAAAACAAAACTGTAATTCCACACGGTTTCTTTTCTTATGCATTCAGTATATCACTTTTAGCTGGTTTATCAACCAGATTTTTTCTTCATAATATTTGAGATTTTGCTGATGCTCATGAGTATTATATTGACTGCACCTGGAATGCATTTTATAATTTCTCAACTTCTTTCTGATTATCCAGTTTGCCTTTTTCTTTGAACAACTGCTTTTCTGCTTTCCTTGCAGTAATTGATTTCCAACTCATCAGACGCATCCTGTATCTTCGTCCCGTCTGTTGCCTACTCTAAGATATTTTCTGCAAGTTCATATGGATTTTTCATAAGTCCTCCCATTATTTAGACAATCTTCGAAATTCCAGTGGCGAAACACCATATGTCTCCGCAAACAAATGTGCAAATTTCCCCTGATTTTCATACCCAACACTGTTTGCCACCTCAATCACTTTCAGATTTGTAGATTCCAGAAACTCCGCAGCTTTTTCCATTCGTTTCTTTCGAAAATACGCCAGATAACTTTCTCCCAGAATTCCTTTCACATACAATTTAAAGCTACTCTCACTGATACCAAAACGGTCTGCCGTCGCACTCCGCTCCGTATTTGAATATCTTAGCGTTCATGCACTCCTGATTTCACTGATCTGCGATGTGCTTGCCAATGTTCTCTATTTCGCACTGATGATGGCATCCTTTGTGCTCGGTATCACACTCGGATTCAATCTCATGGAAGAAACCGGTTATCTTGCACGTATTTCTTTCCTATTTGACCACACCATGTCCAAAGTAGGTTTGCAGGGTAAAACAATCATACCGTTTTTTATGGGACTTGGCTGCACAATTGCCGGTACAACCGGCACACGTGTCATTGATAACTGGGGACAACGTGTACTTGCCATTGCAATGTCATGGGCTGTTCCGTGTGCGGCAACTTTATCAGTTGTTCCGACAATTGCCATCGCACTCTTTGGCAGTACCGGAGGATTTCTGGTCATCGTATCCATCTTTTTGTTTATGTTTTTGATGATGTGGGTTGTATACCGTATCTTCGGTGATTCCCTTTCTCCGAAATCAGAACGGGTAGGACTGATCATGGAACTTCCGCCATATCATAAACCAGATTTTCGTAATATCCTGTATGTGACTTTCCAGCGTACTTTTGATATTTTCTGCCGCGCCCTGCGTGTAATCTCAATTGTTTCTATCGTATTTTTTGCTCTGACTTATGGTTTCGGCGGAAATGCAGAATCCAGTATTCTGTACAGGTTTGGTAAAGTCATCGAACCGGTAACTATGTTTTTGGGACTGAAATGGCAGGCTTTCCTTGCTTTCTGCGCATCTGCGATTTCAAAGGAATCACTGCTTGGTGTATTAAACACATTGTACGGCACGGGTGGAAGCCTTGTCAGTTCTACCTTTGGTGCTAAAGTAGCAGGCAGTGCTTCGGGCATTTCCGAAATCTTATCTGCAAACTTTACTCAGGCACAGGGACTCGCCTTTATCTTTGCAATCAGTTTTAACATGCCATGCATCAGCTACCGCACGCGAAACCCATTCTGTAAAATGGACTGCAAAAATCGGTGCATTTTACACAGTGGCGGCATTAATTGTATCCTGCATTGTATATCATATCAGGTTGCTTATATTCTGAATCATCCTCTATGCAGACAACTCTTGTTCTGCTTTCCACATAGCTGCATATTTACTGCCTTTTGCAAAAACTCCTCATACTTTCCGAATGAGTATAGGAAGATGGCTCAACGATAAAAAGTGCCGACTGTTTATAGTCGGCGCTTGTAATATATATTATCTTTTATTCAAGAAAGATCTTCCAATTTTTATTTTTAATCTTCTAAACTCTCCATCCTGCCGCCTCTCTTCTTTCAACAACAAAATGCCGATAAATCCCATCCTGTTTCACCAGTAACAAAATGTCAATAGTTTTTTAATCACTTTTTTCCAAAAAAGGCAAAAAAATAGAACGTATAGATTATTTCCATACGCTCTATCTCACATTTCATATTAAATTTTTTGAATTCTACAAACTGCAATTTCTCAACTTCTTTAGTTTTCTTCAAATTCATCCAATCGTTGTTTCAATATAAAAATTTGCATCCTTATCTCATCAATAACCTTCTTAAACTCTTCGTCACTCTTTCCGGTTGGATCTTCAAGTCCCCAATTATCATCAAACGGTCTTTCGATAAACGGACATCCCACATTACAACCCATTGAAATTGCAATATCCGGTACTGGTATCTCATCAATCAGCTTACTATATTGTCCTTCTGCTTCCATATCAATTCCATACAATTCTTTCATAATCCGGACTGCATCCTGATTAATCTGTAGTTTCGTTTCTGTCCCTGCCGAATAACTTTCAAATACATCCGAAGCCAGATGTTTTCCCAAAGCTTCTGCAATCTGGCTTCTGCATGAATTATGAACGCATATAAAAGCAACTTTTTTCTTATTCATACTTGTACTTCTCCTTTAATTTGTTTGCAATCTTCACAAGAGTAAGCATTACCGGGACTTCTGTTAATACACCTACTGTAGTTGCCAGTGCCGCTGGACTTGATGTACCAAATAAAGCTACAGCGACTGCAACAGCTAACTCAAAGAAATTCGATGCACCAATCATTCCAGCCGGGGCTGCAATATCATACGGAAGTCTGATAATTCTGCATACTCCAAATGCCAGAAAGAATATAAAGAATGTCTGAATGATCAGCGGAACTGCAATCAATATAATGTGCAGTGGATTGTCCAGCACCACCTCGCCCTGAAACATAAAAATCAGTATCAGCGTGAACAAAAGTCCCACTGTTGTTGCGGAATCAAATTTATGCAGAAAAGTCTGCTCAAAGTATTCCGTACCTTTCTTTCTGACTACCAGCAGCCTTGTTATGATTCCGGCTGCAAGTGGTATTACTACAAATAGAACCACACTCATAAATAACGTCTGAAACGGAACACTAACATTAGAAACACCAAGCAGAAATTTCACAATCGGTACAAATACAAATAATATAATAATGTCATTTGATGCCACCTGAACTACTGTATAAGCCGGATTTCCCTTTGTCAGCGTACTCCAGACAAATACCATAGCGGTACATGGAGCTGCTCCGAGAAGCACGGCTCCTGCGAGATACTCCGTCGAAAGATCCGGTGTGATCCATGTCTTAAACACCACAAAAAAGAAAAATGATGCAATTCCATACATAGTAAAAGGCTTTATTAGCCAGTTTACAATCCATGTAACAAATAAACCTTTCGGGTTTTTCCCGATATTTTTAATACTCTTGAAGTCAACCTTCATCATCATTGGATAGATCATAATCCATATAAGAACTGCCATCGGAATAGAAATTCCTGCATATTCCAGATGGTTCAGTGCCTCTTTCATTCCCGGAAGAAAATGTCCCAACATAATTCCTATAAGCATACAGACAATTACCCATACAGTCAGGTAACGCTGGAAAAAACTAATTCCTGAATTTGATTCTTTTTTCATGATATCTGCTCTCCTTAAATTATTTACAACAATCCCCGTCACCGCATCCAAGGCAAGTAAGGGATTCTATAAAGTGTTTGTAATTCATCAATGTCTCACAATTCAAAGAATAGTGATGCCATTTTCCTTCCTTACGATCATTCACAAGGCCGCATCCTACCAGTATCTTCATATGATGGGATAAAGTTGGCTGGGTAATTTCAAATCTTTCCAAAAGTTTACACCCGCACTTTTCTCCATCCGACAGCATCTGTACAATTTCCAGCCGGTTCGCATCGCCCAAAGCCTTGCATATCAAAGTCACATCCATTGTATTCATATTGACACCTCACATTGATCATTATCTATGTTCAATATAATATATACATAGATATTTGTCAATGTATGTATTTTAAAAAAAGAGAATCAAGTTTTTGATTCTCTTCATACATTCATTATAGCTTTTATCATTCATTTTATTTGCCCCAAACAGCCGCTGCATTCGACCTTACAAGCAGTTCTTCCACAGGCAGACCAATCGGACAAATATCATGACAAGATAACGACTTCCCGCATCCCTCAAAATATTTCTTCTTATATTCAGCAGAAATCTCATTCAAATGAGTGCTTTCCTGTTCTTCATTCAGAATCCGAAATGCGTTGACTGCAGCAACAGTGCCTGCGAAAGTCCCATTTGCAGAGAAGTTAGGACACACTTCAAGGCAGCAGCCACACATAAGACAGCGTGCCGACTGGTATCTCAGTTCATGTGTCCACGGATTCATATAAGCTTCACTTTCAAGCCAAAGGTTCAGTTTTTTCAAATTTTCAAACAGAATTGACCGGTCAACGATCAAATCTCTTACAAGTGGAAATTTGCTTAAAGGTTCCAAGGTGATTGTAGAACCTTTTAACGTATGTAGAAATGTAGAGCATGCCAGCCTCGGACGTTTGTTAATCAGCATGGCGCAAGCCCCACATTTTCGCATCATACAGCTACATTCCCAGCTGATGGGAGTAACTATATTCCCTGAGTTATCTTTCAAAGGGGTTCTACTGTTCAATTCCTTTAGAACAGTGGCAACAGAGCTGTTTTTGCTTCCGTCAAACTCAAATTCCTGCCAATAACTATCTGATTTCTGACTCTCCTGCCGCCTGATTTTTATTTTATATACCAAGTGAATCACCGCCTTTCTGGAACAGGTACAAAGGAAATCTGTATCTGCTTTCCATCAAATCTGGCTACCGTTGTTTTAAGGTAATCATTGTCATTGCTCTTCGGATAATCCTCCCGCCAGTGTGCACCACGGCTTTCTTTTCTTGCAAGAGCACTCTTTAGAACTGCCATGCCAAGCAATGGAAGATTTCCTGTCAGCGCTTGTACCGTTTGAATCCCATTTAACAACGTATTCTCATTTCTGACAACGCCCATAGTCTCCTGCATCACTTTGTTTAATTGCTTTATTTCTGAAATTTGAGACGCTGGTGGAAAATCTATCTGTGTCGCACAAGATAGATCTACTACATCTGCCTGTTCGCATGCTGATTTTGCCGCAACACGTCCTCCGTATAACGCTCCTAACAGAGAATTTCCACCAAGACGGTTGGCACCATGATATTGGGCACAGCATTCTCCGGCAGCGTAAAGATTCTGAATCGGCGTTCTGTGCTGCTCATCCACCAGAATACCTCCCATAAAATAGTGAATTCCCGGTAAAACAGACACCGGTTCCTTTCGTATATCTTTATGCAGATAGGTCATACAATCGTCTGCCAAACCAGATAGCTTATTTGAAATAATCTCCTCCGATATTTCCGTCATGTCAAGAAATACCTCTGATTCATGGCTGACCTTCCATATCTCTCTGGCGGTAATATCTCGTGGCATCAGATTTCCAAGCTCCGGGTATTTTTCTTCCATGAAATACCATTGTTTTCCATCTTTCATGGCAAACAACCTACCACCTTCCCCTCTGGCCGCCTCGCTGATGAGCATGCGTTTTCCACCACATTTCACAGTTGTCGGATGGTACTGAATAATCTCGCCATTTGCCAGAGGAACACCAAGCCGGAACAATTCTGCGGTGACTTCTCCTGTATTGCTCAGCGAACCCGTTGTATTTCCAAACAATCCGTGCATACCACCGGTGGCAACAATAACCGCATCCCCCGGTAATTCCACAGTCTCCTGACTGTATTCATCCCTGATTACGCAGCCACAACAAATATTGTCACACAGACGAAGTGTTAGGAAAGAATGATGGCTGAACCGTTCTACCATACCAGATGCTTCTTTCCTGCGAACAGCGTCTATCATAGCTGTCATGATCTGCTTCCCGGTATCGCTCTGCGCAAAAGCAGTCCTTTTCTTTTTCTGCCCGCCAAAATTCCGCAGATCCACATCATCATAGCCGCTCATGTTAAATTGAACTCCAAGTTCTAACAGCCAGTGCACCAGCTCCGGTGCTGCCTGTGTCATTCCCCAAACTGCATTTGGGTCTGCCAGACCGCAAGCCGCCTTTATTGTATCTGTGAAATGTTCTTCGGGACTGTCGTTTTCATCTTTTGTATTCAAAGCTGCGTTGATACCGCCCTCCGCCATAACAGACTGCGCCCGCTCTGGCGGAAGGGAGGAAACCAGTTTTACATTGCATCCATTTTCCGCTGCCTGCAAAGCCGCTGAAAGTCCTGCCAGTCCAGCACCTATAATAATAATTGTCTTACTCATAGATATTGCCACCCAATATAATATAAAATAACCGCTCCCGCTATAAAAAGAAGAAGCACCGAAAGAATCAAATAAATATCACCCCTTCGTTCTTTATAACTGATGATTCCCAGCGATACGAGCAATGGGCGGATATTGATAAAAATATGAACAAAGATTACCGCTACGAACAAAAGCTGAGTTACCATCTTTACCGTTGTAAAAGGGAACAAAATATATGTCCCATTCTGCACCTTTCCAAACAAGCCAATATGGAATAACAGCAGAATTAGTATTGCCATCCCACTGGCTCGTCTCGCCCAAAATATGGCGTTCTGTTTCAGATACATTTTTCCTGATTGCTTCGCTGTCTGTAAACTCTGAACTGTCAGGATGACACCAATCACCGTATGCACAACAAGAATACCAACACCAATCCATGCAAGAAGTTTCCCTGCACTACTTCCAACTCCGTTCAGCATAAAGCTGCCCATGATTCCATGAATCATAAAAATGAGAAGCATTAAAACAGACAAAATCGTATTCCATTTTCTCATAAATTCCCGCTCACCTCATTTCTTCGCTGTCCATGATCATATAGTCCATCTGTGTTAGCGTTGTAACGTCAATAAAATCATCCGATGCTAGGAATACATCATACTTTCCACTTACCACTCTTGATAGCATCATTGTGTTACTGTACTCTTTCAGATCTACGGAAAAACCGGCCTGTTTCAACCTGTCACAGAGTTTCTTAGCATAACTGACAAGCGGATAATCCGTCTCAGATACATATAACCGAAAACTAATGTCCGTTTTCATGAGATCTGTTTCATTTGTTTCCGAATCGTCCAATGCCAATTCTTTTAATTTATTCCGGGTGTTCTCGTTGTCGAGACCATCTGACATCATATTAATACCGAGAACATAAGAGCCTTCCAACTGTGCGGAGGCTTGAGCCGCCTTTTTTGACTTCGGTGTTGCTCCTGTGACTGCATCAATCATAGAAGGCGGTGAATGTAAAATGACACCAAAACCTACAAGAAAAACAATCGTAACAACTAACAGAATCAGTTTTCGTTTCACATTTCCACCTCATTTCCTATTTTTTCAAAATTCTCATTGCGTTCAAAACAGCAATTATGGTAACGCCTACATCACCAAATACAGCTTCCCACATTCCCGCAATACCAAGAGCGCCAAGAATCAGGAACACACTCTTAATCCCAAGAGCAATCACTATATTCTGCATGACAATCTGTTTTGTCGCTTTTGCTACTTCAATCGCGTCCACCAGCTTAGACGGTTCATCTGTCATCAGAACTACATCTGCTGCTTCAATGGCCGCATCCGAACCAAGCCCACCCATTGCAATACCAACATCTGCACGGGCAAGGACAGGAGCGTCATTGATACCATCACCAACAAAAGCCAATTTGCTTCCCGGTCTCTTTTTACTATCTAAAAGCTCAACCTTTTCCACTTTTTGGTCAGGAAGCAGCTGTGCATAATATTTATCCAACTGCAATTCTTCTGCAACAGACTTCCCAATTTTTTCATCATCACCGGTAAGCATGACTGTTTTTTCCACGCCGATATGTTTCAGGTCAGAAATTGCTTTTTTACTGTCCGGCTTCACTTCATCTGTTATCAAAATACATCCTGCATATTGACCATCTACAGCCAAATAAACTTTTGTACCTGCTTTTTCACAGGTTGTGTACTCTATACATTCTGTATCCATAAGTTTCGTATTGCCAGCAAAAACTTTCTTTTCCCCTGCCATTACACTGATTCCATATCCTGAAATTTCCTTATAATCAGAAATCACTGACTGATCAATTTCTTTTTCATAAGCAGCAAGAATGGATTTTGCAATAGGATGGTTAGAAAAACTCTCTGCCTCTGCCGCATACTCCAGAACCTGTTCTTTTGAAAATCCATTTGCAGGCAAAATATCCGTCACATTGAAAACACCTTTTGTAAGTGTTCCGGTTTTATCGAACACAATAACGCTGACATTATTAAGTGCCTCTAAATAATTACTTCCTTTTACAAGAACACCTCGTTTAGATGCTGCACCAATGCCGCCGAAGAAAGTCAGCGGGATTGAAATAACCAATGCACATGGACAAGATACCACAAGGAAAACAAATCCTCTGCGAATCCACTCTGTCCAGCCTCCGCCAAGAATGATCGGTGGCAGAATCGCCAGAAAAGCTGCTAAGATTACAACCACAGGTGTATAATAACGTGCAAATGTAGTAATAAAATTTTCTGTTGGTGCTTTTCGGCTTGACGCATTTTCCACAAGATCAATAATCTTTGAAGCAGTAGATTCACCAAATGCTTTCGTTGTCTTAATCGTTAAAACACCCGTCTGATTCATACAACCGGAAAGTGCTTCGTCTCCTTTATGAACGCTTCTCGGAACCGATTCTCCAGTTAAAGCCCTCGTATCCAGCATAGAATCTCCATCCAATACCACACCGTCTAATGGAATTTTTTCACCAGGCTTTACAATAATAATCTCACCAATGGCAACACTTTCAGGAGATATGGTAATCAATTCTCCGTTCCTTCTGACTGTAGCACAATCCGGACGTATATCCATTAAATCTGATATAGATTTTCTGGAACGCTTAACAGCCAATGACTGGAAAAATTCACCAACTTGATAGAACAGCATAACAGCAACTGCTTCCGGATATTCACCAATGACAAAAGCACCAATCGTAGAAACGCTCATTAGGAAATGTTCATCAAACACACGTCCCTTTGAAATATTCCTCACAGCTTGCCATACAACATCTCCACCAAGAATAACATAAGAAACAATGAGAAAAGCTAACTCGATAGGCAGTGGCACTTTCGCAAAAACAGTCAATGCCATACCAATAGCATAGATTGCTGCGCCAATCGCTAAACGAATCGTCAACTTCTTGTCCTCATTGTTATAGGATTCATTGGCCTCCTGCTTTTTTTCCGGTATATCCGGTATATAAGATTCCTGTACAATTTCAGAAACTTCCACATCGGGCTCATGACTATGAACAATCGTTTCAATCTGACTGGCTATCGTATCTGCGGCTGTCTGAGCAACATTGATTGTAAGCGTCTGCTTCATCAGATTTACCACTGAGGATTGCACTCCATCCAACTCTCCGACTTCTTTTTCAATTTTTGCGGAACAATTTGGACAGTCCAACCCTTTTAATAGAAATATGCGTTTCATGATAATCTCCTTATAATTTGTTTAATTGTTCAATTACTCAACTATAATGTTAAAAAATATTATTTCTGCCAAAGATGCTCAAATCCCTTGTCAATAATCTCTTTCACATGATCATCTGCCAGCGAGTAGTAAACTATCTGTGCTTCTTTACGGAATTTTACCAGATTCGCAAGGCGTAATGCCTTTAACTGATGCGAAATTGCAGATTTTGTTACCCCCAGTAGCACTGCAAGATCACATACACACATCTCACTCTGTTCTAGAGCGTGTAAGATTTGTACTCTAGTTCCATCTCCAAATAGCTTAAACAAAGAAGCCAACTGGATATAATCATCTTTTGGCTGCATCTTGGATTTCACATCATTCACAATATCCTCATGAATTACATCGCAATTACAAATATAAGACGTTTTTGGCATATATTCACCTCCAAATAATAATAGTTGAACAATTACTCAACTATTATTATACTTATTTTTAAATTCATGTCAATAAGCTGATGTTAGTTCCCCATAAGTTTTACAATTAAAACCAGCTCTTTATTCTTTTCTTAATCTTTTTTCCCAGTATACCGTTTTGGCTTTCTTGTCACACTTCCTGTAAATTCCAAATTTGTAACGCTGAGTTTATATGTAATTGTCATGGTTTCCATATTTTTTAGAACACATACCATTTCATTCGTTAATTCCGGCAAGCGTTTTAAACACGGAAGTTTCCTTTTGGCATTTGCATATACATGTCTTGCGTCAAAATAGAACTGATTATTTGTAAGAATAGATTTTTTTGCATTCTTATAAAAATCCTTGGCCGAAAGTCTTGTCTCCACTCCTGTTAAATGTAGAAAGGGATCTATTGGAAAAGAAGCTTCAAAATATTCATCTCCACAAACATACAGAAATGTTTTACCTGCCAAATTTTGGAAATATACGATTTCCGCCTCTGTAATACCTTGTCGTATTGCGTTTTTCTTATCTACCTTTGTTGCCACTTATACCTCACATGCCAAAAAGAGTGTGGCATTAAACCACACTCTTCTGAGAATTACTTTTGTAAAAGAGTTTTCTGCTGGTTGTCAGCCTCGGTACCCAGTTAAGATACCCATAACGACGTGAAAATCATTAAGTCCCCCACGTGGACTACAGCTTTATCCAAGCTGCCAGGCTCGATGCCCAGTTAAGACATTTAATGAGATGGAAGTTTACCTTGCTCCATCTGCAGCCCAACTTTTAATGATGCTCTTACATCGAGAACATTTCTGTTCTTGCTTTTATTATACTCAATCATAAAAAAATCAACACAGATTAGCAAATTATATTATTCCGATCCGATCTTCCAAAGGTGTAAATAAGGTGTAAATTTTACGTTTCTATCCAAGAAGCCCAATAAAATCAAGGCTTTTGCCCCGTCCCTTAAACACTGCCGTGGCAAATAAAAAGTACTTTAATCATAGTTTTGTTTCTCCTTGTTTTGCCCCGGAATGCCATGTTTTGCAAGGGATTTCGGGGATTTGTGAAATGTGTGTATTGACTGACATCTTGCAAAATAGGGCAAGATGGAGCAAGTTGTTGTGGGCTGTTAGTAGTAAAACGGGATTTGGTTACTACTAAGCAATTTCTATCTTTCCTTTAATCACATCCGGCGAATGCTTTGATATCATTTCATAATCAATACTCTCTGGAACATCATGAAAAATAAGAACAGACGGAAATGCCATTCGGGTATTGTGTTTTAAATAGTTAAGATGAAAAGTCAAAATCTATAAGGGCATTATGAAGGAATCTGCTCCCGTCGCAAACTCTACCAATGAGTTAATGGCCACCCGTTTTTCTGATGTCATGTGGCTGATTGAACAAATCATGTGGAAGAGTTTGG
>ERZ841120.718-NODE-718-length-19255-cov-7.115417_pt1 | contig 19255 bp, 19 predicted proteins | sample MGYA00519572_ERZ841120 | MGnify/ENA primary metagenome ERZ841120 (study PRJEB31850, sample SAMEA3708890) | human gut metagenome | biome: human gut; feature: human-associated habitat; material: faeces | place: China | collected 2014 ...
TTGACATATTCATGTCAAAACACCTCGCGGGACAGTGGCTACTGAATAGTTACTTTTTGTTACTTACTCAGCACACCTGAACTGCCATGTTTCTTTCGTCCTTTTTTATATTGATACATATCCCGATCGGCTCTGTCTTTGACAACTGCAATATCTTCACCTGAAACTGGAGCTGATCCGTAAGAAACTGTTGGGAAAAATGCGAACTTTCTTCGTTTCTCTGTCCACCGCCGCAGAAATTCCTGTTTGCATTCCTCTTCTTTCGCTCTGTTTTTCAGTAATACACAAAACTCGTCACCACCTATACGATAACAATATCCAAAGTCAGCATATGCTTTTTTGATGCATTCCGCAATACCCGCAAGGCAAAGATCACCTTTCACGTGACCATGGCAGTCATTGACCTGTTTGAAATCATCCACATCAAACACTACCAGCACTCCACTGTTGTATTTTATCTTTTGGGTCTGTTTCAAATAGCTGTTCTGATTCAAAAGTCCTGTGAGTGCATCCAACTGATTCCACATCTCATTGCAATAGATAAAATATAATACAGAAAGCAACGTAACACATAGCCATGTAACATGAAGTTCAGGCAGTGCAACCTGAATGATTGTTTCAACCATCACAAAAAGAATCAATGGATAGATCAGCATCCTGCTGCGATTCTGAAATTCTCTGGCTGTGATGATCGTAGATATCGAAAGATACAAAATTGCCCCAAAATACATGATGACATATATGTAAAAATGCGGACCACGTGAATACATATTATCCGCACTCACGGAGAATACCATTCCATATGGAATAGAGACCAGCAGAAACATAAGATATGCGATCTCGCAACACACTGCAATTCTGATCTTGCGCCGGAGAGCTGTCTTTCTGTCTAATACATACACAAGACAGACAGACACCGCCGGCGACAGACCAAACCCCAGATAATTAGACACAATATTCAGCCATCGGTATCCGGACGGTAAGCCATCCACAACCACCGTTATGACCTCCAGCACTGAAATTCCTGCGATCATAAGATAGGCCAGAAAAAAACCTCGCTTTTGTTTTTCGCTAAGCGATTCACTCAGATGTGTGAGTATGCACATAAAACATAAAACAAAAAGATCAATTGTAGTTAATACATAAAAATATCCATCCATTACAAAACTTCCCATTTTTTCATCTGCAACTGCTTTTTCACAAATATTTACTTTATTTAGCTGCAGCAAAAGATTCTATTTTCGGTTTCATAAACCTCAAGCTATATTCTAACAAACTATGTATGAAAAAGATATACACTTCCTTGTTTTATGCGTTTTTATTTTTGAACAATTCCTCACGGAACAGTTATTTTAAACGCTCTCTGTCACTGTCAAAGGCTCAATCACGACATTCTTTGACAGTTTAAAAATATAAGGTAACTGTTCAGTATCTTCACAGTTACGAGCCAAAATGTAAAAAAAGCAGATGCATAAGATTGCTCTTTTCTCATGCATCTACCTCCTATACAGGTGCATTCATCATAATCTGCTGTCACAGCAGACATGGAACGCTGCCTTTTTTTCTATATCTCTTCAGCTTTCACTAACGTAATCGTCCCATTATCCAGGCATTCCACAAATTTGTAGACCAGATCCGGGTCGAATTGCTTTCCGGCGTCCTGAAGAAGCTTCTCCCTTGCTACATTCAACGGAAAGGCCTTTTTATAACAACGTTTTGATGTCATGGCATCAAAGGAATCTGCCACACACAGAATCCGTGCTGTCAGAGGTATATCCTCTCCTGCGATCCGTCGTGGATATCCTTTGCCATCATACCGTTCATGATGACCGATAACAGCCGGAATAACATAATCCAGAGAAGGCAGATGACGGATAATATCGATAGAAGCCTCTACATGTCCCTTGATTGTTTCATACTCATCGTCTGTCAGTTTGTCGGCCTTATTTAATATATACTCCGGAATACCAATCTTACCGACATCGTGTAAAAGGGCTGCCTGGCGAATGATCTCCACCATATCTTCATTCATGCCAAGTGCTGTTGCAAGCGCTGTTGCATAATAGGCCACATTTGTGGAATGGCTGAATGTATAATGATCCTTTGCATCGATTGCTGCTGTCAGGGCATAGATGGTTGATTCATATTCCTGGTAAATATGTGCCCGGTTTGTTGACACTATATTCTTGTTGGCATTGCGGAACATGGTATCAAAGACCTGGATCCCGTTCTTTCCACTGTGTTTCACATGGTAAACTGCAAGATCCACATTCTCCATCAGTTCCTTCACATTTTTTGCCGCATAAGGTGCCGCGCTGATTCCCGCACTGACCGTAATTGCTTTCAGCTTCATGTCCGTCCTGCAGTTATTCATAACAGAAATCTGCTTTTCAATGGATTCCACCAGGTTTCTGGCAGAGAAAAGATCATATCCCGGCAACAAAACAGCATATTCTTTTCCACCGTAACGGGCAGCATATCCGTTTTCTCCCACACTGCTCTGGATGATTTTTGCAATACGCTGGAGACACAGATCACCTTCTTTCAGACCATACAGCTGATTATATAACTTAAAATCATCTACATTGATAAGTGCAAGTGCCAACGATCCATCTTTATTCTTTTCAAACTCTTCATGAAGCACTTCATGGAAATATTTCCGGTTCAACAAGCCGGTCATCTCATCCGTTCTTGCCTCAATGCAGGCTTTTTCATACATTCTTGCATTCTTAATCGCAATAGAAGCCACCGATGTGATGTTTGAGATCAGTTCCACTTCATCATAGACCAATCTCTTTTTCCCTGAATCTGCTGTGATCAATATCACCCCCGCCAAAGTATCACCGTCTTTTAATCCGGCACAATAGCGCGTGTGCTTCTTATCCAGATGATGTTTTTCTTCCTCCCACATGGACTTATACTCTACAGAATAGCGAAAATCCCTGTAAACCAGCGGTTCTTCATGATCTTTCAGCCATTGTATCATCGGATTTTCTTCTTCCAGAGAAAATGCCAGATCGTTAAGAGGCTGGTCACTTGCAACTCCACAGTAAGCCTCTCCGGGCGCCTTCTGCATACATATATAGATATTGCCCACATCCATCAGTTCTTTCATCACCCGGATGGTTCGATCCAGAATTTCCTGAAGATCCAGGGTTTTTGAAATCGCTGAATTAAATTCCCTTAACTTCTCCGCCTGATGGTTCTCTTCCCTTACAAATACACTGCGGATCAAAAGCTTCCACAGATAAGTAAAGATTGCATAGGTAATCAGAAAAACAATGGCAAATACAAGGGTGTACATGGTGATATTATTATCCGGCTGCATATGGAGGATCTTTTGCAGAAACGGCATGATATTTAAAAATACAAGAATAGAAAACAGGAATCCTACGCCATAGCACAAACTGGGAGATGCCAGCATCTGGAGGCGGAACAATCGTCTTCGAATCAGTGCATAAAACAGTAAAAATACATTTACCACACCACTTAAAATATCAATCGGAAAACCGCTGAAAAATGGAATTCCAAGAAATGCATTGCCAAGAAACAGTGCAAGTACTCCCATCATCACCGGCTCATACTGAACTTTCATGGTAGGATTTTCTTTACAGATCCGTACAAGAATTACAAAAAGGTGGATCAGAAAAAGTCCTGCCGGAATGAAAAATACAATAATAGAAGGGGTGATCTCATATACAAAGGTTTGTACCCCTCTTTTTTCTATCATCTTAGGAGCTTCCAGAAAAACTCCAAATTGGACATTCACCCAAAAGCAGATCAGCATGGTCACCAGGTATATTCTACCGACGGATCCGTTCCTGACTCCGCCAAAGGCAAGAATAAAACGATAATACGCATATGGCAGTAATAAGATTCCCAACAGGGAAACCTGATACCAGAATTCACATCCCGGCCAGAACTGTGCTCGCATGAAGGCAGAGCCTCCTGTCCAGAAAAGCAATCCCAGCAATACCACCAGAAAACTGTTTATGATTTTATTTTTCTTTGCTGTCAAAAACATCAACAGCAGAAAGCCATAGCACAGCATGGCTATAATTGATATATATCCGTAGGTTCCCATAAATTTCCCTTATCCCATTCTTTGCTTCACTCGTAACTGTTCCATACCTGCACAGTTATCTTACTTTATTTAGATATTCCTGTACATCCAGTAATTCCTTCATATCATAATGCGAAGGATTCATCTGATGTATCTTTTTACCTGTCTTTTTCTCATAGGCTTCAAAGGTTCCGCAGCTGAAAATTGTAACCTGTAACGGATCCATACCCAGAATTTTCTTCAGATCCCGATAATCCTGATCAATATATTTGAAATATGTACTCAGTAAATCCTTTAAAATATTGGCACTCATGGCATTGCTAAGAAGTGCCTCCTGTTCCAGTTCCACATACATGTGAAGATACGGTCGGTTCTGCTCATTGTATTCCTTCGCTGCCACCCAGTTGGTGATCGGAAGTTTGGAAAGGCTGATCACACTTCGAATTCCATTTTCCGAAATTCTGGTGAAACCTGCAATATCAATGATCCAGGGTACCCGGTCCACATATTCAAAACGAGGGATCCTGGTCTCATCTTCCCGATTTTCCAATCCCACACAGCGATACATATCTCCACAACGATAACGGGCAAACGCACCGCCTTTCAGGATCGTAAATACCAGCTCATACTTTTCACCAGGTCTCACCTCATCCATCAGATAAGTAGGCGGAATATATGAAGGATCGTCATAATTTCTCATCATATCTTTCTCTGTAATAAACTCATAGAACGCAGTATCCGGGAAGAAATACATTCCCTTTCTTGTCCATGTCTCTGTACCCATAATAGAAGGCTCCGTACCGGCGAACAATTCCATGGGACGAATACCCCAAAGTTCTTCCAGATCATCTTTGTAGCACAGGTTATCCGTACCTGCCACCATAAATCCTTTCAGATGAAACAAATCCTTTGGAAGAAATGGTCTGTTTTCTTTCTTACACCGGTGCTTTGCCTGAATCATACGTAAGATCATATGAGGCTTGCATTTCATAAGGCTTGACAGTTTGATACCGCCACCTCCGCCACTGGTCAGAGAAGAAAGGCTCAGACTCACTGCGTAAGCCACACTTCCAAGACCAAAGAAAAATCCAAGATCCTTTTGCATAGCCATCTTAAATCCCAGTTTATTTCTTTCGCTGAAGCTCATATTTACAGCTTCATCAACTGCCGGTAAAAATTCAATCCCAATCTCCTCACCCAATGCCAGCGGAAAAAGTCCGGTTGCAAAAGGCAACGGTGCCAGGGCATACAAAAATTTGTCTGTAGCTGCCACATCAAAAGAGCCCTTTTCTTTACTGGTAGAAAGAATCAGACATGCTGTCACGTTGTTGCGATAGGTATCCAGCATGCTTCTGGTATAGGGTGCCACCTTAATAGGATGCTTACCACCCTCCCAGGTCGTCTGGATCCAGATAACCGGATTGCCCGGAAGCATATCCGGCTGCTTGGTAAGCAACACATCTGCATAATCTTCATAGGTTGTCAATGGCACCATTTTCCGAAATTCATCCAGATTCGTCGGATGCTTTCCCTTCAAAATGGACTGTCCCAGACCACAGTTGCTCCATAACCGGATCTGCTCCTCCATCAATCGCCGTTGAATCTTCATATATCCATCCATGGACAAATCAAGGAATCCACAGTACTGCTGCCAGATTTCTTTATACTGTTGTTTCTTTAATTTTTCTTCTAAATTCATAGTCTGTCCGCTCCAGATCGATCATTGTTTTCTGACACTATAGAAACATGCCTGTATGCTTTCTTTATTTGGTATTAAAAAGGGAGTGTTTTTCTGATATTCTCTATAATTAAAAAACGTCTGCGGAAAAGTCCACAGATCCTGAAAAATGATATACAGATAATTCCAAAAAATCATAAGTAAAAAATAGATTCCCTGTTTCCATCCGCCAAACATTCCCCACATACAAAGATATGCACCTGCAAACCACAAAACGCCGGGATGCCGACACAATCCATACACCCCTTCTGTGTATGCAGCCCGTAATCTGTTTTCTTCACAATAGGTTTGCTCAAAAGGAAGAGCGAAAAACAAGGTGTATATAAGAAGTGCCAAAAAGCACATTGCTCCGATTCCGAATCCAATCATTCTTCCGATCCTGTGACTGCACTGTCCCCATGCAAACCAAAGTTCCATGAACAGTGACAAAACAACCAGAATAGTGCCCGCTGCGAAAAATTTTTGTAACAACCTGTTCTGTTTTCTAACACTGTTTATATCGTAAATAAAGTACAGAAGAAACCCTGCACTTCCTAAAATAATCTGCTGCATTTCTATTCTCCGAATTTTGTACACAATACTATACAGACGCATAATCACGCACTTTTAATTATAATAAAATTCACTATAAATAGCAAGGATAATTTGGTTTTGGTGTACAAAGAAGATTTTATTTTCCATACATATGCTATGCATAATGCATAATCCCATTACTGTTTTATTAGTCATTTTGTGGTTGTTGCCGCTTAATTAATGTTTTTTGTCTATATTGGCTATTTTTTATGTACACATTTTAACTTGTAATCTTTCTGTATATTTTACCAGGTAAAAATATATTGTTTCACTCGGTGATTGTGTAAAATACTTTCACTCTTCCTTAATGAATATTGTATCGCAGACTCTTCCTTATTTTTCCAGTTCCTTTGTCTTAGGTCAAAAAAATTTTCCTCACAATTACGAATATACTATTTTAATCATATACAACGATATTCTGATGGCGTTACATGATAGCGATTTTTAAACAATCTGCAAAAATAGTCCACATTATGAAATCCGCTTTCATAAGCGATCGTTTTTACTTTTTTATTCGTATTTTTCAATAGCCGGGAAGCTGCCTGTAAACGATATTCTATCAGATAATTCACCGGCGTAGTATGTAAAAATCGCTGAAACAAATGAAGCGCAGTACTTTTGCTGACTCCTATATGTGAAGCTATTTCATTCAATGACAGTCCGTGCTTATAATTCTCATGTATATATTGCATCATCAGCTGTACCCTTTTCTGTGCTGCCTCATCTACTGTCTGCATCTTTTCTTTATCCGATAACTTTACATTTTCATAAAAAATCAGCCATAAATTCTGCAACAATGCCAAAGTGGAAAGCTCCCTTATTATCTCATTCTCCTGTGTTTCCATTATTTTTATCATAATTTGTATAATCCTTGCCTGCCATGGTTCAGCACTCTGAAAACACTGGAAAGCCATATTTGATGAAATGATTGGTAAAATATATTTTTTATAGACCAAACTATTCTCCGGCGCAATAAATTCAGGCATACATACAAAGTTAGGAATGACACCACCGGATGCTGCATAAAACCGATGCAGTATTTTAGAATTGATAAAAATTGCATCTCCTTCTGACAATATAATCTGTTTTTCACCTATTCCACATAGGACTTTTCCAGATTCAACATATAAAAACTCAAATTCTCTGTGCCAGTGCCATTCAATACAATGAAAATCAAACAGTTCCAGATTATCATAATAATACTGGAAAGGGTAATCACTGCTGCCATGGGGTTTGATTTCCATGAACTCCTCGTCTGTAAGTATTTTATTATATGTTTTATTATAATCCATCCTCATATCACATTCTTTCTTTTTTACGATATTATACAGTATTTGTGCGATTTAATTCAATGTATGTGGCTCACATTTGCTATATAATCAAACCAAAAAAGAAAAGAGGTATTCTTATGATTTTTAAATGGATGAATGAAAGTGCAATCAATATTGAAGGCGACAGAATTGAAATAACTGCACCACCAAAAACAGACTTTTTTTGTGGCAGCATTGATGAATGTGAAGAAGGTATTTTGCCGGAATCACTTTGTAATGCCCCATATTATTATACTGAAATTGATGGGGACTTTGTTCTTAAGGTAAAAGTATCTCATGATTTTAAAGAAACCTATGATTCTGCTTCTGTAATGATAATGGCAGATGACAGTCATTGGGCAAAATGTTGTTATGAACTGACAGATTTTGGAACCCATGCAGCTGTAAGTGTTGTTACAAAAGGCGATTCAGATGATGCAAACGGCTGTAACCTTGAAGGCAATTCTGCCTGGCTTCAGGTATGCAGAGTAGGAAATAATTTTGCATTCCACTATTCAGCAGACAGTACAAACTATTACATGATGCGGTATTTCCATTTGCCGTCTAAACCAATCATCAAAGTCGGATTACTTGCTCAAGCTCCAAGCGGAAATGGTGGAAAACGTATTTACGAACATCTTTCTATTGAACGTAAAACTGTTAAAAACATTCGGAGTGGGAAATAGAAAATGAATGCTATAAAGAAAAATGACTACCATAAGACAAAAATAGCCTGTTATATGGGCTTTATCACACAGGCTATTGCGGCAAACTTCGCACCGCTTCTTTTTTTGAAATTTCATAATGATTATCATATTTCTCTGGGCAATATTGCTTTGATATCTACTTTTTTCTTTTTCACACAACTTCTGGTTGATCTGTTCTGTGCCAAATTTGTAGATTATATTGGATATCGTGTTTGCATTGTTGCATCAGAAATATTTGCTTCACTGGGTCTGGTTGGACTGGCCTTTTTACCTGATCTTTTACCTGATCCTTTCATTGGAATTCTATGTAGTGTCATCATATATGCTATAGGAAGTGGCTTGATCGAAGTACTTTGCAGTCCTATTATTGAAGCCTGTCCATTCGAAAACAAAGAAGCAACTATGAGCCTGCTCCATTCCTTTTACTGTTGGGGCGCTGTCGGTACAATTTTAATTTCCAGCCTGTTTTTCCTGATATTCGGAATAAACAGCTGGAAATGGCTTGCTGTGATATGGGCACTCATTCCGGCTGTGAACACTTATAATTTCATGACCTGTCCGATTGAGCATCTGGTTGACAATGGTACCGAAATGGGAATTAGAAGTCTATTTGCCAAACCGTTTTTCTGGGTTGCGATATGTCTGATGATCTGTTCTGGGGCTTCTGAACTTTCAATGGCTCAATGGGCATCTGCTTATGCCGAATCTGCACTGAGGTTATCAAAAACACTGGGAGATTTAGCAGGTCCATGTATGTTTGCAGTCACCATGGGAATCAGTCGCATAATTTTTGGAAAATATGGAGAACAACTGGATTTAATGAAGTTTATGGGTGGTTCCGGCATATTATGTGTTATCTGCTATCTTCTTTCTGCCTTGTCATCTAATCCGACTATCGGACTTATCGGTTGTATCGTATGTGGCTTTTCAGTTGGAATCATGTGGCCGGGAACAATCAGTATTTCTTCGAAAACTTTTCCAAAAGGTGGAACAGCTATGTTCTCTCTCCTTGCCATGGCAGGAGATTTAGGCGGCAGTATCGGACCCGGAATCGTTGGCCGTATCACTCAGAATTCTGAAAATAATATTCGGATCGGCATGGGATGCGGGCTTATTTTTCCGGTAGTCCTGTTATTTATGTTATTCCTGATGCATCGAAAAAATCAACGCGACCAGAAATAACACTGTCAGTGTATTTTGTAGAATAAGAACCGCCTCCTGGCTGAGATAGCCTGGAGACGGTTCTTTTACCAACCATAAAGTTTACATAACTTTTTGATACATAACTACCATGAACGGCATCATCACAATCGCTCCAATCGTCGTCGGCTTCAAAAAACTCTACTTGTACTTGCGGCCTCCACGTTTTTTGTAGTCCTCGTCTATACGCTTTTTCCAGTCTATGCTCAGCGGGGCACTGCATCGGACAGAGCTGATTGCTTCGCTGACTACCTCATAATTCAACGCGGTTCCTTCGCTGTCGCACTGATAGTTGACCGCACGATCTGCACCGATTCCGAAATGGCTTGCGGTCTCTACTGCGTCAATATTGGCACCAAAGAACAAAAACTCCCACCCGTATTTTGCTTTCTGCCGCTCGATCATCTGCTTCACTTTTTCGCTGCTGTACCGACGGCTGGCATTTTCCATTCCGTCCGTAGTGATTACAAACATGGTGTGTTCCGGCACATCCTCCGGTCTTGCGTACTTATGAACATTTCCAATGTGATGGATCGCACCGCCGATGGCATCTAAGAGTGCCGTGCATCCGCGAACCGTGTAATCACGGTCAGTCATCGGTCGGATGTCCCTTACATTTACACGGTCGTGCAGGACTTCGCTCACATTTTCAAACAGCACCGTTGAGATCAGTGCTTCGCCCTCTGCTTTTTTCTGCTGCTCAATCATAGAATTGAATCCGCCGATGGTATCCCGTTCCAGTCCGCTCATGGAACCGCTGCGGTCTAAGATAAAAACGATCTCTGTTAAATTCTTTCTCATATGCTTGTCCTCCCAAAATCTCGCCCTTGCGGGCTCGCTGTCGCGGTATTCGCCAAGGTTTCGAGCAAGCTCGAACTTTGGCTCATTACACGCGCATATGGCTGCTCGGTTTCGTATCTTACAGCCATAGTATAGCGATTTTCTTTCGTGGAGTGGTCGCATGGAAAGCGACATTTCTTTGTCCTTATGCTCCGATCAGGCTCTGGTCAAAAGCAAACAGTGCCTCGTTGATTTCATACACATTGTAGTTTCCCCGTTCGACAAAATATTCTACAATGATATCGAATTTGCTCGAACGGGAAAGGGTAAACCCTGCCTTGCCGAGCATCTCCTGCATCTGGGCAAGCGGCAGTTCCAAAGCCAGGGCAAATGCCAGCACCGTAGGTTTGGATGGCTTATAGAATTTATCCGAACGGATCTTCGAGAAGAGTTTCCGGTCAATGTTTGCCTTCTTGTAACACTGGGCATCCGTCATGCCGCTTTCGTCAATCTTCCGCAGCAGCATTTCCGAAAAACTCTCATCCATCTGTCCCAGTGCCTCTTCCAGAGATTGACTGCTGCAAGATTTACAGATTGCTTCGGGCGGCAGCGGGGCAGGTGTAGCTTCAAAACAGGATTCCTCTGACAATACTTCGAGCCGCCGGCTCTGTTCTGACCGACTGTCGGTATGTTCATCCACATACCGGTCATCTATGTACGCCGCGATATCGGCAAACAGTTTTCCGCTAATCTGATATGTCTTCCGGTCAAAGACAACGATGTAGACCATTATCTCATTTTCCATCAGGAACGTACTGATGGTATCGACTGCAACCTTCAGAGCCTGGTCTTTTGGATAGCCGTAAGTGCCGGAGGAAATCAGCGGAAAGGCCACCGACTGACAGCCATTTTCTTTCGCCAGGTTCAAAGATGTCCGATAACAGGATTCCAGAAGCTCCTGCTCCCGATGCTTGCCATCCCGCCACCGCGGACCGACTGCATGGATCACATATTTGCAGGGTAAACGGTACCCCTTTGTGATTTTTGCACTGCCGGTCTCGCAGCCATGCAGCGTACTGCACTCTGCAAGCAGCTCCGGTCCGGCGGCACGATGAATGCAGCCGTCCACACCACCACCGCCTAAAAGAGAAGTGTTGGCAGCATTGACGATTGCATCAACGCTCATTTTTGTAATATCGTTTCTGATAATCTGCAATGGCATGAAACATACCCCCATTCTTCTGATCAATGCTCTTGTCTATTGAGCCATTTCATAACGCTATCAATTCCTGTAACCATCTATCTTCCTCCACAGTTCATTCAGCATTTCTTCTACTGCTTCTTCAACCCGTTCATCTGCATCTTCTCTCAATGCCAATGCCAGCGAAAGCTCATCTACAATGTTTCGTGTGGGCAATTTTCGTGGATTGTATCTCCACATCTCTACGGCCACTTGCACCTGCAAATCTTGCAAGCTATTGGTCATAACATCTTTCCATTGAGAGATTCTTTCTGCCGCACAACATCTGACATTCGGTGCGTTCAGCATGGAAATAGGGTCAAATTATACAGATAAGTTTTGGTATAAGAAAACCCCGGAAAACCTTGATTTTCCGGGGTTTTGTAAACCTTTTGATATAGTCTGAGCAGTCGATTATCGCTTGCTGAACTGCGGAGCGCGACGAGCTGCTTTGAGACCGTATTAAGCATCTCTATGGTGCGTTTTTCCTTGATATTACGGGCTTTTTCGCATTTTCTGTTGTCGGTTGTACTATTCCTTAACCATAGAAATCGGTAATTTTTCATCGAAATTCTCCTGGTTCAAAGCATCATTCACTACCTCGAAAAGTTCCTCTGGTTTATTATACTTGACCCTCGCGTAAATGTCCATAGTTGTCTTACTATTCTCATGCCCTGCCAAATACTGAACTGTCTTTGGGTCAACGCCCGCATAGAGCAGATGCGCCGAATTGAGAGGTTTAAATACTGTTCTGTTAACCGGATTGATATTTTCCAAAGAGAACGGCCGTTTCCGTACCGCACCTTCTTTCGGTCAATACCACTTTTCATGTTTAATTGTATACGATTTCCTTGTTTGCTGTAACCTTTTTTAACACTATTTTTGCAAATAAACAGGATGCCGACATTTGAAATACCGACACCCTGTTTGCAAAATTCGAAAATGCCTTACTGCTCCATACGAACCGTAATCTTGGACGGATACTGTCCGCCATGGAAGATTGTATTATGTGCAACAACCGTTGTCTGGCTGTTGAAACCGTTTTTTGTATTGCTGTTCGGGAATACAAAGTTCTTCGCACTGGAGGTAATCGTCACGCGAATTCGATGTCCCTTCTTAAAGCAGTTGGAAATCTTCGTCGTGAGGATTGTCAGCGGAACTACCTCGCCCGGATTTAAGAAGTCTGCATGGTCAAATCCATTGCGATACTTCGCAGATAAGATACCATCTGCCAATTTGATAGAACGGCCATTTTCATCTACATCCGTTAATCGAACCATGAAATCCGTATCCGGTGCATCGGAAGCGATGTAAAGAGACACGGTTATATCGCCTGTGATTACCACGTCCTTCTCCAGCGGATCCGTGGAGTAACACAGCATATCCTGACGTTTCTCCTCCTCTGTATAGTCCTCCGGAACCTCAATTTCATTTTCAGACATATCGATGATATGAGTTGACGGATTCTGAGGATCATAATCATAGCTGTCCTGGCTCTCCTTCTCCGGCAGTTTAAAGGAAAGAACTCCATCACCGGAGGATGTGTTGGCATGACCGCAGCTGTCCAGGTAAATCTCTGTTTCCTGGGTCTCCGGAATTGGCCAGTTGGAGGCTGTCTTCCATGTTTCCTGTCCGACGGTATAATACTCAACTGGAGCTGTTTTATCAATTCCGTTGTCTACGCCCTTCAGATGATGCTCAAACCACTGGAAATAAATAAAATCTAAGTCAAAGCGCAGAGCCTCGTCACCAAATGACACTCCATGCATATCGTATTTGCTGTTTCCGCTATGCTGCCACGGACCTAGAATTACTTTTCTCATGCCTTCCGGGAAATCATGCACAAGCTCCAGAGCCTCTGTCGTTCCCATTCCATTATCATCAAACCAGCCGGACTGTATGAGAGCCGGGATCTGCGCATGCACAGAGCGCTCCTTCCAGTTGGAACGATGCCAGAATTCATCATAATCTAAATTTTCCAGCCATTTATCCAGGAACGGAACAGGATATCCCAGTGCTTTTTCTGCAAGCTGATCTAACGGGCGGATGTTCAATACTTCTTCCCAGTCATCCCGCTCCATCAGTTCCGGATGGAATTTTTTCTGAGAAACAGCGAATCCCCAGGCAAGCATTCCGGAGGTAAAGCAGCCGCCTCTTCTCGGTAGATCCACAAATGCACTTCCTGCACATACGACGCTGATCAAGGCTTTCAGGTGAGGATTACCGCTAGCTGCTGCTGCCCACTGTACATATCCCAGATAGGAACCGCCTACCATGCCGACACTTCCTGAAGACCAGGACTGCTCTGCAATCCAGTTCAGAGTGTCATCGCCATCCTCTACCTCAGAGTGATTCGGAATCCATTCGCCTTCGCTGAGGTTACGGCCCCGGACATCCTGAACTACGACTGCATAGCCGCGCTGTACGTACCGATAGTAAACCTCACAGCCATCTTCTTTTCCATATGGTGTACGAATCAGTACCGCCGGCACCTTCTCGTTCAGCCCACCCGGTACATAAACATCCGTTGACAGATGAATACCATCCCGCATAGGAACCAGAAAGCTTCCAAGATGATTAACTCCGTATATTTTCTCATCCGGCCAGGTGTTTTTCCACATTTTAAGAACCGTTCTGTCCTCCTCGCCGTCCCGTACCAGTACCGTAACCATTTCCCTTGCCGGACAGCACACTGCAAGCAGCTTACCATTCTCTACCAGCTTGTTATTCGGGAATTTGACGTCACGCTGCAGATACCAGGAATCCTTACTGCTTGTATAGCGCTCTGCGCCTTCCGGCAGATCTACGATGACTTCCCCGTCTCCCACAAGTTTCTGTTCATAGCTATGGAGCTGATGTGACAGCTTCAATAAGTCAATTTTGGTAAATGATTTATAAAAGGCATTGTCCTCTTCCGACAAAGTCTCCCACGGAAGCAGCTTACCCGATGCAATATCCAGTTTTTGAATGGAGATCGGCTGCGTATCAAAATCAAGTTCCGCATAAAGAATTCCCGATACATACAAATGATATAGTTTCATAACGATTCATCTCCCTATTCGCTGCTGTGCACACATGTGTACACAGTTACTATGTTCCTGTTATACTCCGATGATGCCGCGGATAGCATAAGCAACTGCAATACCAAGGTAGTTGCCCATCGCTCCGGCCAGAACGCCCATCAGAAGACCGGTTGTAATCATAGTTTTCCACTGTGCACTTGATGCAATCAGAGCAGCTGTCGGGCCGTCAGAAATACATGCCACAGCAGAAAGAAGAACATACTCAAATTTTACCTTCAACAGTCTCGTTACAAGCAGATGCAGTACAATGCAGCTGACGATAACGCAGAAGCAGAATAAGGTAATATAGAATGTAGATCCGAAGAACTGTTTCAGATCAACGGCGAATCCAATGGTGGTCAGGAATAACAGTGCCACAAAAAGTCCCAGGTCAAAGTTGCCGCGCAGCTTACGTACTGCCGGAATCTGTGCAATGATAATTGAGAAAGTCGTAATCAGAATAATACGTCCCGCACTGCGGAAGCCCGGTCCAAATACCATGCCTGCAATGGTCGTAGCTGCCCATACAGTACCAAAGCCGATTGCCAGCAGCCATGCGATCTCCTGAATGGACCACTCTTTAGATGCCATCAGTTCTTCATGATCTCCATCGCCCTGCAGCTCTGCCTCTGTCATCTCATAAGGCCACAGCTTTCTCAGCAGCTTAGAGTTCTTGTAGATAGCCGGTGCCGCAAACATAAGAATCAGACTCGGAATACCAATTACATAGTCTGCTGCATTGGCAGCTGCGATGGTTCCCTTTGCCGCATCCAGTCCGACTGCGATTGCTGTCAGGTTGGAACTTCCGCCTGTATAGGTTCCGACAAACATTCCGGCAATCTTCCATCCCTCATCAATCTTGGATGCGAATAAAACACCAAACACGAATGCCATCAGGCAGACACTTACCGCTGCTGATGCCAGTGCAATAATCGAGTTTCTGTTTAACAATTTTTTCATCTGACGCAGATCCAGGCTCAGCAGACAGATAGAAATAGACAGCGGTACACAATAACTGCTGAGGGCATCATAGGTCGGGCTGGACACCGGTACAATTTTCAAGTTTGAAAGAATAATACCGGTAACAATAACCGTTAAAGCCGGTCCAAGCACCTTGAACACTTTAAAGCGTTGAAGCCAAAAGCCGACAGCTACCATAAGAAACATAACCAGAAGCAATGCGCTTTCTGATGAAAATAATGTTGTACTTTCCATATAATTAAGTAATCCTTTCTAGTGAGAACCTCCGCGAGGCCTGGCGCATGACTTCGGTCAGCGCATCCCCGCGGAGCATTTATTATCCGAATTAGAAATCCAGATCCAGACCAAGACCCGGTTTCTGAGACAGTGTATATACGCCACCCTCGATGGTGAAGCCACCCGGCATTCCCATCTCCGGATCTACTGCATACATGAAGCTGTCGCAATCTGCCTCTGTGATATTGCTCTTAGCTGCAACCAGGCTGACACCTGCTGCAATCGCAACCTTCGTCTCCAGCATACAGCCAACCATACAATTTACATGATTTGCTTCTGCGATTGCATTAATCTTCTCTGCCGGATACAGACCGCCGCACTTCATCAGTTTGATGTTCAGAATATCAGCTGCATCCATCTTGCAGGCTTTTGCTGCATCAACCGGAGAATGGATAGACTCATCCAGCATAATCTGCATATTAACCTTCTGGCGAAGGATCTTGGAACCGTCCATATCCCACCATGGCAGACACTGCTCTACTGCGTCAACACCGATTTTTTCAAATTCATTCAGAACTCTTACCGCATCATTTACGGTATATCCCTGGTTTGCATCCACACGCAGGCGGATATCCGGTCCAACTGCTTCGCGAATCAGAGTAAGTGCACGAATATCATCCGCCGGATTAATTCCAGCTTTCACCTTCAGGATACGGAATCCATCACGCTCAACACGCTCTTTTGCTTCCTGTGCCATCAGTTCCGGCTTATCAATACCAATTGTCATATCGGTTACGATCTGGTCACGGTATCCGCCCAGTACCTTGTACAGCGGCTGGTTCATAACCTTGCCCTTCAGATCATACAGCGCAATATCGATTGCAGCCTTTGCTGAGGTATTGCCGGAAATCAGACGATCCATCATCAGATGAATTCCCTCAATATTCATCGGATCCATACCGATCAGACCCTGTTTAAACAATTTAAGAACTTCCAGAACGGTTGCACTGTTCTCTCCGGTAACCGGTTCAAACGGAGCTGCCTCTCCGATTCCATAGATTCCCTCATCTGTCATAACTTTTACCAGAACATTCACAGAATGATCCTGTACGGCAAATGCAATACGGAACGGCTTCTTCATCGGAATGTGAATCACTTCTACTTTTACATCAGTAATTTTCATATTAGACCTCCATACTGTAAAATTATTTTAAAATTAGTATAATTTTACTCTCACTAAAATATATAGTCAACCTTTTCCCGTTCAAAATACAAAATTAAGGATTTTGCATAAAAAATATTCCATAAATCTGTGAAAATAAGCCAAAGTTGAAACAGATAATAAGGCAAATAGGAGAATAGTAAACTTTAATATTTTTATATATATAAAACAAATCAAACTCTGGTTTATTTACAAAAACAATGGTATACTAATACAGACAGCGGATTCCGCTGAAGATCATAGAATAAAGTACATCGAACAGGGGGATTACAATATGCTCGGTGAGCAGATACGCAACATAAGAAAATCAAGAGACTTTACACTAAAAGCCCTGGCTGAACAGACAGGACTTTCCATTGGCTATATATCCCAGATAGAGCGCAATCTGACGGACCCATCCCTGTCAACGCTTCGCAAAATCAGCGCTGCTCTGGATGTTCCCACCTATCTTTTTATGGGAGAAGCCGAAGCTGACAACACACTGACTACCAGAAAAAATCAGGTCATCACTTTATCACAGCCCCATTCCAATATCCGTTACCATCTGCTGACGCCGATGCCATCGGCAGAATTTGTTCCCCAGTCTCTGATTATCGGTTTTGAGCTGGAAGCACATGCTAAGGATGGCGAACGCCCTGTGATTCACCCCAGTGAGGAGATCATCATGGTCCAGTCCGGGGAACTGGATGTTATCATCGGAACCGAGAGAATTCACCTGATGGAAGGGGATTCGACGCTGATTCGATCCAACCTTCCCCATATTGTGGAAAACACGACAGACAAGCAAATGACCGGTATTTCCGTATTCACACCGGCCATCTGGTTTCCATCCATACGAAGAACTGAACAGAACGGATAAAACTCATCCCTTTAAAAACTCTTTCGTCTCTTCGCACTCCGGCTTTTTCCAGAATGTTTCTGCATCCTTTGTTTCTACCAGCCGTCCATTCTGGAAAAAGGCCACATCGTCCGCAATGCGCTTTGCCTGCGCCAGGTTGTGGGGAACAATCACAATGGTATAACGCTCCTTCAGGTTCTTAAGCAGCTCTTCTATTTTGGCAGAAGCCTTCACGTCCAGAGCCGAACAAGGTTCATCTAAGAGCAGTACCTTCGGCTCCACCGTCAGCGCCCTGGCAATGCACAGACGCTGCTTCTGACCGCCTGAAAGCTTTAATGCACTCTTATGCAATTCTCCGGCCACTTCTTCGTAGAAACCAGTCAGCTTTAGTGTCTCTTCTACAATCTTTTCCAGCTTTTTTATCCCGGATTCCATAGTAAACCGGCGCATAGGTCAGGTTTTTATAAATAGAAAACGGAAACGGTGCCGGTGTCTGAAACACCAGTCCCACATTTTTTCTCAACTCTTCCATGGATATCCGCCTCCTCCAACATAATTCTGCCGGACACATTCACCCCGCGCTCCTGCTCCAAAAGACCATTTAACGTCTTCAAAAATGTGGTTTTTCCGCAGCCGGAAGGTTCAAGAATCGCTGTGATCCGGTTTCTGCGGATATTCATAGACACATTATGGAGAACCGTTTTTCCATCATAAGATACATTCAAATTGCAGATCTGCATGATCGCATCGTTCATATTGGATTCCATTTTATTTCTCCTTTCATTTTTCCGCTTTACCGGTTCTACTGCTTCCTGCAATGCTCTGCATACAGAGCCGCCGCCAGATTACCTGCCAGAGAACGACACCGAAACAAATCGGGACCATTCCACAAAAAACGACAAACAAAAACGCCAGTCTTCTCCAAGAGAAAACTGGCATCATGACGATTCTATAGTCTATAATTGCCGATTAACCGGCAGGATAATACCGGTTGAGGTGCGTAAGGAGCAGAGACATCAGAAAAGCTTTTTTTGACGAATTACATATTGCTACTCTCATGGCGGCTCCCTCCGTGGGCCGCCGATCCTGTGTCGGGCAAAGAAAAGCGGCGGCCTTGATTTCTCAAAACCGCCGCTGGGATATATAGAGTGAGCGCACAAACTCAACCTGCCTGCAACGGTTTTTTTCTTTCCCCGTCGGGCGGGGCAGGCTATTCTAGCACCAGAATTTCATTCTGCGGCTACGCGTTCTGCGAACGCTTTTGACCAGTACCAGCTTACCGCTGGCCGTGGTCTTTTTCTTTTTCAACATCCTGTTCTACCTCC
>ERZ841120.721-NODE-721-length-19167-cov-3.174498_pt1 | contig 19167 bp, 19 predicted proteins | sample MGYA00519572_ERZ841120 | MGnify/ENA primary metagenome ERZ841120 (study PRJEB31850, sample SAMEA3708890) | human gut metagenome | biome: human gut; feature: human-associated habitat; material: faeces | place: China | collected 2014 ...
GCTAAACACGAAAAATAGTGGTTGATTTATCTAGGCAAAGTTCGTATTATATAGCAAGTGGTTTTACGACGGTTGGTCGTAAAACAAGATGATTCAAATTTGAGGGGTAATATAAACATGGTCTCACGTCGATTGATGATTGCGGGTGGCATTGCCGTCGTTGCAGTTGCAGGAATTGCAGCATTTTCGGTTATTGGTAATAAGAGCGATGATGCAAAAAAGAATTTTACAGTAGCGATGGTTACTGATGTTGGTGGTGTTGATGATAAGTCATTTAACCAATCTGCTTGGGAAGGTGTTCAAAAGTGGGGAAAGTCACACGGTCTTGAGAAGGGGCAAAATGGCTACAACTATTTCCAATCCGACACCCAAGCTGATTTTGCACCAAACTTCCAGCAAGCAATTAATGGTAAGTACGATTTGGTAGCTGGTATTGGGTACGCATTGCATGATGCGACGATTAATGCGGCCAAGAAGAACCCAAAGACTGAGTTTGTGTTGGTTGACGATGTTGATACGAAGAAGACGAAGAACGTTGTCTCATTGATGTTCCGTTCAGAACAGTCATCATATTTGGCTGGTGTCGCAGCCGCAACTAAGACGAAGGATCTTGGTGGCTCATCTGTTGGTTTCATTGGTGGTATGCATGGGAACATCATCGATGCCTTTGAAGCTGGTTATACAGCCGGTGTAAAGTCAGTTGATCCGAACATGAACGTTGATGTGCAATATGCGGATTCATTTACGGATGCCGCTAAGGGACAAACGATTGCCAAGGCGATGATGGCTAAGGGCGAGAAGGTGATTTTCCAAGCCGCTGGGACTGTTGGTAACGGTGTTTTCACTGCAGCAAAGGACAACAACCAAACGATGACGGCTGATTCAAAGGACAAGGTTTGGGTCATCGGTGTTGATATGGACCAATCAGACATGGGCGCTTACAAGGACAAAGATGGTAAAAAGTCTAACTTCACGTTAACGTCATCAATTACTGGTGTTGGACGTGGTCTTGAGCTAGTTGCTAACAAGGCGATGAAGGGTAACTTCCCAGGCGGAACAGTTGTTGCTTATGGTTTGAAGGAAGGCGGCGTTGCAGCGCCTACAAAGTACATGTCAGCCGACGAGAAGGCCGCTGTTGCTAAGGCAAAGAAGGCCATTATCGCTGGTGATATCAAGGTGCCTAACCACCCTGAAGGATCTGAGTTTGACCAAAACTTCTAATAGTAGATAGTAAAGGACCGAGTTAACTCGGTCCTTTTTTTGTAACTATTTTGTAAAGAAAAAAGCGTGACGAAAATAAGGAGTTTAACCAGGTTATCAAAACCAAGTAAAACGTTTTTACCAAAAACAATGTGACTAAAATCGTTATTTTGGTTCGTGTTTTACGTTATAAAATGTCTTAAAACCAGTAAAACGTTTAACAAAAAACGAGTTAAACGAACGAAATTCACACTTTCTTCATTGTTTTTATTAAGCGAACCTTATATACTAGTCAAGGCAAGTCAGGTTAACAAGAAAAACATTTGTTAACTAGACATGGGAATTACTAGGAACAGTACAAATCGTACTTTTGGAGGAAATGAGACATGGTTTCACGTCGTAACTTGATTATCGGTGGTGTTGTGGTTGTCGTTGCAGCTGGTGTTGGTATCGCCGCAATGAACAACAACAACTCAGATTCAAAGAAGAACTTTTCAGTCGCAATGGTGACTGACGTTGGTGGTGTTGATGACAAGTCATTTAACGAGTCTGCTTGGAACGGTGTAAGCGAGTGGGGAAAGTCACACGACCTTCAAAAGGGTAAGAACGGTTACGACTACTTTGCATCAAAGACGAACGCTGACTTCAAGACGAACTACGATCAAGCGGCAGCAGCCGGATTCAAAAATATTTATGGGATTGGCTTCCAATTGACGTCAACCATTAATGAGGAAGCTAAGAAGCACCCCAAGACAAACTACATGATTGTCGATGATGTTGCGAAGACGCAAAAGAATGTGGTGTCAGTAACGTTCAAGTCTGAACAGTCATCATACTTGGCTGGTGTTGCAGCCGCTAAGACAACTAAGACGAATAAGTTAGGCTTCGTCGGTGGCATGGAATCAGCTGTAGTGAAGACTTTCGAAGCTGGTTTTACGGCTGGAGCGAAGTCAGTTAACCCGGACATTCAGGTCGATGCGCAATACGTTGGTAGCTTTACTGATGCCGGTAAGGGTAAGACGATTGCCGCATCAATGTACCAAAACGGCGCTGATGTTATTTTCGCAGCGGCTGGTGGAGCTGGTGCCGGTGTCTTCACAGAAGCTAAGGATTTGAACAGTGAAAAGAAGGCGGCTGATAAGGTTTGGGTTATCGGTGTTGACCGTGATCAAAACGCGGACGGTGCCTACACGGCTAAGGATGGCAAGTCAAACTTTACATTGACGTCATCAGTAAAGAAGGTCGGCAAGGCTGTTGTTGATGTCACTGAAAAGGCAGCTAAGGATAAGTTCCCTGGTGGCGAGCACTTGGTTTATGGGCTAGACGATAAGGGTGTTGCCGTGACGCGTGGTCACATGTCAGCAGCAACTTGGGATGCTGTTCAAGCGGCTAAGAAGCAAATCATTGACGGCAAGGTAGAAGTACCTGCTAAGTAATTTAAAGTTCGAAAAGCGCTCATCACAAAACGCGATGAGCGCTTTTTGTTCGTGTTTTGCACCTCTTTATATGTTTTGCGTTTCTATTTATTATCTAAAAACGAATGATTGTGTTTACAAAACGTTTTGTTCGGGTTATTATTGTGGAGTTGGTTAATTAAAACGTTTAATTAACGTAAAACGCGAACTTTAAATTAATTTATTTTACAAAATAGGGGTTAATCATGAATCGTAAGGTTGTTTTGGGTACGGGTGTTGTTGTAGTTGCAGCAGTTGCAATTGGAGTGTATGCGAGTGCGAATAAAGGGGATGCAGCAACTAGTAAAGCTTCGGTTGCCTTGATTACGGATGCAGCAGGTATCGATGATAAGTCATTTCAACAATCGGCTTGGCGAGGGCTAACAAGTTGGGCTAAGGCAAATGATGTGAAGCAAGGTAAGGGTGGTTACACTTATTTCCAAGCAAAGACATCAGCCGATTTTGAAACAAATATCAATCAAGCAGTTGCTAATGGCTACCAAAATATTTATGGGATTGGGTTCCCAAAGACGCCTGCGATTAATGCAGCCGCAAAAAAGTATCCTAAAAATAACTTCATGATTATTGATGACATTGCTAAGAAACGTCAAAATGTTGTCTCGGTTACGTTCCATACCGAACAGTCTTCTTACCTAGCCGGTGTTGCGGCTGCGAAGACAACTAAAACAAATCAACTTGGCTTTATCGGTGGGATGGAATCAGCCGTTGTTAAGACATTCGAAACAGGCTTTGTTGCTGGGGCCAAGTCTGTCAATCCCAATATTAAGGTCGATGTTCAGTATGTCGGTGATTTTGCGGATGCCGGTAAGGCTAAAACAATAGCGGCGTCAATGTACCAAAACGGATCAGATGTGCTTTATCAAGCGGCCGGTGGCGCCGGTGCTGGTGTTTTCACTGAAGCAAAGGATTTGAATGAGAAGCAAACTAAGGCGCATAAGGTTTGGGTTGTCGGTGTCGACGTGGATCAAGCATCTGATGGGGGTTATCAAGCAACTGATGGTAAGAGTAACTTCACGCTAACGTCAGCAACGAAGGGCGTTGGCACGGCGGTCAAGGATGTCACGGAACGTGCAGCGACGGATAAGTTTCCAGGCGGCCAACACCTAGTCTATGGTTTGAAAAACAAGGGAGTTGCGGTGACCCGTGGTCAGATGTCAGCCGGGGCATGGCAAGCGGTGCAAAAAGCGCAAAAGGCTATTGTGGCCGGGGACGTTAAAGTACCAGCTAAGTAGTAACCCTTTTTCCACCACATTTATTTAGGGTTGGGTTATACTAACTAAAAATAAACGAATGAGGAATTTGAACATGGCAGATGTGATTTTCAACCGTCCACTACAAAATGAAGATCTCGAAGCAACGCTTGATGCTTACGAGAAAGATGTAAACCCTGAAACAGAGCATGATTTCATTGCGATGCTGGGCGCTGCGCAATTGCTTGCGCCAGTTCAAGTTGATGCAGAATTGACTGACAATGGTGATGGTACTTTCTCAATTGATTCTGAAGTAGCTGCACAATTGAACTACCAAGTTATCCAAAACCAAAAGGAAGAAGTTTTCTTCCCAGCATTTACGAGCACTGAAGAGTACAACAAGTGGTCAACTGATGTTGAAGGTGTTGTGGGCTTGACGGTTTCATTGGAAACTTACGCAGCTTTGATGTCAGCTAACCCAGATACTGGTTTGGTAATTAATGCATTTGGTCAAAATGTTGTGATGAACCAAGACAACATGAACTATGTGATGGCAACGTTGACGCAAATGCGCGAACAAGACCCAATCACGCTGGAAGAGCCAGTTGATGACCAATCATACTTTGCGGCAAAGTTGGCTGAGCAATTGCCAGAAAACATGCCAGAGATGAACACAGTATGGGCAATCGATTTGGTTCGTGCACCAGAACGTACATTGATTTACGTGATCCACACTGAAGGTGATCCAGAAGAAGCTAAGGCACAATTCTTTGCATTTGCAACGATTAACAATGCCCCAGCATTTTCAAATGTATTGAGCGTTGAAGAAATCGGTTACCCACGTGCAGCCGCCTTTACGCCAATTTACAACAAGGCTAACTAATTTATACAAAAAACCGCATCCACTTGAGATGCGGTTTTTTGTTAGACATCGGATTTCACTGACAAAGGGGTGAATATCCGTTATACTTAGTAACAAATAACGAGAACTAACAGGGGTAGTACGACAATGGATAACCAAGAAGAAGTATTGCGTAACGACGAGCTTTTAGCTGCGTTGGAAGCTTTCCGCGAAGAACAAAATCCAGCTAATGAACAAGCATTTGTTCAAGGACTTGTAGAGGCAGTTTTTGTTGCGCCAGTTAACTTCACTGAAGCACCAATTATTAAGGAAAACGGTGACGTTGAGATTCCAGAAGGATCAGAGATGCGCTTGTTGACGTTTGAGATGGAAAACGGCCATTCCGTATTTCCAATCTTTACTGATTTGGATGCCTTCAATGCTGGGCCAATTGACTCAGAAGATCCGGTACACCCTTGGGCGATGTCATTGGCTGACTACTTGCCATTGTTGCAAAACGATGATTCAGAGAATATTGAAGGTTTGGCCTTGAACCCATTCACGAATGGTATGCCAATCACTCGTGATAACTTGGCTTACATTGCCGGCATGGTGGCAGCGCAAGAAGGGGATGGCGATGCTGAGATGCAAATTGCGTCTGCTGAAGACATCATTCCAACGCCATTGCGTTACGAATTGATTGGTTTAGCAGATGACGCCATGGGTGCAGTAGAGCACATGCACTTGTTGTGGTTGACGAATGGGGCGACAAACGCAGCTAATTATTTGTTGGTCGTGGATGGTCCTGACAAGGATGCATTCCAAGAGCTATACCCACGTTTTGCTAAGGCGTTTGAAGAGAAGGCTGGCGAAGAAGGCAGTGCGGTCGATATTGTCGCGGCAGCTGATTTTGACGTGGATTTGTCAGAATTCACGAGTTTGTACGACCGTAATTTGTAATTGAAATGCCCCTGCTGGTTCCTTTATACCGTGCAGGGGATTTTTTGTTGGCGTATAATAACACTCGTAATTAAGAAAAATAATGAAACCGATAGAAACGGAACGGAAACAATCATGACGGAATTTAAGGATACAGATTTAACAATTATTGGTGCAGGGCCAGTTGGTATGTTCGCTGCATTTTACGCAGGTTTGCGTGAGCTAGACGTAACGATTATCGAAAGTTTGGAAAGTGTTGGTGGCCAAGTCGCTAACCTTTACCCACAAAAGACGATTTTGGATATCGCTGGTTATGTGAACACGACAGGTGCTGAGATTATCAAGGAATTGGACAAGCAAATGCGTCAATTCCCACAAGATTTGTATCTTGATACAACGGTTATTGATGTTCAACCTAATGGGACTGAATTTGATATTACGACTGATAAGGGATCATTCCACACGAAGTCTGTGATTGTTGCAACCGGTAAGGGCGCCTTTGAGCCACGCCGTTTGCCAGAAGCAGTTGAAAATGGTCTTGAAGGTCAAGGCATCCACTACTTCTTGAACGACGTTGAAGACTTCCGTGATCACCGCGTGCTGGTTGCTGGTGGTGGTGATTCAGCTGTTGATATGTCAACGTTGTTGGATACGGTTGCAGCAGAGGTTCACTTGACGCACCGCCGTGATAAGTTCCGTGCGATGGAGCACGCCGTATCTGAGTTGCAAAAGTCACGTGTTGCAATTGAGACACCATATAACATCGAAACGGTTGAAAAGGCTGAAGATGGTTCATTGAATGTGACTTTGGCTAAGGTCCGTGAAGATGAAAAGAAGGTCTTGAATGTCGATGATTTGATGGTTAATTACGGCTTTACATCAGAGAACAAGATTGTGGCTGGCTGGACCGTCCAACCTGAAGTAGAACGTCAGAAGTTTACGGTTAGCCAAGAGATGGAAACGACGGTGCCAGGTTTGTTTGCGGTTGGTGATGTGGCCGAATACCCTGGTAAGGCGGAATTGATTGCAACTGGTTTCGGTGAAGTGCCAACGGCTGTGAACAGTATTATCAAGCGTATCTACCCAGATCGCCAAGGTCCCGTTCACTCATCAGGTTTGGTTATTGAGAATGGTGAAATCAAGCGCTAAAAGCTTGTTAATCAATCGATAATCCGTTATATTGGATATAACAATTAAAACGATTTTTAGCAGAGGTATCGCAATTATGCGGTGCCTCTGTTGTCGTATTAGGGGAAATGTTACCAATGTTAACCAATTAACGGAGGACTCAAAATGGATGAAAAGTATGTGACAAAAGTAGAGTTTCAAGCGTTTCGGGATGGGGAGTTTGATGCTTTGCGCTCGGATGTACGCGAACTACAAGTCGATGTGCGTGAGCTACAAGATGATGTGCGTGAGTTGCAAGTAGAGTTTGTCAGTTTTCGTGAAGAAGTTCGGGGTGAATTAAAGGCGGTTAATTTGCGAATTGATCACCTGACTGACAAGGTAGATTCGTTGAGTAAAAGTGTCGATAAGTCAATGCGCGTGATGATGTGGATTGCCGGTGTGTATGCGGTGCCTATGATGTTTATGCTATACAAGATTCTAGAGGGGACTAATTAATCACTACTAATTATGCTGAAATTTTGTTACAATAGTAACGAAATATTCTAATACAAAAGAGGTATCACCAATGGCAAAGTTGGTTTTGATCCGTCACGGTCAAAGTGAATGGAACGCATTGAACTTGTTCAATGGTTGGGTAGACACGAAGTTGAGCGACAAGGGTATTGCCCAAGCTCGTACTGCAGGTGAATTGTTGGCTAAGGAAGGCATCCAATTTGACCAAGCATACACGTCAGTTTTGACGCGTGCGATCACGACATTGCACTACGCTTTGGAAGAAGCTGGTCAATTGTGGATTCCTGAAATGAAGTCATGGCGTTTGAACGAGCGTCACTACGGTGCTTTGCAAGGTTTGAACAAGGCCGACGCCGCTGAAAAGTGGGGCGACGAGCAAGTTTTGCAATGGCGTCGTTCATACGACGTTTTGCCTCCATTGCTAGAAGAGCAAACGGAGACTGTTGAAGTTTTGGGTAAGGAATACCCAGCCTTCGACCGTCGTTACGCTGATGTACCTGAAGGTGAATTGCCATTCGGCGAAAACTTGAAGGTTACTTTGGAACGTGTATTGCCATTCTGGGAGTCAAACATCTCAAAGGACTTGGCAGCAGGTAAGAACGTTGTGATTGCCGCCCACGGTAACTCATTGCGTGCCTTGGTAAAGCACATCGAAGGTATCTCAGATGATGATATCTTGGGTGTTGAAATCGCTAACGGTGAGCCTTTGGTATACGACTTGGCAGATGATTTGTCAGTTGTTTCAAAGAAGGTTTTGAAGCCAGAAGCTTAATAAGTAATTGAAAAAGACGCTATCGACAGTGATGTTGATGGCGTCTTTTTTTAATCTACATTATTTAATAATGGTGCCAAAAATATAATAAATCTGCCAAAGGAAAACGGTTACAATAATTGTAGAAGCGATTGCACAGGAATGATTATATGGGGGAAATAATATGACGACTGTTTACGATTTTAAAGAACGTACCCAAGGGGGCCAAGAACTAGACTTGCAACAATTTGCAGGGGACGTGATGGTGATTGTTAATACGGCAAGCAAGTGTGGCCTAGCACCGCAATTAACAGAGCTCCAAGCGCTGTATGATCAATATCAGGATGAAGGCTTTACGATTATTGGCTGCCCATCTAATCAATTCAAACAAGAATTGGATGATGCTTCTGAAATTGGCGCATTTTGCCAAAAAAATTATGGCGTCACATTTCCAATGACAGAAATGATGGCAGTTAACGGGGATGAGACAGCACCGTTGTTCGACTACTTGAAGACTGAGTCTGGTCACGGTCGCATTAAGTGGAATTACACGAAATTTTTGGTTGGGCGCGATGGCCAACTTATTGCACGCTATGCACCGACGACAGCGCCAAGCAAGATGGTTAAGGATATTGAACGTGCGCTCGCGGCTACGAAGTAATTGATAATCAACGACAAATAGCTCTTGTTAAATTTGGTCACATTTCTTTGGTAGTATCCAAGGTAATGAGCGCAGGTTTAACTAAGGAGGTATTTGGCAGATGGTTAAGAAAGGAACGATTGCGACGATTATCGCGGTGCCAATTGTGGCACTTGGTGGTGCCGGTGGGTACTACGCATGGCAACAACATAATGATTCACAACAGCAACAGGAGCGACGACTTAGTAAAGCTGAGCACGCTTTAAGTTCGTTGCGATCTGAAAGTGAAAAGCAAGCGACAAGTGATAAAAAAACGGCATCGTCAATTAGCCAATCAAGTGTTGACGCAACGACCAGCAATGATACGTCGGTAGCTGAAGCTGGGGCTGAATCGGCGAGTGCGGCGGCATCGACTGCAACGGCATCTCAGTATGATATTTTTAGTGATCCAAATGCATCGATTGAGCAGGTGACGCAAGCGGCACGTGAAGTAGTCAATCAATATACACAAACAGACTTGTCATCTTGGGCTTTGAGCGGGATTCGTTATGTAGAAGGTGGGTATCATGTTCAGGCCACTGACCCAAACAGTACGACGTCAGTACGTTACCAATTCCATATGACGCCACACGAAGCAACCGTCACGATGGATTCTTCGTCTAATCCAGGGATGGCTGCTGGAACAATTAATTATTAAACACAAATTTGGTTGCCACTGACCAGACTATATCGGTATGATTACAATAGAAAAACCAAGGGGGGATAAACAAACATGGCAAATGCAAATGATATTATCATTGCGACGACAGAAAATATTGCGGGTTATGAAGTGGTGGAAACACTAGGTGAGGTCTTCGGACTAACGACACGCTCAAAGAACGTTGTTGCAGATATTGGGGCTGGTTTGAAGACCATCGTGGGTGGTGAAATTAAAGCCTATACGTCATTGCTTGAAGAGACACGTAATTCATCTTTGGAGCGGTTGCGTGATAACGCAGCTAAAATGGGTGCAGATGCAGTGATTATGATGCGTTTTGATTCAGGATCAATGGGTGCTGATATGAACATGGTGGCTGCTTACGGTACGGCTGTTAAATTGCAAAAGAAATAGTTAATGAACGTCCGAATGCTAATTGCACTTCGGACGTTTTTTGTGCGCAAAAAGGTGCTATTATGAGTAAAAGATTAGGAACGGTGGGGATAGTATGGAAACTGTAGCTTACTATAACGGTAAGATATCGGAAATCGATGACATGATGATTCCGATGACTGACCGTGGGTTTACGTTTGGTGATGGTGTTTACGATGCGACCATGGCGCGTAATCAAAAGATTTTTGCGTTAGATGAGCACTTAGAGCGTTTTTGGCGGAGTATGGCTGCAGTGCTGATAACGCCTGACTTCACACGTGAAGAGTTAACCAACATTTTGAATGATTTACTCACCAACGTGACTGGGGAAGCTTATATGATTTATTGGCAGGTAACCCGAGGAACGGGGCGACGTAGCCATAGTTTCCCGCTAGATGCGACGCCTAATTTGGCAGTGATGATAACACCTATGTCGTTAGATCGGGGCAAACAAGAACGTCCATATCGTTTACGGACCGAATTGGATATTCGCTCAGGACTAACGCACGTGAAGACGATTAACTTACTGCCAAATGTGCTTGCCGCGCAACGTGCGATGCAAGAATCAGTTGATGAAACTGTTTTTTACCGGATGACTGAGAACGGTGACACACGAGTGACTGAAGGATCTAAAACGAATGTCCATATGATTAAGGCAGGCAAGCTAATTACGGCGCCGACGGATAAGTTGATTTTACCGGGCATTGCTCGGCAACATTTATTGCAGGTCGCCCGTTCATTGGGGATGCCGGTTGAGGAACGTGCCTTCACGGTGGCGGAGTTAAAAACGGCTGATGAGGTGTTCATCACGAGTTCAACGATGATGGCTGGTCGGGTTGTCTCTATCGACGGTGAGTCAGTTGGGCAGCGTGATGAAGCGCATTTTATTCCACTCCGAACAAAACTGGTAGATGAATGGTATGCCGAAACGGAATGAATTCACACAAGTGTCATACATGAAATATCGTTAAATGGTATGCTAGAAAGGTAACAGATATACATTTCCAACCCAAAGGAGACCCATATGCCGAGAAGACTGAGTCAACAGGGCTGGTTTCGAGTAGTCATGCTTGTGATTGCGCTCGAAATTATTGCACTATCTATTAACTTTTTCTATGCCCCGATTAACGTTGCTGCTGGTGGCGCAACCGGGGTCGCCATTTTGCTGGATGCTGCGTTTGGTATTAACCGAGCGCTAACGGTGTTGATCATTAATATTGCCATGATTATTTTAGCTGCTATTTGCTTAGATAAAAGTACAGTGCGAAATATTGCGTTTGGTAGTTTTTTATTACCAGTATTAATGTACATAACACCTAGTCATCGGCTTGTTGAAGATGCGGTCTTAGCTGTCATTATTGGTGGCGCTGTTTTTGCATCGGGCATCGCCATTCTATACAGGCTTGAAGCGTCAAGTGGTGGCACAACGGTACCACCAATGATTTTGAAAAAGTATTTTAAAATTAATTCTGCCTTGTCATTGTTAGCCATTGATATGGTGGTGACTTTGTTTAATTTGTTAGTTTCAGGCACCAATGCATTCTTTTTGGCTGCTTTTTCATTAGTCATTACGTCGATTGTGATGCGTTATATTGAAACTGGACTTGATTTAAAGCACCAGGTAACGATTATGAGTAATGAACGTTTGGCTGACATTCAAACGATGTTGCTACAAGAAGATCAGAGTTTAACCGTCTTTGATGTGCGTGGTGGCTACACTGATAACAATAAAGAAATGCTCATGGTTATGGTGGATAACGCTAATTACGGTCGTATGTTGCGTCGCGTGCACGATATTGACCAGAATGCGTTTATTGTGACGACCAATGTACACGAGGTTCATGGTGGCACATTTGGTATTTAATCATAACTAACCAAAAAGCAGCGCAAATTGATGCGCTGCTTTTTTGATTATTCTGATTTTGTACTACGGGTAATGTTAGCATCTTGCACGCCAAGTACGCTCAAGATAAAGGCGACGATTGGGACACCAATAATCAAGCCCCAGGCGCCAAGCAGATGCTCCATCACGATGATTGTTGCAAATGTGAAGAACACTGGTAACTCTGTTCGGCTAGCCATCAAACGTGGGTGTAAGAAATAAGATTCAAACATGTGAATAACAGCAATTAGAATCCAGACCTCAATCATGCCGACCCAGCCGAGAGCTGCGAAAGCCATAACGCTGAGTGGTAGTAGTGAGATAATCACACCGGCAATTGGAATTAAGCCTAGGATGAAAATCATCAACCCCATGACCAAGACACTTGGCACGCCCAGAATACTCAAACCGATCATCATTAAGATTGTGTTGATGAAGGCAATTAGTAATTGGACCTCGATGACGCTACCTAAAATGAGAACGAACGTGCTACCAAGTTCATAGACATTCTTGAAAAACTTAGGGTAGCTTGAGTGGAGAAATTGTGATCCAAAGACGCGTAGGCGTTGCCAAGTCAACGCGAGCACGAAGCTCAAGAAAATCGATAGAATGATTTGTGAGAATGCGGTCAAGACAGTGCTGATAGTATCCCACCCGCTAGCCAAAAGGGACTTCCAATTTTTTGAAAATTCACTCAGTAGGTCTAGCTTGTGATAGGTTTCATTGAAGTACTGCTTAATGACCGGATACTCTTTGATGAGCTTGTTGACCTCGTTGGGGATGACGGCGAATTGATCGACCAAAGCTGGTACGATGTAGACAAATGCCATCACAACCACGAAGATACTCAATAGGTACACGATCAACACTGAGAATCCGTAGGGGATTTTAGTCCACCGTTGGACATTGTTGGCACCTTTTACAGCGAGGTAGCCAAGAATGGCTGTTAGCAGCAAGATGCTGATGAGGTCATGGACAATAAACAATAAGAGCACGATAAAGGCCAGGGCAATATACCGCTGGACATCATTGCGCAAAATAAACGCTTTGACTTCTTTCATTGTTACTTCCTTTTTGTGGTTTCTACTATTATAGTCATAAATCACAAAAAAAGCGCAACCCATGGTTACGCTTTAAATGTCATTATGATTGCGGTGAAGGCGCACGTGATTAGCGTGATCAAGCAAATCTTGGAGCAATTCCATCATGTGCGGGTCGGTTAAAGCGTACGTGATAGTGCGGCCTTCGCGAGTGGCAGAAATCATTTGATATTCGCGTAAAGCTGACAATTGGTGTGACACCCGGGATTGTTCAGCGTGTAAGGCAGTCATGATTTCAGTGACAGTAGCAGCACCGTTTTCCTGCAATAGGCAAAGAATTTGCAGACGCAAATCATTGGCGAGGAGTTTGGCAATTTTGAGAGCCTCTTGCTCTTTTAAAAATATTTCTTCTGATAATTCCATACTTCATAGTTTACCGCATTCGTTCGTAAAAATGCACACGTTAAAAGTAAGCGAAAGAAGCCGTTATGGTGGTTTTTGTTAAATAAACCCGCTATACTACCTTATAGTATGTTGAATTATAGTGAGATGAGGATTGTTTGAGTTATGGATGGCAATAACGAAAAGCTTGTTTTGCTGGAGCACTTGCGCCAGCTGAATGATACGCTTACCCGATTGTCAGCACGGCGCCGACGGCTGCGTGCTGAACGTCGCGTTCGTTTGGGCCAACTCAAGAATACAGTGACGTTTATTCTCTCATTCGTGTTGACGGCGCTTGCAGCTGTTTTGGCATTTTTTGGCTTGCCATTCTTGCCGATTGATAAGATTATAGCCTATGTTGTGGGAACTGCGGTGGCGTTCTTTACGACGCTGTACTTATTGATTTATTACTCAATTTTGAATCGTGATCGTTTTTCACGACAGAAGTGGGTAAAAAAGCGGTTACAACCGGTTAACACGAAAATTTCACGCATGGATACAGAAATTCGGTCATTATTATCAGCGTCATTTTTGGACGCGATACCATTGGATGCACGCTTGATTGATAAGCAATTATTGGCAGAAGCGCACGAGATGGTTGTGGCTGAACCTGAAATTTCATGGGTTGAGATTGAACGTCGCTTGGATACGCAATTGATGTTGCAACGTACACGTCGTCAATCATTGTTTGCGTCAGAGTGGTTCCGATTGTTTGGGGCAAGTTTCCCCGAAAAGCGTGCTTAGTTAATAGGTAGAATTGGTTAAAAGGGAAGATATTAAGTATGAAAATTGTTGTGATTGGAGGGGCGCACGCTGGCTTATCGGCCGTCAATGCGTTCCGTCAAGTGAATGAAACAGATGAAGTTGTCATCTTAGAAAAGAATTTACGCGAACGACCATTTATTTCGGCGGGTATCAAGTTGGCGTTGAATGGACGCGTGACAAGTGCTGAACAAGTAAATTTCGAGCATTTTGAGGGTCAACCCAATACAACGTATCGCTCAGGCGTTTTGGTTGAACGAGTTGATGCTGCAGCCAAGAAGGTTTATGCCCGTACCATTGATAACGGATCGATTATCGAGGAATCATATGATAAGTTGATTTATGCCTTGGGATCATCAGCACGCGTACCATCATTTGTGGGGGCTGATTTGGACCGGGTTGTCTTCGTGAAGGACGAGCAAGATGCTGTGGACATCAATAAGTTTGCTAAGGGCTTCCGCAAGCGGGCCCTGGTTTACGGTGGTGGACCAGTTTCAACTGAATTGGCGGCCGCTTTGGCGCATTCAGGTGTTCATGTCACATTTGTGACCCGTTCAAAGCGTTTGATGACGCGCTATTTTGACCAAGCCATTCAAGAAGATTTGGAAAAGACGTTGACTGATAACAAGGTCGTCTTGCGTAAGGGCCAAGAAGTGGTTTCAGTTGATAATCAAGGGAAGAAGATTGAAGTTAACTTTAACAATGGCACGTCAGAAGTGTTCGACTTCATGGCCATTGCAGCCGGGTTGCAGCCTAACACGATGTTGTTAGCTGGTCAGGTTGATATGCGTGAAAACGGCGCGATTGTAGTCGACGACACGATGAAGTCATCAAACCCTGATATTTACGCTATCGGCGATTCAGCTGTGGTTGATGGTAAGTTTGATCAATACTTCCCGTTGATGTCCGCTGCGTTGAAGATGGGCCGCGTGGCAGGTTATGCGGTGGCAGGTTTGGATGTTAAAATTCAACCAATTTTGCGTACGATTGGATTCTCGATTTTTGATCGTTTCTTCTATAAGACGGGATTGACTGTTGAAGCAGCGAAGGAACGTATTGGTGACCACATCGAGCGTCTCGATATTCACACGCCCGCCACGATTCATGCCTTGGGTGAACAAACGGACATTGTGGCATCGTTGATTTATGACTATGAGTCAGGCATCGTGTATGGCGCACAAATTTCAACGAACGCACCAGCGGCAGCTGAAGTGATTACGACATTGTCACACGCCGTTTCTTCAGGGTTAACGGTTACAGAATTAGCATTCCTGGACACGTACTTCGAATCAGAAATCAATTTGCCATACTCAGTGGCAAACCGATTGGGCGAGATGGGTGTAATCGCTGAAGCCAAGCGTGCGGCCGGTAAAGCGATCGATCGTAACACCGTTGATGGTGACGATAACTTGAATGGATTTCAGTAAAGTGAACTTTAAATAGTATTAACGATAAAAAGCTATCTCGTGTTGTATTTACGCGAGATAGCTTTTTTGTCATTAAACTGTAAAGAAAAAATTGTGACGAAAATACGCCATTTAACCAATGGATAATTTAAAAGTAAAACGTTTTTACTAAAAACGTTTTATTGTTTTTAGGCGTTATTGTTCGTTTATTGGGACTATAATAGGTCTAAAATATAGTAAAACGTTTAACTTTTCAGGGTGTAAACGAACGAAATTCACAATTTATTCATTGTTTTTATTAAAAGAACCTTATATACTAATCACAGCAAGTTAGGTTAACAGTTAAACGTTTTGTTAACCAAGCGATTAAACTAGGAACATACAGTTTGTTACTTTGGAGGATATGAGAAATGGTTTCACGTCGTAATTTGATTATTGGTGGTGTCGTTGTTGTTGCTGCTGTGGGTATTGGGGCCGCAGTCGCCGGAAACAACGGATCAGATTCAAACAAGAAGAATTTCTCAGTAGCGATGGTTACTGACGTTGGTGGTGTCGACGATAAGTCATTTAACGAGTCAGCTTGGAATGGTGTGAAAGCTTGGGGAAAGTCACACGATTTGAAGAAGGGCGCAAATGGTTATGACTACTTTGCTTCAAAGACAAATGCTGATTTTGCAACGAACTTCCAACAAGGTGTATCAGCAAAGTACAGCATGTTGATTGGTGTGGGTTACGCGACGAATGATGCGTTGGTTGCATCAGCTAAGCAAAACCCAAAGACTGACTACGTGTTGGTCGACGATGTAGCATCAAAGCAATATAAGAACATCGCTTCATTGACGTTTAAGCAACAAGAAGCGTCATACCTAGCTGGTGTTGCTGCAGCAACGAAGGCTAAGGAGTTGGGTGACAGCAAGGTTGGGTTCATCGGTGGAATGAATTCAGCAGTCATTCAATCATTTGAGGCGGGTTACATCGCCGGTGTAAAGTCAGTTGACCCAAATATGAAGGTTGATGCCCAATTTGCGGAGTCATTTACTGATACGGCGAAGGCTAAGACAATCGCCAGCGCTATTTACACGTCAGGTGCGCACGTTATCTTCCAAGCTGCTGGTCCTGCGGGTAACGCGGTATTTACAGCTGCCAAGGACATTAATACGGGCTTGAATGCTGGTTCAAAGGACAAGGCTTGGGTCATTGGTGTTGATATGGATCAAAACGACCAAGGAAACTACAAGACAAAGGATGGCAAGAGCGACAACTTCACGTTGACGTCAGCAATTAAGGAAATTGCTAGCTCAATCGAAAAGGTTGCTAACCAATCAATGGACGGTAAGTTCCCTGGTGGTAAGACAACGACTTACGGTTTGAAGGATGGCGGTGTTGCAATCACAAAGAAGAACTTGGATGCTGAAGAGAAGTCTGCGGTTGAGAAGGCTGAAAAGGCAATTAAGTCTGGCGATGTGACTGTGCCAAGCACGATGAAGTAAAACGTTTAAAAAACGAACTTAAAACAGGACATTTAATTGAATGTCCTGTTTTTATGTATTGAAAAATTCTAGTTAATCGATTTTTGTATTACAACCATGTTAATAGACGAATAATAACGATTGCATAGACTAGAAAATTTAGTAAAAAGTAGGTAAAATATACCTATTACGTCATAGTCTTGATGAAGATGTGACGAGAAAAATGTCTGGGAGAAATGTGCTATGGCAGATCAGCCAATCGTGCTAGAAATGCGCGACATTGTGAAGCAATTTGGTGAATTCCGTGCGAATGATCAAATTAATTTGCAAGTGAAGCGAGGCCAAATTCATGCCTTGTTAGGGGAAAACGGAGCTGGAAAGTCAACGCTGATGAATCAATTGTCAGGGTTGCTACAACCGACTGCCGGCGATATTTTGATTAATGGTCAAAAGGTTATTGTTGATAGCCCTTCAAAAGCCGCTGAATTAGGAATTGGAATGGTGCACCAACACTTTATGTTGATTGATGCGTTTACAGTTACAGAAAACATTATTTTGGGATCAGAACCCGTTAATGGGCTGAAGTTAAATACGAAAGCTGCCGCGACTGAAATTAAAAAGTTATCTGAACAATATGGGCTGGATGTTGATCCGAACGCCTTGGCAGGGGACATTTCGGTCGGTATGCAACAACGTGTAGAAATTTTGAAGACGTTGTACCGTGGCGCTGATATTTTGATTTTTGATGAGCCAACAGCCGTGTTGACGCCACAAGAAATTGATGAGTTGATGACAATTTTGAAGGGCTTGGCCGCTGAAGGTAAGTCAGTCATTTTGATTACGCACAAGCTTGATGAAATCAAGGCGGTTGCTGATCAAGTAACGGTTATCCGTCGTGGACAATCAATTGACTCATTCCCAGTTGCGGGTGTGTCATCACAAGAATTGGCTGACATCATGGTTGGTCGTTCAGTTTCACTATTCTCTACCGAAAAGGAGCCTGCTCACCCAACTGACACGATTTTGTCCGTGTCGGATTTGACGGTTAAGGACGCTCGTGGTGTTGAAGTTGTGAAAAACTTGAGTTTGGATTTCCGAGCTGGTGAAGTTGTGGGTATCGCGGGTATTGATGGTAACGGACAATCAGAATTTATTTCTGCTTTGACCGGATTGATGCCATCAGCATCGGGTAAGGTGACACTTAAGGGTAAGAATATTACCAATAAGAAGCCTCGCCAAATCACTGAAAGTGGTGTCGGCCACATTCCAGAAGACCGTCACCGTTTTGGGTTGGAATTGGATATGACGTTGGCTGAGAACATTGCCCTACAAACGTATTACAAGGCACCGATGTCGAAGGCGGGTGTGTTGGATTATGACAAAATCAACGCGCATGCTCGTGAGTTGATTGAAAAGTTTGACGTTCGTACGGTGAACGAATTAGTACCGGCTAGTGCTTTGTCTGGTGGTAACCAACAAAAGGCCATTATCGCGCGTGAGTTGGATCGTGATGCTGACTTCGTAATCGCAGCTCAGCCAACACGTGGTTTGGACGTTGGTGCAATTGAATATATTCACCAGCAACTCATTAATCAACGTGATGCTGGTAAAGCTGTCATGTTGGTTAGCTTTGAATTGGACGAAATTTTGAATGTCGCTGACCGCATCGCCGTTATTTCACATGGTGAGATTACAGGTGTCGTTGACGCAAATGAAACGTCAAAGAATGAGCTTGGATTGTTGATGGCAGGAATGTCATTGGCTGAAGCGCGTGCGCAATTAGCGGGGGAGTAGACTGGTGAATAAAATTAATTCATACGGTACAGGTCTCGTTGCAGGCCTGGCTGTCTTCTTTGGTTTGATGGTCGGTGCGATCATCATGTTGGTCTCTGGTTTTAATCCAGTGACTGGTTATGTGAGCTTGGTGCAATCAGCGCTCGGGTCATCATTGAATATCGGTGAAGTGTTGCGATCGATGACACCGCTGATTCTAACGGCGGCCGGTTTCTTGGTTGCACAATCAGCCGGTTTCTTCAACATCGGACTTGCTGGTCAAGTTTGGGTTGGTTGGATTGCATCAACGTGGTTTGTGTTGGTTAACCAATCAATGACACCATGGCTGTCAATTCCGTTGGCAGTTATCATCGGGGCGCTCGCTGGTGCTTTGATGGGTGCCTTGCCAGGTTGGCTGCGAGCTCAGTTTGGTGCATCAGAAGTTATTACAACAATCATGTTGAACTACATTGCCTTATATGGTGGAAATGCCTTTGTGCAAGGGTTACCTAAGAAGTTGATGACGACAACTGATATGACGGTTACGTTGCCAACGGAGGATTCGCTACGTTGGGATTTGCTTGCGAA
>ERZ841120.723-NODE-723-length-19140-cov-84.639298_pt1 | contig 19140 bp, 18 predicted proteins | sample MGYA00519572_ERZ841120 | MGnify/ENA primary metagenome ERZ841120 (study PRJEB31850, sample SAMEA3708890) | human gut metagenome | biome: human gut; feature: human-associated habitat; material: faeces | place: China | collected 2014 ...
TCGTTTCCGAACCTTACTGGGTACTCGCCACCATCTACCGCGACACCCAGTTTACGGCAACCAGCGGCAAGTTTACCAGCAAGGAGGAAGGCGAGAAGGCTTTCAGCACCATCGCCGGCAAACCCTTCACCGTTACCGATGTAAGTAAGAAGAAGGGAAACGAGGCGCCACCTCATCTCTACGACCTCACCTCGCTGCAGGTGGATTGCAACAAGAAGTTTGCCTACTCTGCCGATATTACGCTGAAGCTCATCCAGAGTCTCTACGAGAAGAAGTACACCACTTATCCTCGTGTAGATACCCAGTTCCTGACCGACGATATCTATCCGAAATGTCCGCAGATTCTGAACGGAGTAAGTCAGGCAAAGATCATGAGTCAGCAGAAATACCTCCCGCTCATCCAGCAGCTCGCAACAATCAGCAAGAAATTGCCGAAGAGCAAGAAGGTTTTCGATAATAGCAAGGTAACCGACCACCACGCCATCATCCCAACCGGTGTTCCGCCAACCGGACTCACCGATATGGAGGCAAACGTGTATGATCTCATCGCCAAGCGCTTCATCAGCGTGTTCTATCCGGATTGTAAATTCTCCACCACCACAGTTTTGGGCGAGGTAATCAACGAAGACGGACCGAAACCGGAAAAGATAGAGTTCAAGGTAAGCGGTAAGGAGATTCTCGAACCAGGCTGGCGAATAGTCTATGCCAAGGATGTAAAGAATGCAGATGACGATGATGCTTCAGATAACGCCAACGGAAATGCAGACTCCGGAAACGGTGCCAAGAAGGAAGTGGTAGAAGAAAGAACCCTCCCATCCTTCACAAAAGGCGAATCGGGAGACCATCAGCCTACCCTGACGGAGAAGTGGACCACGCCACCTAAGTATTATACCGAGGCAACCCTGCTGCGTGCGATGGAGACAGCCGGTAAATTCGTAGAAGACGAAGAACTTCGTGCGGCGCTCAAGGAGAACGGAATCGGCCGACCATCCTCCCGTGCCGGCATCATCGAGACCCTCTTCAAGCGCCACTACATCCGTCGCCAACGCAAGAATCTGATGGCAACCCCGACAGGCATCGAACTCATTGACACCATCCATGAGGAACTGCTGAAGAGTTGCGAACTGACCGGTATCTGGGAGAAGAAACTCCGCGACATCGAGCACAAGACCTACGATCCTGCCGACTTCATCAACGGACTGAAAGAACAGATCAACAAGATAGTCATCGATGTGTTGTCAGACAACAGCAACCGGAGAGTGACCATCATGACAGAGGAAGACCTCAAGAAGAAACCGGCTGCCAAGAAAACTCCAGCCAAGAAAGCTCCAGCCAAGAAAGCCGATAAGGCTGCAGCACAGAATACAGATTCTCAGAATGCCCCTGCTCAGCCAGCTCCAGCTGCCGACCCAATGGTTGGCAAACCATGTCCGCTCTGCGGCAAGGGCGTCATCATCAAGGGCAAGACCGCCTATGGCTGCAGCAACTGGAAGGCAGGCTGCCAATATCGTCAGCCATTCTCACAGATGTAAATCAATATGAAACAAATAAGATTATATCAAATCATAACAGCAATCAGCTGCCTCTTTCTGATAAGTTGCGGCATTGAACAGAACCTGAAGAAAGCAGACAAGCATCTTTCTTTAGGCGAATACTACGATGCGGCAACCCAATATAAAAAGGTGTACACCAAGACACCTACGAAAGAGCGGGCTGCCCGGGGCAAGGTGGCTCTGAAGATGGCACGCTGCTATGATAAAATCAACAGTACGCCGAAGGCACTGGCAGCCTACAGCAATGCCATCCGATACAAACAGGCAGACCTCAACGACCGCCTGGCTTACGCCCGGCTTCTCCTGAAGAACGGAAGTTACAGACAGGCAGCCAAGGAATTCGAATTCCTGCTCGATTCCATGCCTAACAACGTGTTGGTAAAGAACGGACTCGAATCGGCACGAAAAGCCCCAGTCTGGAAGAAGGAAGGAAGCCGGTACAAGGTAAAGCGGATGGATGTTTTCAACTCCCGAAGAGACGACTATTCGCCGATGTTCCTCAGCGATGACTACAGTCAGCTCTATTTTACCTCAACCCGTAACGAAGCCCAGGGCAGCGACCTGAACGGAGTGACGGGAACGAAATCAGCCGACATCTTCTTCTCTGAAAAGAACGACAAAGGCAAATGGAGCAAGCCGGAAGCCATCGGAACCGGTCTCAATACCGACTACGAAGAGGGCGCATGCTGCTTTACCCCAGACGGCAAGCAGATGTACCTCACCCAGTGTACCACCGATCCTACATCCCCTCGTCTGGCCCAGATAGTAACCTCCAACCGCTCAGATGCAGCCTGGAGCAAGCCTACGAATTTGGAAATCAGCAAAGATACACTCAGTTGTTTTGCCCATCCAGCCATCTCCCCTGATGGCGAATGGCTCTATTTCGTATCAGACATGCCGGGCGGAAAGGGCGGTCTCGACATCTGGCGAGTACGCATCACTCCTGCCGGACTGGGCGGCGTAGAGAACCTGGGCGAACCTATCAACAGCCCAGGCGATGAGATGTTCCCTACCTTCCGTCCTAACGGCGACTTCTACTTCAGCAGCAACGGTCATGTGGGAATGGGCGGACTTGACATCTATATCGCCAAAGTAAATTCCATCACCCGGAAATATGAACTCACCCACCCCGGCTATCCGCTGAATACAGAAGCCGATGACTTCGGAATGACTTTCGAGGGTCTCCACAACCAGGGTTTCTTCTGCTCTAACAGAAAAGACGGAAGAGGCTACGATCATATCTACTCCTTCGAGAATCCGGAGATTGTTACCACAATGAAGGGATGGGTTTACGAGAAAGACGGTTATGAACTGCCTGCCGCCGAGGTGAGAATCGTAGGCAACGACGGAACGAACAGGAAACTATCCGTCAAGGGCGACGGTTCGTTTGTCCTCCCTATCAATCCGCAGGTCGACTACCTGGTGATGGCATCCTGCAAAGGCTACCTCAACCACAAGGAAGAACTTCGGGTTGATTCGGCTAAAGAGAGTAAGGAATACGTGCTCCAGTTCCCGCTGGCTTCCATCACAGCCCCTGTACTCATCGACAACATCTTCTACGATTTCGACAAGGCAACCCTTACCGAAGCCAGTACAACAGCCCTCGACCAGCTGGTAATGCTGCTGAAAGAGAACCCGCACGTTACCATCGAACTCAGCGCCCATTGCGACTACAAGGGAAACAGCGAATATAACAAGCATCTGTCTCAGCGCCGCGCCCAATCGGTAGTAGACTATCTGATAAAACACGGCATAGAGAAAGAGCGCCTCACCCCTGTGGGCTACGGCAAGGAGAAGCCGAAGAATGTGCGCAAGAAACTTACCGAGAAGTATCCTTGGCTCAAGGAAGGCGATGTGCTCAACGAAGAATTTATCCTGAAGCAGAGCAAGGAGCATCAGGAAATCTGCAATCAGTTGAACCGCCGAACCGAGTTCAAAGTGCTCCGCACTACCTATAAATTGTTTTAGAAACCGATATCATAAGCATAGGTGCTCTACTGAAAAAGTAGCAGCACCTATTTGTTTTTCTATATTCAGCAATATAAAATCTTCGTTCATCGACGCTGAATGTCCGTTCAGCGACGTTGAATGTCCGTTCAGCGACGTTGAATGTCCGTTCAGCGTCGATGAACGGAGATTTCAAGAGCATAAAGACAATATTTATAGTAATAAAAAACTCTTTCTATTAGCACTAAAAACTATTCTGCTAATAGAAAGAGTTGATCATTCATACAATTGATATCAGGGAAGAAGCCTACTGACGCGCATCAGCCAGTTCATTATATCCCCAAACCATGATGAGGACAACGATGCCAGCCAGCACCATCAGGAGATTCTGAGAGTGGGCGATGGAATCTGCCACATGCGTAAGGGCACGCGAACCGGAGAGGAGGAAATCTATCTTCATAGAGAAAAGCCACCCCTGAATCTGTTCCCATCCCTGACAGACTACTGCTATGATGATGCCTGCTGCCACACAGGCTGCCGTCCATAAATGTTCCAGGCGCTGGCGCTTAACCAGCGACATCGCAGTATCAGTTTCGGGTAAAGCCGGCAATGCCTGCATCACCCTGTCGGAGAATCCGTCATCAGGAATCTCTGACATCTGGCAATCGGAAAAGAACATCTGCAAGAGTTCTTCATCCTGAGGGTTCAACGGTTCCCCTTTCATGCTCTCCAACTTCTTATCATTTATCTTATCGGTCATAACCATTCTGTTTTAAGTAACTTGCAAGTTTCTGTTTTCCTCGAGAGAGATGCGACTTGATGGTGCCTTGCGCCATTCCCGTCACCTCTGCAATCTTATCTATAGAGAGTCCATCCATCAGCTGCAGCGTGATGCATGTACGTTCATTTTCATTCAATATCTGTAATGCCTTGAGCAAATCCATCTTTAATCCGGCATGGGCGCCCTGTGCATTCTTACTGGAAACGGCAGGCGTATCGATGTCCTGCGTCTCCTTATGACTGCGGGTATAATCATACCATACATTATAGGCGATGCGGTAGAGCCAGGTGGAGAAAGAGGCTGTACCCCTGAAACCGGACAGATGGGTATATGCCTTGACAAAGGTATCCTGAGCCAAGTCGTCACTCAGCTGCGCATCCCCCAGCGTCTGCCGCAGGAAGAACCCACGAATGGGTGACTGATACTTCCTGACCAGCAGGTCGAACGACTTGCGGTCATGAAGCATCACCACCTTCGTGACGAGAGAGATATCGGATAACTTTTCCACCTTATATATATTAACTAATAATTGTTGTTCTTTTCCTTGTGACTTCCCCTCCTATTGAGAAGCCATGATATATTGAATGTCGGCTGCTAGACCGGAGTACCATTATATCCCGTGCCCTGATCGCCATGACGGTTCTTCCACCAGTCCTTGATGGCAGGAAGCGAGCCGATAACGGTCTGACCGATGCCATAGAAGAAGACCAGGGCTCCGATGCCAGCCAGGAAATCAGCATCCCACCAGGCAAACATGGCGCACAAGCCGGCTCCCAGGAAGGCATTTCTCAATCCACGCTTTACCAGATACTCATCGCTCTGCTTGTCTATCGGACGGTCGCTTTCCGGAACATTGATGCCCTTCTCCATCGCCATCTCTGCCAGTTTCATCCGGTCGTTGTGGCGGCGAATCAGATATCTGATAACCAGAAATACGATGATCAGCGGAGCAAAGACAAACAGCAGACCGAAGATGATACAGAAAATGATCATAACAGCCAGCGCTCCACCACCAAATACCGAACCGATGAAATCAAACGGATCATCATAGTTGTCTAAACTGTATTTAGAATGAACAGGTCTATTATCATTCTCATCATAATCATCATAGTTAGCCGAATCTGTACTGGTTGTATCAGAATAAGCCTCCAACGCCTCGTCGTCTTTATCCTTCGAAGCAGATGACTGTGCGGCAGATGCAGGAGCAGCCTTTGAATCTACCTGTTGGGTAGTTGGATGATAACGATGTTTTGGAGCAGAAGACGCCAAAGACACTTGGGTGGCTCCGATGCTCATAACGAGCGCTAATGCCAATATTGCTTTCTTCATATCATTATTTTTTTATTGTTTTTACCTTGTTATTTGAAAAATTTCTGCTTCTTAGACGCATCTCTTCGCGATTTAGTTGCAAAGAAACGAAAAATTTCTTATTTTTGCAAACAAATTAAAGAAAAAGAGACAGAATGAAGACATTACCTGAAGATTTCAGAACATATACGCAGGCGCTGATGGGCGAAAAGCTGTATCAGCGTCTGGAGCATGCTATCCTTGAAGAGGAGGCACCAACCAGTATCCGCATCAATCCTTTTAAATGCAAGGATGCTGATGGCGAACCGGTTCCCTGGTGTCCGGAAACCGGACGTTATCTCTCTACGCGTCCCGGATTCACCTTCGATCCGCTGCTGCATGCCGGCTTATATTATGTACAGGAAGCCTCATCCATGTTTGTAGATATGGCTATCCGACAGTACGTAAAAGAACCGGTGATGATGCTGGATCTCTGTGCTGCCCCTGGCGGAAAGTCGACTGCCGTAAGAGCTGCCTTGCCAGAAGGGAGTCTGCTCTTCAGCAACGAACCTATGCGCACCCGCTCACAGATTCTTGCCGAAAACGTACAGAAGTTCGGCCATCCGGATATGATTGTTACCAACAACTATCCCCGCGATTACAAGAAATCGAAATTGCAGTTTGATGTGATCCTTACCGATGTTCCCTGCTCCGGCGAAGGAATGTTCCGCAAAGATGAAGGGGCTATCGGCGAATGGAGTACCCAGAATGTGAACAACTGCTGGCAGCTGCAGCGCGAAATCGTATCGGATATCTGGAACTGTCTGAAGCCAGGCGGTATCCTGATTTACTCTACCTGCACCTTCAATGCGCACGAAGATGAGGAGAACGTTGCCTGGATATGCGAAGAACTTGGCGCTGAAGTGATGGCACTGGAGGGTGTAGAAGATGCATGGAACATCACCCGCAACCTCACGGGCACCGACTTCCCTGTTTACCGATTTATTCCTGGCGTTTCGCGAGGCGAAGGTCTGTTTATGGCGATTCTGAAGAAAGAGGGCGAATGGGAAGCAGGTTCTTCAGCCAAGGAGAACAGGAAGGATAAGAAGAAGAAAGACAAGAAGGTGGCGAAAGGAAAGGGACCGGAGATTCCGGACGACTGGCTGAAGACTGATACGGAATGGATGCCTGCAGAAAGCAACGAGACGGTTTACGCCATTCCGGGCAGATGGAAAGACATCTACGACCAGGCTGAAAAGAACCTGAAGGTGCTGCATGCAGGTGTGAAACTGGGAACAGACAAGGGAAAGGGTCTCATTCCCGACCAGGCTCTCGCTCTCTCTACGATGCTCAACAAAGATCACTTTCCACAGGTGGAGTTATCCTACGAAGATGCCATCCGCTACCTTCGCAAGGAGGCTGTGAATCTGCCTGCCGATACGCCTAAGGGTTATGTACTGGTAACCTACAGACAGGTTCCGATAGGCTGGGAAAAGAACATTGGCAACCGTGCCAACAACCTCTATCCGCAGGAGTGGAAAATCAAGAGTAGCCATGTTCCGGAAGAACAGTTTACAGTTAACAGTTTATAGTTAACAGTTTACAGCAAGAATGAATAATTCAACATTCAACACTCAACATTCAACATTAAAATAAAAAATGTTCAGCATCATCGCCTGTATATCAAAAGTGCATAGAGCTATCGGGTACAAGAACCGGTTGCTCTACGCCATCCCATCGGACATGACCCGATTTCGTATGCTCACAACTGGACATACGATTATCATGGGCAGAAAGACATTTGAGTCGCTGCCGAACGGAGCCTTGCCCAACCGCCGCAATATTGTTATCTCGAAGACAAGAGAGCAGATAACAGGGTGCGAAGTATACACCTCTCTGGAAGAAGCGCTGGCAGCAAGGAAAGAAGAGGCAGCAAGGAAAGAAGAGGTTGGAAACAAAGAAGAGGTTGGAAGCAAAGAAGCATCAGATGAATGTTTCATAATCGGAGGAGCCAGCATATATGAACAGGCTTTGCCTTTTGCAGACAAGCTTTATCTCACAATCGTAGAAAAGGAGCCTGAACATGCCGATACCTTCTTTCCGGAAATCAATCCGGCAGAATGGGAAGTGACAGAAAAAGAAATGAGGAATGAAAACGGCTTACCGTTCACATTCCTCACCCTTTATAGAAAGCAGTAATCCCGCAGGGAGCTACTGCTTTTTTTCTTTTTATATCTTATTTCTCTGCTGCAGCCTCCTCATCAGTTTCCTCTTCATCATCGTTGAAGCTCTTGAGGTCCTGCATAGAAAGCTGACGGTTGATAGATGCATTGAAAGAGATGATGGTCTCGCTGCGAGACAATCCCAGTGGCTGCAACTTATCATGGATGATTTCCAGGAGATGGTGGTTGTTCAGCGCATAAATCTTGATAAACATATCAAAGCTGCCTGTAGTATAGTGGCACTCTACAACCTCAGGAATCTTCTTCAACTCCTCTACAACCTGGTCAAACTTCTCAGGCTCCCTCAAATAGAGTCCCATATAGGCACAAGTTTCGTAACCTATCTTTTCTGGGTCAATGATGAATTGTGAACCCTTGATGATACCAAGATTTGTAAGTTTAGCTACACGCTGATGAATGGCAGCACCGCTCACATTGCAAGCGCGTGCCACTTCCAAAAATGGAATACGGGCATCCTGAGAAATCAGCTTCAGAATCTGCCTATCTAATGAATCTAAAATTTGTTTTGACATAATACTAATAATTTGCTTGCAAAGATAATACAAAAAATTAATAAAAGCAATTTTTTAAGAGAAAAACATGATAAATTAATATTATTTTCCATTTTCTGTGGCAGAATAACTGATTTTTAATGCTTTTGCCTGGCGCAAAGCCTGCTTTACATCGGTTATCACACCCATCTTGGTTTCCTGATCTGCTTTGATTGATACGGTCATCAGCTTCTGGTCTTCCGGTGACATACGCTTCTTTTCTGCCGAAATGTAATCCATCACTTCGGGAGCCGAAGCAAACTTGTCATTCAACTGAATCTGGGTACCGGTACCATACTTTGCCTGCATCTCTTTGGTTGGCTTACCTATATAGATATGGCTCACCGCCGATTTCTTGGTCAGGCGGGTGAGTTCCTTGCCTTGTGGCAAACGGCAGTCTACCTTCAAGGTAACCTGGCGCATGTGGGTAACAATCATAAAGAAGAACAGTACGGAGAAAATGAGGTCTGGCAGAGAAGATGTATTCAACCCTGGCACTTCATGCGATTTCTTATGAAAATTCATCATTGTTTACCTCCTTTCTGCTGTTCTGTAGCTGTTTCTGCCGATTTTTCTTCCCCTTGCTTTTCTTCAGCATTGGCATCAACACGCTGGTCGGTTTGAGTCATTGCGTTGGCATACGACTCTGTGATGCGCTGCGGACAGATGTTGCGCACCTGTTCTTTCTGGTCATTGTTCAAGAGGGCATAATTCCTGTGATATATCTTCTGGGCTGTTTCGTTGCGTAGCTGGCTATATGCTTCCATCAGCTGATTCTGCATCTGGAAATAGAGATTATAGTCGGCATCGCGGTCACTCTCGATAGAGATGAGATGTTTCTTGCCCAGGCGGTGTACAAAGCGGATGGTTTCTTCCTTGAGCTGGCTTACCTGCATCGGCTTACCGTTGACCAAAAGCGTATCGCCAGCTGTCAGGCGCAGCTCCATGAGGTTAGCCTTGTCTACCACCGTCTGCTGCTGTTCCTTCTTCTGCGGTTCAGGTGAAGGGAGTTGGCGCAACAGTCCCTTATCCACATCCATTGATGTGGTGACAAGGAAGAATATCAACAGCATGAACGAGATGTCGGCTGTAGATGTGGTATTCAGTCCCGGGGTTTCGTGTTGCTTCCTTCTAATCAGCATATTTAATCCTTATTTATAGAATAGAGAGCCTAAAGCACTCTCTTTAGTTTTTCTTCCGAATATAACGTGTGGAACCGAAACAGACGGCACCGATTCCTGCCACCAGCATCAGGAGCGATGTGATGACAAACATATCTGAAAGCTTGAGCCAGAGCCAGTCGGCATAATTCTCACCATTGATGAGCATCGGAGCAGAACCGCCCAAAAGGAAGGTAAGCAGCAAAACTGCCAAAGTTCCAATCCATGTGATGCGGAAGATGCGACGCACGGGAATGCCATTCACTACAGCCTCCGACTTGCTGCTGCGATAATCTCTGATCATCGAAAAGACTGCCAGACCTGTACCTCCTATCAGGAAGAGCCACATCAGCAGGATGAGCACATCGGTAAAGAGAGGCGCATTAAAGTCGGGGTTCTCTTCGAAAGGCAAATCGTAGCCTACCAAAAAGAACAGACCGAAAACCAGCACCGCCAGTCCTATCATGATATAGAACACCTGCTGCGATATCTTTTCGGCCGACTTCGTCTTCTGCTTTGAAAATTGAAATTTAACCATTTCTCTCTTCGTTTATTTATTCTTGGCAATAATATCCATTAAAGTAACCGCCGACTCCTCCATCTGGCTTGTCAGATGCTCCACCTTAGAAAGGATGTAGTTATAGAAAACCTGAAGAATGAGGGCTACGATGATACCGAAGATAGTAGTGATGAGCGCCACTTTCATACCCGAAGCAACGATAGTAGGACTGATATCGCCCGCCTGCTGAATCTGATCGAACGACATGACCATACCGATCACGGTTCCGAGGAATCCGAGCGATGGCGCCATAGCGATAAAGAGTTTGATCCAGGAGCAGCCCTTCTCCAGGTTAGCCGCCTGAACGGTACCATATCCGCTTACCGAGCGCTCGATGTCATCAAGACTCTCGCTGATATGCATCAAACCCTGGTAGCAGATAGAAGCCACCGGTCCGCGGGTATTCCGGCAGAGCGTCTTAGCCCCTTCCACATCTCCCGCCGACACTTTCTGGTCGATATCCTGCATCAACTTCTTGGCGTTGATTTCAGAGAGACTCAGATAGATGATGCGCTCGATACAGAAAGCCATACCCACGATGAGGGCGATGGCAACGAGAGACATAAATCCCGCATTACCCTCTATAAACTTTGTCTTAAGAGCTTGATGAAATCCCATGTTCTCTTCTTGAGCCATCATAGGCAGAGAACACATCCATGTGAAAACCAATATTGCAAAACGTGCAATAGCTGTATTTTTCTTCATATACCTTATTATATATATAAAAGCGGAAAGAGGGGGATTCGAACCCCCGAACCGGTTTTGCCGGTTACACGCTTTCCAGGCGTGCCTCTTCAGCCACTCGAGCACCTTTCCATATTCCGAAGAACTCTTCTTAATCGCCGCAACATGCTGCTGCAACAATTTCGAAGTGCAAAATTATTGCTTTTCCTCCGAAATACCATAACTTTCATTGTTTTTTTATGTTTATTTAAGGAGTTTTGAACGCTTGCGTCCTATACTTGCGATACGGATAGCGGAAAAACCCGCTCTGCATTGAGGTTGGTCTGTCGGGCAAGCTCCTCTTCGCTTATGCCATAAGCCTTGGCGAGCGTCTTCATCACTTCTACCACGAAAGCACTCTCGTTACGCTTGCCGCGATAAGGAACGGGCGCCATATACGGACTGTCGGTCTCCAGCACGATGCGATCCAGAGGAACTACGGCAGGGAGGTCTTCACGCAGATGACTGCTCTTGAAAGTAGATACGCCACCGACGCCCAATACAAACTTATCGAACGAGAGGAGTTCTTCTGCCTCCTTCTGATTGCCCGTAAAGCAATGGAAGACGCCACCCGGCAGTTCTTTCTCATACTTTCTGAGCAGATGTACCATCTCGTTCTGCGCCTTGCGGCAATGAATCATCAGCGGGAGCTGGGTTTCTACCGACCATTTTACCTGTTCCTCGAAAGCCTCGAGCTGCTCGTTTTCGAACTCACGGCTCCAGTAATAATCAAGTCCTACCTCTCCGATGGCGATCAAGTCAGAAAACTGAGGAGAACCCACCTGACAGGCATTACCGGTCATGCGATGCTCCTCCAGTATCTTCCGGAGTTCAGCCAGCTGTTCCTTCCAGTCAGCCTTCACCTCTTCAGGATGCAGACCAATCATCGGATAAGCATAGCCCGGATATTCCTTAGCCAATGCCAGGACCGCGTGTGTGGTCTTCACATCGATGGCAGGCAAGAACACCTTGCCTACCCCCGCTTCCTTGGCACGGGCGAAAGCCTCCGCCCTATCCTCATCAAACTCCTCCGCATCAAAATGCGTATGTGTATCTATTACTTTGAACATTGCCCTATCAACTGTCAACTATAAACTATTAACTATCAACTAGTACTGTCGCTTCATCATTTTCTGAGCATACTTAGCCAGTTCTTCCTTGCGCTCAGCAGGCACGCTGACAGCATCCAGATACTTCTTGCTCTGCTCGAAATAATAAGCAATCTTATCCTGCGCCAGTTTGTCGATACCTATCTCGTTGTATAGACGGGTAACGGCAGCCACCTTCTCCTTGCGGTCGAAATCCTTGGCATCCACCCACTTCTGCAGTTCTGCACGCTGAGCGTCGTTGGCATGGTTGAAGGCATTGATGAGCATATACGTCTTCTTGTTAGATGTGATATCGCCACCAATCTCCTTACCGAACACCTTGGTATCGCCGTAAACATCGAGGTAATCATCCTGCAACTGGAACGCCAATCCTATCTGCTCGCCAAACTTATACAGGTTCTCTGCATCCTCATCAGAAGCATCGGCAAGGATAGCACCCATCTTCAGGGCACAAGCCAGGAGAACGCTGGTCTTGAGGCGGATCATCTCGATATATTCCTCCTCCTTCACATCGTTACGGTTTTCAAACTCCATATCAAACTGCTGACCTTCACCAATTTCCAGGGCAGTGGTCGTAAAGAGTTTCAACACCTTGGCAAGATGCTTTTCATCACATTGAGCCATACGCTCATAAGCCAGAACGAGCATGCTGTCGCCCGAAAGGATTGCCGTATTGGCATCCCATTTCTTATGAACCGTTTCATGACCGCGACGCAAATCAGCATTGTCCATCAGGTCATCATGCAGCAAAGTATAGTTATGATAAGTTTCCAGGGCAACGGCATTCATCAGAATCTTCTCCGGATTATCCTTGAAAAGATTGTAGCCCAGAAGCATGAGCGTAGGACGAATACGCTTGCCACCCATAGAAAGTACGTATCTGATAGGCTCATAAAGAGACTTTGGCTTTCTTTCGTAAGGCAAATTAGCCAGAAACTCATTTACCATGCTTAAAATTTCATCTGCTGTCTTCATAATAATGTATAATTTATAATGTATAATTTACAATGAACAATTTATAATTTATAGCTGGAACACTACCGGGATGGCAATCATCGTGCGACAGACCTTGCCTTTATCGATGCCCGGTTTCCACTTCGGCATCATCTTCATCACCCTCAAAGCCTCGTTGTCGAGCAATGGATCTACCGAAGTGCTTACCTTGATATTGGCAACACTTCCATCCTTGTTTACGATAAAGGATACCACTACGGTTCCCTGAATCCTACTTTTCTGGGCAGCTACAGGGTACTTCAGGTTCTTGGTAAGCCACTGCATGAAGGCAGACCAGCCACCAGGAAACTGCGGTATCTTCTGCACGACGGTCAGTTTGATAGGAGCCTCAACTCCTGGATTCTCAATGGGAGTTTCAGGAACCGCTTCCTTCACCTCAGATCCATCCACTACACCCGAGCCGTCGCCAATAACCAGTTCGCTGGTTGTAGAACTGATTTTCTGCGGTGCCTTCTGAGTCTGTTGCTCGGCAGCCTTCACTTCCTGGGTAATTGACTTAGAAGCAGGAGCCGAAACAGCCTCCGCACTCACCATATCTTTCTGGTCGGGACGAGCCGACATTTCCAGATCCTGTGAAAGATCTTCCATCGATTCAGACAAGTCATCATCTCCCTGCGGACCTCTCTGATATTGGAGTCCTACGAAGATGAAAGTAAAAGCCAGCAGCAACCCCAGCAGGAAAAATGTAACCCGCTTATCTTCCAGTTGTGCGCTATTTGATTTCTTAATTTCCACAATAAAAACCGTTTAAAATCGTTATTTCCTACGAAAACATTGCAAAATTACTTCTTATTATTGAAAAAAGCAGTATCTTTGCCAAAGAATTAGAAAATTTAAATGAAAAAATATGTAATTTCCGCAATATTGACGCTTTTTGCGACAATTATTGATGCTCAAGAGAGCCAAACGGGGTATAATTTCCTTCGCTTGCCGGTGAGTGCTCACGCAGCTGCTCTGGGTGGCGACAACATCACCTTGATAGAAGATGATGAGGCACTCATATTCCATAATCCGGCTCTCCTGTCATCAGTAAACGACAAGACGGTCAATCTCAATTATATGAACTATATGTCGGGGGTGAACACTGCCTCGGCTAGTTTCAACCGCACTGTCAACGACAAGGCTTCGTGGGCTGTTTCGGCTCAGCTTGTTGACTACGGCAAGATGAAAGAGACGGATGAGAACAACATCCAGATGGGTGAGTTCTCGGCAAAGGACATTGCCATTGCGGGTTACTTCTCTTATATGCTCGGTGAAAAGTTTGCGGGTGGTATTGCTGCCAAATTCATCACTTCGTATATTGGCGATTACAATTCTATCGCAGTGGGAGTGGATCTGGGCATCAACTATTACGACCCGGAAACGGAATGGTCGGTTTCATGTGCGGCAAAGAATCTGGGTGGACAGCTGAAAGCCTACGATAATGAATACGAGAAGATGCCTATCGACCTGCAGTTGGGTGTTACGAAACGCTTCGCCAACGCACCGTTCAGGGTATCAGCCACACTGGTCAACCTGAACCATTGGGACAGCAGTCTTCGTGATCATGCCGTAGTAGGTGCCGACATTCTGCTTTCGGAGAGCCTGTGGATAGGTGCCGGCTACAACTTCAGGAGAGCCAACGAGATGAAAATCAGCACCTCAGAAGATGAGGAAAGCAGTCATGGAGCCGGTTTCTCTGTGGGTGGCGGTATCAACCTGGAGCGCTTCCATCTGAACGTTGCCTACGGCAAATATCACGTCAGTAGCAGCAGTCTCATGCTGAACGTAAGTTACAGATTATAAATTGTACATGATAAATTGTACATGATAAAATGTACATGATAAATTATACATTAAAGTTAGTTCGAAATTATGAAGAAAATAACAATAGCAATAGACGGATACTCTTCTTGCGGTAAGAGTACGATGGCAAAGGATCTTGCCAAGGAAATAGGTTATGTTTATGTAGATACGGGCGCGATGTACCGCTCGGTAACTCTCTATGCGCTGCGTCATCAGCTCTTCGAAGCAGATGGAGCCGTAAAGACTGAAGAACTGCAGAAGGAGATGAAGAACATCAGCATCTCATTCAAGTTTAATGCAACAACCGGTCGCCCTGACTGCTATCTGAACGGCGAACTGGTAGAAAAGGAAATCCGTTCGTTAGAGGTTTCCAACCACGTTAGTCCGATTGCCGCCGTTCCTTTCGTCAGAGAGGCGCTGGTAGAACAGCAGCAGAAGATGGGCGAAGACAAGGGCATCGTGATGGATGGTCGCGATATAGGTACCACCGTGTTCCCTAATGCCGAACTGAAGATTTTCGTTACAGCCAGCTCACAGGTGAGAGCACAGCGCCGTTTCGATGAACTGAAGGAGAAAGGAATGCCAGCCGACTTCGATGCGATTCTGAAGAATGTAGAGGAGCGCGACTATATCGATACCCACCGCGAGACTTCCCCACTCAGAAAGGCTGATGATGCCATCACGCTCGACAACAGCAACATGACCATTCCTGAACAGAAGGCATGGCTGATGGAACAATATCAAAAGGCAATAGCAGAATAAGCTACAGAAAAGAGACTGCCGGGTTATTTATGCAAAAATACGTTAAATATACTATTTTTACCGATAAATTTATTTTATTCGATGAAAAAGATTTGGAAAAAAAACTTCAATTTAGTATCTTTGCAATCATATTAACAAGGTAGTAATGATATAGATTATAAATTTTGAGTTAATTACTGTTTTTTGAAGGTGATAGGTCTTCGGGAGAAGATTTATCACCTGTTTTATTTTCAGACAGTTTATAAAAGATAAACCCACTTGACGCTGTAAAACACAGCGTCAAATGGGTTAACTAATTAATAACCAGCATATTAAGTTTTTCTACCAACGATAAAACTATCCTATACCATTGTTACCGCAAAACGCGGTAGCAAGGTGGTTAACTAACTAACAATCAACGCATTAAATCTTACAACAAGAGAGCCGAACTTTCCTTGATAATCTTATCCTTGCACTCTTCCATCAGCCACTTCGGCGTACTGGTAGCGCCACAGATACCTACCGTTTCCACATCCTTGAACCAGTTCATATCTATCTCGTCGGCACTTTCTATCTGGTAGCTGTTGGCATTCACGCTCTTGCATTCCTTGAAAAGCACCTTACCGTTCGAACTCTTTCTGCCACTCACAAAGAGGATGACATCATGCTTGCTGGCAAAGGCAGCGATGTTAGGCATGCGGTTAGCCACCTGACGGCAGATGGTATCGAAACTCTTGAAGACAGCACCCTCAACAATATGCTCCTGGCAGTATTCGATGATGCGGTGGAACTCATCGAGACTCTTGGTAGTCTGGGAGTAAAGATAGATATCTTTAGAGAAATCCAACTGACCGCTTTCCTTCAGCTGCTTCACATCCTCAAACTTCTCTACCACGATGGCATGACTCTCCGTCTGCCCCACCAGTCCGAGCACCTCAGCATGCCCATTCTTGCCGAAAATCACGATCTGCGCCTCCGGATTGTTGACATACTGCTTCTTGATGCGGCGCTGCAACTGGAGCACCACAGGACAGGTAGCATCGATGATTTCGATGTTGTTTCGCTCGGCAAGGGCATAAGTTTCAGGCGGTTCACCATGAGCACGGAGCAAGACCTTTACGCCCTGCAGTTCCTCCATCTGCTCATGGTCTATCGTGATGAGTCCCGCTTCATGCAGGCGCTCCACCTCCATACCGTTATGCACAATATCGCCCAGGCAGTAAAGTTTACCGCCCTTAGCCAACTCCTCTTCAGCTTTCTTGATGGCAGTGGTTACGCCAAAGCAGAACCCACTGCCGTTATCTATTTCTATCTGCACGATATTCGTTTTTAATTCATTGTACATTAATCTTCACCACCACCTTAGCATGGTCAGGATCATTCGTAATCATGAGGATACGAGGGTGTCTGACACGCGATTTCTTCAAGTCGGCAGCCACAGCCGTCACCTTCATCTTAACGGTCTCTCCTGGCTGAATCTTACTCTTCTTCAGGTTCACCTGCAAGCCCATCGTAAACATCTGCATGCTGCGGATATCCAGTTCCGACTTACCCTTATTGGTAATCAGAATCTCACCCTTCAGCTTCTTCTTTCCATTGAAACTACCCAGATTGAGATCGGTGGCAGACATCTCTAACTTCGGAGCCAGTACCTTCTTGGCTGGAGTCATGTTCTCGAAACCAGGAAGAAGAACGGCTGAAACCACGATTTCCTTCTCAGGCGCAATCTTATCGCCAGGACGCTCACCGAGATAAACCGATGTCTGGTTCAATCCCAGGTCGCGCAGTTTCTTGGAATCCAGCACGAAACTGATTTCGGCAGAATGACGCGGAGCTACCTTGGAAGGCGATACGAAAGCATGAAGATAGTTTGGCAGATGCATCACTACCGGCTCTAGTAATTCGTCGGTAGGATTGAAGATATGGATGCGCTGAACCGGACGGTCGCCACGGTTCACGTCATCAAACTCCACCTCCTGGGCATCACTCTTGATGACACCCAGCATCTCATCGTAAGAACCAGCGAAATCTACTACGCTGCCCACTACCTTTCCCCTCATAGAGAGGATGAACGGCTCTTCATCCGCATTGGTATAGAGGCAAACCTGCTTGGTGAAAGTACCCATCTGCTTGGCATCGTATACCGCCTTGATGACGAAACTTTCGCCGGCAGCTATGCCCGTCTTCGGATAATCTACCTCCGTACAGCCGCAGCTTTTCAACACATTGTTGATAACCAAAGGCTTGTGCCCGTCATTCTTCAGCACGAATTCGGCAGTTACAGGCTTGCGGAACACCACCTGTCCGCAGTCTACCACCTCGTGCTGGGTTGTAATCTTCTGTGCTGATGCAGGCAGCGCCAACAGCGCTGAGAGCATCCATATATTCATCCGTTTCATACTATTCTATTTTAAATTATCAATCTATAAACTATAAACTATTAATTGTTAACTCTCAACTCATACGTCTCTGTGCGACCACCAAATTCCGGACTGTAGGTACACTCAGCGGTGCAAGTTCCGCTCTGATAGTCGCCCTTTCTATCCACGTAATACTCCATTTCTACGATGTGCTTACCTTTAGATAAACGATCGAAATAGAAATTTGTTGCATGATCTCTTGGAGAAACATAGCAGCCTATGCCCCACTGATAACCGCTCTTCTGGTTAACCGGTTCCAGACATGCCGCACGCTTATCCGTAATCTGCACAAAGTCGTAGTCACGGTCGGCGGTGATGATGAGCGTTACCTTCACCTTCTCGCCTACCTTCGCCTGCGCCTTGCCCTTGCCCTCAGATTCGGCTGGAACGATGACACGGCGAATCTTGATGCCCGACTCCATGGAACCGATTTCGCTGATAGGCTGCTTAAACTCTGCATAGACAGCACCCCAGCTGGTATAATCGCTCTTCTTCTGGATGCTCAGCCTAGATGCCTTGCCCGTCTTTTCGGTCTTCACATAGCCCAAAGTAGTGGAATCCTGCGGCATCGGCAGCAGCTTGCCATCCAGTTTCAGCACGGCATTTTCAGCCTTCCTGTTCCAGTTGCTCTCATTGCCCTTCATAAAGGCGTAAACAGCATCCACGGTGTTCACTGGCGTATCCCAAACCTGGGTGCGCTTCGACATCAGGAGCCAGCGCTGCAGTTCCTCTATGGTCTGCTTGTCGTTCGGCTTCAGCATCTGCAGCGCCTCTATCACAGATACCTGGGTAGGAATCTTATAGTTTCTCCAGCTGTAGAGTGCCTTGCGGGTATCGTAGTAGCGGCCCATCTCCTCGCGGTAAACGGCATATTCGTTCACGCTCTGCAGATATTCGCCAGCCTTCTCGCGGTAAGCGGCATTCTGCTGGCTGTTCTTGGCGAGTACCACGGCAGCACGCGCCTTGCCATAGATGGAGAAATCACCCGTCATCTTCGACATCTTGTCCAGGAGATAAGCCTTGTCAGCTTCCAGATTCTGCTTCATCTTTCTGCCATCCATCGAAAGGATGTAGAGATAATGCAGCGCCTGTTCGCTAGGATTCACCTTGTGCTTTTTCTCCTCCTGTTTCTTCATCTCTCTTACTTCCCGAGCAGTCTGCAGAGAGAGATAGTTCAGAGCCGAAGTCAGCATCCGGGCGGTTGATTTCTGCACACCAGCGAGGGCATTCAATCGAACCATCATTTCGGCTACCGACGTTGTCATATACCGGCTGCCCTTCATGCCCT
>ERZ841120.725-NODE-725-length-19127-cov-7.548500_pt1 | contig 19127 bp, 20 predicted proteins | sample MGYA00519572_ERZ841120 | MGnify/ENA primary metagenome ERZ841120 (study PRJEB31850, sample SAMEA3708890) | human gut metagenome | biome: human gut; feature: human-associated habitat; material: faeces | place: China | collected 2014 ...
GGATGGGAGCCAGAGAATGTTATCGTGAAGTGATTTTGGATAACATCGAGTACAGCTATCTGGTGCAGGACAGCCATATCGACCGTGAGCAGCTTGACGAGATTGTTGACCTGATCGTGGATACCGTGTGTTCTGCCCGCAAAGTCATCCGCATTGCCGGAGACGATTATCCGGCGGAGGTGGTAAAGTCCAGGTTTATGAAGCTGGACAGTTCCCATGTTCAGTATGTTATGGACTGCATGAAGGACAACACCACCTATGTCCGCAATATCAAGAAATATCTTCTGGCGGCGCTGTATAACGCCCCGACCACCATCAACAGCTACTATTCTTCCCTGGTGCAGCACGATATGTACGGGGACGGGCAAAGGGGGCGAGGCTAAATGCAGGAGGAAGTAACGCGGGGCGCCGTGACACTCATTGTTGACGGAGCCAAGCTAAGCGAGCAGGTCTTTGAAAAGGCCGTCAAAAAATTCCTGGAGGAAATTCAGAAAAGCCAGAAGCCCAAAATCTACCGTGGCAGGCAGAGCCTTAAACAGCTTGCCAGCCAGAACGCCGGTCTTGCCAATATCGAGATCAGCGACAAAAATATCAAGGCTTTCTCCCGTGTGGCGAAGAAATACCATGTGGATTTTGCCTTGAAGAAGGACACCGCCGCCGAACAGCCCCGTTACCTGGTCTTTTTCAAAAGCCGGGACGCGGATGCCATCACAGCGGCGTTTCAGGAGTTTGCCAGCCGGAAAATGAGCCGTGAGGAAAAGCCATCCATCCGGGAGCGGCTGACCCAGGCGAAGGAACAGGCAGCAGAGAAAACGGAACACCGCACCATTGACCGGGAGAAAGTAAAGGTCAAAGATCGGAGCGTGCAGAGATGAATATGAAAAAACTATTTTTGCTGAACCTTCCGTATCTTCTGTTCGTGTATCCCTTCGATAAGCTGGCACAGGCTTTCCGGCTTGCGCCCGGTTCTGACCTCTCCGGCAAGCTACTTTCCATCGGGGACGGCTTCACGGCAGCGCTTTCCTCCCCGTGGCTCAGTTTCCATCCCACGGACCTGCTGATCGGCATAGCCGGTGCGGTGATCCTTCGCATGGCGGTCTACCTGAAAGGCAAGAACGCTAAGAAGTATCGCCACGGGATCGAGTATGGTTCTGCCCGCTGGGGTACGGCAGCGGATATCGCTCCCTACATGGACAAGGACTTTTTCCAGAACATCCCCATGACGCAGACGGAGCGAATCACAATGGCGAGCCGTCCAAAGCAGCCGAAGTATGCCAGAAACAAAAACATTCTGGTGATCGGCGGTTCCGGCAGCGGCAAGACGCGGTTCTTCTGTAAGCCGTCGCTGCTACAAGCCCATTCGTCCTATGTCTGCACCGATCCGAAAGGAACCTTGCTGCCGGAGATCGGCACTTTCCTGGAGCGGAAGAAATACCGTATCAAGTGCCTCAACCTGATAAACTTCCGAAAATCCATGAAATACAACCCGCTGTCCTACATTCGATCAGAGAAGGATATCTTAAAGCTGGTGAACGCCCTGATTATGAACACGAAGGGCGAAGGCGAAAAATCTTCGGAAGATTTCTGGGTCAAAGCGGAACGCCTCTATTATTCCGCACTGATCGGCTACATCTGGTACGAGGCCACGGAGGAAGAAAAGAACTTCATCACACTTCTGGACCTTATCAATGCCAGTGAAGCCAGAGAGGATGACGAAACCTATCAAAGCCCGGTGGACCTGCTCTTTTCTCAACTGGAGGAACGGGAGCCGGATCACTTCGCCGTCAAGCAGTACCGCAAATTCAAGATGGCGGCGGGCAAAACCTTAAAATCCATTCTCATTTCCTGCGGTGCCCGGCTTGCTCCCTTCGATATCAAGGAGCTGCGGGACCTGATGGAGTATGACGAACTGGAACTGGACACCCTGGGCGACCAAAAGACCGCATTGTTTGTGATCCTGTCGGATACGGACAGCACTTTCAATTTCGTGGCCGCCCTCATGTATAGTCAGCTTTTCAATCTGCTCTGCGACAAGGCGGATGACTTCTACGGTGGGCGGCTGCCCGTCCATGTCCGTCTGATTCTGGACGAGTTTGCCAACATCGGCCAGATACCGAACTTCGATAAGCTGATTGCCACCATCCGAAGCCGTGAGATATCGGCTTCTATTATTTTGCAGTCGCAGAGCCAGTTAAAGACCATCTACAAGGATGCGGCAGATACCATTGTCGGTAACTGTGACAGCACCTTGTTTTTGGGAGGCAAAGAGAAATCCACGCTCAAGGAAATTTCGGAGCTGCTGGGGAAAGAGACCATTGATCTCTATAACCAGTCCGAAAACCGGGGCAGTCAGGTTTCCCATGGCCTCAGTTATCAGAAATTAGGAAAGGAGTTGATGACCCAGGACGAATTGGCAGTGATGGACGGCAGCAAGTGTATCTTCATGCTGCGGGGCGTGCGCCCGTTCCTTTCGGAGAAGTACGACCTCACCCGGCATCCGAATTACCGATACACGGCCGACGCCGACCCTAAAAATGTCTTTGACATGGAACGGTACATGAAGAAGCAACGTGCCGTGGTAAAACCCACGGACACCTTCGATGTGTACGAGATTGACGCAACAACTTAACCCAAAATCAAAAACATTTTTTAGGAGGATTATTTTATGGAATTTTTCAACAGTGCAGTTGGTGTTTTGCAGACTCTCGTAGTGGCCCTGGGCGCAGGTCTTGGTATCTGGGGCGTTATCAACCTTCTGGAAGGTTACGGCCAGGATAACCCTGCTTCCAAAAGCCAGGGTATGAAACAGTTGATGGCTGGCGGCGGTGTCGCCCTCATCGGCATCACCCTTGTACCTCTGCTCTCCGGCCTGTTCGGTTGATCGTCCGGCGGTGATCGCTTATGGGCGGCATACTCGACAAACTCGATGAATGGCTCCGAGGGCTGCTCATCGAGGGGATCACGGGAAACCTGTCGGGCATGTTCGATACGGTCAATACCAAAGTAGGCGAGATCGCCGGTGAAGTGGGACAGACGCCGCTGGCATGGAACAGCGGCGTCTTTTCTATGATCCGAAACCTCTCTGAAACGGTGATCGTTCCAATCGCCGGGGTTATCCTGACATTCGTAATGTGTTATGAGCTGATCCAGCTTGTGGCAGAGAAAAACAATCTGCACGATGTAGACACCTGGATGTTCTTCAAGTGGATTTTCAAAACATTCTGTGCCGTTCTCATTGTGACGAACACATGGAATATCGTCATGGGTATCTTCGATGTGGGGCAAAGCGTTGTGAACAGCAGCGCAGGCGTCATCATCGGAAATACCTCCATTGATATCAGCAGCGTCATCACGGATATGGAGGCGCAGCTTGAAGCCTTGGGCACGGGAGAACTGTTCGGGCTGTGGTTCCAGTCCCTTTTCGTAGGGCTTACCATGAACGCCCTTTCCATCTGTATCATGCTTGTCATCTACGGCCGCATGATCGAGGTGTATTTGACGACTTCCGTTGGACCGATCCCGCTTGCCACCATGACGAACCGGGATTGGAGCCATACGGGGCAGAACTACTTGAAATCTCTGTTTGCATTGGCGTTCCAGGCATTTCTTATCATGGTGTGCGTGGGAATCTACTCTGTTTTGGTACAGAGTATCGCCACGGACGGAAATATCTCAGGCGCGATATGGGCCTGCATGGGCTACACGGTCCTGCTGTGCTTCGCCCTGTTCAAGACCGGCAGCCTCTCTAAGAGCCTGTTCGGAGCGCATTAAGGAGGCTTGATAAATTGGCGTATGTAACCATTCCAAAGGATTTGACGAAAGTAAAATCCAAAGTGCTGTTTGGGCTTACCAAACGGCAGCTTATATGTTTCGGAGCGGCGGCACTCATCGGAGTACCGCTTTTCTTTTTGCTCAGACGCACGGCCAGCAACAGCGCCGCCGCGTTCTGCATGATTATCGTCATGCTCCCGTTCTTTCTACTCGCCATGTATGAGCGGCACGGCCAACCCCTGGAGGTGGTGGCCGGACAGATCATCCGCTGTATGTTCCTGCGGACGAAGGAACGGCCTTACCAGACAAACAATTTCTATGTAGCCCTGGAGCGGCAGGCCCGGGCGGAAAAGGAGGTGAAAGCCATTGTTCAGAAAGCGAAAGCCAGAGCCGCAGGCACGGCAGGCGGCAAAACCAGCGGTAAAGCTCACCGCCGCAGAAAAGCGTGAGATCAGCCGTATCCTGGAAACTGCCAGAGGCGACGGCAAGGTACATTCCGCACAGGACACTTTACCGTTCCGCCAGATGTACCCGGACGGCCTGTGCAAGCTGGACGACCACACCTGGTCGAAGTGTATCGAGTTCGAGGATGTGAATTATCAGCTTGCAAAGCCTGACGACCAGACGGCGATCTTTGAAGCCCTCTGCGATATGTATAACGCCCATGACGCTTCTATCGGAATGCAGCTCTCCCTTGTGAGCCGCCGCATGAACCGGGAGGATTTTGTGAAGCGTATCGAGATCGCGGCGCAGGGAGATCACTTCGACCATATCCGTGAGCTTTACACGCAGATGCTCCGCAAGCAGCTTGAACGGGGCAACAACGGTCTTATCAAAACAAAGTATCTGACCCTCACCATTGAGGCACGGGACAGCAAAACCGCACGGGCACGATTTTCCCGGATCGTCATGGATGCCCTCAACCATTTCAAGGTCATGGGTGCTCTGGCAAAGGAGCTTGGCGGCAAGGAGTGGCTGGAAACGCTCCACGGCATCCTACACCCGGACGGGGAACGGTTTGCCTTTGAATGGAGCTGGCTTGCCCCTTCCGGCCTGTCGGTTCAGGATTTTATCGCACCATCTTCCTTCCGCTTCGGTGAAGCACGGAAGTTCACGATGGCGGATAAATTCTGTGCCGTGTCCTTTCTGCAGATCAGCGCACCGGAAATGGATGACCGTATGCTCACCGAGCTGCTGGATACGGACAGCGGGCTGCTTGTCAGTCTCCATATCCGCAGCATGGACCAGAACGAGGCGATCAAAACGGTCAAGCGGAAGATCACTGACATTGACAGTATGAAGATCGACGCACAGAAAAAGGCAGTGCGGGAAGGTTTCGATATGGATATCATCCCCACCGATCTTGCCACCTACGCAGGCGAGGCAAAGAACATCCTCCGTGACCTGCAAAGCAGAAATGAGCGAATGTTCCTGATGACCTTCCTGGTGGTGAACTTTGCGGACAGCGGGCAAAAGCTGGAGAATGACCTGCTCCGTGCGGCAAGCGTGGCGCAGAAATATAACTGCTCCCTGGTGCGGCTGGACTTTCAGCAGGAGGACGGCTTCGTGTCGGCTCTGCCCCTGGGTGTCAACCGCATTAAGATACAGCGCGGGCTTACCACTTCGGCGGTGGCGGTGTTCGTTCCCTTCACCACACAGGAGATTTTCCACGGTGGCGAAGCTCTTTACTACGGGCTCAATGCCACTTCCGGCAATATGATCCTTGCTGACCGCAAAAAGCTGAAAACGCCCAACGGCATGATCTTAGGTACGCCCGGCAGCGGCAAGAGTTTTTCCGCAAAGCGTTCCATCGTGGGTGTGTTCCTGAACACAAAGGACGATATCCTGATCTGCGACCCGGAGGCGGAATATTTTCCGCTGGTGAACCGTCTGGAAGGACAGGTCATCAAAATCTCACCTACCAGCACGCAGTATGTGAACCCTATGGATATCAATCTCAATTACAGTGAGGATGATAACCCGCTGGCGCTGAAATCAGATTTTATCCTGTCGTTCTGCGAACTGGCGGCAGGCGGACGGAACGGTCTGGAGCCGGTGGAAAAGACGGTCATTGACCGTGCTGTGCGGATCGTGTACCGCCCCTATATCGCAGACCCCCGCCCGGAGAATATGCCGCTGCTGGAAGATTTGTATGACGAGATCAAACGGCAGCCGGAGCCGGAGGCGCAGCGGATCGCGGCAGCGTTGGAACTGTATGTGCATGGCAGCCTGAATGTTTTTAACCACCGTACCAATGTGGATATCAACAACCGTATTGTCTGCTTTGATATCAAGGAGCTGGGAAAGCAGCTCAAAAGCCTGGGTATGCTGGTGATCCAGGATCAGGTGTGGAACCGTGTTTCCCAGAACCGGGATCAGGGCAAATCCACCTGGTACTTCGTGGACGAGTTCCACCTTCTTCTGCGCGGTGAAGTTGGTTCCTGGAGCGTGGAGATTTGGAAACGCTTTCGCAAATGGGGCGGTATCCCCACGGGGATCACGCAGAACATCAAGGACCTGCTTTCCTCCCCGGAGATCGAGAACATCTTTGAAAACAGCGATTTTGTGTACCTTCTGAACCAGGCCAGCGGAGACAGGAAAATCCTCTGTGAGCGTCTGAATATCTCCAACCAGCAGGCGGCGCATATCAGCAACGCAGGCCCCGGCGAGGGGCTGATCTTCTTCGGCAATGTGATCCTGCCTTTTGTGGATGACTTCCCGAAGGACAATGAACTTTACAGCATTATGACAACAAAACTTGGTGAAACCGGGAAAGGAGGCGCGGCGCATGAATGATGAAAAATATGTGATTGGTAGCGGAAGTTTTCGGCTTCTGATCGGTGATTTGTATGATCTCTATTGTTATCATTTCAGTTTGACCCGCAGACTGGCGGAGGCTGCGGACGAAAAGGCACTTTTGAAAATCCAGAAAAGCGTGTCCGGCTATGAGCGCAGGATGAAGCGCCTTTGCAGGCGTTGGGGTCTACCCACGGATGATACGCCCTGGGCCTACGATACAATGGAGAAATCCATCCGGGAGCGGATGCTCCATGAATAACCTGACCCATGTGAGCCTGTTTTCCGGCATTGGCGGTCTGGACCTGGCGGCGGAGGCTGCCGGGTTTGAAACTGTCTGCCAGTGCGAGTGGGCGGATTTTCCGCACTCCGTCCTCTCCGCACGATGGCCGGATGTTCCCAGGTTCCGGGATATTACTACTTTTACGAAGGAGGCGTTTTTTGAAAAAACAGGACTTGAAACAGTTACCGTTATCTCAGGCGGCTTTCCCTGTCAGCCCTTCTCCACCGCCGGAAAACGGAAGGGCTTTGCGGATGAACGCTACCTGTGGCCGGAAATGTGCCGCGTTATTACCGAGCTGCGGCCCCGTTGGGTGCTTGGGGAAAATGTTGCTGGCTTCATCAATATGGGGCTCGACAAAACGATCTTTGACCTGGCAAAAGCGGGATACGCTGTTCTCCCATTCGTATTTCCGGCTTGCGGTGTCGGCGCATGGCATGAGCGCCAGCGAACTTTTATCGTCGCGGCTGATGTTTCCCACACCCCTTGCCTCCGACAACAACACCGCCAGGGATGCGGCAAGCCTGGATGTGTTCCTGTCGGACAATGGGATATTCCGCAAGAGGAACCGAAACGGGGCGATCTGGAGCCTCAGCCTGTCGGCGGCGGTATTCTATCTGACCCCGGTGGCGTCGGACGGTTTCCGCTCGACCTTGAAGCCGTCGGCCTTCGATCCGGCGAAGAAGGACGGGAACCTGTCGGCGCAGATCATCTCCCAGGAGCGGCCGGTGTCCGAAACGGCGGCGCTGAATCCGGATTGGGTGGAATGGCTCATGGGCTTCCCGAAAGGATGGACGGACGTATCCTCTGGGCCGCCGAACCGGAAGGAATCCCCCGCATGACCGAGCGCATGGATGACCGGGCGCTGCGGCTGAAAACATTGGGAAATGCGGTCTGCCCGCCCCAGGCCTATCCCATTTTCCGCTATATCGCCATGATCGAGAATGGCACCTGCGGTGACTTCTGCCCCTATGGAAAGGAAGGTGACTGCCTATGAGGGAACTGAAAGCGACCGATAAGATCACGCAGAAAATGACCCGTGACGGTGCGGTATCGGAAAACCTTGCCACGGGAGAGGTGAAACATATCAGCAGCCGGGAGCCGGAAATGGAGCTGTCTGTTTCTTCGGAAGAATCCGCTGGCGCTGCGGCTGACCTTGCCCTGCGTGCGGCGGAACACCATGAGAAGAAAAGCGCACGAACGGCGGAAAAGGCTGACACCCAGGCGGTGCGGGATGGTTCTGCTGCAAGGCAGCACCCGTCCTCCCGTCTGCAATTCACCGAGGAAGAACGCGCCGATTCCACACTTGGGAAATACATTGACCGTTCCGACCGTGCGGCGGATCGGCTGGACGCGGCGAAAGCCGCTATCCCCACAAAGAAAGTTCTCCGTACCGAGCGTGTTTTTGACGAGACAGCCGGAAAAGGCAAAACGCAGCTTCACTTTGAAGAAGTGGAGAAACGCCCCAACGGACGCCTGCGGCACAATCCGCTTTCTCGGCCTGTCCATGAGATTGTCCACGCTGCCCACGCGAAGGTGCATGAGGTAGAGCAGGAAAATGTGGGTGTAGAGGCCGGACACAAAGGCGAGGTGTTGACGGAACGCGGGTTTGCCTATGGAAAGGGCAAAGTCCGTGCCGCCGTCCACCATCACCGCACAAAGCCCTGGCGTGACGCGGCGAAGGCAGAGCAGGCTTCTTTTAAGGCAAACGCCGACTACCTTTACCAAAAGGCACTGCATGATGATCCTGCATTGGCAGCTTCTAACCCGGTATCCCGCTTTCTGCAGAAACAGCGGATCAAGCGGAACTATGCAAAGGAGCTGCGACAGGCAGAGAAAACCGCAAAGAACACAGCGGCCACGGCGAAAAGTGCGGCACAGAAAGCAAAGGACGCCTTCAAGGAAACTTTCTTCTACATCAAGCACCATAGCCGGGCGGTGCTATTGGTGATCGGCATTGGTGCCTGTGTTGCCCTGCTGTTTGGCGGGGTATCTTCCTGTTCCATGATGGCGGGCTCCGGCATAGGTAGCGTATTTACTTCCTCTTATCTCTCCGAGGACACGGATATGCTGGCTGCAGAGGCGGCCTACTGCGAACTGGAACAGGAACTTCAATATGAGCTGGACCACTATGAGGCTCTGCACCCCGGATATGACGAATACCGTTTTGATCTGGACGAGATCGAGCATGACCCTTATGTGCTGATCTCCATTCTCACGGCGTTCCATGAAGGGGTGTTTACCATCAATGAGGTTCAGGAGGAACTGCAAATGCTCTTTGAAAAGCAGTACATTCTGACGCAGACCGTGGAAGTGGAGGTACGCTATCGGACGGAGACACGGACAGACAGCGAGGGAAACGACTATGACGTGGAAGTACCGTACAACTACTATATTTGCAATGTGAAGCTGGAAAACTTCGACCTTTCCCATGTGCCGGTCTACATCATGGACGAGGAAACACTTTCTTTGTATGCGGTCTATATGGCGACGCTGGGGAACCGGGAAGATTTGTTCCCAGGCTCCGGCTATGTAGACAAGTACACCAAACCGCCAACCACCTATGATATCCCGCTTTCCGCACTGGAAGATGAAACCTTTGCAGCGCTCATTACCGAGGCGGAGAAGTACATCGGCTATCCCTATGTCTGGGGCGGCAGCAATCCGAACACTTCTTTTGATTGCTCCGGCTTCGTGTCCTGGGTGCTGACGCAAAGCGGCGTCTGCAATACGGGCAGGCTGGGAGCCCAGGGACTCTACAATATTTCCACCCCGGTATCCTCTGCCAACGCAAGACCCGGCGACTTGATCTTTTTCGTTGGCACTTACGATACGCCGGGCGTTTCCCATGTAGGTATCTATGTGGGCGGCGGAAAAATGCTGCATTGCGGCGACCCCATCCAGTATGCAGATATCAACACAAGCTACTGGCAATCCCACTTTTACGCTTTCGGGCGACCGCCCTACAACTAAAAAACGATATGGAGGTAATTTGATTTATGGCAACGACACAGAAGATCCGCAATGACATTGCGAAAACCAAAGAAAAGATCGCGGAGCAGCAGAAACGCCTTCGTGCGCTGGAGGCCCAGCTTGCGGAGGAAGAAAATCTGGAAATCGTCCGCATGGTGAAAGCCGTGAAGATGGACAACAAGGAACTGACCGCCTTCCTGAAAGCCTATGCCAGCGGTATGATCTCCCTGCCGGAAGGTATGATGCCGGAGGGCAACACCGAGAATGAGGAAACGGAGGGATACGAGGATGAAGCATAACTTTATGACAAAAATGGTATCGGCTCTTTTGGCGGTGGTGCTCAGCACTGCCGCTTTTTCTGTCACCGCCTTTGCCAGCGGCGGCGAGGAAAGCACGGAGTCCGTGGCTGAACAGGAAACGGCCGGTGATGTCTCTGATCTGCTTTCCGCTCTGGCAGGCAGCCAGGTCACGGTATCCGTCACCGAGGACGGTATCCAGTTCAGTTCCGGCGAAAATGACTCCGGGCAGACCGGCACCGTCACCACGGGCGGCGGCAATCTGAATGTCCGCACGGGCGCCGGAATGGATTATACCGCCTTCGCCCAGCTTCCCAACGGAACGACCGTGAAGGTGATCGGCACGGACGGCGACTGGCTGAAGGTCATCCTGCCGGAGAAAGTCGGCTATGTCTATTCCGGCTACATGACGGTAAGTGACGGCGAGGCTGGTTCCGGGGAAGGTTCTTTCTCTCTGGACGCGGAAACGCTGGAAAATCTGCTGGGGATGCTGGGCGGTGGTTTGAATGGCGGTGCCGCTTTGACGCCGGATGGGAACCTGTCGCTGATTGACGATATCGGCAGCCCTGCCACCAGTGGCAAGCAGTTTATTACAGTAGAAACGAAGAACGGCAATGTGTTCTATCTCATTATCGACCGTGACGACGAGGGCGAGGAAACCGTGCATTTTCTGAACCAGGTGGATGAAGCCGACCTCATGGCACTCACGGAGGACGGAGAAAAGGCGGAAACGCCTATTGTCTGCACCTGTACGGAGAAGTGCCAGGCCGGAGCGGTCAATACCGCTTGCCCGGTCTGCGTAAAAAACCTTAGTGAATGTGTTGGCACAGAACAGAAAACTGCGGAGCCCACCGAGCCGGAGAATCCGGAACCCGAAAAGAAAAGCAATACCGGGGCGATCCTGGCGGTGCTGCTGATCCTTGCAGCCGGAGGCGGCGCGGCAGTCTATTTTCTGGTGCTGAAACCGAAGCAGGGCAAGAAAGTTCCCGCTGATCTGGATGATTTCGACCTGGAGGATGAAGAAGAATATCTGACCGAGGACGAGGAAACGGAGGAAAAGAATGAGTAAACTGATTATTGCAGAAAAACCGAGTGTGGCAAAATCTATCGCGTCGGCCCTGGGTGCTTCATCCAGGGCCGATGGCTTTTATGAGGGCAACGGCCTTCTCGTATCCTGGTGTGTGGGGCACTTGGTATCCCCGATGGATGCAGGCGGCTATGACGAGAATTTCAAGAAATGGCGCTATGATGATCTCCCCATTCTGCCGGAGCCGTTCCGTTATGTGCTGACACCGGGCAAGGAGGGCGCATTTGAAAATCTACGCGCCCTGATGGACCGACCCGATGTGGATACCATTGTCAATGCCTGCGACGCCGGACGTGAAGGTGAGCTGATCTTCTGGCTGGTGTATGAAATGGCTGGATGCCACAAGCCGGTCCTCCGTCTCTGGATTTCTTCGATGGAGGACAGCGCTATCAGGGAGGGCTTTTCTGACCTGCGCCCCAGCGCCGATTATGAAGCCTTGTATCAATCCGCCCTCTGCCGCCAGAAAGCGGATTGGCTGGTGGGGATCAACGCCACACGCCTTTTCTCCGTTCTCTATCACCGCACCCTGAATGTGGGTCGTGTGCAGACGCCCACACTGGCAATGCTGGCGGAGCGTGACGCGAAGATCACGCTGTTCCACAAAGAAAAATATCATCTGCTGCGCCTGACGCTGGATGGAGCCGAGGCGGTGTCGGAGAAATTCACCGATTCGGCAGCGGCGGAACAGGCAGCGGCCATGTGCAAGGGTGCGGCCGTCACCTGTACCTCTGTCACGAAGGAGCAGAAGAAGGAACAGCCGCCGAAGCTCTATGACCTTACCACCTTGCAGCGGGAGGCAAACCGCCTGTTTGGATACACGGCGAAGCAGACCTTAGACTACGCCCAGAGCCTCTACGAAAAGAAGCTGCTGACCTATCCCCGCACGGACAGCCGCTATCTGACCTCCGACATGGCGGAAACGGTCTCCTGTGTGATCCACCTGGCGGTAAAGCTGCCGCCTTTTGATGGCTGCGGCAACTTCTTTCCGCTGGTGGAGGCCATGATCTCCGATAAAGATGTATCCGATCACCACGCCATTATCCCCACGATGGAGATTGAAAAAGCGGATATCAAGGCTCTGCCTCTGGGCGAACGCAAGTTGTTTCTGCTGGTCTGCTGCAAGCTGCTGTGTGCATCGGCAGAGCCGTATGTGTATGAGGCGGTCACGGCAACTTTCAACTGCTGCGGCCATTCCTTCACCGCAAAGGGCAAGCGCGTCCTTGCCGAAGGCTGGCGGGAGATCGACCGCATTTTCCGTGCCTTCTTGAAGGAAAAGCCTGCGGATGGGGACGGCGGCACGCTCCCGGACTTCACCGAAGGGCAGACTTTTGACGGTGCGGAGGTTGCTGTTACCGAGCATTTCACCCAGCCTCCGAAGCCCTACACAGAAGATACCCTCCTGTCCGCTATGGAGAACGCAGGCAAGGATGACAAGGTGAATTGCCCCAAAGGGGCAAGAGATGGTGGCCTGGGCCATATTCCCGATGAGGCGGAACGGAAAGGGCTTGGCACGCCTGCGACCAGGGCGACAATCATCGAAAAGCTGGTAGCCGCCGGATTTGTGGAGCGCAAGGGCAAGAGCCTGATCCCCACAAAAGCCGGTATCAACCTTGTCACAGTCCTGCCGGAGCCGCTGACCTCTCCCATGCTGACAGCGGAATGGGAACAGAAATTAACGGAGATCGCAAGGGGCAGCACTGACCCGGATACCTTCATGGACGGTATCCGCACGATGGTCCAGGAGATCGTGTCCACCTATTCCTGCATTTCCGAGGATGGCAAAAAGCTGTTTGCCCCGGAGAAGGAAGTGATCGGTACCTGCCCTCGCTGCGGCCAGCCGGTTTATGAGGGCAAGAAGAACTTTGCGTGTTCGGATCGGTCCTGCGGTTTCGTCCTCTGGAAAAATGACCGCTTCTGGACGAGCCGCAAGAAGGAGCTGACAAAGAAGATGGCAGCGGACCTTCTGAAAAAGGGACGTACCAATGTCAAGGGAATGTGGTCTGAAAAGAAACAGGCTGCTTATGACGCTGCGGTGATCCTGGATGACACGGGCGGCAAATACATCAACTTCAAACTGGAATTTCCGAAAAGAAAGGAAGGTGTCAATGGCAGAAAATAAGACTTTGGAACATTTACCCGAAGTGAGGGCGGCGGTGGCTGCCCTCTCCCCGGAGGACAGGGAACTGTTGGAGGCGGTGCAGGCCTCGCCCTTCAAGCTGACAGCGCCGGAGCAGTTCAAGGAGTTTGCGGACAACATCGACTATTTCGTATTTGAGCCCAATATCCGTGATCTGAACGATCTTGGCTGGCGGTATCTGGCACAGCACATGGATATGCTGCTGCCCCCGGAGCTTCTGAGTGCAATCGACCCCGTTCCTTTTGGCAAGTACGCCATGCAGGAGGAACAGGGCCATTTTACGGAACACGGATATATTTCTTTTTCCGGCGACGAGTGGGTGCATGAACGCCCTGCGGAGCCGGAGAAAAAGCCTTCCATCCGGGAACGGCTGGAACAGGGCAAGAAGGAATGTGCAGAGAAAAACAAGGCGCAGCCCCACAAGGAAAAGTCTGCGCCGGAACTGTAAGGAGGTGCTGATATGCCATATTACGATCACAACAAGGATTATCCTTTTGCCGCCTTTATCACCAATCTTGGAAAGTACAATGAGGGCGAGCTTGTGGGCGAGTGGGTGAAGTTTCCCACCACCGCCGAGGAATTGAAGGAAGTGTTTAAGCGGATCGGAATCGGCCAGAAGGATGACTTCGGCCAGCCCTATGAGGAATGGTTCATCACGGACTATGACTGCTATGTGGACGGTCTTTACAGTAAGCTGGGTGAATATGAAAATCTGGACGAGCTGAATTATCTGGCATCGAAGCTGGATGAAATGAGCGAAAGCGAATACGCACAGTTTCAGGCCGGTATGGAAATGGGCGACCATTGCGGCAGCCTGCAGGAAATCATCAACCTCACCGAGAATCTGGATTGCTATGAGGTTTACCCCGATATCCATGACTATGACGACCTGGGCCGCTATTACATCGAAGAACTGGACGTTATGCAGGTGCCAGAGCATTTGCAGAATTACATCGACTATGAGGCCTACGGCCGGGACGTTGCGTTGGAGGAAAACGGCGCCTTCACGGATCAGGGCTATGTGCGTGATACGGGTGACAGTTTCCATGAGTATTACGACGGTGAGCGCGGCAGTATCCCCGACGAGTACCGGGTGATGACCTTTCAGGACGATCTTCCCGAAGAAGAAAAATCCGAGTGGGCTATGGATATTGCCTTTGACATGGACGAGTTTTTCCGTCAGAACGATCCACAGTATGCGGCGGAGCACCCGGAGGCACACGCCGCAAAGGAAGAACTGTATGAAAATCTGATGGCCGGACGCATTTCCGCTTTGGATGAAAAGCTGGCAGCACTGGGGCAGACGCAGGAGGACTATCTTCCTTCGGAGATTGAAAAGTTCAAGGACGCCACGGGCTATGAGGAATTTCTTGATTTTGACCCGGCGGAGGTCAAGGCCGCTTTGGATGACCCGGCTAAATCCCGTGTGGATGAAATGCTGTCCGCTGCGGAGAAGGTTGCCTCGGAAAAGATGACTGTGCTTGTAGTGGAGCCTATGAAGGAACCCTATGTGAAGGAGATTGACCCCGATCTCCATTCCCTGCAGGCGGAGGTCGGCGGAGACATTGGCGCAACTTATCCCTATTCTGACCCGGTGGCGCTGGTTTGCAATGATGAAGGAAAGCTCATAGGGCTTAATCTGAACCGTGGGCTGCGGGATGAAAATGGAGAAATTTATGATATCGTAGCAGGGACTTTCCTGGTGGTTGGACTTGGTGAGGAAGATTTTGCATCCCTGTCCCCGGAACTGATCCAGAAATACACGGAACAGTTCAAAACGCCGGAACGATTTATGCAGATCAATGGCAATATCGTTGTTCTCCCTGTCCTGGCAGAGAAGCAAGACCTCGCTTATCTGCCAGACCGTTTTGAAACTGGCGAACGTGTGCAGACACCCAGGGGCAGCTTTCAGGTGACGGCTATGAGCCGGGAGCAGATGGAGGCAGCCGGGTATGGCGTCCACCATATTTCCGATGATGGAAAGTATCTTATCATGGGAAACGGCACACGGGCCTTTGCCGTGGCAGCGGAACAGCCGGAAAAGGACAATCCTCTCCGCACCGCTGAAATGACGCTGGAGGATGACTACGGCATGATCGACGGCGTTATCAACAATGGCAGACGCGGTGAGGAATTGGAAAAAGCCCAGGAGTACGCAGAACGGACAACGCCGGAGAAGCCTTCCATCCGTGAGCGGTTGGAGGATGCCAAACGGGAATGTGCTGAGCATAAGCCCCCGGAGGGCAAGAAGTCCGGTCGTGATGTGCCGGAGCAGGACTGCCTATGAGCCGAAGCAAGAAGTGGCGGCTGGAATGGGCGTTCTTCCTGGGCGAGAACGGCAGGCGGCAGTATAACCATATCTGTAAAAAATGTGTTCATGGCTGCAAGCAGAGTTTCCGGGCGTGTCTGGTCGCTTGTCCGCATTACAGTTCCAAACGATCTAAAATCTGTGAGGATAAGGGGGCGAAAAACGCAGAATAATTCCCTGTATTCGTATTTTCAAAGGGAGCCTTTATGATTTCTCATGTGTCGGTCTGCTTGCTGGCACATGAAAAAAATGCTTGATTTCAAACACTTTCTGTCACGCAAAACGGGAGTACAGCTTTTCGGTTCGTCCGATCGGCTGTACTCCCGCTTTTTCTTTTTAATCAAATTATTTGAACAGGGGTACAAACTGTACCTCAGTTAGAGAAGGATTTCCATAGTATTTTTTTAGGATTGGATAGGAAAGGATGGATAGCCGCCGTAGTAGGCGTTGTGGGAATGTGCGTAAACTGCCAGAATTGCGAGGCTGTGGGAAAGTTGTTTGCAGACCTGTGGAAAAGGCTTGTCTTTTTCCATCAGGTTGTGAATGGCTTTTCCATCAGCACGAGCGGCAGTTTTCCATATTTCCATGACGCAAGAAAATCAACCAATAATCAGCCGGTATATTGTCAGCGGCACATACCATACCGCCACAATCAACCGCCATGCCAGAACGAAACCGCCTATCACGCCGCCGATAATAAAGTTCAATGCAAACAGGGCGATCCCTACACCCAGGGAGCCGCCGCCCGGCACGATCCAGAGGCACATCCGATGGAGGCCAAACGGCAGCCCGCAGAGTATCCAGAGCCATACATAGTCAAGCTCTCCGTTCTTCATGCAGGCGGATTTGAAAATACAATACAGGATCAGCGCCACGATTACGGGCAGTACACTTTTGAAGAAAAATGCTTTGATTGCTTCGCTTCTTGTCATCGGTAAAACCTCCTTCCGCAGTTCCATTATACAGGATGCCGGGAGCTACGCCCAGCGTCTTTCAGAGAAAATTATTCAAGTTCATGCCGCCGCTGTTGTTTCTGTTCCTTTGGAACGGCCAGCAGCGCATCCACATTCTGCTTGACGGTATCGTATTCCTGGGCTTCGGTTCTTGCGGCTTTGTATTCAGCAAGGAGCCGTTCCTTTTCTTCGTTGAGATTGGCAAATTCCGCTTTCATGCTTTCCGTTGTCGGCAGCGGCACAGCCCCCAGCCGTTTCAATTCTCTGGCGGCCGCTTCAAAAAGGATGATCTCGCTCTCATGCCCTCGCAGGAACTTTTCTTTATCATTCGATTTACGGTATCTGTCATAAAGCGGCTTTATCTGACGGTAAGTTCCGGCGTGCTTCATTACAAGGGCAAGTTCGGCACTTCTGCTTTCTATCCGCTTGATCTCTGCATGAGCGGTATCCCTGCGTGCGGATACTGCGTTCAATTTGCTTTCCAGTTCTCCATAACTGCTTATCCCGTGTTCGGTCAGGAAATTCATGGTCTTGGCGGCCTGTTTCAGATTGTTCAGCTTCGCCCAATGGGTGAAGCCTGCGCTCTGCTGTGCCTTAATGTTATTCTGGATATCAATGAGCAGGCTGATCTTCCCGTTCTGCTGTTTCGGCTGGCGGGAAGGTCTGGCGTGTCCGGCGATCCGGGCAGCAAGGGCTTCTTCGGTGTAGTCCGCACCTAGGGTTTTCAGACGGGTGAATCGTTCCTGATCCGGCGCTCTGGCGGAGATATACTTGCCGCGCTTGATCTCATAACCTTCCCTCTGCAGGCGGCGAAGCAGTTCTTCCAGGTTGGAACAGGCTGGCAGGAGCCGGTCGATGGCCGCTTTCAGCTTTGCCTTATAGCTGGTGCCGTTCTGCGCAGCCTGATGTTCAATATAGCTCTTGCCCTTGTCCTGTCCGGGGATGATGACAGACAGACCGTGTTCCTTGCAAAGCCGGTCGGAGGTGCGGCGGATATCGTGATAGCTTCGCTTGTTGGAATGATAGTGCTTGTGATCCGCAAAGCTGACCGCATTGAAAATCAGGTGGTTATGAACATGATTTTTGTCTATATGGGTAGTAAGTACAAATTCATACTTGCCGCCCAGGATTTCTTTTGCAAGCTCCATGCCGATCTCATGGGCCTGTTCCGGCGTAACCTCCCCAGGCTGAAAGGCTTGGATCAGGTGACGGCCCAGGTTCGTTCCCTTGTCGATGGCATGGCGGCGGGTCCAGGAAAATTCGATATCCGCAGTTTCGGCGGCACAGCCATAGGAAGAAACAAGCAGCTTTCCGTCCGTCTTTTCCGGGTTACAGATATAGTCAATGGCGGCTTTCAGCGTTGACTTGATAGGATGTGTCTTTGTAACTGCCATATCTCATCCAGCCTTTCCCGTATCTCGTCCATGTCGGCCTGATACGCAGGACCTCCGGCGTTGATCCGCTTGGCAATCTGGTTGATATTCCGACCAATGGCGGAAAGCTCTTTGGTAAATGCCTTGATATCTGCGGTGTCCGTATAGATGATATATCCGTCAATCGCCATCTTGCGGAGGTAAGCGCCATATCTGCGTGTGGGTAACTGGCTCATTTTTTCGTCTATGAGCCGTTTTTCGTCCTCCGTGACATAGAATTTTATTTGAATATTTCGCTTTCGGTTTGCCATGCGCCGCCTCCGTTCTTCATAAGGGTTTGGGACTATCCCAACAAGCAATTTTGGATTTTCGGGTAAGGGACCTGAAAATTTCAAAATTCGCAAGCGGGTACTCGCTTGCTGTGCTTGCTATCGTTTCTTATCCCTACTTATAAAGCGTTACGGAAGTCTGGAATTACCCACAAAATGAAAGAAAACAGAGGATGTTCAGACACCCTCCGTTTCTTCATTCGGCTGTTCAATTTTTAATGCCCCGTCAATGGCACCTTCCACGATTGGCAAATACTGTTCCGGGCAGAGCTTCAACTTCTGTCCGACCCGCTGGCGCAGCTCGCTTTCCTCTCGCATGACCTCTGGATTGAAATATCTCTCCATCGGCAGGCTGGGGATCGTGCCCTCGTTTTCAATGTTGGCAAGATACCTGGTATCAATATTCACCTTTTCAGCTAAATCTTTTCGTGCAAGGTTCTTCGCCTTCCGTGCTTCTTTTACATCTGCACCGAAGGTTTCAAAGCCAGGGCAGTCTTTAACTTTTGCCATTCAACATCACCCACATACATTCTATATTTCATAGTTTGCGCATGGAATGATATGATATCCATTCTGCCTGCATTTTATAATTCATATTTATATCCTTGTATTCTTCGTGCAGACGAAATATAATATTGGGGGAGGTGCAAAATGGACTACATGACATTAAAAGAGGCAGGCCAGAAGTGGAATGTTACGCCTCGTCAGGTAAATTATTTGTGTTCCGGAGGGCGTATCCCCGGCGCTGTAAAGATGGCTGGTGTTTGGCTGATCCCAAAGAACGCAGAAAAGCCGATTGACGGAAGGACAAAACAAGGGAAGGA
>ERZ841120.729-NODE-729-length-19000-cov-4.294326_pt1 | contig 19000 bp, 25 predicted proteins | sample MGYA00519572_ERZ841120 | MGnify/ENA primary metagenome ERZ841120 (study PRJEB31850, sample SAMEA3708890) | human gut metagenome | biome: human gut; feature: human-associated habitat; material: faeces | place: China | collected 2014 ...
TAATCGGAATTAAATGTTCTTATTTCACTATTATGGGGAATTACGGAGGAAATCATGGGGAAAAAATCAACCAGAGAAAATAAAACGATTTTTCAAATTTGCAGAGAAGAAAAGAATCTGACCCGCGAGACAGCCAGCGAAAAAATGGCGGGAGTTTCAGCGTCTCGCATCGAAAAGATTGAATATGAACAACAGGAACCAACGCCTTACGATATTTTGCAGATGGCGCATTGCTACGGTCGCCCTGATTTATGCAATTACTACTGTTCGCATAAGTGCAACATCGGCAAAAAGTACGTTCCTGAAGTTTCAATTACCGAGTTGTCAAGCATCATCCTGGAAACCGTCGCAAGCCTGAACGAAATTGAGCCTTTGATGGGACGACTGATTCAAATCACCCGTGACGGCAAAATCACTGATGATGAAATCAAAGATTTTGCATTTATCAGCAACAAGCTTGACGGAATCTCGCTTGCGGTCGATTCGCTCAATCTTTGGGTCGATAAGACCGCCAGCGAAAACAACATCAACATCAAATTGCTCGAATTGGAAAAAGCAAAGCTGAAGTAGTCAGTTTCAAAATGTCTGGAAACCCAGGCATTTTTATTTTTGCCATTAAATGCAGTAACTCACATCAACAAAAAAGACCGATTCCAACGATCATCTTGTCGGCATCAGTCCTTTTATTGATTATTCAGCTGCTTGTCCGCTTTCTGCCTCGACAATTTCTGCTTGCGTTTCTTTTGCCAGAAATTTGTCACCTGCAAGTTTACGATAAAACAGCGCATTTGTCATTTGGATATATGGAGCTATCCATAAAAAGCCAATTCCGAGCGTGACGAATCCAAGCAGAATCCATCCCAAAAATGACAGCTGAAGGACAAAGTATTCCATCTTGTGTCCTTTCATCAATTCTTTGCTGGCATTGATAGCTTGCGTGCCTTTGACTTCGTAACCGCTGTCGACAATGTCTTTTGCGATATAAAATGCCTGTGAATAAGACAATGATTTAATAATTCCAGGGACTATCAGCAGTATTGTCCACAATGTAATGAAGACCCAGTTTAAAATGTAGGTCAAAAACACCGAAATGAATCTGCCGTTGGTAAATCCCAAAAACAGGGCATTGAAAATATTTTCTTCTTTGTTGTCGTCAACAATCTGCAAGAATGCGTACGACGGTCCTATGACCACCAATCCGACAACTGCTGTCGTAATAAATGATGCCTTTGGATCAATAATCCCCATAACGATGAAAACTGCCGCAATCAACAACGTCAGGATTGCTCCATAGCTTCTGTTTCCTTTTAAAAGTTCTTTAGCCTGCTTTTTTAATTCTGCTCTTGTCATGTTAATTTATCCTCCAATTAAAACCTGAACATCCCTAATTTTATCCTTTGCTAAATGCAGAGCTGCTTATTTATTGTAGCTTGCATCGTCTGAAACCTTGTTATTGGCAACTTGAATCATTTTTCTACTTTCCGTTTCAGAATATGCTTCAAGTTTTTCAAGCGATTTATTAAACTGCTTGACAACTTCTTCAACATCCTTAAAAGACTTGAGCGTTGTTTTCGTCATGGAAATACCTTTGTATCCCCTCAAATGTGACAGAGAGGATTGATTTTTGGTCACTACTCTCTTCCAATTGCTGTTGACGCCTGTTTTTACCATCCGCTTCCCTCATTAAAGCTGTTTTTTCAAAACATCCGTACTCTGTTGCCATTGATTGTAAACGTCGTTGTATCTCTTGGATTCATCGTCTTCATATCCTTTAAAGACAACTTTATCAATCTGCTCATTATTGAAGAACAATGCTTCGTCAGGATCAAAACCGTCAGGATAACCAATCCCCATGTAATCCGTATAAACGTCATGTCCTTCGTCTTCAAATACCGGACCCTGACCTATGATCATTATTTTGGTTGTCCCTTCTCTCAGATAAACCACTGTTCCCAAGGGTAACAACTTGCTTTCTTCACTCATATTTAAACCTCCTGAAATGAAATTGCATACCAAATATTATGACTAATATTCTAAGGTGCCTCTTGACGTCTCATCTGCTCAAAAGAAACGAAAGTCTTGACATCATCCTTCCTGTCAGCATTCATCATAGACATCACCCCCCTTCAATGCATCTTTTTGACTTTGGTTGATCAGATCAACAAGATACTTCGTCGTTATCCTTTCCCATGTCTCGCTTGTTCCCGAAAACGGCATGAACAAATCATTTTTATCACGCAAGCATAAATTATCGGCCAAAAAATAATGCTGCTTGTAGACGGACAATTCAGAGTAATCAACGCTCGTATAAGGGATATGAAAATCATCATTTCCAAAAACAAAAATAAATCGTTGGTTTGTCACAAAAAAATAAACCGATGTAAAATCCACAATGACATCATGTTCAACCTTGTCTGATCCGATTTCACGTTCATCTTCAGAAAAGCTCGAAAGTGCTGCTTGATAGTTTTCAACAAACTCAGACGGAATGCCATCTTTTTTTATTTCTGCGTGTTTTGGCACCTCGGACAAGGTCCAATCGAGTTTTGAAACACCGTGTTCTGCAAGAATTGATTCCAATGTTTGTTTTTTATTCTTTTTGATATCCCTAAATGAAGTAATTAGTTTTCCGTCAGATATTCTTAAATAATCTTTTTTGTAATCAACTTCATACCATTTGAGCGCTTCATATGAAATTTGCGGCACGCTCATATTGAACGTATTATCCTTATACACCGGATACATCTTTTTATCGGTACAAATCAAATATACGTCTTTGCTGCCTGCTACTATATCGAACCCGGCAATCACCGTTTCGCCACGCATATCCTCATCGTTTATTCTGGCAATGTCATTTATATAAATTTCATAATCATCCACTTTGGCTTTTTCAAGTTTTTCTATTACGGACATGTCCGCAAAATCAGCTCCGTGCTTTTCTCTCAGTTCATTGGAATAGTACCATCTGGTGATGGGAATATTGAAATGTTTCCGAGTTTCCTCGGGATATTTCCTGGCGTACCAACTGACAAGAAAATAATTTTTAGCATAATATAATAACACTTTGTCTGACATAAGATATAACCAAAACAAGATTCCTTGTTTGCATACCACATTATCTATTAGCGCTTCCAACATTCCCTTATAAGAATTTTCTGACAAAATCGTTGAAAGCTTAAAATTGTAGATCATCAACGCAACAAATACTATTCCGAAAATAATATCAGCATAATTAATGCTTTTTTCATTTTTACCGGCAAGTTCATATTTACATTTTTTGATGGTCTGAGGGATATCCAAAATCAAACAAATCAAAACTATAACGGTCTGAAAAACTGTCTCCCATTTCGCCGTATTTTCCCGCACTACACATACGCTAAGCGGAATTGTAGCGATGCACAAACATATAGAAAACATTAATCCCATCAAAGAGTTGTAGAAGAAATAACTTCCATAATCCTTATAACGAACAAATTTAGCCGCAATCGCAACTATGCAAGGAAATACAAATAATCCCCAGCAAATCCACGCAAGAACGGCATAAATCGTTTTAACTTTTAACACGTACGTAAAACCATATGCCATAAATGTAAATATAAAAGCTGATGTTATAAAAGCCATGACTGAAACCGCCAATTTGGATAAATCTCTGGATCTGCCCTTTTCTAATTCCGAGTTGCTAAAACGCTTTTTATTCATTATGTTTAAAGCAGACTTAAAATCTGCATTCAGCAAACTTTGTTTCATTTAAAATTCCTCACTAATATTCCAATGCATTTTCAGCACTGTTGTACATATTTTTGAATGTTTTACTTTTGTTTAAAAGACCTACACCAAATCCAACTGCAATGCCCATTGCCATACCAAATGGTCCAAGTGATGCTCCAGCAACGCCTAATTGAAATGCAAGATCAGCTGGACCAACGTCCCTAAGGCTGTCAATGCCTGAATCTGTGCACTTCTTAAATTGCTGACAAGATTTGAAAAATACATTTTAACGCTTTGACTGTTAAAAAGCTTGATTATCGAATCAACTTTTCCCTGAATATCCTGATTCGTAACTTCGTTTTGACCATTGCGCACACGATATGTAATTCCTGCTTTTTTTAGGACTAAAACTTTTTAAATTAAGCAGTCTTTTAGAAAAATTCTGCGGAATAACAACCTCTATATCATATGTTCCGGAACTAATTTCGGCATCCGCAACATCCCTCGTGGCAGTGCCCCACTGTCTTTTTTGGTCCTGATTAACCAACGAAACAAAGTCATTTCCTAAATTATAATTTCTATTATTAAACGTTGAACCTTCATCTTCGTTGACCAACACGTACTGTACTTTACCGGACTTATCGTCTGAATCGTTTCGACAGGCACCATTGCTTTTAACGCTGATGAATATTAGAAATAAGTCAAAATACATGCAAAAACGGTTATTATGACTGCAAAGACATTTTTATTTTCAAATTTTTTATGCATGATTTCCTCTTTTTTAATCTTTAAAAAAGCCTCTCGGCAAGATTAGATTCTCCAAGAAGCTCAACAAATTTTAATTCTATTGCAAACCAAAGGCATTACTGTCTTCTATGTCACGTTGTTCAACCGTATCCGCATATTTGACAAGCCGACGATTGATCGTTTCAAGCAAATCAGTCATTTGCTTAACGTTTGACTTGAGCTGCTCAAATTGTTGTTCGTATGATTGAAAAGCTTGGCCTTTCCATTACTGATTCATAACCTGATTTTCGCTTTGAACTCGATTAATTTGAGCCGTAATTTCATTAGAGGCATTAATATAAACCTTAGCGGAATCACGAAGTTGCTCTGGCGTAACCGAAATTATAGACATGTCTATACCCACCCTATAAAATCTTTATGCTTATTTAAATTATCAACGATAATTATTATAGCACCAACTTTTTTAGCGTTCAATATATATTCACATTTAATTAACTTTCATTTCAACAGTTTTTTATATTCGACTTTTATTTATTTATTATTTGAATATAATATAAAGAATTACATCAACGAACATAATGGCTTTTTACAGGCATTTTTAATTTAGTAAAAGGTTTTAATTATCTTCAATTTAAATGAATATAATTATTCGCATAATTAAACAGCATGATTTTTTAAACTACAATATTTGAGAATAAAAAAAACGCCGGTCAAAATTAATTTTGACCAGCGCAATCATATGGTTACGCATGTTTCTTTAGCATTTTGCAGATTTTGTCGAAGCACGCTTTTCCGACATACCCGCAAAAGATGCCGACCAAAATTCCGCCCAGAACATCGGTCGGATAGTGAACATAAAGATACATCCTTGAAAATGCGATCAAAATTGCCAACGCAAGCGCTGCCTTCCAAATTTTATTTTCACCCGAAAAATAGAGTGCGGACACCGCTGCAAAAGATGCCGACGTGTGTCCCGAAGGAAAAGAATACCCTAAAGGCCTTGGAATCAACAGTTTGATCGCAGTATTCACGTCGCACGGTCTTGGCCTTAAAAAAATATTTTTCAAAATGACGTTGCACAAAACCGAATCCAAAATCACGGCCGCCATTACTACAAAGCCGATCTTTCTTGTTTTGGGAATCAAGATCAAAACCAGCGCAAGCATTACCCATGCTATCGAAAAATTTCCAAGTCTTGTGACAAATCGCATCGCATCGTCTAAAAAAGGCGTTCTCAAATGTTGAATCAGATTTAAGATTTCAATTTCCAATGCTTTTTCTTCTTTCTTTTATTTCTCGTGTCACGAATTATGTTTGCTAAAGATTATTATAATATCAATTCATATATGTGACCAAAATCGGACGAATAAATTGAAATTTATTTGTTATCGTCATCTTTTCTGTCATTTAACCATACAGCACCTAAACATAAAAAGGTTGAACCTAAACATATGTATACAACACCCATACTGCCCTCACTACTAAAATTTAATATAGCATTGATGTAAAAAAGAAATGATGTTATAAAACATATTATTGCTGATATTTTGTTTCTTTTCATTTCTTACACTCCTCCAAACTTCCGATTTATTTCTTCGAGCTGTATCTTTTCTTTGCCCTGTGTACGCCATCATTAGCTTTATCAAATCCATAGCATTTCTTATTGGCATTTACTTAAATGCCTTGTTGTGCTTTCATGGTAAGACCTCTTTTGATATTGTATCTGTGGCTTTCGTTATCAGCCTGTGCGAGTCCCATGCGGATGGATATTTCCAATTCCAGATCACGATTGTTGGAGTCCAAATCTTCTTCAACAAAGCAAACACGAACACCATGCTAATACAGCATCTGTATATGATAACCGAGGCATTCTTTTTATATAATATGAGTATAATACACTTGAGTCAATTTGTGCATTCATCCAAAATTTCGATTTGTGATTGCTATATGCTTGCATTTCGCAGCAACTGTATATAATACAGTCAAGAGGTGATGAATATGGCAAGAACATCAAATGTATTTGCAAGGGTAGAGCCCGAAGTAAAAGAACAAGCTGAAATGGTTTTAAATCAGCTTGGTATCCCAATGTCTAATGCAGTTGGAATGTTCCTTAGACAGGTGGTGATTCAGAGAGGCATCCCATTTGAAATGAAGCTTCCTGCTAGCAAACCACTGGATATGCGTCAGATGACCAAGGAACAGTTTGATGCAGAAATTCAGAAGGGAATAACTGATATAGAAAATGGCAGAGTCTATTCAGTGGATGAAGTCGAAGAAGAAATGCATAGGTTATACGGTGTATGAGTTGGACTGTAAAGTACACTAATCAAGCTCGTGAAGATATAAAAGCAATTTACGAATATATCGCCTTTGAATTATTGGTTCCTGATACAGCAACAGGACAGATTCAAAGAATATTCAAAATGGTTCGTGAGCTTGACGAAATGCCTATGAGATTTAATCTTTACGAGGATGAACCGTGGAAATCAAAAGGGTTACGGTTCGTTCCTGTAGACAATTATCTCATTTTCTACCTGCCAATTGATGAAAGCCCCTCCTTTCTGTCTGATTCAATCATATCTCATTTCCGCCAATAAAAAAAGCACCCTGCAGACACGCAAGGCCCCCCGGCGATTCATGACTGAAAGTCAACGGTGTGATAACCCGAGGCATTCCTGACCGTTTCAATCTGCTTCATGAATTCCCTGATGTCAGAGTCAATGATTTCACCGCTCGCCTTTGCAGAACCGCCCTGCCCGTTTCTCGGCTCGGACAATCTCTGCACGATCTACCCGATCCGCCCGAATGCCTGTCGCGAATTTCCGCACACGGACCGCAAGAAGATCTACCAGATTAACCATCTCACGATTCAAAACACGCTTTACTGCCCTGCAGCCTACCTCTTCGTCGAGAGGCTCCGCCAGAAGCTCGACCTTTAAGATGCAGTGCTACGTTCATCAGTTGCCTGCATTTCCCCGAATCAGAAGAAGCCTTCCGCCTGAAATACGGCGGATGGCTTTTTTCTTTCTGATGACACAATGCCTAAATCTCAAAGATGGCCCAGATTCCATCACCGATATTTTCGATGATCAAGCCGCCCGAGCCGCCTGAGCTGCCTGAGCCCCCCTCGTCCAACAGACTGATCAGGCCGACGACCAGAATAATTATCAGCAACACGAAAATAATCTTGACAATCATCACAATGCTCAGAACAATGACATACGGATTTTCAACGCACAGCAGCAGATAGGGTATGACCCCCCCGGACATCAGAAGCGACCTGAAAATCCTGAAGTGGTCCCTTATCATCACCGTAAAGAAGACAGGAGCAATCAGGAAGTCAAATGCCATCGTGAAATACGATTCCTGCTCGCGCCACTTCAAATTCAGCCTGTTTTCGTTCCATACCGTCACCTTGACGCCTGCAACATACACCCTCCAAGACACGTAGAGGACGATGATGGCCATAATTCCCACAACTGTAAACCAGAAGAGAATCCTGAGCCAGACCTTTTCGCTCTTCGCCAGCTCTAGAAACTTGCATATAAAGTAGATGACTACGACAAACGGCACTGCCAGCAGGGCTGCCTTGGAGGAAAAGTTATCAAATGTCGGCGGAAAATAGTGAAAATGTTCCCTGAACAGCTTGATGTATCCTCCGCTCAATACATAGACCAGCCACAGAACTGCGGCCATGCACCAGCCGTAAAGCCTGACTGCCACCGGGATGTTCCGGCATAAGTACCCTACTCTCGTCCCCTCCTCAGGTCCATGATAAAGGGTCTTCACAAAAACACCGTACTTTCTGAAGTTGCCCCTGATGACGCCCTTTAGCGTCTTCCCTTTCTTATTCTTCAACTTTTCATTCCCGCCTTTCCCATATTCATGTACCCATCATACATCCCCTATGCGACAATTAGTGTCGCGACAGGAAATTTCTTGAAAAATCACTGCCGAATGCAGTGGCCGGTGGCAGATATGATTCTAAAGGCGGCAATTGCATACTCGCTTCCCCTGCAGTGGTCATCCGGCTGACCATTCGTCCCAGCTCCCACCTATCTCACTTGGCAAGTCAAGCCTGCTGGCGTTCGAGCAGTCCTGGTGCTCGGGGACTAACCGCTCGGCTTCACACCTTACATAACTGGGTTACACATTATCCCATATGCTTTCTGAAGAATTCCACCTCGTTCTCATTGCATTGCCTTGCGGTTTCATCCTTCTGGTTCATCAGGAAGACGTGCGGCTGAGGGTTGTCCTTGTCGCCGTATGACCTGCAGACGTGCTCAACGCCGCGGGCGGTCAGGAAGCCGGCAAGCTTGATGGTCTGGTCGTGGAGGAAGTCCTCATTGGCCGTTGAGAGGTAGCAGGGCAGGAAGTCTTCCGTGATGTAGTCCTCGGCTGAAATTCTCCTTCTGTCCTTTTCAACAATGTCCTTCGGGAAGTATGCATCCAGCTTGCCGGCAATCATGCCGGGGTCCAAGAGGAAGAACGCACCGCTGTTCAGGGCAGCGGCCCTGAATTTCAAGTCAACGGGCTCGTAACCGAACAGGCTGCGGTATTCGGCGTTGGTCAGAATTGCGATGTACTGCTCTGCCATCTGACCGCCGGCCGAATCACCGGCGATGAAGACATTGTTCCTGTCGAGGCCGTACTCGTCAGTGTGGTCGCTGACCCAGTGCATGTAGCGGTCGACGTCGTCAAGTTCGCCCGGGAACACCACTTCCGGAGCGAGGCGGTAGTTCGGGTTGACGAAGGCAAAGCCGTGCGCAGCCAGGTTCAGTCCGTAGAACTGGTATGTCTCCTTCGTTCCGTAGCAGTAGCCGCCGCCATGAACGTTGATGATGACGGGAATCTTGCCTTCCACGTTCTCCGGCAGGTACAGGTCAAGCAGGTGCCACTTTGGGTCAGGGCCGTAGCTCAGGTCATCGATTCTCCTTACGCCGGGAACCTCGCGTGGCAGTCCAGCATCGCGCGCATCGTCGCTCTTCTTCCACATGCGCCTCATTTCAAGTACTTCTTCCATTGTATCAGTCATGTTAATTCCTCCTAAGAAGATTTCGCAGGGCATCTTCTACCCCGCCGCCCTTCATTGTATGCGATTTCATTTTTGAGGTCAACTGTAAAATGCAGAGCTTTGAATCAGCTGTTATCTCTGACATACACAAAAGGACCGGTCCGGCACGATGCCGGATACGGCCCCTTACAGCAGAATGTCAGCTTTCAGTCCATGCTCTCAGAACTTCCCGTGCCTTTGCCTTCATTTCCTTAGACGGAAACGAAGGTGGGAATGATAGATTCAGCTGTATTGGTATAGTTTCATTTTATAGCATTGCGAAGATATTTTGTGAATACAAAAAATGGTGTTGAAAAATCATCATCAACACCATTTAGTATAGACCCCAAAAAAGCAAATAAAAATCTCCCCATCACCTTCCGCCCGATGATGAGGAGATTTATTCTTAAATCATGCTTTGCTTTTTCCAGAAAATATTTTCTTACTTTGTTTTCATTAATATGATTTCGTCCGAACTCGAAAAAGAATCTCTACGATAAATCTCTATTTTGCAAAAGCTCCTTCTCCCACTCTTCTTGTTCCAGCAGGAAACCTTTCTTTTTCAGCGCTTCTTCGATCATATCCAATGTATTTTCACTATCTGCTTCTACCACATGATAATGATAATCGGATGTGATATTTTTCAATGGAGTTGATTTTCCGCTTCTGATATCATCAATGAATTCTGCTGCTTTTCGTCTGGAATCGACATTCAGTATGGCCTCAATATGTCCGTAGACTCTGTGATTCACCATCACGTTACGAACTCTTCCGCCGAGATCTACGATTGCGTAAAGCTCGTCCTTGATCTGTTCATCGGTGTGCTTCACCTTGAAGGTTCTTTCTGCTAAATGTGATTCGTGCAAAATATATCCTCTGTTCGTAGAGATAATATCGTGTCCTGCGGCACGAATGAGCGCAATATCCTGCACGATTACCTGACGGCTTACTTCAAACTGCGCAGCCAGTGCCTTTCCCGGTACCGGCACTGAGCTTGTCTTTATCTGATTTATAATGGCAGTTCTTCTCTCTGATCCTGTCATCATGCCGCTTCCTTTCTAAATTGAAATCTCTACTTGTAATTGTTCTTTTACCGTCACATTTACTCTACAGCGTGAAGATTTTTCATGGAGATATCAAGGATCGGTGCGGAATGTGTCAAGGCACCGCTGGAAATATAATCAACACCAAGAGCTGTCAGGCGTCCGATATTTTCTTTTGTTACATTTCCGGAACATTCCACCTCGGATCTTCCGTCAATGATCCTGATTGCTTCCTGCATCTCTTCCGTTGACATATTATCAAGCATGATGATGTCTGCACCGGCTTCTACTGCTTCTTTTACCATTTCAAGATTCTCAACTTCAACTTCAATTTTTCTTACAAATGGGGCATAGTCTTTTGCCATCTCAACAGCTTTCCTTACGCCTCCTGCTGCTCCGATATGGTTATCTTTCAGGAGCACTCCGTCGGAAAGATTATATCTATGGTTGTAACCACCACCAACACGAACTGCATATTTCTCAAAGATTCTCATGTTTGGCGTCGTCTTTCTCGTATCAAGAAGTTTTGTTTTGCTTCCTTCAAGAAGTCCTGCAACAGAATGCGTATATGTTGCGATTCCGCTCATTCTCTGAAGGTAGTTCAATGCCACGCGCTCACCGGAAAGAAGCACGCGAATATCTCCCGTTACTTTTCCCATCAGTTGACCGTTTTTTACTTCATCTCCGTCTTTGCAGTACAGTTCTGTCTTCGTATCTGCATCTAACAGTTCGAATACTCTGCGGTACACTTCCAGTCCGGCAATCACTCCGTCCTGCTTGCAGATCAGTTCTACTTCACCTTTCACGTAATCCTTCATAACGGAATTTGTTGTTACGTCTTCGCTTGAAATATCTTCTTTGAGCGCTTCAAGGATCAAATGATCTGCCTGAATCGTCATTGTAATGTCGTTCATCATCTTTCTCCTGCTTTTATCTTTTTTATCATAACTATGTTTATGCCAGTTCACGCACTTTTACTTCATTCTCTGCTCCGGAAATCTTATTTGCTGCACGCTTTGCAAATACAAGGCTCTCCAGAAGCGAGTTGCTTGCCAGACGGTTCGCACCATGTACGCCGTTGCAGCTCGTCTCTCCTACTGCATATAAATGTTCCATGGATGTCTTGCTGTCTGAATCAACCCAGACGCCTCCCATGAAATAATGCTGTGCCGGAACAACCGGAATACATTCTTTTGTTACATCATATCCCTCTTCCAGGCAATGCTGATAAATATTCGGGAAATGACCCATGATTGTTTCTTTTCCAAGCTTCTCCATGGACAGCCAGACATGATCCGTGCCTTCCTTTTCCATCTCTTCTCTGATTGCCTTTGTCACAACATCTCGCGGAAGAAGTTCATTTACAAAACGTTCTTTCTTGCTGTTGAGAAGAACTGCACCTTCTCCTCGAACAGACTCGGAAATCAAGAAACGTCTGCCTGGTTTCTTTGAATACAACGTTGTCGGATGAATCTGTACATAGTCCAGATGTTCCAGACGAATTCCGTGTTTTTCAGAAATTGTAAGTGCATCTCCCGTCAAATGCGGGAAGTTTGTCGAATGTTTATAACGTCCACCGATTCCACCGCTTGCCCAGATCGTATTCTCTGCATGGATCTCGAATTCATTTCCTTCTTTATCCTGCACAAGAATTCCTTTACATTCCTCATTTTCTACAAGAATATCCGTCATCGTTGTATATTCAAGCAGCGTTACATTTGAAAGCTGTTTTACCTGTGCGAGCAGTTTACTTGTAATTTCTTTCCCAGTAATATCTGCATGGAACAAAATTCTTGGACGAGAATGTGCTCCCTCGCGAGTAAATGCATAAATATCCTGAATCTCTGCATTTTCATCTTTACCTGCAGCTTTATTTTCAGACTCATCCGTATCCTGTTTCTGAAAATCCACTCCGTAACCAATCAGGTCTTGGATAATTTCTCTTGAACTGCGGATCATAAGATCAACAGATTCTTTTCTGTTTTCATAATGTCCCGCTTTCATCGTATCTTCAAAGTAACTATCATAGTCATCCTTGTCGTGCAGCATACAGATTCCTCCCTGAGCCAGGAATGAATCACTGCTCTCTAAATCTGACTTTGTAATCATAATGATCTTCTGATCTCTTGGAAGGCAAAGTGCGCTGAAAAGTCCTCCGACACCTGTTCCGACAATGACTGTATCTGCTTCCATTTTCATAATAAATATCTCCATTCCGACAGCGTCTGTCGCTTTGATTCACATTTTCCGTGATTTTCGATTGCCGTCAATCCTATCTGACCTCTGTTTACTTAGCCAGCTCCAACATTCTCTCTAACGGCTTCCTGGATTCTTCACGAAGCTTGTCATCTACGAACACTTCATTCTCACCCGTCTTTAATACATGAAGTACTTTTTCAGGCGTAACTTTCTTCATATTTCTGCAAACCGGAGTTGTCTCTGTAAAGTAGAATTTCTTTTCAGGGTTTCTCTTCTGAAGTTCATACAGAACTCCGCTCTCTGTACAGATGATGAATTCTTTCGCATCTGATTTTCCTGCCTGCTCAATAATTTCTGAAGTACTTCCGACAAAATCGGAGAGTTCCAAAACTTTTGCCGGACATTCCGGATGTGAAAGAACCTCTGCTTCCGGATGTGCTTCTTTCGCTGCTTTGATTTCTTCAAGCTCCATATATTCGTGCACAACACAGAATCCTTCATTATATATAAAGTTCTTTTCCGGTACCAATCCTGCGATATAATGTGCAAGGTTACGATCCGGGATAAAGAAAATGTTCTTATTTGGGAGTGATTTTACGATTTTTACTGCATTGGATGAAGTTACACAGACATCAGAATGTCTTTTCAGTTCTGCTGTTGAATTGATGTAGCAGACAACAGCAAGGTCATCATACTCAGAACGAATTTTCTCGATCGTCTCTGCTGATGCCATATGTGCCATTGGACAATCTGCTGCCATATCCGGCATAAGTACTGTCTTCTCGGGATTAAGGATTTTCGCACTCTCACCCATAAATGAAACACCGCAAAATACAATTGTTTTCTCTTTCAGTCCAACTGCAACTTTGCTTAAGTAGAAAGAATCTCCTACATAATCTGCAATCTCCTGTACTTCCGGGCTCACATAATAATGTGCCAGAATTACGGCATCTTTTTCTTTCTTTAACTGTTCGATCTCTTCTCTGATCGTCATTGCACGTACCCCTCATATTCTCTGCTGACATAGATTTCCGCCATTGCGCAGCTCTATGTCAATCAAGATGTTGTGTTATTCTTGCCCATTATAACACTGTCGTTTACAGGTGACAAGACACTTGTTTTGCAAAAAGCTTTACACTAACAGGCTTTCTTTTGCGAAAAATGTAATATTTTACATAACATCGCTCTTTTTGCGGGCAAATGATACGTGATTTCCATCTATACCTTGCTGAAAAAATAAGATTTATCGCAGAAATCATTTTAAACTGTAAAGGATGTTGTAAAATGCAGTAAATCGGCGGTTTAAAATTGTCGGTTTTCCTGTATTTTTGTATACTCACTTTATTGATCTTTTGAGGAAGTGGTGAGTATGCGAAAAGACGTTTACGAAAGGTATGATCTATTAATCATTGACGAACTTGGGTATCTGCCGATATCGGCGAATGTGTTTCAACTAATAAATGGCCGTTATGAACGCAAATCAACGATCATAACGACCAATATGCCATTATCAAGTTGGAGAACCGGCCTTCATAGCATGGCGACCGTAGAGGCCATTTTAGACCGCCTTGTCTATCACTCACACGTGATTAAGATCAAGGGAAAGTCATGCCGTTTAGCATCGGTCAGTTCTTAAACCGCCCAAATCATACAATTTTAAACCGCCATAAAATGACAATTTAAACCCACCCTTGACAACTCAGCTACTTTGGCTGGGTGTTATTTTAATAGGCCAGTTTTTAAACGGATCTAGTTCAGGATCTATTTTTACTGGTTTAGAAAATTCAAACTTGTTAGTTGGTCCCGTACCCCAGCGTGGATTACTATGTAAAATTGCTTCAAGTTTAGCAATTCTGCTTGTCGGGACAAAAGTTACTATGCTATTGAAGCTTCTTAATTTAGAAGTTTTTTCATCCAAATCGTACTGACTAATTTCGGCTGTTTGAACTTTACCTTGCCCAAGAAAAGTATCCCAAAATCCAACACATATTTTACCGTTGTCCATTGTTACTCTAACTTTTTCGCCAATTGGGTTAGCCTTTAGCTGATCAAAGTCACAAGAATATTGTTCAACAACTTTTCCAGCTAGATTATACTGAATAAATTTCATGATTTCCCTCATTATTTAATCCAAATTTAGTCCTTATCTAGGTAAAAATCTTTCAGCCGGTAAGTAGTTACTGGTTCAACATAATAGTTGTATTTTGCTACCAAGTCACAAATTTGATCGCCATTAATCAATGTGATGATACGAGTTCCTTCTCGAGCCGTCTTGACTGCTTCTCTTGTGAAGTCGGAATTAGTAATAAAAATACCAAATTCAGCATTAAACTTATCCATTGCACCGCGAAATTTATCAATCTCAGGTGCTGATACTTTTCCTTGCCAACGCTTAGCCTGAAGCGCTACCTGCTGATTACTGTGCCTATGTGATGGAACAATACGAAGTTGCTAAGCAGTATGCTAAAGATCCAAGTATCTAACATTGAACAAAATTAGAAAAGCAACTGCGTAAATGCATAACTTATCTGTAAGTAATGCAATCCTACAAATTGTTACCCGTAAAAAAGAGTTCCTTCCAACGAAATTAAGCCGGTATACATAGGTTCGTATACATTAATAGATTGAATTTATCATCAAAAAACGCTATATTTCATATTATTCCAGCACATCTGCCAAAACCAGCAACCACCATATCGCGTTTTTTCAAAAAATTCATCAAAACTTTTAATTTCCATGATGCTGAAAAGCAGAGCCTGAAATTTGCATCTACCCGCAGGTGCTGCCATCAAAGCACTGCATTTTCCATCCTAGGCCTTGACCTTGCTTTTTCTTTCACCGTTGATTCTGTCGATTTCCTCCTGAATGATGTTGCCGAAGGTCTTCTTGTCGACTTCGACCTTTTGGGCAGCGACGGACTTGTCCGCGAAGGCATCAAACACGGTCTGCTTTTCCTCGAGCAGGTCCGTGACACGCTCGTCGACGGTGTTGGACGCGAGAAGCCTGTAGACAAGGACGTTTCTGGCCTGGCCCATGCGGTAGGCGCGGGAGATGGCCTGGCTCTCGATGGAAGGCTTCAGCTGTGGTTCGCAGATGATCACGACGCTGGCGGACTGAATATTGAGACCTGTGCCGCCGGCGACAATCTGGGAGACAAGAACCTGACCGGCGGGAGCCTTGTCGAAGCCGTCGATGATTTCCTGACGCTTTGCCGGCGTAACGGAACCGTTAATCGGCTCGGTGCACTGGCTGCCGAGCATCGCATCTTGCTGATTGTGTCTCGGAAATAGGAGAAGCGGTGTCCTCACTGATGCCGCGGACGGCTGACAGGTCATAATCTCTGGCCGTCAGGATGTCCGCATAGTTGTTGTAGCCATGATCGCGAAGAGCCTTGACTCTGATGCCCTTCTTGTCACGATTGAGCTCCTCGACGGCAATGTCCTCCATCATCGCCATTCTGAATCCACATACCTAACCGCTGCCTTCCGGTAATCATCAATCAGACGATTGATGTCGGAAAAAGAAAATGATCTTTTCATGCAAAAAACCTCTCAATGCAGTTGTTGCTGTTTTGTTAAGTGTAGTACCGGTGAGAGAAAATTGCAATGATGGGATCGGACGGAACAAAAAAGAACACCTGCTCCCAAAGATATACAGGTGTTCTTCTGGGGAATAACCAGTTCCATAAGAAAAAAAGCTCCCTGCCCAATAACAGGGGCTAAGAGTCGCCGGATTAAGTAGGGTCAGTAACCCTTGTACTTTTTACGCTTCTTCTGCTGCTTCAGCTCAAATCTACGCTACTGCAGAGCGGATTTTCTCTCGTGCTTCTGATCTTTGCAGAGCGTTTCCCTTCTTCACGCTGCATCTTGAGCGCCTGCTAAGACTTGGTGACAACGTCAGCGGTGAGAAGGCATATTCCGACATCCCTTGATCAGTCCTTATTCTGCATGTTCTTCCTCACCATTGCCGGGCAGTTGTCGTACTGGCGGAAGCCGTAACGCTCATAGAACGTGATGGCCCTCGGATCGGACGGGATGACCTTGACATGGAGAAGGTCGGTGAAGTTTTTCATGATGCGCTTCATGAGTTCGTCGCCGATGTGTCTGCCCTGGTACTCGGGTCAACCAGAACGTAGTGCAGGAATGCGATGGTGGCGCCGTCGTCAAGGGCACGCACCAGTCCGATCAGCCGGTCCCCATCCCAGGCCGAAATGACGTGCGTTGAGTTGCGCATCGCAGTCACGAGCCTTTTGAGGTATCTTCCCGACTCCCAGCCCACTGAAAGGAAGAGCCGCCTAAGGTCTTCTTCGGTAAAGTCCCTTGTCTGCCTGTATTCAATCGTCATTGTCATTTTTCCTGTTTACTTTTCTGTTCATTGTAGCTTTGATGAGAGATGAAGGCAATCGATGGTGACGGTCGGAATCTTTGCATTGACGAAAAGACGGAAGAACACCCGGATGGATGATCTTCCGTCTTTTTGTTCAGTGTTACTGCATTTCAAAAATTCCTAGAAGTCAACGTCATCCGGATCGGCACACTGACCGCCAAGACCGGACAGCGATGAAATCTCCTTCATCTCGTCGTCTGAAAGCTCGAAGTCAAACAGGTCCATGTTCTGCCTGATTCGCTCAACGTGTACGGATTTAGGCAGAGGCAGCACACCCTGCTGAATGATCCAGCGCAGGGACACCTGAGCCGTTGACTTGCCATGGGCTTCCGCAATTTTCTTCATCGTCGGGTTCTGCAAGACAACTGACCCCTGGCCGCCAAGCGGACCCCAGGCCTCAACCAGGATGCCCATGTCCTGAAGCTTTATGATCTCATCGGTGTGAGGCCAGCCCGGGTGAACCTCAATCTGATCCACCATTGGCTTGATCCTTGCTGTTTCCATCAGTTTTTTCACATGATGCGGCATGAAGTTGCTGAGGCCGATGGCACGAATCCTTCCAGCCTCATACAGCTCCTCCATCGCACGCCACGAATCGGCATTGATCTGTGCCGCACGGTCACCGAACTGCTTCTCATTTGCCGGCCAGTGAATCAGATACAAGTCGAGATAGTCAAGCCCGAGACGTTCAAGACTTGCCTGAAAGGCCGCCTTCGTCTCCTCGTATCCTCTGTCAGTGTTCCAAAGCTTGCTTGTAACGAACAGCTTCTCGCGCGGCACGCCGGATAACCTGATTCCCTCTCCTACGCCTTCTTCATTTCCATACACCTTGGCCGTATCGATATGACGGTAGCCGGCCTCGACTGCATCCTGCACCGCCCTGGCAGTCACTGCCGGATCGGTTCGGAACGTACCATAGCCGACGCACGGAATCTCAACGCCGTTTTCAAGCTTAAGCGGTGAGTTGACATTAGTCAGATTCATTACAGATCATTCCCTTCTGATTCTTGTCTGTTCAGCTTCATTCTAACATGAAATGCTGGAAATCATGAAAATATTGCTCAACTGGACTTCAATGATCTGAATTTTAAAGGAAGTGTGATTTTTGAGAAAAGGTGTGACGACCTCCAAAACTGGTGGAAAAATCAGGCATACAATTGAAGCTCGTGCTGATGATTAGTCAAAAAAGCGCCGGCGCGAGGCCGACGCTTTTGTGGATGATTTTCCATCATTTTGTTCAATGCTCTGCATTTTCACCAGGCACGGACGCCGAGAGAAAGAAGAAGCAGATGATGAGGGCCGCCACGCTGAAGAACGATCCGGCATAGCCGATGTTTCCGATTCCCGCATTCGTGCAGACGATGCCAAGATTGATGACGGAATTGCGATGCAGACATAGGAAAGAACATAGGCTGCGGCACTGCATTTCATAGCCGAATCAAGCTTGATTCTAGTAGCCGTAACGGCTGTAGAGAACGCGCGAAAGGCCCATCATCAGTGGCGGTGTCCGTCCACAAGCTTCCTGTGCTTGCAGGCATAATAAAAATAATCTTTATAATAGCCTCCATACGGATGCTTCTTGCGGTTTACATTGCCATACATACCGCTTCCACTTCATATTTCTCATATGCTTCTTTGATTTTACCCTGCTGCTGTAGTAATCTTCCCTGATAATAACTTTTCATAGGATCGTGTTCTGAAAAAATAGTCCAGATATTTTTCCACCTTGGTGTAATTCTTCTTAAGTGAAGCTCTGTTCCTTAAACTTCATTTTTCATGTCATCCCTACAAACTGGAATTTCTATTTGCGTTGCCATGTCATTACATAATCTTTTTCTCCGGTAGCCTCATCTAAGCCACTATG
>ERZ841120.732-NODE-732-length-18951-cov-9.167813_pt1 | contig 18951 bp, 16 predicted proteins | sample MGYA00519572_ERZ841120 | MGnify/ENA primary metagenome ERZ841120 (study PRJEB31850, sample SAMEA3708890) | human gut metagenome | biome: human gut; feature: human-associated habitat; material: faeces | place: China | collected 2014 ...
GGCAGTCATGTTCATTTCTATTCGCTGCGCGGGGCACAACCCCCAGGGGAAGGCTTTTTTCTGCCTCGCCGGAAGTCTGTTCATAAGTCCCCTCCTGCCGGAGCGGGCTTTTTTCTTTTCCCTGCACCCGTTCCGACAGGAAAATTTTATCCGGTGTGATACCCTTGTCCCTACCATCTTCTTGGAAAGGCAGGGCTACTTATGATGACTTCCCTTCAAACTTACGTCCGCCGGGGGCGGCTGGACCTGCTCCGGCTGCTGCGCCGGACCTGGTTCCGGCGGCTCGCCCGGGGCGTGGGCTGGTTCGCCGGGGCGCTGGTACTGTCCGCCGCCGCTGTGGAAAATTTTCCGCTGCCCCTGAGCCTGGGCCTGCTGTGCGCCGGATCCGGGTGGCCTGCGGTGCTTGTGGCCACCGGCGGGGCGCTGGGCTATCGTATTTTCTGGGGAAGCGCAGGATTCCTGCCCATGCTCTGGATGGGGGCCGGGGCTTTGGCCGCCCTTCTTCTGGGAGACCGGGGGCCGCGGCGGCTGATGGATGCCATGGCCAGCTTGATCGTCGCTGCCTGCGGCGTAGGGGCAAGGCTGTGGTTAAAGGATGAAACGCCTCTGGAAATCTATCTTTTGCAGACCCTCCTGGCCGCCGCCGTGACGGAAGTCTCCTTCCGGGTGCTTGCCAACGAGGACCCGGTGGCCCGGTGGCTGGCCTGGGGCTTTGCCGCCCTGGCGCTGGCGCAGCTGAACGCCGTGCCGGCCCTGAATCCGGGACTGCTGCTGGCCGGAGGGCTGGCCGCTGCCGGGGCTTTTCCTGCCGCAGCCATGGCGGGGCTTGCCGTGGACCTGGCCCAGAGCGGGCCGGTGCCCATTTCGGCGGTGGTCTGTCTGGCATTTTTTGCCAGATTTCTGCCGAAAACCGGAAAATATCCCCGTGCGGCGGCCGCCGGGGTCATTTATCTGATGTTCACCCGTGTTTTCGGCGGGGAATTGCTGCCCATGGTCCCCCTGTGCCTGGGGGGATTTCTGGGGGTCACGGTTCCGGGACTGCCCGATGCCCACCCCAAGCGAGGAGAGTTGGGCATTGCCCAGGTGCGACTGGAAATGGCCGCCGGGGTCATGGCCAACGCCGAGCAGCTTTTATTGGAGGCGGCGGCGCCGGTCATCGACGCCGAGGCGCTGATGCAGCGGCTGGGGGAGCGGTCCTGCGGCAACTGCCCTTGCCGGAAGCCCTGTCCCGTCCGGGAGTCCATCGGAAAACTGGACCCGGGGCTATTGAAAAAGCCGGGGGTCACGGAATCGGACCTGCCCGCCGCCTGCCGGAAGCGGAGCCGATTGCTTCTGGAGCTGCGGCGGCAGCAGGAGCAATACCGGCTCCTCACCGCAGACCATCGCCGCCAGAAAGAATACCGGGAGGCGGTCGTTCAGCAATATCAGTTTCTGGCGGACTACCTCCGGGACCTTTCGGACCTGCTGGGCCGCCGGTGCCGGGAGCGCAGCCCCCTGTATGAGGCGAAGGTGGCCATCCGGGCCAACCGGCCGGAGGGGGAAAACGGGGACCGGTGCTTCTGGTTCGCCGGGACGGAATGTCGGTTTTACCTGATTCTCTGCGACGGCATGGGCACCGGGCCGGGGGCCGTGGAGGACGGCAACGCCGCCGGACGGATGCTGCGGCGGCTATTGAGCGGGGGCTTCCCGGCGGACCACGCCTTGCGAAGCCTCAATAGCCTTTGCGCCCTCCGGGGCCGGGCGGGGGCGGTCAGCGTGGACCTGGCGGAAATTTCCTTGGATACGGGCCGTGGAACCTTGTATAAATGGGGGTCCCCGGCCAGCTACCTGGTGACGGAGACGGGGGCCGAGCAAATGGGGACAGCCACGCCCCCGCCGGGGCTCTCCGTGCCGGAGGGCCGGGAAACGGTGGAGCGGCTGTCCCTGCGCCGGGGCGAGACGCTGATCCTGCGGAGCGACGGAGCCGGGGGAGAGGTCCCGGCCTGTCTGTCGGGGAGCCCGGAGGCGCTGGCGGAGGCTTTCCTGCCGGGCGCAGGCGGATGCGACGATGCTACCGTGGCCGCTCTGCGGCTCATGTCTCTGACCTCGGTGACATAATATCACGAAAAATTCAAGAATAACGTCGAAACCGGGAAAGAATTTGGATTTTTCCAAAAATAGTGTGCATTTTTGTGGGAGAAGGGATCAGCAGAGAAAAGGGAAGAGAGAAAAGAGAAGAGAAAAGGAAAAATAATAAAATTCCCCGGGAGCAGGAACCCCCTTGGCCCCCTCTGAGAGGGGGCCAAGAGACTGTGCGTAACTGCAAGCCCCTACCGCCCCTCATCCGGTCCCTTCGGGACCACCTTCCCCCAGGGGAAGGCTATTTCTCTGTCCCGGCGGGCTTTTGCGTCGATATATACCGCTCAAATAGCGTCAGCTGGCGCATCGGGGCATGCCCCGCCCGTGCCTCGCCATTCCTGCATCCCGCCCCGCAGGGCATTTCGGCTCTTCCCTTTTCTCTCTTCTCTTTTCTCTTGTAAAAAACAAGGAAACCCCCCGGTGCTTGCGGGCACCGGGGGGTTCCTTACAGAAAGGGATTAGAAAGAAGAGAGGTAGAAAAGAGGATCTACGGAGTGAAGGCCGTCGGCTCACGGCTTCCGCCGACCTTCTGATAATAGAATAATCGGGGGTTTTGAACGGGCCGTGTCGGATTTGAAAACAAAATATAGCCAATTTATGAACAAATCTCTGGGCTTTCTCCTGAATTTCCCGAAAAAACACTTGACAGCCGGAAATTCTTCCCGTATAATATGAGAGCCTGTGCTACAGGCATCCTTGCTCCCGGCGCGTCCGGGGGCCAAAAGTCCAAAAGGAGGTGCAACAACATGGCTAAGATCACCGGTAAGTACGAGGTGCTTTACATCATCGACCCTGCTCAGGGCGAAGAGGGCATCGCCGCACTTGTGGAAAAGTTCAAGGCAATGGTGGAAGCGGAGGGTACCCTGTCCAACGTGGACGAGTGGGGCAAGCGCCGTCTGGCTTATCCCATCAACGACCTGATGGAAGGCTACTACGTTCTCATGAACTATGAGAGCAAGCCCGAGTTCCCCGCCGAGCTGGAGCGTGTGATGAAGATCACCGACGGCGTCCTGCGCTGCCTGACCACCGTCGTGGCAGAGTAAGGAGGCATTTCTATGCTCAACCACATTGTCATCATGGGTCGCCTGACCCGTGACCCCGAATTGCGCCGGACCGGCAGCGGTATTGCGGTGGCCAGCTTCTCGCTGGCGGTGGACCGTGATTTCGCCCCCAAGGATGGCGGCAATCGGGAAACGGATTTCATTGACTGCGTTGCTTGGCGTCAGACCGGAGAGTTCGTCTCCAAGTATTTCACCAAGGGCCGCATGGCAGTGGTTTCCGGCCGCCTGCAGATCCGTCAGTGGACGGATAAGGACGGCAACAATCGCCGCAGCGCCGAAATCGTTGCAGACAACGTGTATTTCGGCGACAGCAAGCGGGATTCCGACGGCGCCAGCGCCGGCGGCAATTACAGCGGGAACAACGGTTATTCCAACTATGGCAATAACGCCCATTCCGCTCCTGCTTCTTCCGGCAACTTCGGCGGCTATTCCGCCCCGTCCTCCGGCGCATCGGATTTTGCGTCCCTGGAGGATGACGACGCACAGCTGCCCTTCTAAGAACTTTTTCACAAATGCTAAGAAGGAGGTTTTTCATCCATGGCTAACGAACAGCGTGTTCGTCCCCGCAAGCGCCGCAAGGTTTGCGCATTCTGCGTGGACAAGGTCACCAGCATTGATTATAAGGACACCGCAAAGCTCCGCCGTTACCTGTCCGAGCGCGGCAAGATTCTGCCCCGCCGTACCACCGGTACCTGCGCCGCTCATCAGCGGGACCTGACCGGCGCCATCAAGCGTGCCCGTCAGATCGCTCTGCTGCCCTACGTGGCTGACTAAGTATAAAACTCCCGGAAGCAGAAATGCTTCCGGGGATTTTTTATGCCTGTTTGCGGGAAATGGCCCGTATTTCGGAAAAATCCCCCGGCGTGGCACGGTAGGGGCAGGCATACCCCGCCCGCCAGCTGACGAAAACTGAGCGGCAAAAATCGACGCTGGACCTGCCGGGACAGAGAAAAAATTCTCTCTGGGGGCTTCTAAGCCCCTTTCCGGGGGAATTCTTCCTATCCCGGTTTTTCTTCGACAAATTGACCTTGAAAACGGGCGCAAAGTGTGTTACAATTTAGGTTGAGAAATTATGCCTCTAATGGAGAAAATTTTGTCGGAACTTCCGGGAAATCTCCTTAGAAAGGAGAGAAAAAAATGTATTCATCCGCCTATGTCTGGGCCAAGGTTTTAAGCAATATGGAAGAACGGCTGGGGGCCGTGACCGTATCGGCCTGGTTCGATGATGCGGAGGTGGTGGAGCTCACCGACGACCAGCTCATCCTCTACTCCTCCTCGGACTTCCGTCGGGAGATCATCAAAAAGCGCTGCACCGAATATATCCAGGACGCCCTGAAGGAAATTTTCAATTCCGACGCAAAGCTGGTGGTATTCGGAGACGAGGAGCTGAACGCCTACAAAAACCGCTCCGCCCAGCCCTCCACCTCCATGGACTTCAACCCCCAGTTTTCCTTCAATTCCTTCATCGTGGGCCCCTCCAACCGGTTCGCCCACGGGGCCGCCATTGCCGTCACCAACCATCCCGGCGAGGTCTACAACCCCCTGTTCCTGTACGGTCCCGCCGGTGTGGGCAAGACCCACCTGCTCTACGCCATCGCCAACGGTATCAGAAAGCGCAAGCCCGATGCGAAGGTGGTCTACATCAAGGGCGACGAGTTCACCAATGAACTGATTGCCGCCATCCAAAGCGGCAAAAATATCGAATTCCGCAGCAAATACCGGGAGGCGGACCTGTTTTTGATTGATGATATTCAGTTCATCGCCGGTAAGGAATCCACCCAGGAGGAGTTCTTCCATACCTTCAATAAGCTCTACGAGGAACATAAGCAGATCGTCATGACCTCCGACCGGAAGCCCAGCGATATGCTGACCCTGGAGGACCGGCTCAAAACCCGGTTTGAGTGGGGTCTGCTGGCGGACATCCAGCCGCCGGATTATGAGACCCGTATGGCCATCCTGAAAAACAAGGCCCAGAGCCTGGGACTGGACCTGAGCGACGACGTGTGCAACTACATTGCCGTCAACGTGACCAACAACGTCCGGCAAATCGAAGGTACGGTGAAGAAGATTCTGGCCTACCGGGACCTGAACGATATGCCCCTGGACCTTCCCAACGTGACCCGGGCCATTGACGATATGTTCAAGAATGAAGGCAATGCCGTGCCCACCCCCAGCATTATTATTACGCAGGTGTGCAAGTTCTACTCCGTGGAGGAAAGCACCATTCGGGGAACCCTGAAGAGCAAGGGTGTCACGGAGGCAAGGCAGGTGGCCTGCTATCTCATCCGGAAAATGACGAACCTGAGCCTGCCGGACATCGGCAAGGAGTTCAACCGGGACCATACGACCATTCTGTACGCCATCCGGAAGGTGGAAATGGCCCTGAAAAAAGGCGACAGCAATATCCAGAACAATCTGCGGGATATTACGGCCAATATCAATTCCAGCCTGTAAGCGGCAAAGCCTCCGTTTCTCTGAGAAAAGCCTTCCCCTTGGGGAAGGTGGACGCCCATCAGGGCGGACGGATGAGGGGCGGAAGGCAGTAACGGCGTGGCACAATCTCTTGCCTCCCTCTGACGGAGGGAGTGTCCCAAAATAGGAGTAGCGTGTCAAGGCTTTCGCCACACCGGAAAAATTCTGCGTTGAATCCCGGGGCCTTTTACACCCCAAAAAAATTCCACAAGCCCTGTGAAATGTGGAAAGACAACCTGTGGAAAACCGGAAGTCCACAGGGAGAAAAATTGAGACTGTGGAAAAGTAAAAAAATATACACAGAGCCTGTGGAAAAAAAGTCGTTGATGGGACAGGCCGAAACGGGGTTTTCCACATAAATTTCCCCTACGACTCTTATTACTGCATAAACCTATGACTTATAAATATATATCTTAATTTTTAGCAAGAAAGGGAGGAAGCATATGCGTTTCACCTGTGAAAAAAGTATGCTCACGGCGGGCTGGAACATCGCCTGCCGAACCGTGGCCCAAAAGAGCACCATTACCGTCCTGGAGGGCATCCTCTGCAAGGCCGGCATCGGCCTGAACCTCACCGGCTATAATATGGAGACCGCCATTTCCTATCAGATCGATGCGGAGGTGGCCGAAGCGGGAGAATGTATTCTGCCTGCCAAGCTGTTCGGCGACATCGTCCGGCAGCTGCCGGAAGGACCTGTCACCGTGGTGGTAGACGAAAATTACAAGGTGTCCATCCGGGCCGGGTACTCGCATTTCAATATCTCCGCCGAAAGCGCCGAGGATTACCCGGAGCTGCCGGACGTGAATACCGGCCGTCCCGTGCATATCCCCCAGAACAAGCTGAAGGAACTGATCTCCGGGACGATCTTTGCCGTTTCCGACAACCAGTCCCGGCCCATTCATACGGGCGTGAAGTTCGAGGTGGAGGACACTGCCATTTCCACCATCGCCGTAGACGGCTTCCGGCTGGCCCGGCGGACCTTCCATTGCCCGGAGCCCACGGGACGAACCATGAATTTCGTGGTGCCCAGCCCGGCTCTGAAGGAGGTCGAGAAAATTCTCACGGACACCGACGAGCTGGCGGGCTTCACCCTGGGACCCAAGCACATTCTCTTTGAAATTGGCGGGGCCACGGTGGTCTGCCGCCTGCTGGAGGGTGAATTCCTGGATTGGCGGAAGGTGGTCCCCACGGACTGCCCCATCAAGCTGACTGCCAACGTGGGGGACCTGAGTTCCTCCATTTCCCGTGTGGGCCTGATCGTCTCCGAAAAGTACAAAAGCCCCGTGCGCTGCGTGTTCTCGGACCAGACCCTCTTGATGAAAACCAACACCACCATCGGCGCCGCCGAGGACCGGTGCGCCATCGCCGGAGACGGCAAAGAACTGGAGATCGGCTTCAATGTCCGCTATCTTTCCGATGCCCTCCGGGCGGTGCCCAGCGAGGAGGTCGTGCTGGAGCTGACCAACGGCCTGAGCCCCATCGTCCTGACCCCCGCCGACAACAAATACGACTTTGCCTACATGGTCCTGCCCGTGCGGATCAAAAACGGCTGAGAACGGGAGGAAAACCATGGAAGTTACCGTGAAAAAGGCCCCGGCCCCCAAGCTATTGACCATCCATACGGAGTTCATCAAGCTGGAAGCGGCCATGAAGCTTTCCGGCATCATGGAAAGCGGCGGCCAGGCCAAGGAAGTCATCCAAGAGGGATGCGTCAAGGTCAACGGGGAAGTCTGCACCATGCGGGGCAAAAAGCTCTACCCCGGGGACATCTTCGCTTTTCAGGGCCACCGGTTCCTGATCGCCGCCCATGCGGCTGAATAAATTGTCCCTCCGGGATTTCCGGAATTACAGGGAAGCCACGGTCGATCTGGACCCCGGCGTGAACCTCATCGTGGGAGACAACGCCCAGGGCAAGACCAATTTATTGGAGGCCGTCAGCTATTTGGGCAGCGGGCGCAGCTTCCGGGCCCAGAAAAATTCGGAAATGATCCGATTCGGGGCGGAATTCGGGGAAATTTACGGAGAAGTCCATTCCCAGGAACGGGACCAGACCCTCCGGTGGCTGCTGTTCCCCGGACGGCGGCAGATTTTCCGGAACGGGGCAAAAAAGCGCACCGCCGGAGAGCTTTCCGGGGTGCTGCAGACGGTTTTGTTCTGCCCGGAGGACCTGGGGGTGCTGCGAGCCGGTGCCAGTGGAAGGCGTAGGCTGGCGGACAATGCCCTTTGCCAGCTGCGCCCGAATTACGACGCCGCTTTGGCGGAATATAGCCGGATTCTGGAGCAAAAGAGCCGTATTCTGAAGGACCGGGTGGAAAATCCGGCGCTGCTGGAAATTCTGCCGGAGTATAATGCAAGGCTTTGCCAGGTGGGGGCGCTGCTGATCTCCTACCGGGCCAGATTTTTTGAGGCTCTGGGCAAGGCGGCAAAGGCTTATCATGCCGAATTTTCCGGCGGGTCCGAGGAATTTACCCTGGAATACCAGACCGTGTCCACGGTGAAGGACCCCTTCGCAAGCCTGTCGCAGCTGGAAGCGGATTTGCAGGCCCATCTGGATTCCCACCGGCGGGCGGAACTGGACAGCGGCCAATGCCTTACCGGGCCCCATAAGGATGATTTTCTCTGCTGCCTGTCGGGCATCCCTCTGAAAAGCTACGGCTCTCAGGGACAGGTCCGCACGGCGGCCATCAGCCTGAAGCTGGCCCAAAGAGAACTGATGGAGCGGGAGTGCGGGGAGACCCCGGTGCTGCTGCTGGACGATGTGCTTTCCGAGCTGGACCCCGGAAGGCAGGATTTTGTGCTGAACAAGATCCGGACCGGTCAGGTGTTCATTACCTGCTGCGAGCAGGAACGCTTCACCCGGCTGGGAAAGAGCATCGAGATACAAAAGGGAAGCGTTGTGGGAGAAAAATAGGAGCGCCTCGCCGGTTCGGCGTATGGAATTCGCAAACAAAATCGGGGTGCGTCCCGCCCCTCATCCGTCTCGGCTAACGCCGAGCCACCTTCCCCCAGGGGAAGGCTTTTCGCCTCGCCGGGGGCGCCTGCCAAGAATCCGGTAGGGACACAACGTGGAAAATCCGGAATACTCAAAACGAAGGAGTAAACTATGTCTGAAGAAACCAAGGTAACACAGGAATACGGTGCGGAGCAGATCCAGGTGCTGGAAGGGCTGGAAGCGGTCCGGAAGCGCCCGGGTATGTATATCGGCTCCACCTCCGTTTCCGGCCTGCATCATCTGGTCTACGAAATCGTGGACAACGCCATCGATGAAGCGCTGGCAGGCTACTGCAAGCACATCACCGTCACCATCAACCCCGGCAACTCCATCACCGTCACCGACGACGGCCGCGGTATCCCCGTGGACATCCAGCCCCAGACCGGCCGGCCCGCTCTGGAAGTGGTGTACACGGTGCTCCACGCCGGCGGCAAATTCGGCGGCGGCGGCTATAAGGTTTCCGGCGGTCTTCACGGCGTGGGCGCTTCCGTGGTGAACGCCCTTTCCGAGTGGCTCACGGTCCAGGTCCATAAAAACGGCAATATCTACGAAATGCGTTTCGCCCGGGGCAACATCACCCAGGAAATGAAGATCGTGGGCAAGACCGACAAGACCGGCACAGTGGTCACCTTTCAGCCGGACCCGGAGATGTTCGACACCCTGGAATACAGCTACGACACCCTCCACACCAGAATGCGGGAGGAGGCCTTCCTGAACGCCGGTCTGAGCATCACCATCACCGACGCGCGGGACGCCGAAAAAGTCTCCGATACCATGTGCTACGAGGGCGGCATCCGGGAATTTGCCAGCTGGTGCAACCGGAACAAAACCCCCATCCATGACGACGTGATTTACATGAGCGGCACCAAGGGGGACGCTTCCGCCGAGATCGCCGTGCAGTACAACGACGGCTACAACGAATTTCTTCTGTCTTTTGCCAACGACGTCCACACCCCGGAGGGCGGTATGCACGAGACGGGCTTCAAGACGGCCCTGACGAGAGTCCTGAACGCTTACGGTGTGAAAAGCGGCATCATCAAAGGCGATGACAAGGTCTCCGGCGAGGACTGCCGGGAGGGAATCACCGCCATTATCTCCGTGAAGCTGACGGATGCTCAGTTCGAGGGTCAGACCAAGGCCAAGCTGGGCAACGCATACATCCGGACGTTGGTGGACGGCGTGGTCAACGACCAGCTGACAACCTATTTTGAGGAGCATCCCCAGACCGCCCGGGCCATTCTGGACAAGGCCATGATGGCCAACCGGGCCAGAGAAGCCGCCCGGAAGGCACGGGAATCCATTCGCCGGAAAACCGCTCTGGGCGGTGCGGCCATGCCGGACAAGCTGCGGGACTGCAACGAATCTGACCCTGCCCTGACGGAAATCTACATCGTCGAGGGCGACTCCGCAGGCGGCTCCGCCACCCAGGGCCGGGATTCCCGGTTCCAGGCCATCCTGCCTCTTTGGGGCAAAATGCTGAACGTGGAGAAGGCCCGGGAGGACAAGGTCATCGGCAACGACAAGCTGCAGCCGGTGATTACCGCTCTGGGCGCCGGAATCGGCGAGGACTTTGACATCAATAAGCTGCGCTATCATAAAGTGGTCATCATGGCCGATGCCGATGTGGACGGCAGCCATATCCGGACTCTGCTTCTGACCTTCTTCTTCCGGTTCATGCGGCCGCTTCTGGAAAACGGCTATGTGTACTCCGCCGTGCCGCCGCTTTTCAAGCTGACCCGGGGCAAGACCACGAGAGTGGCCTATTCCGAGGCCGAGCGGGACAAGATTTCCGCCGAAATGCGGGGCGGCAATCCCAACGTGAACATTACCATCAACCGCTTCAAGGGCCTTGGCGAAATGAACGCCCACGAGCTGTGGGAGACCACCATGGACCCGGAGAAGCGGACCCTACGGCGCATCGAGCTGGAGGACGCTGCCCATGCGGATGAAATTTTCACCCTGCTCATGGGCGAAAAAGTGGAGCCCAGAAGGGACTATATCGAAGAAAACGCCAAATATGCGGAGAATTTGGATTATTAAGGGGTAGATTGACCGGCGGGGCGCTGTTACTGCGTCCCGCCCACGCTCCCCCTGTTCCGGGAAACGCTCCCGTATCCATAACCGCTTTACTTGCAAAAGGAGGACATTCTTTTGGCACAACACAGGAAAGACTACAAGCCGGAGGACATTCAATATCCCGACCAGACCATTGTCACCTCGGAGCTTGTTCACGAAATGAAAAAGAGCTACATCGAGTACGCCATGTCCGTGATCGTCGGACGGGCGCTGCCCGATGTGCGGGACGGCCTGAAGCCCGTCCACCGGCGGATTCTCTACGCCATGTACGAGGACAATCTGACCTCCGACAAGCCCTACCGGAAATGCGCCACCGCCGTGGGCGACGTGCTGGGCCGGTACCATCCCCATGGCGACGCTTCCGTGTACGACGCCCTGGTGCGGCTTGCCCAGGACTTCTCCATGCGCTATATGCTGGTGGACGGCCACGGCAACTTCGGCTCCGTGGACGGCGACCCCCCTGCCGCCTACCGTTACACCGAGGCCCGCATGAGCAAGATCGCCAACGAAATGCTCCGGGACATCGACAAGGATACCGTGGACTGGGACCCCAATTTCGACGAGAGCCGGAAAGAGCCCCGTGTTCTGCCCAGCCGGTTCCCAAATCTGCTGGTGAACGGCTCCAGCGGCATCGCTGTGGGTATGGCCACCAACATCCCGCCCCACAACCTGACGGAGGTCATCAACGCCTGCGTAGCCGTTCTGGACGACCCGGAAATCACCCTTCCGGACCTGATGGAATACATCACCGGCCCGGACTTCCCCACCAGGGGCATCATCCTGGGCCGGGCGGGCATCCGTGCGGCCTACGCCACCGGCAAGGGCCGTCTGACCCTCCGCTCCCGGACCCATTTTGAGGAGTTCGGCCAGAACCGGACGAGAATCATCGTCACGGAGCTTCCCTATCAGGTCAACAAGCGGATGCTCATTAAGAACATGGCCGACCAGGTCAACGACAAGCGCCTGGACGGCATTTCCGACATCCGGGACGAGACCGACCGGACCGGTATGCGCATCGTCATTGAGCTGAAAAAGGATGCCAATCCTCAGGTGGTGCTGAACCGGCTGTTCAGCCAGACCAGTATGCAGACCACCTTTGCCATCAATATGCTGGCCCTGGTGAAGAACCAGTCCCAGCCGAAGGTACTGTCTCTGCGGGAGATTCTGGACGAATATCTGACCTTCCAGGAGGAAATTATCGTCCGGCGGACGCAGTACGACCTGCGGAAGGCCCAGGAGCGGGCGCATCTGTTGGAAGGTCTGCTCATTGCCCAGGACAATATCGACGAGGTCATTCACATCATCCGCAATTCCTACGACCAGGCCAAGGAAAACCTGATGAGCCGCTTCGGCCTGTCTGATGTGCAGGCCCAGGCCATTCTGGATATGCAGCTCAAGCGCCTGCAGGGTCTGGAACGGGAGAAGCTGGAAGCGGAATACAAGGAACTGGAAGAGAAGATTGCCTATTATCAGAAGGTTTTGCAGGACCCGGCGCTGGTCCGGGGCATCCTGAAGGACGAGCTGATCGCCCTTCGGGACAAGTACGGCGACGACCGGCTCACGGAAATTCAGGACGTGGAGGACGAAATCGACATCGAGGACCTGATTGAGGAGGAGGATTGCTGCTTCACCATCTCCAATCAGGGCTATGTGAAGCGCATGAGCGTGGACACCTACCGGACCCAGAACCGGGGCGGCCGTGGCGTGAACGCACAGAACCTCAAGGATGAGGACTTCGTGAAGATGCTCAGCGTGGCCTCCACCCACGATCATATCCTCTTCTTCACGGATCAGGGCCAGGTCCATCACCGCAAGGGCTATCAGATTCCCGAGGCAGGCCGCACCGCTCGCGGTACGGCCATGGTGAACATCCTGCCGTTGGAGCCGGGTGAAAGTGTCACCGCTATGGTAGTGACCCGTGAGTTCCACGATGATGAGTACCTGATGATGGTCACGAAAAACGGCACCGTGAAGCGGCTGCCCTTCATCGCCCTGAAAACCAACCGGAAGGGCGGCATCCGTGCCCTGACCCTGGACGAAGGGGACCACCTCATCAACGTCATCCGGACCAACGGCAACGACAACATTCTCCTGACTACTGCCGACGGCATGGCTATCTGCTTCAACGAGCAGGACGTGCGGCCCATGGGCCGGACCGCTGCGGGTGTCCGGGGCATCTGGCTGGGCGAGGGCGACTATGTGGTGGGCGCCGAGAAGGCCGAGGAGGGCAAGACCCTGCTGACCGTCACGGAAAACGGCTACGGCAAGCGCACGGAGCTGTGGGAGTACCTGCGGCTTGGCCCCAACGGCGAGAAGCTGCCCCAGAGCCGGGGCGGCAAGGGCCTGAAGAACTATAACCTCACCGATAAGACCGGCCGGGTGGCCGGGTGCCGTGTCGTTGACGAAAAGGATGATGTGATGCTGATCGAAAACGGCGGCGTCATCATCCGTATCCCCGCATCCTCCATCAATGTGTACCGCCGGAACGTCCAGGGCGTGATCGTCATGCGCATCGAGGACGGCAACAAGCTGGTGGGTATCGAGCGCATCCCCCAGGCGGAAGAAGAAACTGCCGAAATTCCGGAGGAACAGGCTTGAAGACCGTGACCCTATACACCGACGGCGCCTGTTCCGGAAACCCCGGCCCCGGAGGCTGGGGGGCCATTCTGGAATACGGCCCCCATCGGGTGGAGTTGTCCGGCGGCGAAAAAAGCACCACCAATAACCGCATGGAGCTGACCGGGGTTATTATGGGTCTGGAAAAACTGAAAGAGCCCTGCATTGTGGAGTTGTATTCCGACTCCAAGTACGTTATTGACGGCCTTTCCAAGGGATGGGCCAAGTCCTGGAGGAGCCGTGGCTGGGTGAAAAGCGACAAAAAGCCCGCCCTGAATCCGGACCTCTGGGGCAGGCTTCTGGACCTGTGCGACGTCCATCAGGTCCGCTGCCACTGGGTCAAGGGCCATGCGGACAACCCAAACAATAACCGCTGCGACGAGCTGGCCGTGGGCGAGTGGCAGAAATTACGGGGGATGTAAAGGCTATGTACGTGAATATCGGAAGCGACATGGCCCTGCGGGACCGGTCCATTATCGGAATTTTTGACATGGATAATACCACGATTTCCACCCGGACCCGGAAATTCTTAAACCGTGCGGAGCAGGAGGGCAGCGTCATTCCCTGCGACGACCTGCCGAAATCCTTCGTCCTGACCGTGGAGTACGGCATGGAACACGTCCACCTGACCGCCCTGTCCCCACAGACATTGGAAAAGAGATTAAAATAAACACAGCCTCCCGGACCCCCGGGAGGCTGTGTTTATTTTAGAGAAGAGTGAAGAGTGAAGAGAGAAGAGAAAAGGAAGAATAAATAGAAATCCTCTCGGTGTGGCGCTGGCTCCCCCTACACAGGGGAGCCTTAACTCAGACGGACCGACTCCCCGTTTCTGAGAAAAATTTTTTTATTCTACCTTTTCTATCTTCTCTTTTCACTCGCTCTCACTGTCCCTTTTCGGCTCTAAAGGCCGACGGGTCGAAGGTAATGACGGCGTAATAGGTACCGCCGTGGGTGGCGTGCATGGTTTTCTCCACTGCGGAAACGATTTCTTTCTCTTTTCCCCGCAGGTCCATGGGCAGGGCCACGTCGAACACAAGATTGGTGTGTCCGCTGCCGGAGACCATCCGGAAATCGTGCAGGTCCAGCCGCTGGTCGAATCCGTGGAGAATGTCCAGCACCGCCTGCCGTGTTTCGTCCACCATCGGGTCCCCCACGGTGATGGGGTCATAGTGGATGACCAGATGGACCCGCAGGTCCCGGAGGCAGGCCCGTTCCAGATCGTCGATGATCTCATGGCAGGTCATGGGGTCCTCCCGTTTGTCCATTTCCACATGGATGCTGGCGAAGCGCTGGCCGGGGCCGTAATCATGAACCATCAGGTCGTGAAATCCCAAAACTTTCGGGTTCGAGCAGACCAGATCTTCGATTTTTTTCTGCAATTCCGGGCTGGCCGCCTCGCCCAGCAGGGGCGAGATCGTTTCTTTTGCCAGGTCCACGCCGCCATACAGAATAAACAGCGCTACCAGAAGGCCCATAATGCCGTCGGCCTGGAAGTCCGTAACGGCTTCAATGCACCCGGCCAGCAGCACGGCGGCAGTGGAAATCACGTCGTTGCGGCTGTCCGCCGCCGTGGCCATCAGGGTCTGGGAGCCGATGAATTTCCCCAGTCCCCGGTTGAAAAAGTACATCCACAGCTTTACGCCGATGGACCCGGCCAGTACCAGGACAAGGGGCAGAGAAAATTCAACGGGCGTGGGGTGGAGAATTTTCTCAAAGCTGGTCCGGGCCAGCTCGAAGCCGATGACGACGATCAGCGCAGCCACGGCCAGCCCGGAAAGGTATTCATACCGGGCATGGCCGTAGGGATGGTCCTCGTCCGCCGGACGCTCTGCCAGACGGAAGCCAAGCAGGGTGACGATGGAGCTGGTGGCGTCGGACAGGTTGTTCATGGCGTCGGCGGTAATGGACACGGAATGGGAGGCCAGGCCCACGATCAGCTTGCCGGTGAACAGCAGCAGGTTGCAGAGAATGCCCACAATGCCGGAAAAAATGCCGATTTTCCCCCGTGATGCCGGGTCTGCGGGGTCGGGAAGCTGCCGGAAAAACAGCCGGAGCAGGAATTTGGTCATAAAAAGGCCTCCCAAATAAAGAATAGGCCACGCTTTTTCAAAAAAGAGCGTGACAAGAAACCAAAAATGCGGTATGATAAGCAGGGTCCTTCCATTATATGCCGGATGGACCGTTCTGTCCAGTGTTTTATGAAATATATTTTCTTTAAGGAGATACCAAAATGGCTTACCAGATCATTACCGATTCCTGCTGCGATTACCCCGATACCATGTACGCCGAAATTGACGTGAAGGAAGTGGCCCTGAGCGTCACCTTCCGTGGGGAGACCACCAATCATTACGAGGAAGCCTACCTGAAGGACCTTTACGCCGGGCTGCGGGCCGGGGAAGTGGCCACCACTGCCGCCGTGAATCCGGAAACCTGGAGCAATGCCATGGAGGAAGTGCTGAAAACCGGTGAGGATGCCCTGGTCATCACCTTCTCCTCCGGCCTGAGCACCACCTATCAGTCTGCGGAAATTGCCGCCTCCGAGCTGCGGGAAAAATACCCGGAGCGGAAGATCTACGTGGTGGACGGCCTTTGCGCCAGCCTGGGCCAGGGCCTGTTCGTGTACTATGCCGCCAAGAAGCGCACGGCGGGTATGGGATTGGAGGAGCTCTATTCGTGGTGCCTGGACAACCGGCTGCACCTGTGCCACTGGTTCACCGTGGACGACCTGATGTACCTGAAGCGGGGGGGCCGGGTCAGCGCAGCCACCGCCCTGGTGGGCACCATGCTGAGCATCAAGCCGGTGCTTCATGTGGATGATGAGGGCCACCTCATCAATGTGGGCAAGGCCAGAGGGCGGAAGTCCTCCATTCAGGCCCTGGCCGACAAGATGGGCCAGCTGCAAATTCCCGGGGAGAACGACACCGTGTTCATCTGCCACGGAGACTGCATCGAGGACGCAAAGTACCTGGAGAGCCTTGTAAAAGAGCGCTATGGGGTGAAAAACGTGCTGATCTATTATACCGGCGCCGTCATCGCCTCCCATTCCGGCCCCGGCACTCTGGCGCTGTTCTTCATCGGCGAGCATCGGTAAAATGAGGACGCAGCATCCGATAAGTACCCACAAAAAGGAGAATTTTTATGACATTACAGGAAACCATCACCGCATCGGCAGAATATCTGCTCACCCATGTGACCAACCGGCCCACGGTGGCGCTGGTTCTGGGCAGCGGTCTGGGCGACTTTGCCGACACTCTGGAAAATCCCGTCCGCGTCCCCTATAAGGACATTCCCAACTTCCCCCAGACCACCGTGGCCGGGCATAACGGCGCTTTCGTATTCGGACGGCGCTGCGGCCGGGAAGTCGTCGCCCTGCAAGGCCGCCTCCATTATTATGAGGGCTACTCCCAGCAGACCCTGACCCTGCCTGTTCGGGTGCTGGCGGCCATGGGCGTGAAGCAGCTGGTCCTGACCAACGCCGCCGGGGGCGTGAATACGTCCTTTTCTCAGGGCTGCCTGATGCTCATTTCCGACCACATCAACTATTCCGGCCAGAACCCCCTCATCGGGCCGAACCTGGACGCCTTCGGACCCCGGTTCCCGGACGTTTCCGACCTGTACACCGCCGAACTCCGCACGAAAATCAAGGCAGCCGCCGCTGCAGCGGGCATTCCCTTGGAGGAGGGCGTGTACATGATGTTCACCGGCCCCAACTATGAGACCCCTGCCGAGGTCCGCATGGCCCGCATCGTGGGGGCCGACGCCGTGGGGATGTCCACCGTACCGGAGGCCCTGGTGGCCGGACACTGCGGAATGCAGGTAGTGGGCGTGTCCTGCATCACCAACATGGCCGCCGGGGTCCTGCCCGGAAAGCTGGATCACAGCGAGGTGGTGGAGACCGCCAACCGGGTCCACGCCACGTTCCAGAGTCTGCTTGAGACCATTTTGCGGGTTATCTGAATTTTTACTTGTTTTCAAGCAAAAAGGGGCTAAATTCTGTTGAATTTAGCCCCTTGCAACTTTCCGTTCAGCTGGTATAATAGAGTCGTATTTTTTAGGATTCGAGGGATCGTTATGGAGTACTTACTTGCCATTGGCATAGCCATGTTCGCCGGGCTGTTTCTTTCCCGGCTCACTTCCAAATTCAACCTGCCCGACGTAACCAGCTATCTGGTGGCGGGCCTTCTGGTGGGCCCGTTGTGTCTGGGCCGGCTGGGTATTCCGGGGTTGGGCTTCACCAGCTTCGACTTTGTGGAGGCCATGGGTCTGGTGTCCGACACCGCTCTGGGCTTCATTGCCTTTTCCATCGGCAGTGAATTCCGCATTGATGCGCTGCGGAAAACCGGGAAACAGGCCACGGTGGTGGCCATTCTGCAGGCATTGACGGCTACCGTCATGGTGGACCTTGTGCTTATCGGCCTCCACTTCCTTCTGGGGCCGGAGAAGCTGCCCGTGTCCACCTGCATTGTACTGGGCGCCATCGCCACGGCTACCGCACCGGCAGCCACCGTCATGGTTATTAACCAGTATAAGGCCCGGGGCCCCCTGACCGACATTCTGCTGCCCATCGTGGCTCTGGATGATGCGGTGGGCCTTGTGGTGTTTGCCGTGTCCAACGGCATCGCAAAAGCCCTGTCCAGCGGACAGATCAGCATCGTGGGCGTCATTGTGAACCCCCTGCTGGAGATCATCCTGTCCGTGGGTCTGGGTGGCCTGCTGGGCTGGGTGTTCAGCCTTGTGGAAAAATTCTTCAACTCCAACTCCAAGCGGCTGAGCCTGGCGGTGGCCTTTGTGGCCCTGTCTGCGGGCCTTGCCAAGCTTGAAATCCCCCTGGGGGGCGACTTGGAGATCGGCTTCTCCTCCCTGCTGGTGTGCATGATGTGCGGCACCGTGTTCTGCAACCTCTGCGACTTCTCCGAGGAGATCATGTACAAGACCGACAAGTGGACCGCCCCGGTGAACGTGCTGTTCTTCGTGCTGTCCGGCGCCGAGCTGGACCTGCGGGTGTTCGGTGACCTGGCCGTTGTGGGCATTGGCCTTGCTTACATCCTGGCCCGGTCCTCCGGTAAAATTCTGGGTGCCTCTTACAGCTCCCGGATGATGAAGTGCCCGCCCACGGTGGAAAAGTACCTGGGTATCACCCTGCTTCCTCAGGCGGGTGTGGCGCTGGGCATGAGCGTCACCGTGGCAGCCGAGTTCGGAGCCGAGGGTGCCTTGATCCGGAACATCGTGCTGTTCTCGGTGCTGGTGTATGAGCTGGTGGGCCCGCTGCTGACCAAGGTGGCCCTGTCCGCCGCAGGAGAGATTCGCCCCAAGCCGGAAATCTCCGCCAAAGATGCAGAATAAAAGGAAAAAATCTCACCCGGGAGGGTGAGATTTTTTTTATGCCGGAACCTCCCGGCGAGGCGAAAAAGGCTCCCGGCGTGTAGGGTTGTGCCCCGCACAACGAATAGAAATGAATATGACTGCCGGTGGCGGTCATACCTCTGCTACGCTGTCGCCAAAGGCGACTGAGGGGGTGTACGATTGGATGTCGTAGAAGGGTCCCGACCCTTCTGAGAGATGCCTTCCCCTGGGGGAAGGTGGCACGGGCCTTAGCCCGTGACGGATGAGGGGCGG
>ERZ841120.751-NODE-751-length-18699-cov-4.264965_pt1 | contig 18699 bp, 15 predicted proteins | sample MGYA00519572_ERZ841120 | MGnify/ENA primary metagenome ERZ841120 (study PRJEB31850, sample SAMEA3708890) | human gut metagenome | biome: human gut; feature: human-associated habitat; material: faeces | place: China | collected 2014 ...
CAAAACTTCTACACCATCAAGGTCTATTGCTTTTTTCATTTCACTAATATGATTTCTTAGATAATCAATACGGTAATCATCATTGATTGACCCATCAGCAGCAACTGTGTCTTCAGCCCCCAAACCATTTTCAACCAGGAACAACGGCTTTTGATAACGGTCATATAACTGGTTCATCGTAATGCGCAAGCCAAGCGGATCAATGACCCACCCCCACTTACTCGTTGGTAAATAAGGATTCTTAGCCGACTTCACGACGTTACCTTCGTTGGCCGTCAACTCATCTAAGTTGTGCGCTGATGTACGTGACGCATAGTAACTAAACGACACGAAATCAACGGTATTCTTTAAGATTTCTTCGTCACCGTCGGCCATTTCTATCGCATCAACGCCCTTAGAAGCCAACAAACTCTTCATGTATGATGGGTAGTAACCGCGTGCCTGCACGTCAATAAAGAATGTATTGTCGTGGTCATCCAGCATTGACTGCCAAACATCTTCCGGCTTACTCGTGTAAGGGTAGAAACTACCGCCCGCAATCATGCACCCAACTTGGGCGGCTGGCAGCATCTCATGAATCATCTTCACCGTTAACGCGCTTGCAACCAACACGTGGTGTGCCGCTTGATACGTGACCTGCTTTTGATTTTCACCAGGTTGGAACGCCAACCCAGCCCCCGAAAATGGGCTGTGCAAGATAATGTTAATTTCATTAAATGTAATCCAGTACTTAACTAAATCGCCAAATTCTTCAAAACATGTCTTCGCATAGCGGGTGAAGAAAGTGATCATCTCACGACTACGCCATGAACCATAACCAGTTACTAAGCCCATCGGCACATCAAAGTGCGCCAATGTTACCAACACTTCCATACCATGCTCACGGCACGTTTCGAACAATGATCGATAATAGGCAATCCCTTCAGGATTAGGCGTCTCTTCATCACCATTTGGATACAAGCGACTCCATGAAATTGATGTTCGGAATACCTTCAAACCCATTTCTGCTAGCAGGGCAATATCGTCCTTATAGCGGTGATAGAAATCAATTCCGGTATGGCTTTGATAGTACAGTGTCTCATCCAATTCAGGTTGCGCCACTTGACCCAACTTCACCGGCATCCGCTTGTCGCCAATGGGCAACATATCAATGTTACTCGTGCCACGGCCACCTTCATGCCAAGCCCCTTCAGTTTGATTGGCAGCAATTGCGCCGCCCCACAAGAAATCTGCTGGAAATACAGTATTCGTCGTCATAAATCTCTTCCCTCTTCTTCGTTAAACTTACGCCATTGCTGGTTCTGTGTCTGCTTCCTTGTCGTGGTGGAAGACTTCCATCACATGTTCCTTGAATGAAACGTGACCAGGCGCAACCGGCGCAATATCCTTAAATTGATCTGAATTTGTAATCACAACCATCGTCGTCGTTGGCAGCCCAGCTGCCTTAATGGCATCCAAGTCCGCTTCCAACAACTCGTCACCGACTGCAACACGATCTCCCGCAGCCACCTTAGCCGTAAATGGTTCACCATTCAATGAAACCGTATCAATACCGACGTGAATCAACACTTCCACACCATTATCGTCTGTCAATCCGATGGCGTGCTTCGTTGGAAAGACCGTCGTGACAGTCCCCGCAATTGGTGACACAACCTTACCATCTTCCGGATCGATCGCCATCCCCTTACCAAGCAAGCCCTTTGAGAACACTTCATCAGCAACATCGTGCAAGCCCTTAGCCATACCAGTCATCGGCGCCATTAGCTTAACGCTGCCGTCATTAGTCATATCTGCTTCGTCATCTTCGACCGGAATATCTTCAAACCCAATAATCAACGTCAAAGCAAATGACACGACTACTGAAATCGCCATAACGGCCGCAATCCACAAAATGCTAGTTGGGTTGTCCTTATCAATAAATTGTACTGACGTAAACAAGCCCGGCGCTGCCATTGAGTGGGAAGCCAAACCTGCCAAACCCGCAACCGCACCAGCAATAAAGCCGGTAATCACTGAAGCAATCATTGGTCGCTTCAAACGAATTGCGACACCATACAAAGCTGGCTCTGTAATTCCTGCAATCAAAGCTGATGACGCTGCCGCCAAAGCCGTTTGACGCAATTCACGATTCTTCGTCTTCATTGCAACGGCCAACGAGGCCCCACCAAGTGACCTGTTAGCGCCAATTTCAGATGGCATAACCATGGCTTCTGAACCCGTTTCGGCAATCGTCGTCACAATCGTTGGTGTAAACACACGGTGCATCCCCGTCATCACCAACAATGGCCAAATCGCCCCAACAATCGCAACAGCCAACCAGCCAAGCTTACCGTGAATACCGTAAACAACGGCTGAGATACCATTACCAAGCCAAACACCCATTGGTCCAACCAATGAAATGGCAATCACCGCTCCCACCAACAAAATTAACATTGGCTTCAAGAAGTTCTTCATTACCACTGGCGTAATACGATCAACACCTGCTTCAATGTAACGCAACAACCATGCCATGACGATGGCCGGAATAATCGTGTACGTATACTTCACTGACGTAATTGGAATCATCGCCAGTGTCACAGCTTGACCTTCAGCTGCCTTAGCCATCAAGTCCATAAATGCTGGGTGAACCATCAACCCGGCAATTGCGACAGCCAAGTACGTGTTCGTGCCAAATTTCTTTGAGGCTGATACCGCCACCAAAATTGGCAAGAAGAAGAACGAGGCATCCCCAATTGTATTTAACAAGACATACGTTGATGACGTTTCGCCTGCCACACCCGTCATGAGTAATAGCATCGCGAGCAACTTCACCATTGACCCTCCGATAATGGCTGGAATCAGCGGTGTCATCGTCCCAATAATGGCATCCAAAATCGTCATACCTACGCGCTTTGGCGTCCACTTTTGCTTTTCCTTTGGTGCATCATCTTGTGCAACACTACCTTCAACACCAAGTGGCAAAATTTCCTTGTAAGCAGCCGCCACATTATTACCAATAATCACTTGGTATTGGCCACCTTGCTTTACCAAACCCATAACACCCGGAATGTTCTTCACTTTGGCATCATCAGCCTTGCTCTCATCTTTCAAAATAAAGCGCAAACGCGTCATGCAGTGTGTCAAATTCGTAACGTTTTCAGCGCCACCAACACCGGCCACAACATTGCGTGCTAACTTTTTAAAGTCTTGTGCCATGTTTTCTTACCCCTATTAACTAAAAATCCCCGTTTGTTTATTACATACTTAATGATAGCGTTTACATTCGCGCAATTATTGGGCGAATTATGCACAAAATGTGAACACGCATGTGCATTCGTATGTTTAATTTCAATCATTTTCATGACTTTACCATGCTTCAGAAATGTAAATGATATGTAACTCCCCAATTACGTTCAATTCAGTTACACATGCTGACAAGTTCAGTCTATTGTAGGTGCCACAAAAATGCAAACGCTTTCATTTTTCAATGGGTCGAAATTTTCGGCTAGAAAAAAAGAACGAGACTAGGGATTTTATCCTAGTCTCGTTCTTTTTCAGTCATTATTGACCATAATAATTGGTTGTTGCTCCGGTCGTATCAGCCGTCGTCCCCGTACCATACGTCGTGGCACCAGTCGTTGCGTCTGTATCCGTCGCTGTGCTACTGTCATCCGATTCAGAATCATCAATATCAGAAGCGCCCGTTGTTACTAAACCGTTTGCCAACAACGTTGCCGCTGTGACTTCACCACCGTACATGTTACCAGTCTTCTTGTGCTTCAAGCCCAATGACTTGCGCAAAACATTAGTTACACGCTGCTTTTCTTCTGGTGAAATCAGCTCAGAAGATCCCGAAGACAAGGTCACTTCAGTTCCTTGAGCATGATCAGTCTTGATATTCTTCGCAGCACTCAAGTACTTCGAAATAATTGTCGTCATATCTCCAAAGGTCAAATCAGTCTTCGTTGAATCTGACAAAGTATCCAAGAACTTCGCATTCACAAGCTTCGTTGGATTACTCTTTGCCTTATCAACGATTGCTTCAAGCACCATACGCTGGCGCTCCTGGCGACCGTAATCACCTTGCGGATCATCATAACGCATACGAGAGAATGCCAACGCTGCCTTACCATCCATCTTATGGTAAGTGTGCGTCACACCGTCTTGGGCCGTAAACGTGTACGTTGATGATCCCTTCTTAAAGCTAAACAAGTATCCTGCGTCATCATGCGCCGTATAAGGGTTATACGCAAAGGTTAGCGGTGACTTTACCTTCACCCCATCAAGTTCATTAATGACCTTTTCCATACCGCCCATGTTAACAAGCGCGTAGAAATCAATCGGTACATTTAACCAATCTTGAATGGTTTGAATAGTCGTCTTGGCTGAACCAAATTCGTAAGCTGAATTCAACTTTTGTGGGAATTCATCTTCATAACCAACGGGGGCAATCACCGAATCACGTGGCAATGACATAATCGTCACTTTATCCAGCTTTGGATTAACGGTCACGAGCATCAATGAATCTGTACGCCCCTTATAGTCACGTCCCAGTTCCCCCGTATCAGTTCCCAATAGTAAAATTGAGAATGGCTTACCGTCTGACAACACATCTGACACGTCGCGGGCTTTTTTCAAACCGGTGCTTTGATAAGCATCATCCACAGCGTTCTTTGTATTATTGTAGGCAATACCAAACATCACTCCCACGGCCAATACAATCACAGCTACGACCGCCAAAATTGTATTACGTACCCGCACTTTGTCGAACTTTGGCCCGTCCCCTTTGGGATTCATATTCGGCATCCGTACCTTACTCAGCGGGTTATTAGCCGCACGTTCTGCCTCTCGACGCGCAGAACGTGAATTTGGCTCATTATCCATGAGCGTCTCCTCTCTTACCTGGTCAGTAACCAGGCAATCAACTTTCTTGACTGTTTTAGTTATCTTTTTAATATTACGAGCTAGAACTTTAATGAAACTTATCGTAACCTATTCATTTTAATACAAAAAGGACGCCCCGTCAGCATATCTAGCAACGGAGCGTCTTTTTCATGTCTATTTTTTAAACAGCTACTGGTGCCTTAATCGACTTAGCCGGCTTATAGCCTTCTACTTTAATATCATCCATCGTATAGTCAAAAATCGATTTTACATCTGGATTCAATACTAATTGTGGTAATTCAACCATCTCGCGTGACAACTGTTCAGTCACTTGTGCAATGTGATTAGAGTAAATGTGGGCATCCCCCAACGTGTGGACAAATTCACCCGCTTCAAGCCCCGTTTGTGCGGCAACCATATGCAACAAGAGCGAATATGACGCAATGTTAAATGGCACGCCCAAGAAAATATCTGCCGAGCGTTGGTACAGTTGCAAGCTCAACTTGCCATCGGCCACATAAAACTGGAAAAGCGTGTGACATGGTGGCAATGCTTGTGATGGCACATCTTCAGGATTCCACGCCGTTACAATCAACCGTCGCGAATTAGGGTTTGTCTTAATTTGGTTGACCACATCGTCAATTTGATCGATAAATCCACCCTGCACCTTACGCCAATGACGCCATTGCGCACCATAAACATCCCCAAGTTCACCATATTGCTTAGCAAATGCATCATCTGCTAGGATTCGGTCCACAAACAATTGATGTTGTTCATCATATTGGGCCTTAAACGCTTCATCGACTAAGGAGCGGCGCCCAAAATCAGTCATATCTGGACCAGTGTAATCTGCTGATTCAATCCAGTTCTTAAAGGCCCACTCATCCCAAATATGATTGTTGTGTTCCAAGAGGAATCGAATATTGGTATTTCCTTGCAAAAACCACAACAACTCACTCTTAATCAAACCAAACGGCACTCGCTTTGTTGTGAGCAGCGGGAAACCCTCCGCCATGTCAAAGCGCATCTGGCGACCAAAAAGCGACCGCGTCCCCGTCCCCGTTCGGTCACCTTTGGCATGCCCCGTCTCCAACACTTCTTGCGCTAAATCTAGGTATGCTTGTTCATTCTGACTCATTAGTTCTCCTCCATCACGTACTTTTCAAAATCGACTAACTGAACATCCGCTTGCGTCAATGGCACTTGTTGCAAGGCGACATTTTTCGCCTCAATTAATGACATTGCAAATTCGTCATTATTATAATTACGCAAATAGTTTATTTTCTTAATACCTGCTTGTAACAAGAACTTCGTGCAGTGGACGCACGGAAAATCTGTCACGTAGATTTCAGCACCTTCTGCTGCAATTCCCATCTTTGCTAATTGCATCAAGGCATTTTGTTCGGCGTGAACTGCCCGAATGCAGTGTCCATCTACCAGTAAATCACCAACTTCCGTGCAATGTGGTGTGCCGGTTACTGAACCGTTATAGCCACTCGCAATGATTCGGCCATCTTTGACGACTACCGCACCAACGTGTAGGCGTGTACAGGTACTACGTGAAGCCAGCATCGCCGCTTGCATCATAAAATACGCTGGCCAGCCAATTCGTTCGTCTTTCATTATCGCATTCCCCTCTTGCTGTGTTTGTAATTCAAGATTAACAGAATTCACGAACTATACAAGTCTTGACTTATTACATAGTACGGCAATTGATTGCGTGTCATTTATCTAATGTTCGGCGAAACACAACACAATCATTCGCGCTAAATCAGAACGTTTGCTTTTCCAACGATTCTCCCAAACCACTTGTTGCGCTATTCGGGATTATGGCATTTTGCACCCAGAACTTTATCATTATCTCTAAAAATCTAATTTTACAAAATGCTTGATAAAATTATTTTGTATTGTTAATTTTCTTTTTTTGTGCTAAAATTAACAACAGGTTTGGTGCACACTTTTTGCGCACCGGTTTTACGCAGCGATTTCATTTGTCGCTGGTTGTGAGGACAGCCTCACGAAAGGAGTGCCTTATGCCTGCAGCATTAGCAGAAATTAAGCAACAATTAGACGATCACATCGGCGAGCCAATTACGTTGGTTACCCACGAGAGCCGCCACCGTACGATTGAGCACGAAGCTGTCGTACGCGAAACGTTCCGTTCAGTATTCGTATTGGACTTGAAGCAAGATGGTAATGAATTTGACCGTGCTTCATTCAGCTACACGGATATCTTGACGGACAACATCGAGATCACTTTCGCCTAAAAATTAAAATCCCTGAGCGACAAATTGTCGCTCAGGGATTTTTTGTTACCTATTATTCAGTTTCCGCATCCGGCGCCACGTCATTTGATCGACGTGAGACTTCGAATTCGTTAATATATGCATCCTTGAAGTCGAGTGGCTTAATGTCAAAGTCTACGACGCGAATTGCTTCACCCACAGTTGGGTTTGGCTTTTCTTCCAAGAAGTACCCCGTTAACGTCACCATTTCTGAGTCATCAAATGGGCGAATATCCGTATGGAAGTATCGTTCGAAATCATACAACGTCATCTTACCAGATACCTTATAGTGCATGTTACCCTTTTCGTCTGATCCCATCTTTTCGACTAAATCATCCGCAACAGCGTCCATTTCATCACGCACTGAACCAAACAGCTCTTCATAAATATCCTTGTCCGTCACAATACCTGACGTACCACCATATTCATCCTTCACAATCACAATTGGCGTCCGGCGCGCAATCATCTCTTGCAAAACATCTTGAATTGGCATATTTTCAGAAATCGTTGGCATCCGACGAATAATCTTACGAACTGAAATTTGGTCATTCACTTGCGACTGACGCATCAAATCGTAGTTAAAGACGTAACCTAAAATCTTGTCCTTGTCATTATCAGCAACCACTGGGAAGCGTGAGTGCTTCGTCTCAAAATAGCGTTGTAACGTATCATGCACCGTGTCTGTAATATCAACAACATCCAATTGGGTCCGGTCAATCATAATATCTGCCGCAACCTTGTCATTCATTTCAAAGGCACGTTGCATAAAGACGTAATCTTCTTCATCCAATTGTCCACTACGCGCTGCGGTACGTGACAAACTCAAAATTTCAGCTTCTGAGTAAACTTCATCGCCTTCACTAGCTGGCTTCATACCGAACAAGCGTGTGACACCTGTCGCAGAGACATTCAGCAACCACACGAATGGATAGAAAATGATGTGGAACAAGCGCAATGGCGTTGCCACAAATAATGACACCTTAACTGGGAAATCAATTGAAACGTTTTTGGGCACCAATTCGGTAAAGACCACCTCAACATACGTCAACAAAACCAACGCAATAATTGAAGCAATCACGCCTGAGCTTGGCCCCGTCATTTTTTGCAAAAGACCCGCATCCAACAACAAGTGTGCAATCGTCTCTTCACCCATCCAACCAAGAATCAAACCAGACAACGTAATTCCCACTTGGGTCGTTGAGAGATACTCATTCAAGTTTTCAACCATGTGAATCGTTGTCGCAATTTTACGCGAGGGTTTTTCGCGACTCTCTTGCAACTCAATTAGCGCACTTTTGCGGACCTTAACCAAGGCAAATTCAGCCGCCACAAACAGCGTTGCAAATAGCAACACAATAATAATGACAACAACTGAACCCCATAATTGTCCTTCACTCAATTTTATCTTCCTACTTTCTTTTTATACATATTCAATGTCCCAATTATAACAAAAAACCCTGATAGGTATCAGGGTTTTGCTTACATGCTTAATTATTTTGTTGGTCTTCATTTGAAGCATCATCAACTTCAGCTTCAGGCAAAGCCACGACCTCAAACTCTTCAATATACGCATCCTTGAAGTCCAAGGCCGTAATTTCAAAGTTATTAATCTTAATGGCTTCACCAACTTGGAAGTCAGGATGATCGTCTAGGACATATCCCGTCAACGTCACCATTTCTGAATCTTCGAAAGACTTGATTTCTGTCTTAAAGAATCGCTCAAAGTCGTACAACGTCATCTTTCCAGACACCTTGTAGTGCATGTTACCATCTTCGTCAGAACCAAGCTTTTGAATCAAATCATCTGAGACATCATCGATTTCATCACGTACCGTGCCGAACAATTCTTCGTAAACGTCCTTGTCCGTAACCATACCTGATGTTCCACCATATTCGTCCTTAACAACAACGATTGGGGCACGGTGTTCAATCATTTCTTGCAACACTTCCGTGATTGGTTGGTTTTCAGAAACGACTGGCAAGTTACGCAACACTGTCCGAACAGAAGCATTCATACTCAAACGGCCTTGACGAACCAAATCATATGAAAAGACATAACCCAGGATCTTATCCTTATCATTATCTGCCACTACCGGCATACGTGAGAACTTTTCCTCAAGGTACAAGTTCAACGCATCACCGATTGTATCCGTAACATTAACAACTGTTAATTGCGTACGGTCGATCATAATATCAACCGCCACCTTATCGTTCATTTCAAAGGCACGCTTCATGAACGTCAAATCTTCTTCGTCAATTTCACCAGCATCCGCGGCGTCCTTAGACAAAGACAAAATTTCATTTTCAGAATAAATATCTTCATCGGGATGTGCATTAAATCCAAGCAGCTTCGTAACCCCTGCGGCCGTTCGATCAAACAACCAAATCAAAGGATACAAAACAATGTGGAAAAACATCACGGGACGCACAATGAACAATAGCACCTTAACCGGTTGGTCAATCGCAATGTTCTTTGGCACCAAATCGGTAAAGACCGCGTGGATAAAGGTAAAGATCAAAATTGCCGCGATAGATGCCACACTGTGTGCAATAGCTGGTGGCAACACACCTGATGAGATAATCAAGCTGGCAATAAACGCCTCACCTAACCAACCCAAAATCAATGACGTCAGCGTAATACCAACTTGGGCAGTTGATAGATACTCTGTCATGTGGTGTGTCATGTTAATCGCATGTGTTAAATTTTTTGATGGTCGCTTACGTGCCTCTTGTAGCGCACGCAAGGCTGAAGGACGCACCTTAACCAGTGAGTACTCAGTCAATGTAAACAAGACTGCCAGCAACAAAATGATAATAATCACAACAATATTGGTCATAATAGACGGACCGGAATCCATAATTTTTTTACCTCTTCTTTAATAAAAATATTTTGTAATAAGAAATATTATAGCAAAAATCAGGCGTTGTAAACACCCGCATCAAATAATGCGTTATGTAGTTCAACAAATCGCTCCAAAGAAAGCTTTTCAGCACGGGTCCGTGGGTCAAGATCAATGGCCGCCAACGCTGCCGTTAACTTCGCCTGCATCGCTTCACCCTTACCAAATGCCGTTGTTAAATTGTTCCACAAAGTCTTACGACGCATGACAAAGCCAATCTTAAACAGCTCAAATAAGCGCTTTTCATCACGTGGTTGAATGGCCAATGGCTCACGTGGCGTTAATGAGATAATTGCTGAATCAACGTTTGGATTTGGCACAAACGCTGTTCGTGAAACCGTAAAGGCCAATTTCGCATTCATGCGATATTGAACGGCCAAGGTTAATGAACCGTAATCCTTTGTACCTGGTTCAGCTGACAAGCGATCAGCAACTTCCTTTTGCATCATCACCACGATATTATCGAAATGAATACCTGATTGCAAAACTTGCATTAAAATCGGCGTCGTAATGTAGTATGGCAAGTTGGCGACCAACTTCAATGGTGCGGTCACATCCTCAAATTGCTTGGCAAATTCCTTTTCCAAATCAACCTTCAAAATGTCATTGTGCACAATTGTGACGTTATCATAGGGTGCCATAGTGTGGTCCAAAACTGGAATCAAGCGGTCATCAATTTCAAAGGCCACAACTTGCTTAGCGGCCCGGGCCAACTGCTCCGTCAACGCCCCGATACCAGGTCCGATTTCAACAACGTTGTCAGTCTTTTGCACATCCCCAGCTGCCACAATATTTTTCAAAATATTGATATCAGTCAAAAAGTTTTGTCCCAAAGACTTCTTCGTGTTGATACCAAATTGGTTCATAATCGCTTGCGTACGCACAGGCGTCGCAATATCAGGTACATCAGACATTAATTCTTCTCCTCGTCCATCTCTTGCAAGACGGTGTTTAATTCTTCATTCGTCACGCCAAACATATTTAAGCGCTTCAACAGTTGTTTGCCATTAACATATCCTAAGCCTAGGCGTTCTGACACGTGTTCACGGCGTTGGGCGGCGTTGGCCCCGGCCATTAAGCCTAGCCTAATTAAATCTGCTCGCGTAATGTCGGATGACATATCCACATCACTTGCCGTGTACACCTTGCTTAGCGCCTGCTGAATATCAGCTGCCGATGCATACTCAATGCCTAAACTATGATGCTTGATTTGGCGGCCGGCCTCATCTTTTGTTAAAAAAGCATGTTTGGCATCTGGCACGACTGCTGTAATCAGCTTACGCAAGCGCTCACCGTTGAAATCAGGGTCCGTAAAGACAATGATGCCCCGTGTTTGTGCAGCCCGCTGAATCGCTTGTAACGTCGCCTCAGACAACGCCGACCCATTCGTTTCAATCGTATCTGCCGCCACCGCATGGCGCAGTACTTCCGTATCAGCCTTACCTTCAACAACAATCACTTCTTTAATCTTCATTACTTGTCCAAGCGCCACAAGCGGTGGGCGTTTTCTGTCGTAATGGCAGCTAAATCATTGTATGACATGCCAAGTTGCTCAGCAATGTTCGCAATCGTGTAACGGACAAACATTGGTTCGTTTTGCTTACCACGCATTGGCGTTGGTGCCAAATAAGGTGCATCCGTCTCAACTAGCAGACGATCCAACGGCACTGACTGCAATGTTTCATGGACATCCTTAGCATTTTTAAATGTGGCAATTCCTGAAAATGAAATATACATCCCCAAATCCAAGAATTGCTTGGCTTCATCTGCCGTACCCGTAAAGGAGTGCATCACACCACCAAACTCTGCGACGTTTGCATCCTTCAAAACATCATACGTATCCGCCGTTGCTTCACGTGTGTGGATTGTCACTGGCTTGTGGAACTCACGTGCCAAGTCTAATTGTTGCTTAAAGACCGCTTTTTGCACATCTGGGGTTGGGTTTTCTTCCCAGTAATAGTCCAAGCCCATTTCACCAACACCAACAACCGCTGGGTCAGCTAATTGTTCGCGCAAAGTGGCAATATCTTCAGGCTTAAAGTCGCCACTTTCGCCCGGTTGCCAACCAACGATGGCATTTACCCCTTCAAATTCATGAGCGATTTCAATGGCACGTTGATTACCGATTGTATCGTAACCAACCACATTCATTTCAACGACACGATATTCACGTGCACGTGCCCAGTAAGCCGCCACATCATGCCAGAAAGCTTCATCATTCAAGTGCGTGTGCGTATCAAAGCTGTCTGCTGGACGCTTTGTTGGATCGTAAATTGCCATGTTATCTCCTAATTCTAAACGTTTGTGATACTTACTATTCTATCACAGCAACCATGCCCATATAAATCATGCCCCTTCATGATTTGTCTAAAAAAACGTCCGGCGAAAGGCATGTTAAAAACCCCACCGCTAACCAAGAACGAAATCGGTTAACGATGAGGTTTTTATCCTACTCTTCTGAGTCAGTCGCTAAAACTAATGCTTGTGCAGACGTGACTTCGTTATATAGTTCATTAATTAACGCTGCACTGAAACGGTCATTTTGCCGACCATCCTGTACGTACGTCAATTCTGCCCCTAGCGCCCCCAATAGCACCGCTTGCTCTTCAGCCGTGGATACTTGTTGGTCGTGGAAACGATCACGTTCTTGCGCAGCTACATCGCGCAGTGCCACCACATAACGTGGATCTTCGTCGCTTGATTCAGCCTGCGCAATAAATTCCGTCACCGCCGGTTCACTAATTTCCGCAATTTCCGTAAATACCAATTCACGACTCGATTGATACTTGGCGACCGCATCTTCTGGACTGCGGTAATTCATCTGCTTGACGGCCGCAAATTTTTTCTGCATCCGCAAGGTTTGTTCCAAATCGCGCTGTTCATGTTCTGTTAGCGTACGCCTTGCCGCCTTACGCTGTAACCGATCAACTCGTCGTTGCATCTTAGCTGCAATTTTATGCATACGTTCTTCAGGTTTAATTTGGCGGGTATTTACCAGTCGTAGCACCACCCCTTCCAAAATACGGAACCACATCCGAACATTATTTGTACCGCGAGCCCAGCGTGCATCAGCATTCGCTTTCACACGACGATAGTAAACCATCGTTGCTTGCGAGACTAAGCCAGCATCAATCGCGGCATCTACTGCATCGTCTGTGACCCGTTGAATATCGGTTTGCGCCCGTTGCCAGAGCGCCCGGTCCAATTGATCAGCCCCATATCCCAGCTGATCTTGTAGTTGGCCAATCACATTCCGCTTAACAGAATTAGAAACATTCAGTGTCTCAACATATGCCATACCTGCGTTAATCATCGCAATATGTGCTTGCGAGTACTCGGTCATATCATAATCAGCCTGAACCTTTGGCAAAAGACGTGGCAAGATAAACAAGGGTGCCACCAAGCTGACAATAATCACGGTAGCCGCAATCAAGAGCAACATATCACGGTGTGGGAATGCCTGACCATTTGTTAATGTCAACGGCAATGAAAAAGCCATGGCCATCGTCACAGTTCCGTGAACGCCACCTAATGCAAAAATCCACGCATCACGATTTTTATGTGCCTGATCAACCATTGATGCCATCGGCGAATCGCGGTCGACGCGTGCAATCATAATGTGCCTAAATGCCGTCATCACGGCATAAATTGCCAAACCAATCCCAATGTACCCTAACCATGTCACGATTGGCTCATGAAGATACGTCCTAAATACTCGTACCAATGACAAGCCTAACAACACAAACACGAGTCCATTCAATAACTGTGAAACAATCGTTGTTAATTGATTATTCAAGTTATTTAATTGTGATGACATAAATTGCGTGTGGTGTTTTTCTTCGTTCGAGATAATCCCCATCACAACCACCGCGATAATGCCTGAGACGCCAGTGTGTTCTGCCAGCCCATATACGAGAATTGGCGATAGAAGGTAAATCATAACGTGCGCTACCGTATCGTCAAATTGGGCCCTCAAGAGGTGCTGACGGATATATAACAACACCACCCCGGCAAGTGCCCCGACAATAGCGCCACCACCTGCGACGACTAAGAATTCTTCAAAGCCGTGGACGAATGAAAATGTTCCCGTATTCATCCAAAGAAGGGCCAACTCCAGAACCACCAAACCAGTGGCGTCATTGAATAATGATTCCAAATTTAAGGCCCGGCCAATCCCCTTAGGAACTGCCAGCCCTTCTGTAACTGACTCTAATGCAGTGGCATCCGTTGGTGTGACAATTGCAGCCAACGCCAACGCCATCGGTAACGCCCAACCAATGGCCCAGTGGCCGAATAACATCAACACCACAACCGTCATCACAGCAATAATTCCAGCCAAACTAATAATGGCACGGAAGTTTTTAGATACCAATCGCACGTCAGTTCGTTGACCTTCATAAAATAGCAATGGCGCGATTATCAGCATCATAAACCATTCCGGGTCAAGCTCTACGACTGAATGGCGCAACACTGGGATCATTGCCAGAATAATGCCACCTAAGATTTGCCAAAATGCCTTGGGTACTCGTGGCATTGCTTGCGACAAGAGGTTCGCAATAATAATGGTGAGTATCATCGGCACCAGCGTATAAAATATTGTCATAATTCTTTCCTGTTTTCAGAATATTACAGCAGATCAGGCTTCTAACCCCTATCATTGCTGATTGATACCCTTATTTTAACAAAAAGGAAGCGATGTATCGGCCATCGCTTCCTTAATTTCATGTATTAACCTAGTTCAGAACCAGCTTCAATTTCATCTGGCAAGATTGTCAAAATAACATTGCCATCCTTTTCGGCAGACAACAACATACCTTCTGACATTTCACCCATCATCTTACGTGGCTTCAAGTTAGCAACGAAGGCAACCTTCTTACCAACCAATCCAGCGTACTCTGGGTACCACTTCTTGATACCTGACAAAATGGTGCGACCTTCCTTAGTACCGTCGTTCAACTTGAAGCGCAACAACTTGTTTGACTTCTCAACTTCGGTAACTTCCAAAATTTCAGCCACACGCATCTCAACCTTGTCGAAATCGTCAAATTCAATCAAGTCCTTTGTTGGGACCTCGATATATGACGCTTCTGTCTCTTCAGCAGGCTTAGCAGCCCCACCAGTCATCTCATCGCGGATGTAAGCAACTTCAGCTTCTACATCAACACGTGGGAAGATTGGCTCACCCTTGGCAACAACCTTACCACCGGCTGGCAAATCTTCAAACTTCAAATCAGCAATTTGCAAGTTTGATTCTGCCAAACCAAGTTGGTGGAAGATTTGCTTTGGTGCTCGAGTCAAAGCTGGTTGCAACAAGATAGCGGCAACACGCAATGCAGCGGCCAAGTGCGCCATTACTGATGCCAACTTGTCAGCTTGTGCCTCATCCTTGGCCAAAGTCCATGGCGTTGTCTCGTCGATGTACTTGTTAGCACGTGAAATCAACTTCCAAACTTCAGCCAACGCATCAGCGGTGCGCATTGCTTGCATGTTTTCATTGTAAGCCTTGATAACATCGTTAGCCGTTTGAACCAAATCAGCATCGAATTCAGTTGCACCTGAGTTCAAAGCTGGGATAACGCCATCTTCGTACTTGTTAATCATTGCAACAGTACGGTTCAATAGGTTACCCAAATCGTTAGCCAAATCATAGTTCAACTTTGATACGAAGTCTTCTGGTGTAAAGATACCATCATTTCCGTAAGGCATTGCACGCAACAAGTAGTAACGTACTGCATCGATGCCGTAACGGTCAGCCAATGTATCAGGGTACACAACGTTACCCTTAGACTTTGACATCTTACCATCACGCATCGTCAACCAACCGTGACCCAACACTTGCTTTGGCAATGGCAAGCCCAAAGCGTGGAGCATGATTGGCCAGTAAATCGTGTGGAAACGAACGATTTCCTTACCAACTAGTTGGACGTTAGCAGGCCAGAACTTATCAAACAACGTCGTGTCATCTGATCCGTATCCCAAGGCCGTAATGTAGTTAGACAAGGCATCGATCCAGACGTACACAACGTGCTTAGGATCAGATAGCACGGGAACACCCCACTTAAAGGCTGTACGCGTAACTGCCAAATCTTCCAAACCTGGCTTGATAAAGTTGCTAATCATCTCGTTCATACGAGATTCTGGTTGAATAAATTCAGGATGTGACTTGTAGTAGTCCAACAACCAGTCTGCATACTTACCCATGCGGAAGAAGTATGACTCTTCCTTAACCAACTCAACTTCGTGACCTGAAGGCGCCTTACCACCGATAACCTTACCGTTTTCGTCACGGTAAACCTCGGCCAATTGTGACTCCGTAAAGTACTCTTCGTCATCAACAGAGTACCAACCTTCATACTCACCCTTGTAGATGTCGTCTTGATCCAAGAATTGTTGGAAAATCTTTTGGATGGCCTTTTCGTGGAAGTCATCAGTCGTACGGATAAAGCCATCATTCGTGATGTCCAAATCAGCCCACAACTTTTGAATATCAGCAGCCATGCCATCAACGTATTGTTGTGGCGTCATGTTCAACTTTTCTGCTTTTTGTTCAATCTTCAAACCGTGCTCATCAGTACCCGTTAAGAAGTAAACATCTTCGTTCAACAAACGGTGGTAACGCGCTGCCGCGTCAGCCAAAACCGTTGTGTAAGTGTTACCGATGTGCAACTTACCAGATGGATAGTAAATCGGCGTTGTAATATAGAACGTGTTCTTGTCTGCCATTTTCTTTATACCTCCCGCCACTACGAATGGGTAGGGCGTCATTTTTTAAACTGCAGGTGTCTCCTGCAATGTCTGCCTTTTATTATATCAAATTATGGCCTAACTGAGAGGGCTTTTCACATGAACCAAAAAATCAAACTAATGTCTGTACGTCGACGTCAGCAATCAACCGATCAAGTTGCTCATCCGCATGCCAATCCGTCGGTTCACTGTCACCAAACTTAACATTATGTGTCACGGCGTGTGCTTCTTGATAGATATTATGTGACTGCCTTGCAGGCACAACAAAATAATCACCAGTTTGGTACACAGTTAGTTTCAGTTCATCATTCGCCTCATACGTCGCAAGAACAACTTTGCCGGTCTGCACAATGTAGACTTCCTGATACTTTTCATGATAGTGGCTATTCTGCCATGCACCTGTTTGATTAACGGTTCTCGTATATGAACTACCATCTGTAGCTACTAAGCCAAGTCGGGCCTCGCCGTTTGGCATTAGCCGAAAATTCGTTTTAACACCATACTGCGTTGCAACTTCTTTTTCTTCCATAAGACAATCCTCCTTTTAAAAAAAGCTGGCTTTTATAGGTGATATTGGGCCGTCAAGGATTGGCCACCACCATTCGCCACATAGCCGGCACCGCCTTTATTTATCATCCGACGTAAAGCCGTTAACTCTATTGAAATTTCACTTGGTACTTTCGTGGCATCTGATAATTTCAAAAAATACAACGAGTTTGATAATTTACTAGCAACTGTTTGTGGTAGTTGTTGCTGTTGCTGATGATCCGCTTTAGCCATGTTCACTAATTTTTCAGCCTCGGGATAATCTGCACCGTCTATCTTTCTCGACATCGTCTCTAATAACTCATCAATTTGTTTATCCAATTGTTTTACACCAAATCCAAACATATGTAGGTCCCCCTTTGTGTACGTTTTAACAGTACACCGGAATTTTAACGCACGCAAATACACCTGTTAACCCATTATTAAATTTTTTTGTATCATATTTAGGCTATGATACAAAAAGAGCTTGAGACAGTAGCAACTATCCCAATCTATCAATTACTTTTTAACTGCATCTCCGTAAGCTGCAAAATTATTTTCCGTAGCCGTCACGCGCACATTAACTACTTCATCAGCACCAATCTTATCAGCCGCCTTAGCTAAATCCTTCAAAGCCCCCTCTACTGACATACCCAATCCAGATACAATTTGAATTTGTTCAAGCCCTGCTGGCACTTCGCCAACTGTCATTGGTAACTTAAAGTCATCTCCACCAAATAGTCCCATTACACTGTCCTCCGCCTTTTTAGTTGGCTTTATTGTACCTATTAATCATCAATTTTGCAGAGTTGGTGTTTTTTGAATGTACAAAAAAACCACACCCGAGTGGGTGTGGTTTCAAGTTGCATCGCGACGTCCTATCCTCGCAGGAAGCGATCCTCCAACTACTTTCGGCGCTATTGAGCTTAACTTCTGTGTTCGGTATGGGAACAGGTGTGACCTCAATGCCATCATCACGACACGTTATTTAATTGAGAAATAATTAGGTCTCTCAAAACTGAATCATAATTTGTAAATCAAACTTCGTTTGAGCCTTACACCACGTTTTCAACTTGGTTAAGTCCTCGAACCATTAGTACTAGTCCGCTCCATGCGTCGCCGCACTTCCACTTCTAGCCTATCTACCTCATCATCTCTGAGGGGTCTTACTTCATAAAGAATGGGAAATCTCATCTCGAGGCGAGTTTCACACTTAGATGCTTTCAGCGTTTATCTCATCCGTACATAGCTACTCAGCGATGCTCCTGGCGGAACAACTGATACACCAGAGGTACGTCCACCCCGGTCCTCTCGTACTAAGGGCAGCTCCTCTCAAATTTCCTACGCCCGCGACGGATAGGGACCGAACTGTCTCACGACGT